>Ga0138256_10007256_pt1 | contig 11712 bp, 7 predicted proteins | sample KNB2016incub_MG_FD_105486 | JGI IMG/M metagenome (GOLD analysis project Ga0138256, IMG submission 105486) | Active sludge microbial communities from wastewater in Klosterneuburg, Austria - KNB2014incub_MG | ecosystem: Engineered > WWTP > Activated sludge > Unclassified | place: Austria...
CCTTTTGCCGGCTTTATTGGAAAGAATGAAAGAAAATTATTTTGTACTTGAAATAAAAGGTAAACGCTATAATCATTACGAAACACTTTATTTTGATACTAGTGATTTTGGACTTTATCTGCGCCATCACAATGGCAGAGTAAACCGTTATAAATTCCGTTCCAGACGTTATGTTGAATCTGATCTGAATTTTTTTGAAATAAAATTCAAGAATAATAAAGGCAGAACTATAAAGGAAAGAATCAAGAAAAACGAGATAATAAAAAATCTGTGTGATACTTCCAGTGAATTCGTGCGGAATATTTCAAATATCGACCCCAATACTTTGGAGCCGAAATTATGGGTGAACTATCGTCGAATGACTTTCGTAAATAAACATTCTGCCGAACGGTTGACAATTGATACAAACCTCACATTTATCGATGATCATAGAAACGTATTGTATAAAGGCCTCGTTATCGCTGAATTAAAGCAGGGGGGAGCAAATGAAAAAAGTCCATTCAAGAACCTGATGAGAGACTATTCTGTCCAGAAAAAGTCGATCAGCAAGTACTGTCTTGGTGTTATAACATTGAACGAAAAAATAAAAAGAAATAATTTTAAACCTACACTTTTATACCTCAATAAACTACTGAAAGCATCATAAACGACGCAATGAATCAATTTGAATTGTTCGATAAATTATCGGACAAATTTTTCTGGAGACTACTAATAGACGTACTTGCAATGGTTGTCTTAGTTAGATTCATCTACTTCCGAATTTACAAGAAAAAGGATTACTTATTTACTTTTTTTCTTTTTAATATCATCATCTTCATTATTACTTATCTATTGAATAAAGTTGATATGTCATTGGGTGCTGCCTTTGGTTTATTTGCGGTATTCTCTATGCTTCGATACCGTACAGAAGGAATCACAACAAAAGATATGACCTACCTTTTCATAGTAATTGCAATCGGATTGATCTGTGCAGTCAGCAAAGGAACATATTTTGAGTTAGGTCTGATTTGTACTATTCTAATTGCATTTACTTATGCATTGGATGGCAACTGGCTGGTTCGTAATGAACTTGTAAAGACAATACAGTATGAGAATATTGAATTGATCAAACCTGAAAATTATTCAGCTTTAGTTGAAGATCTAAAGAACCGTACAGGACTGAATATACATCGTGTCAGCGTGAATAAGATCGACTTTCTTAAAGACATTGCTGTGGTCAAGGTCTATTTTTATGAAGATAGTCTTCCTAAAACACTATCGAAAAAATGAGATCGAGTCCCTTTCTGATCGTGTTATTATCAATTTGCCTGCTGTCTAAATCCGGTAGTGCGCAGATTGACGATACACGACTGTGGACTGGAATTACCTTAAAACACAAGTTTACCAGAAAGCTAACAGGTGCAGTAACTGAACAAATTAGATTCAATCAGGATATAAGTCGAGTTGATCAAATTTTCACTGAAGCCGGTGCTGAGTATGAGATCAAAAAGAACTTTAAAGTTGCATTGAATTATCGTTTCATCAACAAGAATAAAGATACCTATTACAGTAAATCGCATCGAATTTATGCAGATCTCTCCTATAAATATAAACCTGCAAGATTCGCTTTTACAATACGTGAACGCCTTCAGGAGGAATATACTTCAATAAACAGTTCTGAAAATGGCAAAATTCCTGAATGGGCATTGCGTTCGAAGTTAACTATTGCTTATGATACAGAGAGCCGTTATAAACCTTATGCAGCGTTTGAAATGTATTATCTGATAAAGAATAGTAAAAACGATCCAAATGGGATTACCAGATACCGATATTCAACCGGTGTAGAGTATGAATTCAATCGTATTCACTCTATTGATCTTGGTTTGATCTTTCAAGATTATTTGTACAGTGGAACCAACTGTTTTATTTATTCTGTCAGTTATACTTATACGTTATAATTTTTCTATTTCTTGTGATTGTTTAGAAACAAAAGAGCAGAAATGAACAACTTTCTACTTTCGTAGCAACAAAGTTACAGCATAACAACTTACACCTTCTTCTCTTCCAACAAATCCTATTTTCTCATTGGTAGTTGCTTTTATTGAAATGTCATCTTCTGTTATCTCCATTACTTTAGCAAGTACTGTTTGCATCTGAGGAATATAAGGAGCGATCTTTGGTTTCTCCAGACATAGAGTGATGTCTATATTCCCAATTCTGTAATTTTTCAGATCGATCAGCAGGCAAACTCTTTGAAGTAGAACTTTGCTATCAATGTTTTTGTAATCGGATGAGGTGTCTGGAAAATGTTTTCCAATATCACCCAGATTGGCGGCGCCTAATAGAGCATCGCAAATAGCATGGATCATTACGTCGGCATCTGAATGTCCGACCGCTCCTTTTGGGTGAGCAATTTTAATTCCGCCAAGACAAAAATCACGGCCTTCCGCTAATTGATGAACATCAAATCCAAATCCTACTCGCATTTTGTGTTTTGTTTGTTATGCAAATAAAAAAAAAGCGGATGAGAAATCATCCGCTTTTTATTATTTTATTATTATTTTTTATTCAGTTGTGTCATCTGAATCCGTACTTTTTGATGCGTCGAAATCAAACAACAACGTAAATCGAAGTGTGTTTTCAAGTGGATTTCTTTGTGTTGTCGGAATCAAATAGGCAAAATCAAGTCCGAATACATTATATCTCAAACCGGCTCCTATGGTGAAATACTGGCGATTTCCTTTCGTTGCAGCCTCATGAAAGTAGCCTGCACGAATTGCAAATTGTTTGTCGTACCAGTATTCAGTAGCAATTGAATAGGTAAATTCTTTCATTTCTTCTTCAAAGCCGCCCGGTGCATCACTCCAAGAAGTGATAAGAGCTTGCGGAACTGAAATATTTGTCGGGTCTTCTCCGGCAAGAATTATTTTATTGCCATCCGCATCATAGGCATAATTTCCGGTTGAATCACGTTCGTAAACCGGTGGGGTAGGAACTAACAATTTGTTGATGTCAAAGCCAAATGAAATTGTATTGTATTTATCGAGTTCCATTTTCAAATTGGATCCCAAACGGAAATTCGTTGGTATGAAGTCTTTTGTTTTAGTATCTGTGTATGAGATTTTTGTTCCGATGTTACTAATATTCAAACCAAATGCCAGGACAGAGTTCTTTTTAGAAACATCCATTTCTTTTTGGTAATAAGCGGAGACATCAGCTGCTACAGAAGTTCCTGCATGCGTATTCACTGTTCCGTTTTGAATGGTAACACCTCCGGTTAAATTTGAATAGATGTATCTCAAAGCCAATCCACCGGAAAAGCTTTCTCCAAGTTTTCTTGCATAAGCAATATCGAAAGCCCATTCGCTTGGACTAAATGTGTAGTATTTTGTTGCAGCTTCATCTGTAAAATCAATACTTCCCAAGGAGAAATAAAGAAGGGAAGCGGCAAATGTCTGATCCTTATTTAACTTCTTATATCCTGATACATAAGCAAGGTTGATATCATTTACCAATGCCCTTAACCATGGAGTATAAGAAACCGAAAAACCACCGCTTTTTTCAATAAAAGCAAGTTTTGATGGGTTCCAATGGATGGAATTGGCATCCGGCGAAGTGGCAACTCCATAATCGCCCATACCGCCTGCTCTTGAGTCAGGGGCAATCTGTAAGAAAGGGACTGCAGTTGTTATCGTATTGACCTGTCCTAAGATAGAATCTTTAAAGGATGAAATCTGAGAAGTCGCAGATTTCGAAAGGAAGATCATTGCCAAGGCTGGCAATATGCATTTTTTGAAGTTAAATCGCATTTTTCTGTTAAATAGAATAAGCCAAATATACGGGAATTAATATACTTTGTTCAGTTTAGCGGAGAATAACCAACTTCTCAAATTTGTCAGCATAATCGCCATCGTTGGTCCGAATTCTCAATTTGTAAACATAAACACCTTTTCCGATTTTATCACCAAAATCATCTAATCCGTCCCATTCGATGTCATCTGAACGGAATCCTGTCGGTGTTATTTTGTCGGAAAGAGTTTTAATTAACTTCCCGGAAACAGTAAAGACTTGAATTTGGACATCCATTGGAACAAAAGGTCTGTTATGTTCAAACATGAAAGTTGTATGCGTAGTAAAGGGATTCGGATAATTCAAAACATGATCCAATGCCAATGTTGCACTTTCACTTACAATGAACTCTGTCGCTGCTTCGCTGGAGTTATTATATACATCCCATGCTTTTAAAGTAAGAGTATGTAAGCCGCTTGACAAACTTTTAAACTGATAGTTCAATTTACCTTTTTGATAACTATTTAAATCATTCTCATAATAGTCGTTCAAAATATATCTCCTGTCTGTTTTATTGTCAAGCTCTGCACTCATATCATGTCCGATTCCTGTACCAACGGTATTCACACCACTGGTATCTGAAATCACTGCATATAAAATTGGATCCTTATTAGTCATACCTCCACGAACAAAATTTTCGTCATTTAAATATAAACGGATCACCGGACCTTCATTGTCAACGGTTGCATTTGGATTTACTCCACCAATCGTAACAAGTGTATCACACCCATTGGCATCGATCTGTCCATTTTGTGCATAATAACTTAACTTGCCATTTCCGTATTGATACGCAATGTCTTTAGGTACATAAAAAGAGTAAGTGAAATCTCCATTTACCACGCTTGATTTACCGGAATAGATCACATTCTTCTGCAAAGTGAAAGGTTGAGGTGTCGATGGACTTTTTGGATCGTTAATGTCATTCCCTAATGTAGAGTATGAAGCCATTTTATCGTAAACAGTTGGGTAAATTATACCATTGAATGAACTCATTTTTGCACCTGAGTTGTCCTGTACTTCTCCTGTGATCGTAATTTTACTCAATGCCTTCAAAGTATCTGTATTCATTCCAAGCGGAATACCATTTATTGTTTTAGTCTTTACTGAAAACTCCGGATAGGCAAGCTTGATCGCCGGATCACCCAGATAAAGGAAGTTCCTGACGTAAGGATCAACATACATATCAGACTTTGTCTTTTCGAAAATGTCACCGGTTGTTTGGTATTCTCCGTTCACTCTTTCAAAAATATGATTGAAGAACCGGGTACATAGATTAAAGTTAGAGCTCGAATAAGCCAGGCGCGACGTGGTAAACATACATATACTTCCTCCCGAAGGGTTAAGAAAAACATACTCGCCGGCTGAAACTCTGTCAGGATCGTCGACCCTTGTAAATTCACAGGTCGCTGTAAGAAATGCTGCTAATTTATTTGTATTCGTCCAGCTATTGATGTCATCATTTTCAAGTACGCGTTCGTGAGCCCATCCTAATTCTCCACCATGACCAATATAAGTCATGAGCAATGTTCCTCGCTGTACACGCTCATTGATCGCTTTTTTTACTTCGGGATAACGTTGACCGCCAGGTGTTGCATCCTGTTGGTAGGCGTCGAAATAAATTTTTTCAACGTTAAAATTCGGATAATTCGTGCGAACACGATTTGCCAGTGTATCTGATTGACGGAAGTGAATGTTATAATCCTGATCATCACCAACAAAGCTTACAATATTTCTCCAGTTGTTCATTACTGGCGATCCGCCGTTCACATAATTTTTGATCTTATTGAGATGCTGATTTGCTTCTGCAACGGTTGCAACAGGAATACGACCGACACTCATGTCGACAATTTCGTTATTATACCATTCACCCTCCGAATCATCAAGTAATGCAAAGAAGTCGTCTGAAATATAAGTCTGAGTTTGATTTATTGATCCCGCGGATTGATATGATGTAACAAAATTCGAATTAGCAGCTACTCTGTATTTGTTGTCGTAAGAGGCATCGCCAAAAAGCAAAAGATATTTCGGTAGTTCTGATGCTGATGTTGCACGATCATAAAACATCTTTGAAAAATCACGGATCGCTGAAACGTCTTGAGCTCCGCTGCTGAATTCATTGAAAACTTGCTGTGTGGTAACAACTGTTACAGACATATTTTCTCTTTGACGATGAAAATCTGCAAGTTCATTTGCCACATTTAAAAAAAGCGGATTAGTTACTATCAGATAGGTAGTAGGTGGCAGAGCATGCAGATTTTGATTCTCAATTATTCCAACGGCTCTCGGTGTTGAAAACATTGTATTGTCGAACAAAACAAATGTTTTTAAGGATGGAGTAGGTGTAGAGAAAGTTAGATTAGAGCCTGAAAGCGAAAATTGTTGTTCGGTCACGTTTGCCGGATCAGAAACATCCCAGACACTTTTTGTAGTACCACCGGCATTTGAAATTGTAAACTCGGTAATGTTCGATGAGCCTATTGATTTAGAGTCGCGGAATATCAATTGTCCCGTAGTATTTGAAAGGGTTAGACCACGACGATAAATTAATTCGATATAATTTAGCCAACCTTGTGCAGAAGGATCTGAAGAATACATACTCACTGTAACTTTGAAGACGGGATTTGAACTAAAGAAAGTTCTGTTAAATCCAACTAAAGAAGCATAATTATCTTGTGCTGTGGTCCCAACCATGGGGTAATTTGTGTCACCAATAAGAGAATTGTTTATATAAACGGAAAACTTATTGTTGGTTGAATTTGCCGATCGTCCTGCAAATGCTGAACGCATAAAAACAGTATCTGTTCCAATTATATTCGGTGAATTGATGTTGAACGTAAACGAATTATTCAGATTGTCCATCGATTCTCCAAACCATTCCCGCCCTGATTTAAGAAAATTAACTCCTTCTATTTCATGGTATGCATAATCGTCGAAAGATGTTGAAAAAGTATTAGCACCGCTCACAGAGCTTCTTGTAGGAATTCTTTTTCCTGTTGCTTGACCATACGTTAAGAAGTAGTACGTCGTATCTGCATAATAATTTATTTGTCTTTTATAATATGCTAAACTATCGTTGTAAGACCATTTTGTTTGGCTTGTGCCATAAAATAGTATGTAGTCAGTACTGTCAAATTTTGAATCACTTTCGCCTTGTACAAAAATTGCATTTTCACGAAGGTCGTCAATTCTCGGAGTGCTGTTTAAGAATGCAAGCATGCCACCACCATTGCCGTAGATCTGAATTTGTCTTGGGTCAATGCTGTCGACATCAATTCCCATATTTTTGAGAAAAGTATAATCGATCTTGCAAACTCCGTCTTGTGTAACACCAAACTTATACCATTCACCATTAGCTAAAACACTATTTGGTGCATAAACACGTGATGCAGTTCTGTTCAAAGTGCCGGAAGAGGTAGTCATATCCAATTCAAATGATTTGAGTCTTTCGAATTGTCCGGAAGAATTTTTGCGGATGGATAAGATAAGAATAGAAGAGTAGGGCTGCTTTTTTTTATACGCTACAGTAGCAGAAATCTTGAATTCGTTGCTAATGGTTTCAGAATGCTTTATGTAACTTTTATCTGCAATAACTTCCGTTATCACATTCTTAAGTGTAACGTTAATTGATCGTGTTCCTGATGGTAATGCTTCAGAAATAAAAAATTGCGGATTAAAGTTCTCGTCCGGAATTGAGTTCTTGAAATGAAGCGATTTTAATGTAGATTCATCTTCGAAAACAGTTACTGATGGTTCATTCCACTGTACATTAAACTGCTTTTTTGGATCAGCAGCCTTTGATGAAAAGTAGGATAGGAAAATGAAAAATCCTGTTAGAAATTTGATTTTGTGCATAGGGATTTAAGATAGTTTCATTGTGGTGCCATTTGTTAACGGATGTTATCGCCCATTATTGTAGCCTTAACTACAAATTTACCTATTTCTTACAATTTACCGGCATTGAATTCAACATTCGATTGTCATTTTTTGTTCAACTTAACTTTTAAGAAACTTTCTTTTTAAGGTAAAACTAAATTTTTTATCTTGCTGCGGCTTTTACGCAATTTAAAACTGTGTAAAACTGTTTACAAATCATGCAGTTTATCGGAATAGCTTGAAATTAGTAACTTTCCGGACCGTAACTCTCTATCTTGACTACCGTATTACAAAGTCTAAAAAACCAATAATGCTCAGGAAGTTTCTGATTCTTATTTTTATCGGCCTGTCCGGTTCTGTATTAGCACAGGATCCTGAGTTCACGCAGTTTTATGCAAATCCGCTTTATCTAAATCCGGCCTTTGCTGGATCTGTGAGATGCCCCAGAGTAGCATTAAACTATCGTAATCAATGGCCGGCGTTGACAGGTACATTCGTAACTTCTTCGGCTTCCTATGATCAGCATGTTGAAGCACTTGGCGGAGGAATAGGACTTTTAGTAATGAATGATAAAGCAGGCGAAGGAACGCTGACAACAACAAATATCAGTGCCATCTATTCTTATCAGCTAAATATCAATCGTGAATTCAGTATTAAATTCGGAATGCAAGGTACCTATGCACAAAAGAAAGTCGATTGGGATAAATTAACTTTTGGTGACATGATCGATCCGCGATTCGGATTCATCTATCAAACTCAGGAAACTCGTCCAAATGAAAATAAAAGTTTCTGGGATTTTTCTGCAGGAATTTTAGGTTATAGTAATCGTTATTATGGTGGAGTTGCAGTAAATCACTTAACAGAACCGCAAGAATTTTATATCAAAGCCGCAGAAGGTAGTAATCTTCCAATGAAAATAACTGCTCATGCCGGCGCAATCATTCCTATTGGTGGTAACAGAGACGGTACAACTTATATCTCGCCAAATTTTATCTATCAACAACAACGCGATTTCAAACAATATAACATTGGATTCTATATTGCTAAAGCTCCTCTTGTTGGTGGTATCTGGTATAGAGGTGGTGATTCATTCATCGTTCTTGTGGGTATTCAACAAGGGATCTTCAAGTTTGGTTATAGTTATGATATAACAGTATCCAAATTAGCTAATGCTTCCGCCGGTTCTCATGAACTTTCTTTGGGCTTACAATTCGCTTGTCATCCCAAAAAGAAACGTTTTAGGACCCTCAAATGTCCTTCATTCTAATTATATTAAATAAAATAAATATATTTGGCTTTCGTTTTAGCTCAATAAATAACAACGACCTCCCGAAAATGAAAATGATCTCTCGGAATTATTTCAGCCTCATGGCATTAACTCTTCTCCTGGCTTCTTGCGGGAAAGAGAAATCGTCAGTGACCGGCTGGAATTACAACGATCCTGCTAATGGCGGATTTGAAGTAGCTCCTTATGACGAACAGGAAACAGGTCCCGGACTTGTTTTAGTTGAAGGTGGTACTTTCTCGATGGGTAGAACTGAACAGGACATTACTCAAGACTGGAACAATATTCCGCGTCGTGTAACTGTTTCTTCTTTCTATATCGATGAAACTGAGGTTGCTAACGTTCACTACTTAGAATACCTGTATTGGGTATCTAGAGTGTTCAGCGCTGATTATCCTGAAGTTTATAAAAAAGCTTTACCCGATACATTAGTATGGCGTGACCGTTTGGCTTACAATGAGCCTTTGGTTGAACTTTACTTACGTCACCCTGCTTATCAGCAATATCCGGTTGTCGGTGTAAACTGGTTACAGGCTTCTGATTTCTGTGCATGGAGAACTGATCGTGTAAACGAACAGATCCTTATCCGCGAAGGTATCCTTCGTGTGAATCCAAATCAGATCAATGAAGATAACTTCAATACTGATTCATATCTATCTGGCCAATATGAAGGTCTCGTTAAAACAGATATGGCTGATTTGAATCCTAGCTCAGGAAATAACGGTACTCGTAAAGTAAGAATGGAAGATGGTATCCTTCTTCCACGTTACAGACTCCCGACAGAAGCAGAGTGGGAATATGCCGCTCTTTCTCAAGTTGGAAATACAGTTTACGAACGTGTAACAGATCGTCGTCTTTATCCTTGGAATGGTCACATTACTCGTAACAAAGATGAAAAGTATAAAGGTGCCATGATGGCCAACTTTAAACGTGGTCGTGGTGATAACATGGGTACTGCAGGTTTCTTAAATGATAACGCTGATATCCCTGCACCTGTGCATTCTTTCTGGCCAAATGATTACGGTCTTTATTGTATGGCAGGTAACGTTAATGAATGGGTAATGGATGTTTATCGTCCGCTTTCTCCGGAAGATAAAAGTGATTTCAATCCTTTCCGTGGTAACGTCTTCTCAACTCAACAAAGAGATGAAGAAGGTGCAATCATTGAGAAAGATAGTTTAGGTCGTATCCCACAACGTGAAGTTACTCCTGAAGAAAGTGCTGAACGTCGCAATTATACTAAAGCTGATAACATCAATTACCTTGATGCTGATGAGGCAGAATTTATTAAATATGATTATGGTGTTACTTCTCTTATTAATGATAAAGCCCGAGTTTACAAAGGTGGTTCATGGAGAGATCGTGCATACTTTATGAATCCCGGTTCTCGCCGCTTCACTGACGAAAGACAAAGTACCAATGATCTTGGTTTCCGTTGTGCTATGACCAGAGTAGGTAGTCCGGTTGGATTAGGTACAGGAAGAAAAGCCAGAACGAAATAATATCTGCTTAGGCACTTAAAAATATTTTTTTTTACCCCGCAAATGCGGGGTTTTTTTATGCCTTTTTTTAGCGTTCAGTAGATTTAAAAGCCCTTAAATCGTTTCACAACGCACTAAAAATGAATATTGTAAGAAATAGGGAAGCTTTTCTCAACCCTGTTGATGCTCAAGGGTATAATGAGGTATAAATCACCAAATAATGAAAATGAAAAAAATCTACATCTTGTTTATTTTGCTTTCAGTAAGCAATATAAATGTATTTGCCCAGATTGATAACCTGAGTAATTTAAGTTCTGAATGGATGCGTTCCGGCGTTAGAAATGCCGCCACCGACGCCGCTGATATTGTTGTATACAATCCGGCTGGAGTAACTTCATTAAAAAATGGATTGCATATCAACTTCAGCAATCAGACGTTATTCAGAAAACCATCTCATTCATATGATATGGGTTTAGGAGAAGGACAGAAGCAATATGAACAAGGAAGTGCAGATCCATTTCTTCCAAATTTATATATAGCCTACAAGAAAAATAACTGGGCTCTTTACTCAGGAGTTTTCTTTTCGGGCGGAGGAGCAACTGCTGATTATCCTAAAGGTTCAATTACAACAGACCTAATTGGACTAGGCACACTTGGAGCAGCACAAGGTGCATACACAACTATCAAAGATCCTTATCTTAAAGCCAGCTCAATGTATATGACCACAACTCTTGGTGGTTCGTATGCTGTGAAGCGTGGTATTTCATTTTCTGCAGCAGTAAGATATTTATCTGCAGCCAATACTTCTGAACTGGGAATGACACTTACTTCGTCTCCTTTTGAATTTCCTGATGTTCCAATGAGTCTTAAAACTACTGACAATGCATCTGGAGTTGGGGCTGTTTTTGGTGTTAGTTTGACCGCATTAGATAAAGTAAGTATTTCTGCACGTTATGAAAGTCAGGTAAGCTTGAAATTCAAAACTTCGCAAGATCACGATGATTTTGGTTTAACAACTGATGGTGCAACGAATCACAGAGATCTTCCTGCTGTACTAGCTTTGGGAGCGACTTATGATGTAACTTCCAAATTCAAAGTAATGGCAGACTATAATTACTACTTCCAGGAAGATGCTGATTGGGGTAAATCTTCTGTTGCAACAGATGAAGTTCCTTTGTCTTTATTGGCAGGTAACGCAAACATCATTGCCTTCGGATTCCAGTATAAAATTAAAAGCAAAATTAC
>Ga0138256_10007257_pt1 | contig 11711 bp, 10 predicted proteins | sample KNB2016incub_MG_FD_105486 | JGI IMG/M metagenome (GOLD analysis project Ga0138256, IMG submission 105486) | Active sludge microbial communities from wastewater in Klosterneuburg, Austria - KNB2014incub_MG | ecosystem: Engineered > WWTP > Activated sludge > Unclassified | place: Austria...
ATGACGCTCATCATGAACGCCAGCACCGTGCCCAGCGCCGCGCCCTTGGCCAGCAGCGCCTGCACGATGGGGATCACACCGGCCGCGTTGGTGTACATCGGCACGCCGATCAGCACCGCGGCCGGCACCGACCACCAGGGCGCTTGCTTGCCCATGATGGAAGCCATGAAGTCCTGCGGCACCCAGCCGTGGATGGCCGCGCCGATGGCGATGCCCACCAGGATGTAGGGCCAGACCTTGCCGACGATCTCGCGCACGCTCGCAAAGCCGGCCTCGATGCGCTCCTGCAGCGTCAGGCCACCCACGCCGGCCGATGCGGCAACCTTGGGCATGTCGCGCACCCAGTCCTCCAGGTAGGCTTCCATCTTCATGCGGCCGATGACCCAGCCGGCCACGATGGCGATGCTCAGGCCCAGGCCCAGGTAGAGCGCGGCGATCTTCCACCCGAAGAGGCCCAACAGCAACGCCAGCGCCACCTCGTTGACCATCGGTGCCGAGATCAGGAACGAGAAGGTCACACCCAGCGGCACGCCCGCTTGCACGAAGCCGATGAACAGCGGCACGGCCGAGCACGAACAGAACGGCGTGACAACACCCAGGCTCGCCGCCATGACATTGGCCACGCCTTCGGACTTGCCGGCCAGCAGGGCACGCGTGCGTTCGGGGGTGAAGTACGAGTTGACCATTCCCATCACGAACACCACCCCGGTCAGCAGCAGCAGCACCTTGGGCGTGTCGTACAGGAAGAACTGCAAGGCGCCGCCCAGGTGGCTGGCGCGGTCCACCGGCAGTACCGCGACCAGAGCTTTGGACGCCGGCGCGAGCGCCTGGTACAGCTGCCACCACGCCACCGCCGCCACGAGCAGAAAGCCCCGTGGGTAGAGCCGGGGCAGTTGCAGCGTGCGTTGGGACAGGGTCAGTTCGGACATTTCATGGCCTCTGCATTGGGAGACGCAGACAGGCGGAAAAGGATGCACGGCCAGCGCCACGCAGCCGCGTTGGATGCAGGGTCTATGGCCGGCTGACAGCCCAGGCCGGCACCGCGCACTGCGGTGAACGCCGCTGCAACATCGCCGCAAAGTCGCGCAGCGCCTCGCGCATGACGGCCGAAGCTTCCTGGTGGCAGCTCAGGCAAGCCCCCACGGTCAGGATGCGCTGCTGCTCGGCCACGTTGAAGGGCCGCGCACCCGGCTGGGTGGAGACCATGCCGCTGCGCAGGCTCAGATACCCCGTCCAGGCGTCTTCAGGCAAGCCATCTTGCGGCAAGGCCGGCCGGGCTGGCTTGAATTGCCAATGGCCCTGCCGGCCTGGCCCCATGGGTGCCGCGTTGAACTGCAGATCACCCTTGCCCAGGCCCAGCGCCACCGGGTTGTTGTGGCATGAAGCGCAAGCCCGCGCTTGCCGCTGCGTGGTGTGCGCTGCAATGGGCGCAAACAGGCGTCTGAACACGGTGTCGGGTGCGCCGCCCGCCTTCAGGTTGCGGTCAATCGTCATGATCATGCCGGGCACAAAGGTGTCCACCACCTCGCCGCCCCGCTCGCCCAGACCCGAAGCCAGGCGCACGCCCAATGCCGGCGGGGCGGCTTCGAAATCGACCGAGGTTTCCATCCACTCACCTGGCACGAACTTCATCGCCAGGTGGTCGTGGCCTTGCGAGCGGGTGTCGAAGGAGGTGTGGCAGGTGGTGCACTGCGGCGCCCAGGCGGTGTGGCAGCTGGAGCAGGTCAGCCGTGCATGCGCTCCGCCTTGGGCGCCGCTTTGTGGGCAGCTGGCGGCCTGGGGCTTGAGCGGCGCCACACGCCCATCGGCCTTGCGCAGCAGATGGCCGCGGCCTTGTGCATCCACACGCACGTTGACCAGCGCATCGCCGCTGCGTGTGGCGCCGAGCCGTTCGCCGGGTTTGAGCGTCCACCCGCGCAGGGCCAGGATCTTGCGCGATTCAGGATCCATGGCCTGCAGTTCGCGCGTGGCCAGCTGGCCGCCGGCCGGTACGTGGCAATCCTCGCAGCGCACGCGCAGGGCCTGCGCTTTGTGGGCCACGGTCTGGCCCGTGCCCATCACTTCCAGCGCGGTGTGGCAATCGATGCAGTCCAGCCCTGCGGCGTGGTGCACGTCAGCGCTCTGCCGCACGAAGAAGCGTGTGTCGTCCAACTGCCGGTACTTGGCAGGGCTGGCCGCCAGCTCGGCATCGCTCGGGTCATTCCGCATTTCGTGCCAGCCTTCGTAGCTGGTGGAGATGCGGCTGCTGCGGCTGTGGCAACCGAAGCAGTGGCTGCCATCGGCCTGCACGCTCAAGCGCGGGTGCACACGCGGGAAGGGCTTGCCGGATGGCGGTGGTGGCATGGGTGCCGCGCCGTCCTCGCGCTCGGGCACCAGGGGCACGTAAGCGGCCAGGTCCGCCGCCGCTTCGGCGCTGTACTTCAGGTGGCAGGCGTTGCAGCCCCCACCGCGTGATTCTTGTGTGATGGGGCCCCACAGGGTCTTGGGCTGGCCCAGATGGCAACCCACGCACAACTGGCGCATGTGGCTGTCGGCGGCGGTGTGGCCCAGGTCGCGAACGTGCGGCACCGGCGTGGCTGCATCGTGCGCGGCCGCATCACCGCTGGCGAACACCTTGCGGTTGGTGGCGATCACACCGGCGAAGGTGGCCATGATGGACCGCTCCACACGCGGCACCACCTCGGCATGGCAGGCTGATTGGCCGCAGGTGCGGCCGGCGTCGGCCAGGTTGCCGGGCACCAGGACCATGCCCACGTGGGCGCGGTTCTTGTCCAGCGTGTGCGTGTCGCCCAAGTGGCAGGCCGCGCAGCCCAGCGCTTGCGGCTGGTGTGCGGGGCTGAAGCCGGACATGCCCCCGTGGCAGCTCAGGCAGCCCTCGGGGTGGCCTTGCACCAGGGTGAGTTTGGCCGTGGCGGTGTCGATGCCCGAGCGCTGCAGCAGCGGGCCGGCGCGCAGGTCGCCGGGCCCGGCAGGCCATTGAGGGCCTTCGACATGCAGGCTCCAGGCTTCGCCGCGCACAAAGAGCACCGCCGTGCACACCACCAGATAGGCCGCCACTACGATGAAGAGCCCACGTTTGGCGCGCGCTGCGGTGGCCGGTGCCCAGCGCGGTATCCACCACACAAAGACCAAGGTCGCCGCCGTCAGGGCCACGGCCAACAGGGGCCAGGGCGTCCAGTGCAACAGCTCCTGCAGACCCAGAAAGTACCAGGGCCCCTTGACCACCGGGTCGCGGCCGTCGTGCAGGCCGGGCGACACCAGCAGCGCCAGCGCGCCTGCTGCCAGCGCCACCACCAGCGTGGCGCGTACACCGCCCCACAGGCGCCGCGCGTGTTCGATGATGACCAGCCAGATGATCACTGTGGCGGTGGCGGCGTGGTGCAGGTAGATGACCTGCAGGCCGCTTTCATCGGTGCCAAACAGCAGCGTGGCCAGCGCCGGGCCGGCCAGCGGCACCAGGGTGATGACTTCTTCGAAGATGCGGCGCGCCTGCAGCGCGTCGGCATCGGCGCGCAACAGGAAGCCCGAGAGCATCAGCAAGGCCAGCACCGGCAGGCTGGCCACCAGGCGCAGCCACACGCCGCGGCTCACGCGCGCTTCGGTGCCGCGGCGCAGGTGGTCCCAGGCGTGCAGCAGGGTCAGCACGAGGAAGGCTTGCGCCGTCCAGTAGTGCACATTGCGCAGGAAGGTTGCGCCGGGGTTGGCCAGCAGCCATTCGGCCACCGAGCGCGCGCCGTCGCGCACGTCAAAGGCCGGCAGCAGCAGCACGCCGCTGATGGAACACAAGGCAAAGGCGGCCAGCGCCGCATCGCCAAAGCTCACGCGCCAGAGTGTCGTCAGCCGGCGCGCTGGGCTCGGTGCGCCAGCGCCGCGTTCAGGCGGCGTCAACCGTCCACCCCCCGGTGCCGGCGTCGGCCACCACGCGCAGCGGCTGCAGAGGCCGGGTGGCCGGGCCTGCCAGCACGCGGCCTGCGGCATCAAAGCGCGAGCCGTGGCAAGGGCAGACCACCACACCCTCCACCACGCGGTCCAGACGGCAACCCAGGTGGGTGCAGCGCGCGGCCCAGGCCTGCACGGTGCCGTCCGCGTGACGGTGCACGATGGCCGTGCCGGCCACGCTCAGGCCCTGCGGCAGGTCGGCCGCCAGGGCCAATGGCTCGGGCCGATGCTGGTTGCGCAGGCGGCCGAGCATGGCGCCAAGGGGCCACAGCAGAGGCAACCAGAACAAGGCGCGCAGGATGTCCTTGCGGGTGCTGGCGCGGCGGCGCGCTGCGGGTCGCTGGGCTCTTTCAAGGGCCATGCTGGGGTTCGGGTGCGCTGCGGGATTCGAGCCCTGCATTGTGCGGCGCGCCATGGCCCCAGCCCGGTCGTTTGAGTTCTGCAGTGGTCTTCAGCAGCCTTCGGCCCTCCTGAAAGTCTTGCTCAGATTGGAGCCACCGGCCGGGTCATAGCTCAGGCGCACGGAGTCGCCCGCATTGATGGTCTTGGCCGACAGCTTGTCCAGCGTGAGGGCGTCGTTGACCTTGACCGTGACGATGCCGCCGTCCTTGACGTTGCTGAGCTTCACAACAGCCGACTTGCCATCAGCCGCGAGCTGGATGTCGGTGACCTTGGCGATCATCTTGATGTCGGCGGCCCAGGCCGCTGCAGTGCTGAACAAGCCGGCCACAGCCAAGGCCACGGCCGCGGAGAGGATTCGGGTGAGATGCATCGGGTGCTCCTTTGGTGTCCTGGCCTACTTGACGACCGTGCCCTTGGGTCCGTACACGACTTCGGCGTCGAGGTAGGCGAAGCGCTTCATGTCCACCTTGCAGTCGTCCTTCAGGCCGAAGTACATCTCGCCGGCCCGCGCACCGGTCGCGCAGACGAACACGATGAAGCCATCCTTGGGCAGGCGCGCGATGGTGGATGGGCAGCCTTCGGAATAGACGTCGTTGATGGAGATGTGCCTGGACCCGGCAAAGTTGCCGGCAGCAAACTCGAACTTTGTCCGCACGTCGATCAGCGTCACGTTCGGTGCCTTGCTGGCCACGACCTGGTTGAAGAAGGCCTTGTCGATGACGCCTTCGTCCTTGGCCATCTTCAATCCAGCCACAGCGCCTGGCGCAGCGGCCAGTGCAGGTGCAATGCTGGTGGGTGCAACCGCCTGCTGGGCGCAGCCGCCCAGGACAGAAAGCGAGGCGGCGATCAGCGCCGCAAGAAGGGTGTGCTTCATGGTGGTTCTCCGAATCATTGGGTGTCAGCGACCGAGCCGTTGAACACGGCGGTCTTCACATAGCCGGCGCCATAGACCCTGGCCGCTGCCGCATAGTTGGCGGCCTTGCTGGCTTGCGGGCCGACGAGGATGACGAGCTGGTCCTTGGGCGCGCTGGTGGCCATGAAGTTGGCAAGCCCCGGGTCCTGATCCAGATCGACGATGCGCGCGCCCTTGCCCGCGGCCTTCCTGGCCCCCTTGGCGGTGACTTCGAAGTAGCTTTTCTCAAAGTACACCGGGCCTTTGACGAAGGCCTTGAGGTTGGTGTAGCCCTTTTCCTTGAGCTGCTTGATGTTGTTCAGGCTCATCGGGCAAGGCCGGCCGATACCCAGAAAGATCTCGGCATCCTTGGCGATGTTCAGCTTCTCGAAATCCGGATACAGCAGCTTGAATTTCGCGTCGAAGATGTTGTAGGCCGTGGGCACATGGCCTTCGTCGTAATTGCGCCCCGGCCGCGCGTCGATCACGAAGACCTGCTTCGACCCGCTGAGCAGCTGCGGCAACTTCGTCAGCACATAGTCGGTGTTGACCACCTCCACACCCATGTCGGCGGCTGCCTTCATGATGACCTCGGCTGGTGGCAGGACGATGCTGGGCTCGCTCTGTGCAAAGACGGTGCCGCTGGCCAGCGCGGCGGACAGCAGAGCCGGCCCTATCAGGTGCTTGACGTGCTTCATGAGAACTTCCTCGGGTGGACATGCAAAAGCGCCCCTGGGGGCGCAGGGCATGCAGGGGCGCGATGGCCATCTGCGATGTCTCCGCTGCAGGAGACGGCACAGGCCCGGCAAGGATTCAGGCCAATCGCATCAGCAATTGACCGGGATCAACAGTCGCTACCGAGTGGATGAATCCGGCCCCTGGGCCGCAGGCTTCGCCCGCCCGTCGTGCCCGCACACGCGCCCGTCTTCAGGGTCGAAGCGCACGCGGCACACCCGGGCCATGCGTTCGCGCAGCCGCTGGCGCGCACGCAGCAGGCGCGATTTGACTGCCGGCAGGCTCAGGCCCTGCTGCTCGGCGTAGGCACGCTGGGTGGTGCCGGCCATGTCGCATTGGCGCAGCACATCGGCGTCTTCGGGCGTCAGCTCGCTCAAGACACGGAGCAGGCATTCCGAAAGTGCGTCTACCGGTGCGATGGCTTCGCCTTCGGGCGCGGCCAGGTGCTGTTCATGGGCCTCAAGGGGCTCGGACTCGCGCGTGGCGCGCAGCCGGTCCACCAGGGCATTGCGCGCCACCTGAAACAGCCAGGCCCGGGGATCATTCAAAGTGCAAAAGCCCCGGCCGGCGCGCATGGCCTTGAGAAAGACATCCTGCAGCACATCGTCCGCCGCAGCGGCGTCCGCCAGGCGGTGGCGAAGAAAGCCGTGCAACTCGCCCTCATGCGCCTGCCAGGCCGCCGTCACACAGGCAAAGGTCTCCTGGCAGGATGCGGCCTTCATGTCCTTTGCCTTGATGCGGCAAGCGCCGCGCCGCGCTCGTACCAGGGCCGGCTGGCATTGACCCAGCGCACCACCAGCAGCATCACCGGTACTTCGATGAGCACACCCACCACGGTGGCCAGTGCGGCGCCGGATTGAAAACCGAAGAGGCTGATGGCCGCCGCCACCGCCAGTTCAAAGAAGTTGCTGGCGCCGATCAGCGCCGAGGGGCAGGCCACGTTGTGGGCCTCCCCCAGTTGCCGGTTGAGCCAGTAGGCCAGACCCGAATTGAAGAGCACCTGAATCAGGATGGGCACCGCCAGCATGGCAATGACCAGCGGCTGCTGCAGGATGGCCTGGCCCTGGAAGCCGAACAGCAGCACCAGGGTGGCCAGCAGCGCCGCCACCGACCACGGGCCGATCGCGGCCAGCGTGCGGTCAAAGGCCGCCTGCCCGCGGCGCAGCAGATTGCGGCGCCAGACCTGCGAGAGGATCACCGGGATCACGATGTACAGGGCCACCGAAGTGAAGAGCGTGTCCCAGGGCACGGTGATGGCCGACAGGCCCAGCAGCAAGGCCACGATGGGTGCAAAGGCGAACACCATGATGGTGTCGTTCAAGGCTACCTGGCTGAGCGTGAAGACGGGGTCGCCCTGGGTCAGCCGGCTCCACACGAAGACCATCGCCGTGCAGGGTGCCGCTGCCAGCAGGATGAGCCCGGCCACATAGCTGTCCAGTTGATCGGCCGGCAGGTAGGGCGCAAAGACATGGCGGATGAAGATCCAGCCCAGCAGCGCCATCGAAAACGGCTTCACCGCCCAGTTGATGAAGAGCGTGACACCGATGCCGCGCCAGTGGCGCTTGACTTCGCCCAGTGCGCCAAAGTCCACCTTCAGCAGCATGGGGATGATCATCACCCAGATCAGCAGGCCCACTGGCAGGTTGACCTGCGCAAACTCCATGCGGCCGATGGCCTGGATGGGCCCGGGAAGCAACTGGCCCATCACGATGCCGGCCACGATGCACAGGAAGACCCAGAGCGTGAGGTAGCGTTCGAAGACGTTCATGGCGGCGGGCGCTCAGCTTTGGGCGATGTCTTGCAGCGCACTGCGCAATGCGGTGCGGTCCATCGCTTCGATGGGCAAGGCCAGCAGTTGCAGCATGCGGTAGCCGATGGCCTGGCGCGTGAGTTCGAAAGCGCGGCGTTTGCCTTCATCACCGCCTTCGGCGTTGGAAGGATCGGGGTAGCCCCAGTGCACCTTGATCGGCCCACCGGCCGCGCCACCCGTGAACACCGGGCAGGTTTCGGCGGCGGCGCTGTCGCACACGGTGATGACGGCGGTCAGCGGCGGCGCGCCGGCTGCGGCAAATTCATCCCAGCTCTTGCTGCGGTAGCCGGCGGTGGCGATGCCGGCGTTCGCAAGCGTCTGCAGCGCAAACGGGTTGATACGGCCACTGGGTGCACTGCCGGCGCTGTGCGCCTGTACGTCGCGGCCCAGCCGCTGGGCCCAATGGTTGAGCATGCCTTCGGCCAGCACGCTGCGGGCCGAGTTGTGGGTGCACAGGATGAGGATGTGGGTGCTCATGTGGCTTGTCGTGGCTTCGCCTAACGCTACCGACCCCACCCCGCGTTGCGTCAACAGCGCTGGCAGCCTTTGCTGGGCACCAGGCCGCAGTCTTCGCCGTGGCAACAGTGGGCGCTGAGGTAGCCGATCAGCGCATTCATCTGGTTGATGTCGGGCCGGTAGATCAGGTTGCGGCCATCACGCTCCTGCGAGACAAGGCCTGAACTCGTCAGACCCTTGAGGTGGAAGGACAGTGTCGATGCCGGCACGTCCAGCGTGGCCGCCAGCACACCGGGCGTCATGCCCTGCGGTCCGGCACCCACCAGGGCCCGGAAGACCCGCAGCCGCATGGACTGCGAGAGCGCTCCCAGGGCCGCAATGGCATCGGCTTCGTCCATGATTCTACATTTCTCGAAATGACGGCGGCGTCGATGCGCTCGAGTGTGCCTGCGCGCGCCGGGGTCTGCCGGCGCTCAGCCTTTCAGGCCGCGGGTACCGGTTGCACCAAGGCTTCGGCCACCAGTTCCGCAATGTCCTTGGACGGCACAGCGCTGTTCAAGGCACCCAGCCCATCGCCCACCATCACCGCGCAATAAGGGCAGGCGGTGGCGATGGCCAACGGCTGCTGTTCCAGGGCCTGCTCCACGCGCAGGATGTTGATGCGCTTGCCAATGGTTTCTTCCAGCCACATGCGCCCACCGCCAGCGCCACAGCACATGGCCTTTTCGCGGTTCAGCGTCATCTCCAGCGGCGGCGTGCCGCCCAGGCGGGCAAGCACTGCGCGTGGCGCGTCGAACTCGCCGTTGTGGCGGCCCAGGTAACAGGGGTCGTGATAGACCACCTGGCGCAGGCCTTCCTTGACCTGCAACTTGCCCTGGGCCATCAGCTCGGCGATCACCTGGGTGTGGTGCACCACCTCGTAGTGGCCACCAAACTCAGGGTACTCGTTGCGCAGTGAGTTCAGCGCATGCGGGTCACAGGTGACGATGCGCTTGACCGACAAGCCGTTGAGCGTTTCAACCAGGGTACCGGCCATCTGCTGGAACAGCATCTCGTTGCCCGCGCGGCGCACACACTCGCCGGTGGAACCCTCTTGCGCACCCAGGATCGCAAAGCGCACGCCGGCGGCCTTCAGCACGGTGGCAAAGGCGCGTGCGATCTTCTGCCCGCGCGGGTCGTATGAAAGGGCCGAGCCCACATAGAACAACAGCTCGAAGCCGGCCATGGCCTCGGCGTCCTGCACCACGGGCACATCGAGGCCCTTGGCCCAGTCGCCGCGCTGTTGGGTCGGCAGCCCCCAGGGGTTGCCCTGGCTCTCGTAGGCCTCGAAGACCTTCTTCAACTCGTGCGGAAACTCGCCGGCAATCATCACCTGGTGCTGGCGCAGGCGGAAGAACTTGTCCAGGTGCTCCAGTTCGATCGGGCAGGCCGCTTCGCAGTAGCCGCAGGTGGTGCAGGCCCACAGTGTTTCTTCGCCGATCACCGGGCCCACCAGTGCAGGCAATTCATTCTTCGGGTCGTGCGCGATGAGCGTTTCGCGCTGCGCCATCAGGTGGTGCTTGAGACTGTCGTTCACCGCCTTCAGCGAGAGCGGCTTGCCCGTCAGGTGGGTGGGGCAGGCGTCCTTGCAGCGGCCACATTCGGTGCACGTGAAGGCGTCCAGGCCTTCCTTCCAGTTCAGGTCTTTCGCGGTGCGCGCGCCGGCCTGCATGTCGGCTTCCTCGGTGGCCTCCATCAGCTTTTCCATGTCGACGCTGGGCACGCGGTTGGCAGGCCGGCCCCGCCGGAAAAACAGCGCGGGCAAGGCCGTGACGATGTGAAAGTGTTCACCCGCCGGCAGCAGAACCAAAAAGCAGAAGACCACGATCATCTGCACCCAGTAGCTCAGCGTGTAGCCCACCTGCAACACGGCCGGTGACAGGCCGCTGAAGGCCTGCGCCACGGCGTTGCCCGCCCAGGCCCATTGCGCTTCATGCGCGATGCCGGCATCGGTGGCGGCCAGCAGCGTGAAGCGAAAGCCGTCAAAGGCAAAGTCCGTGAGCATGATGGCCAGGATCAGGGTGAGCACCAGGATGGCTTCGCGGTTGGGTTCCAGCCGCGCCGGGCGCGCCACGAAGCGGCGATAAAAGCCATACAGCACGGCCAGCGTCACCGCCACCTCGACGCCATCCTTGAAAGCCGCAAAGGGCCCGCCAAAGAACTCTGGCCAGACAAATCGTTCGCTGAAGCCGATGGCCAGCAGTTGCACCTTGCGGATGAGCAGGGACATGAAGCCCAGAAAGATCACCGCGTGCATCAGCCCCGGACGCCACTCGCGCTGAACCATGCGCTGCTGGAAGAAGCCGTTGACCAGCACGCTGCGCAGCCGTTCGCCCGGCCGATCCCAGCGCACCAGCGGCTGCAACGCCGCCACGATGGCCAGCTTGCGCCAGGCCAGCCACAGGAAGCCGGCCATGCCCAGCAGCATGAGCAGGCTGATGCCCAAAGGACTCATCGGTGGTCTCCCCCTTGTGACTTGCACTCTAGGGACCACCGGCCCTGGCGCGGCTGATGCATGTCAATGCGGCGGGAGCCTCGCCGGCCGGCCTTGTGGCCGTGTCGCCCTGAGCTTGATATGACGCAATTTCAATTCTTCATACACTGCGGATACTGCGCCGTCTGCGGCCATCAACGATCGCAGGCGCTTGTCTGACCAGGAGGTGCCCATGCACATGGCCGATGCACTGCTGTCACCTGCCGTGGGTGGCCTGATGTGGGCCGCCTCGGGCGCGGCGCTGGTCGTCGCCAGCCGGCGCGTGCAACAGCAGCCCGACGATCGCCTGGTGCCTTTGATGGGCATGTTGGGCGCGTTCGTGTTTTCGGCGCAGATGATCAACTTCGCGATCCCAGGCACCGGCTCCAGCGGCCACCTGGGCGGCGGGCTCTTGCTGGCCCTGCTGCTGGGGCCTTGGCCGGCCCTGGTGGTGCTGGCTTCGGTGCTCACCGTGCAGGCGCTCCTGTTTGCCGATGGTGGCCTGCTGGCCCTGGGCGCCAACATCTTCAACCTGGGCGTGTTGCCTTGCCTCGTGGTCTACCCCTTGCTCTATCGCCCGCTGGCCGGGCGTGCGCCATCCAGCCGGCGAATGGCAGCGGCGGTGATGGTGTCGGCTGTCGTGGGCCTGCTGCTGGGCGCTGCGGGTGTGGTGCTGCAGACCGTGGCTTCCGGCATCAGCAGCCTGCCATTGCAGAGCTTTGCCTGGCTGATGCTGCCCATCCACACCCTCATCGGCGTGGGCGAAGGCCTGGCCACGCTGGCGCTGGTGCTGTTTGTGCGGCGGCATCGGCCGGATCTGCTGCAGGCTGCTTTGCCTGCCCGACCTGCCGGAAACCACGGCTTGCGCCCGGCGCTGCTGGGCTGGGCGATGGCCGCGGCACTCTTGGGCGGCGTTGGCTCGTGGTTTGCATCCACCGCACCCGACGGGCTGGAGTGGAGCTTGC
>Ga0138256_10007258_pt1 | contig 11711 bp, 9 predicted proteins | sample KNB2016incub_MG_FD_105486 | JGI IMG/M metagenome (GOLD analysis project Ga0138256, IMG submission 105486) | Active sludge microbial communities from wastewater in Klosterneuburg, Austria - KNB2014incub_MG | ecosystem: Engineered > WWTP > Activated sludge > Unclassified | place: Austria...
AGATAGGCGTCGAAGTGACTTTGCTGGAGGCGATAGAGCACCTTGAGCGCGTCGGGATCAATGTCGCGCCGCGAAATCGTGTGCTCGGCGCGGGAAATGATGACGGGCTCAACCACGAATTGGAATTATACGGGCCAGCCTTCGGCCCCCCGGCCGCACTTATAGCCTATTCGGCCAATAAGTCTTTTGTATTCAGCTATTTACAGCAGAAAACAAATAACAGACACCGCACAGGAAATCCCGAAATTCCTAGGGTTTTGCCGCATTCCAATTCGGGCCCGATCCCACGTCAACGGTGAGCGGCACCGACAGCGGAAAGGCGTTTTGCATCGTGTCGCGTACCAGGTTTGTGATCGCGGTCACATCTGCGACGGGCGCTTCGAACAGCAGTTCGTCGTGCACGGTCAGGATCATGCGGCTGGGTGTGGTGGCGCTCGCGTTGTGCTGAACGAGCGCGGCCGCCACATCGATCATCGCCTGCTTGAGGATGTCGGCGGCCGTGCCCTGGATGGGCATGTTCACCGTTTCGCGTTCGGCCGCGGCGCGAATCTGGCCATTGCGGCTCGTCAACTCCGGCATCAGCCGCTGGCGGCCAGAGATGGTGCGCACCACCCCTGAGACGCGCGCGTCCTCCAGCGTCCGATCGATGTACGCGCGAACGCCCGGGAATCCCGCGAAGTACGCGTCGATAAACTCCTGCGCGGCCTGCTGCGGCACGCCGATGTCTTTGGCCAGCGTGAACGCGGTCTTGCCGTAGAGCAGGGCGTAGTTGATGATCTTTGCGCGGCGCCGAAGCTCGTGCGGGTCAAGTCCGCTGTTCTGCCCAAATACCCGTTCGGCCGTGCGGTCGTGAATGTCTTCGCCGTTCTTGAACGCCTGCACCAGCGCGGCATCGCCTGAGAGATGCGCGAGTACCCGCAGTTCAATCTGCGAATAGTCGGCTGAAATCAGGGCGAATCCCGGCTCGGCCACAAACGCCGCGCGAATCTCGCGCCCGGCCGCCGTCCGCACGGGAATGTTCTGCAGCCCAGGGTCGCTGCTGCTGAGCCGGCCCGTGGCCGCCACCGCCTGGTTAAACGTGGTGTGCACGCGGCCCGTGGCAGGGTTGATCATCTGCGGTAACGCGTCCACGTATCCGCCCTTGAGCTTCTGCACGCTCCGCCACTTGAGCACCAGTCCCGGCAGCTCGTGTGTCAGTGCCAACTCCTCAAGCACGTCCACCGCCGTCGACATGGTCTTTGTTTTGCCGGTCTTTTTCGACGAGGGGAGTTGGAGGCGCTCGAACAGCACTTCGCCCAGTTGCTTCGGGGAGTTGATGTTGAATTCCATGCCGGCCAGCTCGAAGATGCGTGCGGTCAGGCCATCAAGTTCCTTCTGCATCGACGCCGACAGCCGGGCCAGCGCCGCCACGTCGAGCCTGACGCCCGCGCGCTCGATGTCGGCCAGGATGGGAATGAGCGGCCGTTCCATGTCGCGATAGATCCCGTCGAGCGCGGCCTTCTTCAAATCGTCGCGCAGGCCGTCGGCCATGCGCAAGGGCAGGTCGGCGCGTTCCCCGGCGAAATTCAGGACCGCAGCGGCGGGCACCGCGTCCTCGGTCACACTCTTCGCCCCACGTCCGGTCACGTCCTCCAGCTTCACGGCACGGTACCCGGTGCGCGCCAGCGCCAGTTCGTCGATGCTGTGGCTCGAACCCGTGGCGTCCACCAGGTAACTGGCCACCATCGTGTCCAGGTCAAGGCCACCAAGCGGCAATCCGGCGCGCGCACACAACACCGAGATGGTCTTCAGGTCGTGTCCGATCTTCGCGATCGCGGGGTCGGCAAGCGTCCCGCCCAGCCTCGCCACCACGTCAGCCACGCGCAGGTTCGGCGTCTCGGTCAGGCCCACGTGATTGAGCGGGATGTACCGGGCGCGGCCAGGGGCCGTGGACAGTGCCAGTCCCACGAGCGTGGCTTGAATCGCCGAGGCGTTCGTGGCGACCACACCGATCGAGACGTGACCGGCTGCGCGAATCTCCCCGGCGATCGCGTCGAGTTCTTCAGGCGACTGCACAATGGTGTAGTCATGTTTGGACGTGGCCGCGGTTGGCGCGTAGTCGGCCGTCATCGTGCGGAAGCCCAGAGATGAGAACAGCGCGTAACACCGCGCGACGTCCGGCCCCCGGTACCGCAGGGCCTCGGCGTCAAATTCGATTGGCACGTCCGTGCGAATCGTGGCCAGCACTCGGCTGGCGCGCGCGTCCGCGGCATGCTGCGTCAGCGCCTCGCGATAACGCTTCTGCGGCAGCGTGGGCGCGGCTTCGAGTAGCGCGTCGAGCGTGCCGTGCGTTCCGATCAATTCCTTCGCGCCTTTTTCACCGATGCCCGGCACGCCCTTGATGTTGTCTACGCTGTCGCCCATCAGCGCCAGGATGTCCACCACCTGATCGGGCCGCACGCCGAACTTCGCCACAACCCCCTCGGCGTCGTACCAGGTGCCTTCGTCTTTCGGGTTGTAGATGCGCAGGCCATCGGTCACGAGCTGGAAGAAGTCCTTGTCGGCCGTGACAATGGCCACTTCGAAGCCCGCCGCATGGGCCTTCACCGCGAGCGTCCCAATCACATCGTCGGCCTCGAAGCCCTCCGAGGTGAGGTTCGGGACCCCCATCGCCTCACACGCGTCGTGCACGATGGGCACCTGTTCGGCCAGGTCCGAGGGCATGGGTGTGCGGTTGGCCTTGTAGTCGGCCAGCAGGTCGTCGCGAAACGTGCGGCCGGGCAGGTCAAAGGAGGCCACGAGGTAGTCGGGGTGGTTGTCGGCAATGAGCTTGCGCAGCATGTTCACGAAGCCGTAGATCGCGTTCGTGGACTTGCCGTCGGGGCCGGTCAGACCCCGAATCGCGTGGTAGGCGCGATACATCTGCGAGTTGCCGTCAATCAAAAAGAGGCGCGGCATGAAGGTCCGAAGAATGTATATCATTCGTGCTGTGCGTGTTCGCGTCGCGAAGCCATTCCTCCTGCTGGCCGTCCTTGCCGTTGTGGCCATGCTGGCGACGTCGTGCAGCAATCCGCTGGTGCGGCAGTACGAATACGACGAGCAGACCTATCTAGGGATCGACGGTTCGGCCACCATCGTGATTTCCGCGTCGTTGCCGGCGCTTGTGGCGCTGCACAACCTTCCGCTCGACCCGTCCCCCTCGTCCCGCTTCAGCAGCGAGGACGTGCGGAAGGTGTTTGAGGCCGCTGGCTGCCCGGTGACGCGCGTGGGCCGTCCCTGGCGTCGCAGCGGGCGGCGGTTCGTCCAGGTGCGCATGCAGGTGCCTGATGTGCGCAAGGCGTCGGCATGTGGTGCGCTCGCGTCGTCGGCGTACGGGTTTGAGGTGACGCCGCAGCAGATTCGGTACACCCAGACCGCCGGCGCGGCCACCGGGACTCCGCCGGCGGGGCTGAACTGGGACGGCAGCGAGCTCGTGGCGTTCAAACTGCATCTGGCCAGCCGCGTGACCTGGCACAACGTGCGCCGACTTGAGGACGGCACCGAAGGGGAGCTCGAGCGGGGCAACATCCTGACCTGGGAGCAACGCCTGAGCGATCGGCTGGCCGGTACGCCGGTCGTGATGGAAGCGCGGACGGAAACTGAGTCCATCCTCTATCGCACGGTGTCGTTGTTCGCCGGTGCGTTTGCAGCCGCCGTCGTGCTGCTCATCCTGCTGATCTGGTTCACCATTCGCCGCGGACGCGCGCGCCTCAAGACGTTCACGACGTAATCCGGGCGCTCACGAACGCCGTTGATAGGCCGCCCGGGCCTTCACAAGTGTCCGGAGCATCCGCCAGCGTCCGGCTTTGAGCTGGCGCAATTGTCGAAGCCTGACGCCGAGCCGATCCCGTAGCGGTACTGGCTGGCCGGTCAGCTGGGTCTCAAACGCTGCCATCTGCCCCAGATGGCGTTTCCAGCCACCCAGAAAGCCAGACACAATTTGTCGCAGCGCGTGTCGATCGACCAGGTAGGTCAAGTCCTTTGCGATCGGTCCCTCCATCACCTGGAGTTCAAATAAACCCGCCAAACGGCTGACGGCCGCGTCGGCTGGCGCAATGCGCGGTCTTCCTGATCGCTGCACCAGGATCTCGGCCAGCACCCTGACCGGAACGTCCAGGTGGCACAGCTCAGCGTGTTGCAGCGCTTCGGTGAGGCGCCCCTGGTGCTCCAGCAATGCGATCCACCGCTCCGCGTCCAGCACGTCCCTCAGCATCTGGTCGGCCGCGAGTGTCTCTCGCATGGCATGGTGGGCAGACAGCATGAGGCAGTCTGCGGGCGCTGCCACGCGAATGGACGTATCGAAGACGGTCACCGCCTCCGCGCGCGCCACGATGGCGTCGGGATGAAACTGCGGATGCGGTCGTGGCCCGAAGCTCCAGTGCACGTCGAGGTCCGGCTGGCCCTGTCCTCTCACCGTGATCGCCTCGTTGCCGGCAAATCCGGGAGAGTGCCTGACAAACGCCAGATAGTCATCAAGGCTGCCGCCGTCTTCCAGATGCATACCAGCGGCCTGCAGCGCCTTCAAACACGGTTCCAGGTCGGCTGGCCGGATGAGCAGGTCCACGTCTTTGATCGTCCGTTCCGACGCGGCGCCCTGGTAGGCACACGCAATCGAGGCCAGTCCCTTGAACGCGACGACGGGAATGCCCTGGTCTTCGAGGTACCGGCACAGGACGACACCGCGCCTGGCCTGCAACGTTGTGGCCAGGTGCGAACGCCTGAAACGGGCAAAGAGGCTCTGGCGTGTGTCCGGCGACAACTCCACGTTCAACGTGCGCAGCCGGGTCCGCAGGTTCGGCACCACGTTCCAGAGATCTGCCTGTTCAAACGCCGCGTCCCAGCCGTGGTGGCGTGTCAGCCGGTTGGCGCAGGCGACCGCCGAGGCCTCGTCGTTCAGCAGCAATCGCGCCAACTCCTGCCGGACGTGTACTTGAGGGTGTAGTGGAGTCACGTGCGCAACAACACCGGCGCGTAGATCGAGGCCATGATCGGCTTCAGGCTGTTGACGGTATGGTTTGAGTCCACCCAGGCGAACGCGTTCTCCACGAGATGCTGCCGCAAGGCGGCGTCCTGAAGGACGCGCGCACATGCGGTGGCCAGCGCCTCCGTATCATCAGCCAGCAGCAGATGGAGGCCGTCGGTCACACTCAAGTCTTCAGCGCCAATGCGGGTCGCCACCACGGCGCACCGGCGGCTGAAGGCGTCAAGAATCTTCAGGCGCGTACCGCTGGCCGCGCGTAACGGCACGACGCAGAGATCGACGTTGCGGTAATACGGGGCGATGTCCGGGACGTTGGCGTCCAGTGTGACTCCATCCAGCGCCGCCAGCGCACGGACGCGGAGGTCGGGATTGGCGCCCACGATACGGATGCGGACCGGCTTGTCCACGCGCGCCCGCAGTCTCGGAAGCACCTCGCGGCAAAAGTATTCGATGCCCTCAGCGTTGGGAAAATAGTTGAGCGATCCGCTGAACAACACGTCGTACGACGCTTTCTCAGGAGCAGGTACGGCGAGGCTGGCCGCGTCCGGCATCCGCACCACATTTGGCAGGTGCAGCAGTGTGCGCTGGGGGAACCGGCCCTGGGCCGTCCCCGGGTCGCCCGATAGTGAAAGTGTGTCAAAGCGCGGCGCCAGCAGGCGTTCGAGCGTGCGCAGGCGTCCGAGTTCTGACTGCTGGATGGCCGCGCCGGCCACGTCCCCGGTTGCCGTCATCAACGCGATGGTCCGCTCTTCACGCAGGCAATCATCGTCGTCGAGATCGAGGTGCAGATGAGGGCGCACGCCCTTCAACTGGGCCAGCACGCCCAGCGTGATGCGGGCCGACGCCAGGCGATAGGTGTGCATGGCCACAAACGGCACATCGGGCCAGCGCCTTGCGACCAGACCCTCGATCGCCACTTCACCGTTCCGGGCCGGCAGGTGCGTGAATGACGCGGCCCGCTCATCGACGAACCTGGAGGTGTCCACGCCGAGCGTGTAGAACTCGACGTGTAGCACATGGACGTCGAAGAAGGCGCTGAGGGCATCGACGTGGGCGGCCGCACGGATGTTTGGGCCCACGCCGTCATAGCTCGGCCGGAAGTGGCTGATGAACAGGAGCGGTGGGCGTGTCATTCGATGGCCTCTGGACTGATGAGCCAATCCAACCGCGGCCGGATCGTGCTTGAGACCGGTCCCGGGTAGAGGCCTCGTGCGGTCGTCCCGTCGGCGACATCCACAAGGACGAGCCGGATCGCGTCGATCACGCGAACGTGCTCCCGGTGCGGATCGAACGACGCGATGGTCACGCCGACACGCAGAGTGCCGTCGGGCAACAGATCCGCAGGGACGCTCACGCGGGCACGGTAGCTGCCGGCCTGGCAGGGCCGCCCATGGGTGGCCGCAGTTCTATCGGTGGTCCAGAGTACCGGCACGTCCCATTCATTGACCAGGGTGACCGAGGGAAAAAGAACGACACCGTCCTGGAGCACCTGATACTCGAATTCGATCTCGAATGCTTCCGCGACGGACACGCTGGAGCGAATCTCGTGCTGGGCGTCGCGCACGCAGACCCGACGCAACCGCACCACGGCATCGCCTGGGGCGCGGTCATCGGCAGGCCACACGCCTTCGCCGATGCGGCCGCCCTCCCGTCCGACGTACGCCGTGATCACTTCGGCCACGGGCCCGTCGAGGACCAAACGTCCCTGATCCAGCAGCACGGCGCGACCACACAAGCGCGAGACTGCCGCCAGGTTGTGCGAGACGAAGAGAACGGCTTGGCCATCGCGGCCCAGCCCCTCGAGCCGCAGCAGGCACTTTTGCTGAAACGCGGCATCGCCCACTGCCAGTACTTCGTCCACGAACAGGATGTCTGGATTGACATGCACCGCCACGGCGAAGGCCAGCCGCATGTACATCCCGCTCGAGTAGTGTGCAACGGGAGTGTCCAGGGCGTGTTCGACGCCGGCAAAGTCGACGATGGCATCGAAGCGGGATCGGATTTCCCTTTCAGTCAGTCCCAGGACGGCGGCGTTCAGGAACACATTCTCACGGCCGGTGAGGTCCGGATGAAAGCCCGTCCCCACTTCCAGCAGGCTGCCGACGCGGCCGCGCAGAATCACCCTCCCGCGATCGGGTCGAATGATGCGCGACAGAATCTTCAGCAGCGTTGACTTGCCGGCGCCATTGCGGCCGACGATGCCAATGACTTCGCCGGAATGCACGTCGAAGGAGACGTGATCGAGCGCCGAGAAGTGGTCGCCGGTTGTCCGGCCGGCCCGGAACAGGCTGTGCCGAGCCGACCATGAGGTCAAGTCCGGCGGCGCAATGACCGGGAATCGCTTGGTGATGCCCTCGACGCGAATCAGCGTCATGCGCGCTCCGCCAGTGCACTGTCCAGCTTCAAGAACGTGACGATGCCCGCCACGACGGTGAGCCCCGCCGAGCCGATGGAGATCAGGGTGATTGGCCAGTCGAGTGGGAATCCAAAGAGCGCAGAGCGGAACCCCATCACGACGCCGGTCATCGGGTTGAGTGCCAGCACCCAGTGCCACCGCTCCGGAATCAATGTTGAGTCATAGAGCACCGGCGTGGCGTACAGCCACACCTGGAGCAGGAACGGCACGGCGTGCCGCACGTCCCGGTACAACACGTTCAGTGCGCCGAGGCCGAGTGAGACCGCAAATGCCAACACACCGGTGGCCACGAATAAGCCAGGCAGAGCCAGCCACTCCAGTCGAATCGGGAGGCCCGCCGCGATCACCCACGTGAGCAGCACGAGACATCCACCGGCAAACTCCACGGCGAGCGCCAGTACGGCAGCCGCAGGCAATACGGCTCGCGGAAAGTAGACCTTGGTCAGGATGCCGGCGTTGACAATGAACGCACCGCTGCCGGACGTGACAGCCAGCGTCAGGAAACTCCACGGCACGAGCCCAGCCAGCAGGAACAGGACATAGGGCACGCTGACCTGTTGGGGAGCGAGGGTGCTCGAGAACAGGAACCCCAGCATGAGCGCCGGCAGCATGGGCTGGGCCAGCGCCCAGACCACGCTCATCGCGGTATTGCGGTACCGGAGCTTCCAGTTCCTGGCAATCAGGTACTTGAGGAGCGTGGACTGGCCTCGATACTCAGCGAGTCTCGCCCGAAGAGAGGCCGGTCGATCGGCATCGATTATGACTTCCAGGACGGCCTCCGTTGCCAGCGCTGCCATTCCCGTGCTGCGCCGCCCACCAGGAAGGCGACGAAGCCCCGGAGACCGACGGGGATGTTCCGATGGGCGCACTGGTTCCTGTATTCGCGCCAGAGCGCGAGTGGCTGAGAGGCGCGGCTGACGCACTCGGCGGCCGTGAATGCCGGGATCGCGAGGCCTGGAAAGGCACGCCGGATCGCATTCAACCGGGCCAGCGGATGGGGTTGGTTGGGAGCCAGGCTGAAGCGGCGAATGTGGGACCGGAGGCCATCCCAGTCCATCGTGTCCAGCGGCAGCAGCGGGACGTCTGCCTCCCATGGCAGTTGATCGTCATGGCGCGGCCCTGTCACGCAATGCAACAGGGTGTCGGCATCGCCGATCACACGCAGACTCTGCCCATTCCACACCATGGTCTGCAGACGCGCGAAGCAGGCGCGTTCGGCAAGCCGGGTTTGGTGAAACACCGCTGGATACACCCGCCAGTGCAGATACAGCATGTCGGGCCCCTTGCGCAGGCGGATGTGACAGCGCCAGTCCAGCGCATCCACATCCGGCAGCGGCTCATCGGCGTGATAGCCCTCGCGCTGCAGGACGACCGCCGCGGCGTCCAATTGCTCGCGCGCGATCACCAGGTCAATATGCGGAATCGCCCGAACGGCGCCGCGCGCGTCTGCGCGCAGGGCGTACACCGCAGGTCCGGCGAGGGCCGCCGGCACATCCGCGGCGGCCAGCGACATCTGCAGTGCCGAGGCTGACTGAAGTTGCAGCTGGTTGCGCGTCCACGTCTGCCGAACGAGGCCGCGAAAGCGCGCGGCATCCGGGTCGCCCGCGGTCCACTGCGACAAGCGCGAGCCCAGCATCGGCAGCAGCAGTTGCTCCGGATACGTCACGCGTTCGAACGAGTCGAGCGCCTGTCGCCACTGGCGCCACGCGGCGCCGGCAGTGGGTTCCGGATGCAGGAGCGCCGTAAGGAGACTGGGTTTCATTTGCTCGCCGGCTGGGCCTTCCGCCGTTGGTCGAGAATCATTTTCGCCGCCCGCACGTAGTCCTGCGGCCGGTGTGACTGCCCGGTCGAGTTCGCCAGATGCACGCGACGTCGCACGAGCAGGTCCGGGATGATGGTGGTGCGAAGCCCACGGGACTGCGCAATGCCGTACCACGCGATGAATTCCCCGCCGCGAAGATCCGGCAACCAGCCGGCTTTCATGAACGAGGTTCGGCGTGCCAGCATGGCAGACGGCAGGATCCATGGCTGCGCTCCGGTCTCACGCATTCCGGCCAGCATCGGGGCATCGCGCAGTTCGGGACTGACGAAGTTCTGTCCATGCGTGAACACCAGATCAATTTCCGGGTCCGCAGAGAGGGCCTGCACCTGCCTGGTCAATTTTCCTGGCAACCACAGATCATCCGCGTCGAGGAAAGCCACGTACTCGCCCATCGCCAGCCTGACGCCGGCATTCCGGGCATGACCGGCCCCTGGCGTGGGCTCCTCGATCACACGCACAGGACCCGGCATCGCGGCCGCGACGGCACGGCTGTCATCCTCGGAGCCGTTGTCAGCCACGATCACTTCGATGGGTTCATAGTCCTGGTCGAGGACGCTCTGAATCGCCTCGCGCAGGTAGCGCGATCCGTTCCGGACAGGAATGATCACACTCACGAGTCCTTGCATGTTCACACCTCGTCCGAAACGTCCACCGGAATGCCGACGTACGCCGACCAGTCCACCGGTCTCTGCCGGTGGGGATCGTAAGCGCCCGAACGGATGCGTTCAATACGGCGCCGGTACGCGCGCATGGTGCCGTGTCCTGCGCCGCTCAAGCCGTGGGTCATTTGGTTCGCGTGGCGCCGGTACAGCAGGGCCAGAGTCGGCACCAGCACACGCGACACATCGTGTTCCCAGCAGCGCATCAGGAAATCGAGGTCCTCGCAGTACCGAAGCGATTCCTCGAACAGGCCAACCTGATCGAAGACCCGCCGGCGGAGCATCATTGAGCCCAGGTTCAGGAACCGGTAGGGAGACTTCAGGAGCACGCGCTGGCCGTCGGGTCCCTGCTTGAAGTTCTGGGTCAGCCCCTGGGCGAATCCGGCGTCTGGTGCGTCATGCAGCGCGTCTGCCAGACGGTGGAGCAACGCATCGGATCCGAAGAGATCGTCCGCGTCCAGACAGCACACGAAATCGGATTGTGTTGCCCTGATGGCCACGTTGCGCGCGGCGGCGGGGCCGACGCCCTCGGTGCGAAGTACGCGCGCGCCGCGCGCGCGAGCGAGGTCTCCAGAACCGTCCGTCGACCCGTCGTCCACGACGACGGAGATGGCTCCGGGATAGTTCTGCGCGGCAATCGCGTCCAGTGTCTCTCCCAGATACAAGCGCCCGTTGTGGACGGGCGTGACGATGGCGAGGGTCGGCAAAACCGGCATGCCTGCGCCCGAATTATCCGTGGAGCACGCGACGAATCGCGTCCGGGATTTCGCTGAGATCGGTTCCCAGGTTCAACACGTAACACGGGAGGTTCGCGGTCAACGCGACCAAGCGGGCCATGTCACTCGGGCCGGCGCCCGGCAATTGCGCCACCGAACTCGGGGCGATGGCGGCGAGGGCTTCTCCCTGGCCACACTCGGTGACCGTGGTACGCGCCTGGCCGGTGACGCGAGGCAGCAGGATCGCCTGCGCCGGCAGCGCGGCGACCAGCAGGTCCGGACGGACATCGGAGAGGAAGAACGTGGATTTATCGGTGCTGCCAGGCACCAGCGAATGCGGATTCGACAGGCGGGGTCGCAGATTCGGGAACCGGTCGAGATCCCCCGGCACCAGCTTCGCCGTGTTGTAGAGGCTGTGCACACAAACCTGCGGTGACTGTGTGACCGCACAGTAATCGTCTCCGGCGTACTGCAGGCCTGCGTTCAGGCACAGCAGAGCGGTCGTTGTCTTGCCCGACCCGCCTTTGCCGGCCAGGATGACGCCACGGCCGTGCTCGCCGATGCCGGCGCCATGAATGAACTGGAGGCCCAACGGCGACATCCATGCGTGGAGGATCGCGCGGAACGGTGAGCCGGTTTCCCAGTAGGGGAGCGCGTCGTCGGCCCGCTGGAAGAAATACGCGTTGCGGTTCTCAATATCGACCAGGCTCACCACATCCTGCCCTGGTGAAAAAAATGCCGGAACATCCTGGCTGTGAAAGGTCTTCAACTCGCCGCGTGGGCTGCAGTGCCCGATCCAGTTGCCGTACAGGCCCTGCAGGAAAAACGTCATCAGGGCATTTGGCGCGGGGCCTGCGGTTTTGCCATCCCAGACATGGATGGTCAAGTCCGCTTGCCTGTCCGCGGACGAAGATGTGATCAGGTGCGAGAAGGCGCGACTCAACGAGCGGCGCTTTTCCTCGCCCACACAACGGATGAGGACGCGGCGTCCGGCGATTTCGAGGGCGGTGTCTGAGACCCGATGTCGCGCGGCCGCGTACTCGAAGTACTCGCCAAGCAACGCGGCCAACTGCCGCCCCTGCTGCGTCGGCGCGGGGGC
>Ga0138256_10007259_pt1 | contig 11708 bp, 9 predicted proteins | sample KNB2016incub_MG_FD_105486 | JGI IMG/M metagenome (GOLD analysis project Ga0138256, IMG submission 105486) | Active sludge microbial communities from wastewater in Klosterneuburg, Austria - KNB2014incub_MG | ecosystem: Engineered > WWTP > Activated sludge > Unclassified | place: Austria...
CCCAATACTGTTGTTAAATTTGGATTAGCATTTATATTTTTAGCGGCTGGATTTTGGATATTTTATTACACTAAATTCTTTGCTGATTTAAACGGAAGAACTTCATTAGGGATTTTCACTTTCGGATGGTTTATAATCACTTTTGGAGAACTTTGTTTATCGCCAATTGGAATGTCAGCAATGACTAAACTTTCACCACAAAAAACACAAGCCGTAATCATGGGAATGTGGTTTTTAGCAAGCGCTTATGGGCAATATTTTGCTGGATTATTAGGAGCAAACATTGCCGAAGCTTCCGAAAATGCAACCAATTTAGAAAAACTAAATACCTATGCTGATGGCTATGAGCAATTGGCTATTTATGCTTTAATTGCTGGAGTTGTACTAATTATAATATCACCATTGGTCAAAAAACTGATGCAAGATGTAAGATAGCTGACATTTTTTTGGCATTCTTTTTGTTATATTTGAAAAAAATTATTCACGATGAAAAAAATATTTTTAACGTTATTCCTAGTTTTAGGATCATTTACAATACAAGCACAAGAGTTGACATGGGAAACCGATGTTAACAAAGCTATGGAAGTTTCTAAAAAATCTAAAAAACCAATGCTGATGTTTTTTACAGGAAGTGATTGGTGCGGTTGGTGTATTCGTCTTCAAAAAGAAGTTTTAAAAACTCCAGAATTTGCTGCTTGGGCAAAAGAAAATGTAGTTTTGGTTGAACTTGATTTTCCAAGAAAATCTAATCAAACACTTGAAATCAAAAAGCAAAATATGGAATTGCAGCAATTATTTGCTGTTCGTGGTTATCCTACAGTTTGGTTTGCAAATGTGACTAAAAAAGACGGAAAATTAAATTTCGAACAACTTGGAAGCACAGGTTATGTTGCTGGTGGTCCAAGTGCTTGGTTAGCTGGTGCTGAAAAAATATTAGCTAATAAAAAGTCATAATTCAATTCGTCAGTTCGAGTTTTTTCTAAAAAAACCGATAACTAAAATCTATAAAATCCTTTTTCATGCGTGTTGTGAAAAAGGATTTTTTCTTTTCTACAAGTTGCTTCCCAAAGCTTACTATAACTTTTAAAATTTGAACCATCAGCAACAATAACTTTTGGTTTGTATAATTGTAAAACTCTTTCCAAATTGAATTTTGGCGATTCAATAATTAATAGAATGTCAGGATTTATTTTAGGAATATAAACGGATGAACTATCAATAACCAAAATCTTTTTATTGTTGATGTAAAAGAGATTTTCTAAGGTTTTCTTTTCTTTAATTTTACAAAAATTGCCAACTAAATAGGATTGGACTGCAACGTTTTTTTGCACATTTTCTAAAATACTATCATTGGAATAAACAATCACATTTTCTCCAATTCGTTCAGTAATAATTGTATTTTTTCTACTGTTAAAAACAATTCCTTCCTTTGTTGATTGGGTTTCGTTTTTTTGAAAAATAAAAATAAATTGCAATATGAACAAACTCATAAAGCCAAATGATAATCGGTAGAAAGTTGGTTTTTTTAACCATAAAATCCAACCGATAATGACTAAATACGAAGCCCAAAGCATTTGTTCTGAAAAAGAAATATTTTGAATGATAAAATCTTCAAACGAAGCAACCCAATGAATGATATAATTCAATAGCCAAATTGTCCATTCCAATGGTTTTGAAATCAATAATGGGATGAAACCAAAGAATGCAAAGAGTAAAGCAATTACTCCAATTGCCATAATTACTCCAAGTAATGGAAGAATTAACAAATTGGTCACAAAAAACAATCCAGGAAATTGATGGAAGTAGAAAATACTCAACGGCATAGCTCCAATTTGTGCCGAGGTTGACATGGCGGTTATTCCCCAAAAATATTTCAAAACTCGATTTTTTGGCTCCCAAATTCTGTCATATAAAGGTTGAACCCAAATTATAAAAAATAAAGCCAAATAACTTAATTGAAAACCAACATCATGGATAAACGAAGGATTTACTAACAGAATTAAAAACATAGAGACCAATAAAGTATGATATATATTTACAGTTCTTCTGATGTTGTTACCAATGGCTAAAAACGAAAACATAGTCACCGAACGAACTACAGAAGGGGATAATCCAGCTAAAATTGCAAATGCCCAAAGCGACAGAAGAATTATGGCTAATTTGGAGAAATTTCCTTTTCTTGAATTAGGAATTGGTTTTAAAAGTAAGTTTATAAATCCCAAAATAAAACCAACATGTAATCCAGAAACAGATAGAATATGAACAGCGCCAGCATATTGATAATCTTTTAAAATATCAGGTGAAATATCTTGTTGTTGTCCTAGAAGTAATGCAATAAATACGGTTAGTTCATTCTTTGGTAATGATGATTTTTCAAAAACTGAAATAATTTGTTCTCTATAATTTGAAAAAAATGACCAAACGGATTTTTCATAACCAATTACTTTGAGCATTTCTGGTTTTGCATAGATTTGAGCATAAATCTCCTGATTTTCTAGATACTTTCCATAATCAAATTGGTTGGGATTGAAAGAAGATTTATTTTTGTAAAAAGAACCTTTAACCTTGAGCAAACTTCCTGTTTTTAGGAGTTTAAAATTTTCGGTGATTGAAATATTTAAAATAGCTTTTCCATAACTTTCTTTGTTTCCAATAGATTTTAATTTTACAACATATCGAATATTTTTTCTAGTATTTTTAAGTTTTTCGACCAGTAAAACGTTTGCAATTTGTGGTTCATCATAATCTGTGATTTGATGAATATAATGGTTTAGATTGAAAGTTTGTTTATGAATTGTAGCAGTAGTTACTCCCAAACCGATTGAAGTTATAAAGGTAAAAACACCAAAAAATGTTTGAAATGCAACTGTGTTTTTTTTAATTAAGTGTAATCCGATTAAAATAAATAATCCAACAAGAAGTACTACAAAACTAGTTAGCATACCTATTTTTAGCATTGGAAAAAGTAAAATGCCTAAAATAAATCCAATAGTAATTTTTGTTAATGGAAACTGTAAGATTTTCATTTAACTAAATTACAATAAATTTTTTATCTTACAAGATAGTTATTCTAAAACTCTGTTTATTTGTGCGAAAGTCCTTTTATAGTAGGATTCGTTAGTTGATGAAATAATAACACCTAAGCTAGTTGAAGAATGTATAAACTTGATTTCATCACCATTGATTTCTGTAATCATTCCTACGTGTGAAATTCGGCTTCCACCAAAGGTTTTAAAGAAAATTAAGTCGCCTTTTTTAGCATTATTAGAATCGATTTCTCTTCCAATCTGTGCCATTTCGTGGGATGAACGCGGAAGAGTAATATTAAATTTTTTAAATGTAGAAAACATTAAGCCAGAACAGTCAAAACCTTCTTCTGTAGTTCCACCACTTCTATATCTTGTGCCTAAATTTTCTGAAGCATTGTGAATTAATTGCTCTGCAAAATAATTAGTTTCATCGTTTTCAATTATAATGTCGTCAGCATTTTTTGTATTAATAATTGGTTCAGTTTCTTTTTTTCTAGCTTCCTTTTTCTTAACTCTTTTTGGCTCTACAGTATTTTTTTTGGGAGTAGTTGTTACGATTGATTTTTCGTTGTTTGGTAATGAATAAACACCTTTTTTTACGGCTAATTCCTTAGAAGTAATAATCGTTTTTGACTGAGAATAACCAAGGTTAGTCAGAGTCAAGAGAAGTAAAAAAACGAATATGTTTGTGCTTTTTTTCAAATGAAATGGGTGAAATGCAAATTTAGACATAAAATCTAGAACCCAAAAAACTATACCAATTCTTTAACAATTAATTGGGCTGTTTTTTGACTTGCGCCTAATCCACCGAGTTTGGTTTCTAAAATATCATAGTTGGCTAACAATTTATTTCGATGGGTTGTTTCAAGGAGTTTTGAAAGTTCTTCTTTGATTCGTTTTTGATTGCATTCCTCTTGAATTAACTCTGTTACAACTTCGGAATCCATTATTAAGTTTACTAACGAAATATATTTTAAAGTAATGATTCTTTTAGCAATTTGATACGAAATCCATCCGCCTTTATAGCATACAACTTCTGGAACTTTAAACAATGCCGTTTCTAATGTTGCTGTGCCTGATGTAACTAATGCTGCGGTTGAAATGCTTAACAAATCATACGTTTTATTTGATACAAATTTTACATTTTGGGTAGTTAAAAATTGCTGATAAAATTCAAATTCTTGACTTGGAGCACCAGCAATAACAAATTGATAGTCAGTAAAATCATTTACAACGCTTAACATAACCGAAAGCATTTTTGAAATCTCTTGTTTTCTACTTCCAGGAAGAATCGCGATGATTGGTTTTTCATCAAGATTGTTTTCTTTTCTGAATTGAACTTCGTCGGTTTTTTTTCTATTGTGAATGGCATCAATCAATGGATGTCCAACAAAATCAACAGGAAAATCATGTTTTACTTCAAAAAAATCTTTTTCAAATGGAAGAATAACAAAGAGTTTGTCAAAATCACGTTTGACTGCCTTGATACGATTTTCTTTCCAAGCCCAAATTTGTGGAGCAATATAATAATGAGTTTTTATTCCTTTTTGTTTTGCCCATTTCGCAATTCGCATATTAAAACCTGGATAATCAATAAAAATAATTACATCAGGATTAAATTTTTCGATGTCTTTTTTGCAAAATGTAATATTATTTAAGATGGTTTTTAAATTCATCACTACTTCGGCAAAACCCATAAATGCTAATGATCTATAGTGTTTTACTAAAGTTCCGCCAACTTCTTGCATCAAATCTCCACCCCAAAATCGAATGTCAGCTTTTGAATCTTCCTGATACAAAGCACGCATTAAATTAGAACCGTGTAAATCGCCTGAAGCTTCTCCAGCAATGATGTAATATTTCATTTTTATTGGTTTAAAATCAAAAATCCCATGTATTCAATTGTTGAATTGCGTGATGTGCTGTCATATCAAACTGAACAGGAACTACCGAAATATATCCATTAGCTAAAGCAAATTCATCTGTGTCTTCACCTTTATCTTGGTTTACAAATTCGCCAGTTAGCCAATAATAATCTTTGCCATAAGGAGTTTTGCGTTTATCAAATTTTTCCATCCAAATAGCTTTCGCTTGACGGCAAATTTTAATTCCTTTAATTTCTTCTAGTTTCAGTTTAGGGAAATTAACGTTTAAAACCGTTCCATCTGGCAGTTTGTTGGCTAAAACTTGTTCTGCAATTTTTTTTATATATGGTTTTGTAGCTTCAAAATCAGCATTCCAATTAAAATCAGCTAATGAAAACCCAATTGCAGGAATTCCTTCAATTCCAGCTTCAACCGCAGCACTCATCGTTCCAGAATAAATTACATTGATGGACGAATTTGAACCATGATTAATTCCTGAAACACATAAGTCAGGTTTCTGTTTTAAAATTTCGTGTACAGCTAGTTTTACGCAATCAACAGGTGTTCCTGAACAATTATATTCAGTTATTGTTGCATTTTCTTTTGAAACTTTATTGAGATATAAGGTATTGTTTACCGTTATTGCATGTCCCATTCCGCTTTGTGGACTGTCTGGTGCAACAACAACAACGTCACCAATTTCAGCCATAACATCAATCAGAGTTCTAATTCCTGGTGCAGTAATTCCGTCATCATTAGTAACGAGAATCAGTGGTTTTTTGTTCATTTATCTAAATTCAATTAAGGCAAAATTAACCATTTTTAAGGTTAAAATGAGTAACATTTTTTTTAACTTTGGACAAATATGCATAAAGTAGTAATCTGCTTTAACAAAAAATTAGCTGTTCCAAAAAATCTTGGCATAGTTTTTTATGTAATTTAGACAAAAATTAATGAATGTTATTTTCCAATTTATGAAAAGAAATTATAAAGTTCTCTTGGTAGTTGCCCTACTGTCAGTTGCCTTATGGAGTTTTATTCCAAAAGAGAAATCGTCCGATCCTGAGAAAGATAAATTATTAATAGAATTGTTGGCTTTTGTCATTGAAAAAGGTCATTACAGTCCATCGGCTATTGACGATACTTTTTCTAAAGGAGTTTATAAAGATTATTTAGAAGCTTTAGATCCATCAAAACGTTTCTTTTTGCAATCAGATATGGATGAATTTGCAAAATATGAAACTAAAATTGACGATCAAATTAACAATAAAGAGTTGACCTTTTTTGATTTAACTTATTCAAGATTACTTCAAAGAATGGAGGAAAGCAAAGCTTATTATCAAGAACCACTTGCTAAACCTTTTGACTATAAAAAAGATGAAAGCATCAGCACTGATTATGAAAAATTGCCTTATGCGAAATCAAAAAATGAATTAAAAGAAAGATGGCGTTTGCAAGTGAAGCTTTCTACATTGTCTTCATTGGTTGAAAAACAAAAACTAGAAGAAGATAAAGTTAAAGACAAAGAATTGGCTAAAAAAGAAGCGCCAAAAACATACGTTCAACTTGAAAAAGAAACTCGCGAAAGTGCTTTAAAATCATTAAATGATAATTTTAGTTTCATTAAAGATTTAGAGAGAGAAGATTGGTTTTCAATCTATGTAAATGCAATTGCTTCTCGTTTTGATCCACATACTTCTTATTTTGCTCCAAATGAAAAAGAGAAATTTGATGTTAGTATGAGTGGAAAGTTAGAAGGAATTGGTGCTCGACTTCAAAAGGAAAATGATTTCACTAAAATTACTGAGTTAATTTCTGGTGGACCAGCATGGAGAGGAAAGCAATTAGAAGCTGGAGATTTAATTTTAAAAGTTGCTCAAGCAGAAGGCGAAGCAGTTGATGTGGTTGGAATGCGTTTGGACGATGTAGTTAAAAAAATAAAAGGACCAAAAGGAACACTAGTAAAACTTACAGTTAAAAAACCTGATGGAACAATAAAAGTAATTACCATCACTAGAGATGAAGTGGAGATTGAAGAAACGTATGTAAAATCAAGCGTTGTTAATATTGACGGGAATAAATATGGAGTTATTTATTTGCCAAAATTCTATATCGATTTTGAAAATAAAGATGCACGTGACGCAGGAAAAGATGTTGCCCAAGAAGTGGAAAGATTAAAGGCAGAAGGTGTTCAAGGAATCGTTATGGATGTTAGAGATAACGGTGGAGGTTCATTGAGAACAGTTGTTGATATTGCTGGATTATTTATTGAGCAAGGACCAATTGTACAAATTAAATCAGCAGCTGGGAAAAAAGAAGTTCTTTATGATAGAGATGCAAGAGTGCAATGGGATGGACCATTAGTTGTTATGATTAATGAATTTTCAGCTTCGGCATCAGAGATTTTAGCAGCGGCAATTCAAGATTATAAACGTGGTGTTGTTGTTGGCAGCAAACAATCATATGGAAAAGGAACAGTGCAAAATGTGATTGATTTAAATCAGTTTGTGCGTGGAAGTACTTATGGTGATTTAGGTGCGTTAAAAACAACAGTTCAAAAATTTTATAGAATTAATGGTGGTTCTACTCAGCGTGAAGGAGTGAAAAGTGACATCGTTATGCCAGACAAATATGCCTATTTAAAAATGGGTGAAAAAGATGTTGAAAATGCAATGGCTTGGGATAAAATTGATGCTACGGAATATAAAACTTGGGATAAACAAAGTAATTTTGATTTAGCAATTGCACAAAGTAAAGCTAGACTGCAAAATAACACACAGATGCAATTGATTGAAGATAATGCAAAATGGTTGGATCAACGTAATAATGAAAATGTTTACAGTCTTCAAATAGATAAATTCAAAGCAGAACAAAAAGCATTAGACGAAAAGAATAAAAAATATAAGCCAATAACTGATTATAAAAATTCACTTTTGTTTGCATCATTACCTTATGAAAATGAGAAAGTAAAAGACGATTCGGTTCTTAAGGAAAAAAGAGATAGATGGCACGAAAGTTTATCAAAAGATTTATATATAGAAGAAGCATTACATATTTTAAACGATATGAAATTTGGTAAACAAAAAGAGTTGTCAAATAAAGTTGTTAGTAAAGAAAAAGCAGTTAAGTCATAATTGTTTTAAAGTTGTAAATAAAAAAAAGCCACTCGATTTTGAGTGGCTTTTTTGTTATCTTAACTTGTTTAATTTCTTTTCGTCTTTACTTATATCTTCTTCAAGTTCTTTAATTTTCAATTGTTGTTTGCTGATTTTTACATTTTCTTCTTCAATTTCAACAGGTGAAAGTTTTCCTTTTGCTCTATTTTTCGAAAACTTGACTTGCATTTTATCTAAATCTTTGATTGCTTTTTCTCTTTTGGACTTAACTTTAAGTAGCGATTTTTCGGTTGAAGCAATTTTTTTCTGTTCTCTTTCAAATTGTTTTTGCTCTTTTTCTAGCTTTTTTTGTTCCTTCTCAAGTTTCTTTTGCTCTTTTTCTTGTTGTTTTTGAGCTTTTTCTTGTTGTTGTTTTTCTTTTAAAGCTTGCTTGTCTTCTTTCAATTGTTGTTCTAATCTTGATTTTTCATCAGCTTTTTGCTTTTCAATTTTTGCCATTTCTACTTTAACTGAATCAACTACCGTTTGTGGTTGAACCTCTTGCGCATTAATGTTTTGGAAACACGCTATCAGAATTGCTGAGAGTACTAATTTTAGTTTCATTTTTTTATTTTTAATTATTTTAAACAATATCTTTGATAGAACAAAAACTGTTCCAAAAGACGAATTTTCTTAAAATAAAGTTATGAAAAAAAATTTAATTCTTCGCATGATTTTTATATTATATAGTGTTTTGCTATTTTCATGTAAAGAGAATATTGTAGAAAAGACTAAAAATGAAGTGATTATACGGGAAAAAAGTGAGCAATTAGTCTCCGCTAATTTTGATTATTTGCCAAAACCCAATACAAATCAAATTGTTGTTCATCAAAATTACACACTTTCATATAATGAAGAATATGAACAAGCTGAGTGGGTTGCCTATACTCTAAAGAAAGAAAATTTAAAAGGGAACAACTTTGATAGACCTTTTTTTATTCAAGATAAAAAAGTAAAAACGGGTTCGTCAGATTGGAGGAATTATAAAAATTCAGGTTATGATAAAGGACATCTTTGTCCAGCTGGCGATATGAAATTTTCTAAAAATGCGTTTGATGAAACTTTTTTAACGTCAAATATTTCTCCTCAAAAACACGATTTTAACGATGGTGTTTGGAATAGATTGGAACAAAAAGTTAGATTTTGGGCATCTAAATACGGTAAAGTTTATGTAATTACAGGTGGAGTTTTAAATGATATTCAAAAAACCATTGGAAGAGAAGGAGTTGCAGTTCCGGAATATTTTTATAAAATCATTGCTACAAATACTAATGGAAAAATTAAGATGATTGGATTTTTAATTCCTCATCTAGATAGTGATGTTGGATTATACAATTTTGTTACTTCTGTTGATGAAATTGAGAAAATGACAAAAATTGATTTCTTTCCAAAGTTAGATGATAAGGTTGAAAACCAATTAGAAAAAAGTAATGATTATAAGGATTGGAGTTTTAATTAACTACCATTCATTTACTTTATTAGCATCCATTTTTAGGAAAATAAAGAGCAAAACAGTAAATCCCCAAAGTCCTGAACCACCATAAGAAAAGAAAGGTAATGGCACACCAATAGTTGGAAAAACCCCAACAACCATTGCTGTATTTACAAAGAAGTGAATAAATAAAATCCCTGCTACACAATAACCATAGACTCGACTGAACTTTGTTTTCTGCCTTTCGGCCAAATATATAATTCTAATAATCAAGCCAATAAAAAGCCCAATTACCACTATTGAACCAAGAAAACCCCATTCTTCACCAACGGTTGTAAAAATATAATCCGTGTGTTGCTCTGGTACGAAACCACCTTTGGTTTGTGTTCCTTCTAGATAACCTTTTCCAAACCAACCACCAGAACCAATGGCAATTTCAGATTGATTGGTGTTATAACCAACATCTTTTAAATCAACTTCTTTTCCTAATAAAATATTAAAACGATCACGATGGTGTTGTTTAAATACATTATCAAAAACGTAATCGACAGAGAACACAAATCCAGAAACTAGCACAAAAATTATTGTGCTTAATATCCAGTTTCTGTCAATTAATCGGCTTCTGTAATAAACAAAAAGAATTACGGCAAGCGCTATAAAAATGATTACTAATGGTTCTAGTAGAAGTGCCAACATAAAAAGAAGTATGGCAATAAATCCTGTCCAAACATACCAAGCTGGTAAACCTTCACGATAAAGTACAATGATGAAAATTGAGAATATCAAAGCACTTCCTGGATCGGGTTGAGGTAAAATGAGAAGTATTGGCAAAAATATTATGATTAATGCTTGTACTTGACGGTTAAAATCTTTTAAGTTTACCTGAACATCACTTAGATATTTTGCAATCGCTAAAGCCGTTGCAGCTTTGGCAAATTCTGAAGGTTGTAATGTAAAACTACCAATAGCATACCAACATCGTTGACCAGCGATTGTTTTTCCAAAAAGAAACAAACCTGCCAAGGATAGGAGAGAAATTGCAAAAATAATGATAGCATACTTTTCAAAAAACTTGGCATCAATTGCTAAAACACTGAAAATAAGTGGAACGGAAAAAAGTATGAACAAAAATTGTTTTCCATATATCTGCGTAACATCAAAAATCGAGGTTTCACCTTCTATCGATGATAATGAAGAGGAATAAATATTCAGCCAACCTAATATCACGAGAATGATATAGATGACAACACTTATCCAGTCTATATTATTTGTTACACTCTGATTTTTCATTTGATAAAAGTTAGTCTACTTTTTGTTCGGTTAGAATTATTTCGTCTTCTTTTTTCATTTCTGCTTTTGGAACGATGATTGGTTTTGGAACGGTCAATGTATCGTTTACAGCTTTTGGAAGATATTTATTGTATTCTGGTAATAAACTTCCTTCTAGCATTCTTTTTTCTAAATCTTTGCGAGTAATTTTTCGATTGATATATTTTTCGATCATTAAAGTAGTGATTGGTCCAGCCCATCTTGCACCCCAATAACCATTTTCAACAAATACTGCTATGGCTATTTTAGGATTGTCTTTTGGTGCAAAAGCAACAAAAAGCGAATGGTCTTGAAGTTTAACTCTTTTACCATTGATTTTTGTATAATTTTCAGCTGTTCCAGTTTTGCCACAAATTTCTATTCCTTCAACGCCTAAACCTCTTGCTGTTCCAAGATTATAAACATCATATAATCCGTTAATTACAGGATCAAAATATTTTCTATCGATAGAAGTAACATGTTTTGTTCTGAATTTTTTATCAATTTGTTCGCCTTTTATTGATTTGATGATATGAGGTGTATAATAATAACCTCTGTTAGCAACTGTCGCAATCATATTAGCTAATTGGATTGGTGTCATCAATACTTCTCCTTGTCCAATGGAGTTAGAAACGATTGTTTTACTATCCCAATCCCAACCAGGATACATTTTTTTATAGGTTTTTGACGTTGGAACTTTTCCTTTTTTACCTGTTGGTAAATCATAACCCATGAATTGTCCTAATCCAAAACTTTTTAAGTGGTTACTCCAAATATCAACACCATCAGATGCTTTTACATATTTATTAATCGTTTTCATGTATGCACTCGCAAAATAAGTGTTACACGAATTATAGAAACCATTATGTAATTTTGAAACACCAGAATCGTGACATCTCATAAATCGTCCACGCGCATA
>Ga0138256_10007260_pt1 | contig 11707 bp, 9 predicted proteins | sample KNB2016incub_MG_FD_105486 | JGI IMG/M metagenome (GOLD analysis project Ga0138256, IMG submission 105486) | Active sludge microbial communities from wastewater in Klosterneuburg, Austria - KNB2014incub_MG | ecosystem: Engineered > WWTP > Activated sludge > Unclassified | place: Austria...
ACCAAATGTTTAACAAAATTAATGCAGGAGAAGCCCTTACCCTATATATCAACTTTGAAACAGGTAAATCTGCTATCAAAACTGACTCACAACCCATTATTGACGAATTGCATAAGATGTTAAGTGGAAACCCAACATTAAAAATGATTATAGAAGGGCATACTGATAATGTTGGAAATCCTGGATCAAATAAAACACTTTCCGAACAACGAGCTTCAAGTGTTAAAAATGCTCTTGTAAACAAAGGTATTTCGACAGACCTAATAAAGACTGTTGGTTATGGTCAGGATAAGCCAATTGCAGATAATTCAACAGAGGACGGAAAAGCAAAAAACAGACGTGTAGAGATTAAAAAACAATAACCACTGGCTATAACAACTAAGCGTTCATTGTATCCGGCAGAAATGCGATGAAAACTCATATCTATGAAACTAATTGAAGTATACAAAAAACCAATCCGCAAACATAATGCTCTTCTGTTTTTGTAAAGATCGGTGCCATACGGTTTTGGTCTAAATTATATAGACCTCCACCTTTGGAATATATTTTACACCAAAAATATTGACAAAACCTGTCCGCCTCTGGCGGAACGCCACCCACATTTTTTGCTGCTTATCAGTTTTTGTTTATAGTACAGTATAAATGTCAGTTTCCAAATATCTCAGTAGATGGTTTTTAAAATAAAAAAAGGCAACTGAAAATCAATCAGTTACCTTCTATTTTGTAGCGGGGACAGGACTCGAACCTATGACCTTCGGGTTATGAGCCCGACGAGCTACCAACTGCTCCACCCCGCGATCCTGACACTATAATTCTGGAAACTAATTTTCCTTATTTTATAATGGACTGCAAAGGTAAGGCTTTTATTTTAAATAAAAGAATAATTGTAATAATTAATGTAGAATAATTTTATTTTTCGAATAGAGTCACAGATGGTGTATAACTTAATATGCTATTTTCATTTCATTTAAACGGATTCTGAAGGTCAGGATTTTTATAAAACAATGTGTCGTTGAATGTTTCAATAAATGCTTTCAGCGCTTTAATATAATATTGGTCAATGGCCAACGGGTGAAGCAACGGGTCAGCATTTGGTGAGTTTTTGCCACCGGATTTATAATGATCAATCACCTCATCGAGAGTTTTGAATCTTCCGTCATGCATATAAGGGGCTGAGTATTTTATATTGCGTAGGGTAGGAGCCCTGAATTTTCCATTATCTGCACGCGAACCCGTGACTTTACCTCGGCCTATATCCGGAAAACCATCCAGAGAATTGGTTTCTGTCAGTCCATTGTTAAAAAAGTCATCAGATGTGGCCATTGGAATGTTGTGACAGTGCCCGCATTCGGTGTCTGGCAAATCGGGATCGTCATCAAAATAAAGTCCAAGCCCTGTCAACTCAAGATCTGTGTAAAATGCCTGTCCTTGCTGAATGCGATCAAATTTGGAATCTTTGGAGATGATAATTCTTTCAAACTGTGCTATGGCTTTTGCGGCCAGTTCTTTGCTTATCTCAGATTTATTTTTTATTCCGAATGCTTCTCTGAACATTTTAGGATAGGTAGGATGAATCCGAAGTTTTTCGGTTACCTGTGTCCAGGTATTATGCAATTCAACAGGATCTTCTACCGGCAGGAGTGCTTGTTCTTCCAGGGTTTTGGATCTTCCATCCCAAAACAAGCCTGATTTTACAAATCCGATGTTTATGAGGCTCATGGCACTTCTTTTGCCGGGAATTCCGTCTATGCCCACACTTAATGCGTTGGCATCTGTAAAGGAAAACTCCGGAAGATGACAGGAAGCACATGACATCGTACTATCAGCAGACAAAATGGGATCATAAAATAGATGTCGGCCTAAAAGGACACCTTGTTTGGTCAGAGGATTATCAGCAGGAACTTCTAATGCAGGAAAGTGAGAAGGCAGATTTACCTGATAGTTTTCTGGATTATAGACAATCCCCGTCAAATCCCCCTTTTTGGTATCATCATTATCACACGACACAACAAATATTAAAAATGAAGCAATGATTATAGCAAATATACCAATTTTCATTTTATGCTTTTATATATTATTTAACAACGATTATCCTTTCAAAGTTTCTGCTGACTTGTTTTTCTATCACAGCAAGACTTGAATCAAGATTCACATTATTAAATAACTTCAAATAGTCAGTCTTAATTGTATAACGGACATGATCTCCTTTGGAAGTAGTGATTATACTATCGATTTTAATCTTAGAATGTACATCCAGATCCCTAAAGTAGATATTTAAAGTATCTTTTTGTGGTTTAAATTTGACATATCTTACGCTTGCAAATGCAAGATTGTTGTTTTCATCTTTCAATTTGTTGTTGTTCAGTAAAACATGCGAGGTCGGTAAATCTACAAATTCATTTTTGGTGATCTTATCATTCAAACCTATGTAAAAAACGAGGCTATCCATTCTACCATACGTTTTTACTGAACCGATATTTATCGTGTTATCTGCAATTCTGCAGATCTTCATATCATCAGGTATGATAACCGTTTTTTCGGAGTTGTATATGGAAGCAATGATTTGTGTTTTTTGTGCACCTCTGTCACTTTGGTAAAGGTCAAAAGCAGATAAATAAAAACGGACATCCAGTAATTGATAATTTTGTCCAAGATCATTTGTATACATCTTTTGGGGGCTGAAAACACTGTCTCCAGCCATATGACTTACATTGAGTGACAATGTTGGATATATGCAGCACGCATCACAATCATCATCTGCGGTTACATCATAATTTGTGGCTATGGTATCCAGGCAGGCTTCATTCCTGGTATAGCAACTACTTAGACTAAAGATTATCATAATAGTATAAACAGAAAAAATAACTGGATTCATACCTATGATTTTTTCATTTCTTCATATATTTTTTTGACGATCTGTTTTACCTGTGCAGAAAAATCTTTTTCCATGATCCAATGATAATAATTAGGCTCATTTCTAAACACCTGAGCTACAACGTGCCCTGTGTATTTTCCAAAATTGAATATGACTTCTCCTTTTGCATTATACTTCAGTCTTTGGGTCACATCGAGCATAGAATCATCAGAAATGAAAGACGCTATTGCTGCAATATCATTTTTAATCGGAGCTGGTTTGGTAAAGCCATCACCATCTACATAATCCACATTTTCATATCTTCTGAGCTGTCCTTTAAATACTTCCACGGTAGCTCTGGCATCCGCCAATGCGTCATGTGCATCTGTCAGATCCCCTTCACAATATAACTTATATGCAGCTTTGAGCGTCCTTGGTTCCATTTTATAAAATATCTTCTGAACATCTATCAGTCTGCGTTTTGAAAGATCAAGCTCAAGTCCAATGCGATGGAATTCTTCCATTAACATAGGAATATCAAAACGATCAGAATTATAACCTGCCAGGTCAGCATTTCCAATAAAATCATATATTTCATTACCCACCTGAGAAAATGTGGGCTTATTTCTGATCATATCATTGCTTATACCATGGACAGCAAATGCTTCTTCAGAGATGGGTATCCCAGGATTAATCAACATAAAGAGCTCCTGTGGTTCGGGATTGTTTTTAGAATATTTTATTAGTGCAATTTGGAGTATCCTGTCCCGCAACACATTCAAACCGGTAGATTCTATATCAAAAAAAATTATGTCTTTTTCAAGGTTTAATTTCAGGTCATTTATCATTATCATTAATTTTGTTCGTTGTGAAGATAATATTTAGGAAAGCCTTCACTTACTTTAAATTCAAAAATTCCATCACCTTCATTGTCATAGATAAAACAGGCTTCTATGCCTTTTAATTGTTCTACAAGTACTAAAGATTTTTCAAGACCAAGAACCATAAAAGCAGTAGCATATGCGTCAGCAGATACACAATCATCTGCAATGACAGTAGCACTAAGAATATCCGTCGGCTGGCTCATGCCTGTAAACGGGTTTATGATATGTGCAAATTTCTGACCTTTTGATTCATATGCATTTCTATAATTACCACTGGTAGCCAATGCTTTGTTCGATATTAAGAGTGGCAGTTCTATTTCAGTTTCTTTTGCTTTTTCAGACGGTTTATTGATACCTATAACCCATTCCTTTTTTTGATCATTGACACCGGATGCCATGATCTCACCACCTACTTCTATCATATAGTTTCTAATCCCTTTTTTTTCAAATAAAGCACCCAGTACATCGACCGCATATCCGGGAGAAATAGAATTAAAATCCAGTTTGACATCCTTATTTGGTTTTGATATACAAATTTTACCCGTAGAATCCGTTTTTAAAGAAAGTGTATCAAACACTAATAGTTTTAGTAAATCTCTAATCACCAGAGTATCCATTTCTTGTAGTTTTTTCTTTTCTTTATATCCGAATCCATAATAATTTACGAGCGGAGCGATAGATGGATTAAATGCACATCCCGTTTTTTCAAATACTTCCTTAGATTTTTTGAATATTGGTTCAAAATACGGATCTGTTGCCGGATCAAAACAGTAAAAACTATCTGCTGCATTAAAATAACTTAGGGTACTTGTATCAATGTAGGAAGACATGGAAAGATTAAAATCAGCAAGGATTGAATCAACCGACTTCTGCATAGTTTCAGGGTCGTTGGTTTGTAAGGTTATATGATAAGTAGTGCCCATGGTTGGACCGGATATCTTATAGTAAGATGTTTCAGTTTCACTACAGGATGTTATAATTATCATTATTAGCCAAAATAAGAACAGATTTTTATAATTCAGCATGGTCTTAATTTTTTTCTTCTTCCAACAATCCTCTTTCTTTTGCTTCCTCCGCATAGGAGTGCAATTCCACTGGTTTGACTGCTTTTTTACGAAGTTTCATGTTTAAAAATTCAACCAGAAGAGAGAAGGCTATGGCAAAATATAGATATCCTTTAGGAACAGCACCAATTTCACTCTCCATGATACTCAGATGAGCGAGATGTCCGCCTTCTATAATCAGCATAAAGCCTATAAGAATCAGAAAAGCAAGACCCAGCATCTGAATAGTGGGATGTTCATTTACAAATCTTCCAACAGGAACTGCAAATACCATCATGATCAGAACTGATATGACTACAGCAATGATCATAATAATCAATGCTCCTGCAAGACCATTGGTCATACCTACTGCAGTTAATATTGAGTCAAAAGAAAAGACAATATTGATCACTGTAATTTGTACTATAGCGGAAGAGAAAGTCATTTTTTTACCCCTGCCATTTGATATATTATGTTCTTCGCCTTCCAGTTTATGATGTATTTCACTTACACTTTTATACAATAAAAACAATCCACCAGCAATAAGAATAAGACTTTGTCCCGAAAATCCAGCCGAAAGATAGGTATAATCAAATTCAATCCATGGTTCTTTCATAGCAATAAGGACAGAAATGCCTAATAAGAGAACAATCCTGAGTACCATAGCCAAAAGTAGTCCGATATTTGTCGCTCTTTTTTGCTCACCTGCAGGTAATTTACTGGATGTTATAGAGATAAAAATAATATTATCTACACCGAGTACAATCTCTAGAAATGTCAGCGTCAAAAGGCTTAACCACACAGTTGTACTGGCAAAATCCGGCATGGAAATCAAATTAAATAACATATTGTATTGGATTTGAATATTAAAATTTCCGCAAAGGTAAATCTATTTATAAACTTACGATAAAAACAAAGCTATATAATGACCTGCACAACCCAACATCACAAAAATATGCCATATGGCATGATGCCACTGTATTCGGGTACGCACATAAAAATAAACTCCAATGGTGTAACTCAATCCACCGGCAATCAACCAGAAAAACACAGGAAAACTCATGCCATTGCTAATTTCATTGAAAATAAAAACTACCATCCAACCCAGAATTAGGTAGAGTCCGAGCGAAACTATTTCGTATTTAGTCTTAAAAATCAGCTTAAAGAGAATACCGAAAATAATAATGCTCCAGTGAAGGGTAAGAAATTTTATACCAGGTTCAGTATGGTAATAAAAAAGTATGAAAGGGGTGTAGGTGCAACCAATCAGGATAAATATTGAAATATGATCTGCAATCCTCCACCTGTTTTTTCGAATTTCTTTATTGGCAAGATGATAAAATGTCGAACTAAAAAACATAGAAATCATTCCGAATGCAAACACAACCAAACCAAAGAACCGGATGGACCAAGATTCCGATAGCAGCAATAGTGGAGTAAATATTAATGCAAGGATTAAACCGAATCCGTGAGTAATTACATTTGCTTTCTCGTCTGTAGGAAGATTATTATATAAAGCTTTGATATTCACTTAAAGTAAAAATTAAATCCCGAATTGTTGTCTGTATGCAGGTTCAATTTTATCAAATCCAAAACTGATGGCTTGCTGTAGATCTGCTTTTGCTTCATTCATTTTATTGAGTTCAGTATAAGTCCGCGATCTTTCATAGTAAAACAAACCTGTGTTATTGTTTTTATATTTTAATGCTTCCGTGTATGCTCCTATGGCTTCCTGTGATTTTCCAAGCAATCTTAGTGCTCGTCCTTTTTCATACCATAAATCTGCATTATATGGATTCAATTTCAGGTATTGTTCTATATCCTGCAATGCCAGATCAATTCTACCGGTATTTTGATACATAATAGATCTGTTCAGGTATCCGACAGCGTGATCAGGTTTTAATTTTAAACCTTCATTAAAATCCTCAATGGCTTTTTCTATATCACCAAGTCTGGCATATGTTGCTCCACGATTTACCCTGAATTCACCGTCTTTCGGATCGTATTGAATCGCTTTGTTATAATCGTTGAGGGCCAGTAAAAGCGTGTCCTGATTTTTTGCGATATCAAAATATAATCTAGCTCTGCTGTTATATGCTTGTGGTTGTGCATCTTTCATGCTTATCGTAGCATTGTAATCCGCGAGCGCTTCTTTGTACATCTTGTTGTCCCGGTAATAATTTGCTCTGTTGCCATAGGGCAAAGTGGTTTGTTTGTAATACTTAAGTACATGGGTCCATAAAGTTGCACTATTTTCCCATATTTTGTTTTGTTGAAATGTCATACATGCAAAAACGAATAAATATACACCCCCTACACCATAAACCATATTTGTTTTAGTTGAATTTTCGGACAAATACTTATCAACATAGTATCCTGCCATAAAAAACAATCCGAGATAAGCGATATACGTAAATCTATCTGCAAGATATCCTTGTCCTGCCCCCAATATCTGAAGTAAGAAGACTATATTCACTATAAAAAAAGCGAGGCCAAAGAAGAAGGCTTTGTATTCCTTTTTATAGGTGATGTAAAGCGTGTATAGCACTGCCGGAGCGATCAACATGGATGGATAAAAGTACCATGGAAAACTATTTGGATAAGGGTAAAGGGGCGACATTCGGAATGGAAGAATAAGTTTGATCAGATATAAGGTAAAACTGAATGCACCTACAAAAAGACGTTGAATAAAATTAAAATTTGTAGTATCCTCTACGGTAGCGAGTGAACCAAATTCTTTTAAGGTATGAATGCCATATAATCCAAAAGCCAGAGAAAGCAATAGAAATGGTATTTTATTCAGAATTGATTTTATATCCCATTTTTTGTCCATAAAATAATCTACCGCCATCATACTTAAGGGTAGTGATACAGCTTGTATTTTTGAGAAGAGGGACAATGTAAAGAGTAACGTCATCCAAATCCATCTTGAACTCTTTTGATCGTGTTTGTATTTGATATATTGTAAAAGGGCGCCAAGATAGAAAGCGCCGAATAACACATCTTTTCTTTCAGTAACCCAAGCCACAGATTCTACACGCATAGGATGAATACCAAAAAGCAATGCCGTCAGTAAAGCTCCTCGCCAACCGATACCTAAAAATAATGCGATTCGATATGCTAAAAATACACATATGAGATGCAAAAGTACGTTATTGAGATGCCAGTAATAAGGTTTGTCAAAACCAAACATTCTTTTTTCTATAGCAAATGTCCAAATGGGCAACGGATTGTAGTTGCCAATAACGCCCGTGCTAAAAATAGTTTTTGTATTCTCCCAAAAATTCTTTTCGTCAATATGCTGGACGAGTGGATTTTCATAGAAGTTTCGATCATCGTCCCAATTGACAAATTTATTATTTAAAGCTGATGTAAAACATAAAAATGTGATCAGAACAGCTGCTACTACCGGCCACCAAGGGATTGCTTCATTTGATCCTTTTACTTCTTTTAGGTTTACTTTTTTCTCTAATGTATTATTTCCTGAAGGGTTTTTTCTCTTTGACATAATTTTATATATGTATTATATTAGTGCAAAGGTAGTTATTAGTTAGAAAAAAGGAAATATGATTTTAAAAAAGTTAAAAGATAAATATGATCTTGAATATAATCAACATTCAGTGGTTAATTTTTTCGGAATAGGAAAGCCGGTTTTATCCTATGCCAGTAAAACGGGACAAGAAGCAAGGAAAAAAATATTATTATTACAAACTCCAGTACAAGTATATAATCAGGCCATGGACCTAATAAATCATAGAAAGTTTTGCCTGCTGGTTTGCCATTGAGATACATATAATTTGATCCTAGCGCCACATTGATAGGATAGAGAAATGCCGCAAGGATATTCATACCGATGGCTGAAAATATTGCGTCTTTAATGGTTGGTTTGTACCCATAAACAAAAATACCGTACAGTGCACCTAATATGATCACAGCGTGTACAACCCAATATCTGACAGCTTCGTAATTAGGCAATGATTCAGTGAGGGTAGGAGTGAAGATGGATTGAGCACAACCGGCAATGATCCAAAAAAAAGTGACGCCCCAAAGTAATCTCCATCGATACCATAGTATAAATGGCATCACCAAAGTCATAATATTACACAGGTGAAGGGGAAAATCATTGGTTTGGTCAAAAATACCTGCATTATATTTATACACAACTTTAAATAATTGCGTGAAAGCACCAAAAGCACAAATGATGGTGATGTATATTTTTTGTTGGTCCGTATTCCAGTTTTTTTTGCCGGTATACAATATATATATTATAAAAGCTATGCAACCGATAAAGCACACACCATGCTCCCATCCATAATTTCTAAAATTACTGTTGTCCAATAGAAAAATGTCAAGCATCCGGAATATTTTGATACAAAATTAAACTTTTGATATCAATAACCAAATATCAGGGCGTGGAAATGTTAGATTTACATTTTTACACCTTTCAGCGCTTTTTGGATATTGACATCAAGGGCCCGATGTGCCAAGGGTGAAGAATAATCATTTAAGACTTTCATGGCCATCTCTATTTCATCTTTATTTCCTGACTGGACGGACGATTTTAATGCATTGTTTAACAAAACTACTTGATCATATTCTGTTTTGCTTAGAATCTCTTGGTTTTGTTTGAGAAATTTTTCAGCGGCCAGAATGACATTATTCGCTTCATTTACAGCTTCTAGCAAAGCACGTTTTTTCATATCGACCTCAGCATTTTTGATAGACTCAATCAGCATTAAGGCCATTTCTTCTTCCGAGATACCATAAGTTGATTTTATTTCCACTGAGGTTTCTTTTTCTGATCGAAGTTCCTTTGCTTTTACCGTTAGTATACCGTCTGCATCCAGAATAAAATGTACTTCAATCTTAGGAAATCCGGCAGCCATGGGTGGAATATCTTTCAATATAAATTCTCCCAGTTTTCTGTTATGTTCGACCAGATCACGCTCACCCTGAAACACAGTAATACGTAAATTTTTCTGACCGTCTACGGATGTAGTATATTGCCTGCCCGCGCGTTGTGGTACTTTGGAGTTGCGGGGTATGATGGTGTCCATCAATCCTCCAACCGTCTCTATCCCTAAAGACAGGGGAGTGACGTCCAGCAATAAAATATCCTTTCTGTTACCCGCCAGTATATCTGCCTGGATAGCTGCTCCCAGGGCTACCACTTCGTCAGGATCAAGACTATCATCCGGCACTAAGCTAAAAAAGGTCTCCAGCTTTTGTTTGATAAGCGGTATTCTGGTAGATCCTCCCACCAATATTATTTTGTCAATTTCTGACTTTTTTAGACCTGAGTCATGTAGTGCCTGTGCACAACTTTTAAGTGTTTTTTCTACGAATGGTGATATAAGAACTTCAAATTTATCTTTGGTCAGTGATACCGTTTTTCCTGAGATTTCACCTGTGAATTCACTTTTTGAGCTCAATACCTTTTTTGCTTCTTCTGCTTTCAGTCTCAATTCCTGATTTAGATTAGTTTCTTTCTTTAATCTGTCATCTGAAATGTTCAGTTTTTCTGCCCAATAATTAATGATTGCTCTGTCAAAATCATCACCACCAAGGAAAGTGTCACCGTGGGTAGAAAGAACTTCAAATATCCCATCTTCAATATGTAAGATTGAAATGTCAAATGTGCCTCCACCAAGATCATACACTGCAACATTGGATTGAAGTGTCCTATCCAATCCAATGCCATAAGCAAGACTGGCAGCTGTTGGTTCATTTACTATCCTGAGTACATCAAGGCCGGCAAGTTTCCCTGCGTCTCTGGTTGCTTGTCTTTGAGCATCATTAAAGTAGGCAGGTACAGTGATCACTGCTTTCGATATTATAGTATTTAAATGTTTTTCAGCATCTTTCTTTAATGATTTGAGTATTTCAGATGACAACTCCACAGGAGTATAAAATTTATTGCCGATTTTAATTTTAACTAATGTTGCATTTTCTTCATCTATTATTTCATAACCTATACTGGTATTTAGCTGACTTACATCGGCATATGACTTTCCCATTAATCTTTTTACCGAAAAAATGGTTCTTTCAGGGTGTGATATCATAAAGTCCTTTGCTTTATTTCCGACTATTATATCTCCACTTTCCGTAAAATGCAATATAGAAGGCGTAAGTTTGTTTTTTCCTTCAATGGACTTCACTGTTACAGGTACATCATTTTCTATATAAGCTATAAGGCTATTTGTCGTACCCAGGTCAATCCCCACGATCACTTCTTTTGGCACGTTTTCCGTTACATCTCCTTTCTTCAGATCTATAGGTATCTTCATCTTTTTACTTAATTGTCATACAAATTATGCTTTCACAAACATATTTATTCAGCTAAAGTTTGATATATTATCTTAATCAAGCCACCTGAAGCACCTTTTTGGTAAAAAAGCTGAGCACTCATATATGTTTAATGAAATTAATAAAACCTGAAAGTTTCAGCATCAAACATTCCTTTATCGCTTATTTTAATTTTTGGAATTACAAGCAACGCCATAAATGATAAGGTCATAAACGGCGCGTGAAGCTTGCATCCATTAGATTTGACAAAAGAAGAAATATCACTATACATTTTTCCTACTATATCGACGGATTGATCACTCATCAGACCAGCTATAGGCAAAGGAATATGTTTTTCTTCTGTTGCTGTTACAGCAGAAAGGCCACCTTTGGAATGTACCAGAATATTAATTGCGCGGCTCAGAAGTACATCATCATCTCCCACTGCTATGATATTGTGCGAATCATGCGCTACAGTAGAAGCGATTGCGCATCCTTCTAACCCAAAATTTTTAATGAATCCAATTGCTGGAATGGCTTTTTCATACCTGTTGATAACACAAATTTTTAAAATGTCCTGTTTCGGGTCAGCGATAAGTACACCATCATTCAGCGGCAATATGGCCAGGGATTTTTCAGTG
>Ga0138256_10007261_pt1 | contig 11707 bp, 11 predicted proteins | sample KNB2016incub_MG_FD_105486 | JGI IMG/M metagenome (GOLD analysis project Ga0138256, IMG submission 105486) | Active sludge microbial communities from wastewater in Klosterneuburg, Austria - KNB2014incub_MG | ecosystem: Engineered > WWTP > Activated sludge > Unclassified | place: Austria...
CCTTCTTTTCACAGAACGGCATGGATCATCCAAGCAACGGCATTCGTTCTCGTTCTAGGCACGCTTATCTTGCGGCCCGTTCGGTATGAGGGCATTGATATTGAAAGAGCTCCGAGGCTTCCTCGGTTCACTGATAGGGCAGATCGTGGTGGTGGTATTCCTACTGCTCACAGGCCTATTCCTTTGGGTATTTCCGAATAACATACTCGACTCCGGATACGCTGACCTTGGCCCACTATTCTTCATAGCACCTTGGGTGTTCCTATTTCTTGTACCTGCGATCACCATGCGTAGTTTCAGTGAAGAAAAAAGGAATGGCACCATCGAATTCCTGCTAACCAAGCCACTTTCAGAAATGCACGTGGTGCTTGCCAAATACGGTGCGGCAGTACTCTTGGTATTGTTTGCTCTTTTGCCGACGCTCATTTACGTGTGGGTCGTGAACCATTTGGCATTGGTACATTCCTACCCTAGCGATGCCGTTGTTACATCCATTGCCATGCGCACATGGACCATCGCTGGTGTCGTGCTGATCATCTTGGCATGGCCTGTAGTGGTCAAAGGAATGCGGAGCACGCCAAAATGGTCCACAGCAAAATTCGTCAGCGCGATCTTTGTCCGTGTTGTGATCGCTGCGGCCGTAGCACTGCTCGTGCATACCTTGCTTTCGTTCAATGGTATCGACCAAGGTGCTACGTGGGGCTCCTACATCGGATTGTTCCTATTGGCGGCCTGTTTCGCTGCTATTGGCATATTCGCTTCGTCCCTGACCGATAGTCAGATCGTGGCGTTCCTCATTGCCGTGTTCATTGCGTTCTTTCTTTACCTAGGCTTCGATCTGATCGCAAGCTTCCAAACATTCGGTGCCTTTGAAGGCATCATTCGAGCCATTGGAATACAGTCGCATTATGAAAGTATGAGCCGCGGTGTTCTTGATCTGCGCGATGTGCTCTATTACATGGGGGTCATCACCATCTTCATTCTGTTGACGCGAACCGTTCTGCAAAGTAGAAAATGGTGAAAGCAAAAGGTGCATCATCATCCCTTCGGAACCGCAGCAGCCGCGCAGGTGACCTTCTTGAACTGGCCATCGGTATAAGTATCGTTTGCGTGATCCTCTTCATTGGCTCTTTCCTGCGTGTACGAGCGGATCTTACGAATGAGCAACGCTATACCCTCACACCTGCTACGCGTGAGATGGTGGAGGAATTGCCGGATATCGTTTATGTAAAGGTGTATTTGACCGGTGGTCTACCTGCGGATCTGCAACGGTTGTCGCAAGCCACCAAAGACCTTCTGGATGAAATGCGGGCGTATCAACCTGACAAGATCCAGTACAGCTTCATCGACCCGAATGCGAGTACGGACGACAAGACCAGAAAGGAGAACTACGATGAGTTACAGAAGCAGGGCCTAACGTACAGCAGCATCCGCCTTCAGGAAGGAGGCGCCTATACTGAGCGGATCATTTTTCCTGGTGCATTGGTGACCTTCCGCGATAGGACCGTGCCTGTTCAATTACTGAAGACCCAACTCCGCGCACCGGATGCGGAGATCGTGAACCGATCACTGAACAACCTCGAGTATGAAATGGCCAGCGCGATCAGACAGGCCATTACGTTGAAAAAACCACGCATCGCCTTCCTGAAGGGGCAGGGTGAACTCACCGGTATGCAGATCGCGGATATCACCGGTCTGCTTAAGGAACAATACGATGTGAGCACCGTTAGAATAGACGAGAAGTTGGATGCTCTCAGCACGCGAACACAAGCGATGAAGTATCGTGTGAACGACTTTGATGCACTGATCATCGCTAAGCCGGATAGTGCCTTCGCCACACGTGATCGATACGTTATTGATCAGTTCATCATGAACGGAGGCAAGGTCCTTTGGTTGATCGATGCCATGAATGCCAATCTGGACAGCTTGCGCACGAATCAGGTCGCTATGGCGCGGCCGTATGACCTTGACCTGGATGATCAGCTATTCGCCTATGGTGTTCGACTGAACAAGGACCTTCTGCTGGACAGGAACTGCGCACCGATCGAGATCTACACGCAACCGTACGGCAATCAGCGGAAATTGGAGCGTTTCCCGTGGTATTTCGAACCAGTGATCATGCCCACCAGTTCGCACCCCATCGTTGCGAATTTGGATCCCATCCATTTGCGCTTTGTCGGCAGTTTGGATACCATCGCTACGGATAGTGTGAAGAAAACGATCCTTCTTTCAACATCCGCCTATACCCGCATGTTGCGGAATCCGGTCCGCGTAAGCCTTGGTGTTGTGGAGGCGGATATGGGCTTCGATCGTTCAACTACGCCCTATTTGCCGGTAGCTGTTCTGTTGGAAGGTAATTTCACATCCGCATTCATTGATATTCTGCCGAAGGAATTCACGAACGACCCTACCGTTGGTTACCGCGAACATGGCGCCCGAACGGCCCAGATCGTTATCTCGGATGGCAACGTTATCGAGAACCGCATCGACCCGGCCAAAGGAATGTTCTACATGCTTGGCTTCGACCGTTACGCCAATTCAAAGATCTATGGGAATCGTGAATTGTTGATCAACTGCATGAACTATTTGTTGGATGATAAGGCGTTGATCACCATACGATCCAGAGCTATCGCATTGAGGCAATTGGACCCTCAACGAATTACCGCAGAACGATCCTTCTGGCAGATCGTTGCAGTTGCATTGCCGATCCTGATCAGTATTCTCGCTGGCATCGCTTACCACTTCTACCGTCGTCGTAGATCAACTTTTTCCGTATGAACAAAAAAGGCATTCTACTGTTGACGCTTGCGGTATTAGGTGGGTTGGCATGGTGGCTGAGCACGCGTTCATCGGCTACGACCTTGGATGTGCCGTTGAGTGATTTCGCGATAGCTGATACAGCTTCGGTTACCCGCATCTACATCGTGGATCAGCACAATAAAAGCATTGACCTGCGGCGAACAGCGAAGGGTTGGACCCTGAACAAGAACTTGATACCGCAGCAACAGCGCGTGGATCTTCTGTTGAACACGTTCAAACGCATTGAAGTGCGCAGCCCGGTCGCTAAAAGTGCGGAAGCCTACACCTTGCGCCAAATGGCAGCCGGAGGAAAGAAAGTAGAGATCTATACCGGCGGCAATGAACCCAGCAAGATCTGGATCGTTGGGCACGCAACAAAAGACCACTTCGGCACTTACATGTTGCTTGAAAAGCCCGGTATCGGCAGGAGCAGTAACCCCTTTGAGATGAACATGGCAGGATTCTCCGGAGTGCTGAACACACGTTTCACCACAGCTGTGGATGATTGGCGCGCACCAAGTGTTTTCCAGTTCCACGACCTGTATGACCTCGCTGGCGTTCAGAGCGAGTTCCCGCAGAACGAAAAGGCATCATACCGGATCGACCAAACGGCAACGGGAGATGTGCAGCTCTCTACGCTGAAAGGAGATCCCATTCCGATGGATACTTTTTTGGTAAAGGGTGCTTTGTTGGCCTATCAGGATCTGAACTACGAGTATATCGATCGCAACCTGGAACCGGTGAAGCGGGATTCATTATTGACCGCCTTACCGAACCATGTGATCAAGGTATTCAACCGGAATGGAAGCGAACAAGTTGTCAAATTCTGGTATCTTCCTTACAAGGGAACCGAACCGACCTTCGATGTATCGCAACCGCTTTACGACATTGATCGGATGTATGCTTTGGTAGAGGACTCATTGGTAACGATCGTGCAACGCGCTTCGTTCAATTCGATCCTGCAACCGGTGCAAGCGATGGCCCGGTGACCGAGGGTCGGAAAACGCGTTCCGTACACCGTTCTACCTCGATCCAGCTCAATAGTGGGCCATATTGTGGATAAAGGCCGTTCCATGTTAATAAGATCGGGCTTTTTTGAGGACCTGTCCGGCTACCTTTGCGATCCAAAATACAATCTAGACAGCCCGATGAAATTCATCGTATCCAGTACCGCTCTTCTTAAGCAGCTCCAATCGTTACAAGGCGTACTTGCCAGTAGCAACACGCTGCCCATTCTCGATAATTTCCTTTTTGAAATAGATGGAAAGCAATTGATCCTGACCGCCAGTGACCTGGAGACCACGATCACCGCAAGCATGGCGGTGGAAGCAAAGGACAAAGGCAGCGTAGCGATTCCAGCACGTATCATTCTGGACACCTTGAAAGCGTTCCCTGAGCAACCGCTCACCTTCACCATTGATGCGAAACACCACGGTGTGGAGATCAACAGCGATCAGGGTAAGTATAAGATGACCGGTTTCAGCGGTGCTGAATTCCCGAAAAGCCCGGTGCTGGAAAATGCGACCGACCTTATCATCCCTGCTGGTACGCTGGCTACGGCGATCAACAAGGCGATCTTCGCTACGGGTAATGACGATCTGCGCCCTGTGATGAGCGGGATCTATTTCGAAATGACGGAAGAGGATATCCGTTTCGTGGCCACTGACGCTCACAAACTGGTGCGTTATAAGCGCACGGACATCAGTGCGCCAAAGGCTGCTTCGTTCATCGTTCCGAAAAAGCCGTTGAATCTGTTGAAGAACACACTGGCAAATACCAATGCCGATGTGACCCTCCAATTCAACGAGAACAACGTCTCCTTCAAATTTGATAACACGTTGCTCGTTTGCCGCTTGATCGATGGCAAATACCCTAATTATGAAGCGGTGATCCCGAAGACCAACCCGAATAAGCTCACGATCGATCGTGCTTCATTCCTTGGTTCGATCCGACGTGTTTCGATCTTCGCGAACAAGACCACGCATCAAGTGCGTCTCCACATCAACGGAAGTCAGTTGACCATTAGCTCAGAAGATCTGGATTTCGCCAATGAAGCGAAGGAGAACATGACCTGCGATTATGATGGCGAGGAAATGACAATTGGGTTCAACTCCCGCTTTTTGATCGAAATGCTTCAGAACATGGATACCGAACACGTGATCCTGGAGATGAGTGCTCCGAACCGCGCGGGCATCCTATTGCCAGGAGAGGCCAGCGAACATGGAGAAGATGTTCTCATGTTGGTGATGCCTGTAATGCTGAACAATTGATCGGCACGGTTTTTCCATTAGGAAGACAAACTCGAACCGAGATGATGAAGAACCTCACGATCGCACTTTCGCTATTCATTCTGATGAGTGCAAATAAGTGTAAGAATGATACTGAAGGCGGTGCCATGAACGTGGATGCGATCTCTTCTATTTCGGACACGAAGTGGGTGGTACAGTCCTTGGGTGGAACTGCACTGGCTCTTCCGGAAGGAGTTGAAAAACCATGGTTGCAGCTGGCCGGAGAGAACCTCCAAGGTTTCGGTGGCTGCAATAGCCTAATGGGAACCGTGCAGTTGGCCGGTGAAGCGCTCAGTTTCTCGAGCATTGGATCGACCAAAATGTATTGTGCCGATGTTCAGCCGACCGAGGATGCTATAAAATCCATGCTTGGAAAAGTGGACAGTTACAAAATGGAGGATGGCCTGCTTAAGCTGATCGGCGAAGGCACCGAACTTGCCGCCTTGAAAGGGATGTAAGCACTAGAAAGTATTAATTGAAAGCCCTTCTGCTCTTTGCGGAAGGGCTTTTTCTATTTCTAGCGTGACGCTCGTTGCTGCACTCGCATTTTATTGAAAGCCATCCAACGGCCCGGTGCTGCTCGTTCGATCAGGATCGTATGGTCCTTTCCGAGTATCCATTTCCTGCTGCGGAGATCCTTGCGTGGGAGTGCGGTAGACCACGCGAATGCCATGCGGATCTTCCGTTGGCATATTCGGATTTCCCAGTACATCCGGTTCATCTTCGTCCTCATCATCAAATGTGATCGGCAAAGGGTCCTGCACCGCCGGCGCAACATCACGGTAGAAATAGGCAATGAAAATACCACTAATAAGACCCCACAGATGGCTCTCCCAACTAATGTGCGGCACCAATGGGAATATGCCCCAAAGCAGCGAACCATACAAGAAAACCACCAGCAGCGAAAGCGCCATCAGCGTTCGTTGTTTGCGCAACATTCCACTCATGAACAGGAACGCGGCCATGCCGTAGACGACCCCGCTTGCCCCAAGATGATAGTTCTCCCTACCCATTAACCAAACGCACGCACCACCGAACAACCACACGAACGCAATAACACTGCCTGCCTTGCGTGGGTAGAAATACATAAGGCTCCAGCCCAACATGAACACCGCAATGGAGTTGTTCCACAGGTGTTGTAAGTGATCAGAATGGTCGTGCAGCAAAGGCGCAAAAAGTATTCCTGATAACCCTTTTATATGCCTTGGCAATAGGGCGTAATTGCTCAATTGAAGTTGAAATACCTCATCGACGAAGTAGATACACAAAAGGAGCACCACAGCCAAAGCTGGCAGCACGGCCGCCATGGCCATCCGCGAGCTTTTCTTTCCGGGTCCTCCGGTCACAGGATCTGTTCGTATTGGTTCCAACACTGCCACGTTTAACAATATCCACGCCGCACGATCTTTCGGACATTGTGACAGAAGCTACATTTGCTCACATCATGAGAACAACCGTTTTATCGATCATCACCCTACTCGTATTGGCGATCATGGCACTATCCGCACGGACCAGCGGGAATACTCCTCGACCTGTGGTCTCAGAAATGGGGTCTGCTTCGATCCAGGATCTTAAACCACCTAGTGAATTGGCCCTCGTAATGCGGGCATTGGCCATACATGCGGATAGCGTGAAGGCTACGCTTGGTACGAAGCGCGCGTTACCTCCCTACCCGACCGAAGCAGCCACCTTGCTTACGGCTAAAGCTACCGATGGCATTCACATTGACCCCATCACCTTCCCCACTTTTGCGCATGACTATCTGAAAAAACTGGACGTGCTTTACAAAGCAAAGAAGAAAGATCGCGCTCTTGCTTACAACGCATTGATACTTGGTTGTGCCACTTGCCACACGACGCATTGTCCTGGGCCTTTGATGCGCATTAAGAAGATGTACGCGCCGATCACCGACAAGTAGATCCAGGGTCAGATCCTACACGTCACGACCTTACCGCCTGGTGTGCGGCAACCTCCGGGGTAGAACCCTCCGACCTTTAATTTCTCGCCCAGTAGAAATCCGGTAACATCCTCCGCGCCTTTTTGTTCCGCAGCGCGGATCACTAATTCCGCAGTGGCCTCGGCGTCATTTCCTGCGCGGTGGTGTTGTAGTGGAATGCCGTGTCGCACACAGAGCGTTTTCAGATCGTTCTTTGGAAAGCCCGGCCACACTTTGCGCGCCATGCTCACGCTACAGAAATACTGGAACGTTGGGTGCGGAATGGAATGACTTGCCAACGTACTGCGCAACACGCCCATGTCGAAACTTGCATTGTGCGCTACAATAGTCGCACCTCTTAGCACGCTCTCCACTTCTGGCCAGATCTCTTCCCAACGCGGAGCATCGGAAACATGCTCTGGCCGGATACCGTGAACCGCAACATTCCACGGACTGAAATAGGGCCAATACCGCGGCTTGATCAACCAGTTCTTGACTTCACGCACCACGCCGCCTCTCACAATTGCAATGCCCAATTCGCATGGGCTATCCAATTGCGGTGTGGCAGTCTCAAAATCAAGTGCAAGAAAATCCATCGTTGGCATGAAGGTCGGGAACGTGGGGTGAAGATCTTAAGAGCCCAATTCTCTTCAAAAATCAGATCATTTGAATGCAGTCGAATTCTGTCTGAAATGAAAGCATTTGCAACCCCTACAACTTCACCACCTCCGCGTCTGCCAAGGCCGCATAAAGCTTTTTTGCTGTTGCCTCGCTAATGTTCACAAGCGGTAAACGCATGGTGTCTTCACAGATCCCGAGGACTTTCAGAACGTTCTTAATTCCTCCCGGATTCCCTTCAACAAAGAGTAGGTTGATCACATCGTGCAGGCGGAATTGTTCCCTCTGCGCTGTTTCTAGATCTCCCTTCAACGCAGCATGCACCAACGCACCGAATTCCTTTGGGAGCGCGTTGCCAACTACGCTGATGACGCCCTCAGCTCCTAGCGCGATCATTGGGAATGTTAAGGCATCATCGCCGCTGATCACCATAAAATCCGCAGGGCGGTATTTGAGGATGGTGCCGATCTGGTCCAGATTTCCGCTGGCCTCTTTGATCGCGATAATGTTCTTGAGATCCTTGGCCAACCGCAAGGTGGTCTCGGCTGCCATGTTGCTGCCTGTGCGGCCTGGCACGTTGTAGAGAATGATCGGGCGAAGGCTGGAACCGGCAATTGCCTTGTAGTGCTGGTAGATCCCTTCTTGGGTCGGCTTGTTGTAATACGGACTCACGCTCAGGATCGCATCCACACCGTCCATATCGAAGGACTGGAACTGCTCGATCACTTCAGCTGTGCTATTTCCTCCAATTCCAAGTACGATCGGAACACGATTCCGAACGATCTCTTTGGTTGAGATCAAGAGCTGTTCTTTTTCCTTCTTGGTCAACGTAACGCTTTCTCCCGTGGTGCCCATGCTCACCACATAATCCACACCACCAAGGATCTGGTGCTCGATCAATTTTTCCAGACCCACGTGATCTACCTGGCCATTGGAACGGAACGGAGTGACCAAGGCTACACCTAGGCCGCGGAAACGATCATCCATTGTGTGAATTGCGTTTTATGAATTGGAATAGGATGCTTGCTCGGAGTTGATCATCAGCAAATACCGGTGCACTTGTTGGATCAGTTGCGGCAAGCTTTGACCACCTGCCATATCGATCATCATATCCAGAATGCGCTTGTTGCTGTCACTCAACCGCCCCACTTTGAAACGTGCACGGCTCTTGGCCATGATGTACTGGATCGGTAAGCGGTCCTGCAAGGTGAGGTCAATGATAACGTCATATTCCTCTGCCATGAAATTCTCTATGGTGTTACCATGAGGAATGCGGTACCAATTGAGATCCTTTAGCGTGAAGGAATCGAAGTTCAATTTGGCGTGCAGGTAATGAGGCTGGATCTTACTATCCACAAAACCGATCGCCATGATATGCGTAATGCCAATATCCTCCTTGATCCGCTTCACATAGTTACGCACTTGGTTGTGCGCTGCTTCATCTTCGATCACGTAAACGATGGCCACCTTACGCGCTGCACTGAGGTTACGTGGCAGCGGCTTTCTACCCTGCGGCAGATCACGCAGCAAACGCCGGATGCCCATCCACTCTTTGAAACGGTCGAACAATTTCATGGGTGGATCATCCGATCGAATTCGTCCTCATCAATGACCTGAACCTTCAGTTGCTCAGCTTTGGTGCGCTTTGCTGGCCCCATATCCGCACCGGCCAGTACATAACTGGTCTTGCTGGATATGGACCCAGAGACCTTGCCACCGTTATGTTCTATCGCTTCTTTGATGCTATCTCGCGTGTAGTTCCGGAACACTCCGGAGACCACGAAGGTCTTATCTTTAAGCTTATCTCCGACCAACGTTATTTCAGAGGGGTCCAATTCCATGCGCACGCCATGGTCCTTTAGTTGTTGCAGAACGTCCCGATTCCCTTGTACAGCAAAGAAATCCACAATGCTCTCCGCGATCACCGGACCTACTTCTTCCATGCCCACAAGTGCCTGCTGATCCAAAGTTGCCAAGCGGTCCATACTACCCACGGACCGCGCGATCTTCTTGGCCACAGTTTCGCCCACATGCCTGATCCCGATCGCAAATAGCACCCGCTCAAAAGGAACTTGCTTACTTGCCTCTATTCCGTTCATGACCTGATCGGCACTTTTTTCACCCCACCCTTTTCCAAGTGCTACAAGTTGATCTTTCTTTAGACTGTAGAGGTCAGCAATGTTATTCACCAATCCTGCTCTGAATAGTTCTTCGACCGTTTCGCCACCAAGGCCATCCATATCCATTGCCTTACGACCTACGAAATGCTGTATCCGCCCTGTGATCTGCGGTGGGCACAAATGTTCATTGGGGCAGTAATGCTGCACCTCTCCTTCCAAGCGGATCAATGGCGTATTGCATTCGGGACAACCATCCGGGAACCGCACAGCTGGTGCGTCAGCAGGCCGTTGCGTAAGATCCACACCTGTGATCTTGGGTATGATCTCGCCTCCCTTTTCCACTTGGACCATATCGCCAATGTGGAGGTCCAACTTCGCGATCTGATCAGCATTGTGGATCGATGCACGCTTTACTGTAGTTCCCGCTAATTGCACTGGATCCAGCTCCGCGACCGGCGTTATGGCCCCCGTACGACCGACTTGGTAGACCACGTTGTTGAGCCTGGTCAATGCTTGCTCGGCTTGAAATTTATACGCGATCGCCCAGCGCGGACTTTTTGCCGTACTCCCCAATTCCTCCTGTACCGCGATATCATCTACTTTAATTACGACGCCGTCCGTTTCAACTTCCAAGCCATGACGATGCGTATCCCAATGATCAATGAATGCCATGATCCCTTCAAGGTCCGTGGCCCGTTCTATGAAGCGCCGTTCCGGATCAGGTACGTGAAACCCCCATTTACCAGCATTGACCAGATTATCGTAGTGTGATCGTGTCGGTAGATCATCACCTTGCATACCGTGAATGAAGTTGTTCAAGACTCGTCTTGCAACTTCCTTCGGATCCTGTAGTTTCAGGGAACCTGCTGCCGTGTTCCGGGGATTGGCATACAATTCCTCTCCTGCCGCTGAGCGCTGTGCGTTCAACTTCTCGAATTGTTCGCGCAATAGTACGATCTCTCCTCGCACTTCGAATTCCATTGGCCAACCCTCACCGCGAAGGCGCATCGGAATGGCATGCACCGTGCGAACGTTAGCAGTTACCTCCTCGCCTTTCGTTCCATCCCCGCGTGTTACTCCGCGGACCAACCGGCCATTGGTATACGTAAGGCTGATGGCCACTCCGTCATACTTCAACTCCATGACGTAGGTCGCCTTGCCAACTTCCTTGTCCACGCGCGCAACGAATTCGGCAACCTCATCCCGGCTATAGGAATTGCTCAAAGAAAGCATCGGCCATTTATGGGTCGCTGACGGAAAATTCTTGGTGATGTCACCACCGACCCGCTGCGTGGGACTATTCGGATCCGCTAGTTCCGGGTAGGTCGTTTCCAGATCATTCAATTCCTTCAAGAGGCCATCGAACTCTTGATCCGATATCTCCGGTGAAGCATTCACGTAGTACAAATAGTTATGATGCTCCAGCACTTTGCCGAGTTCATCCATCCGAAGCTTCGCCGCACTATTCTCCATGGCCTTTACGCTCTTGTCGACGTGCTCTACGGATCTCCTTTCTGGCCCGTTCCACCATAGCTCCCACGCGTAGGCCGGCTTTGGCATAGTAGTTCATATCGCTCAGTGTTATCGTGGTATTCCGATCCGCTGCCAGCACGTGCCTATAGCCGCCGCCAACTCCAACAAAGATCCACCAAAAAACATTGTAATCCACGTGTATGGACGCTTCCAGCGGTACCAGTTCATTCGTGGAATAGGGTCGGAACCGATCTGTGCTGTCGCGATAGCTTGTGCGGTACGTACCAAGACCAACGGAAAGCGGAAGACCGATGGTCCATCTATTCGTCTCCAACAGGATCCGTTCATAGGCCAAGGTGGTAAAATCGAAATTGGTCCGAAGTTCCCTTGAACCCAAGCTCCCAAGATCCACATTCTCCTGTATGTAGGGGTTACCCAATCCATAGAATCCAACAGCGATTATGTCCTTTTTC
>Ga0138256_10007262_pt1 | contig 11706 bp, 9 predicted proteins | sample KNB2016incub_MG_FD_105486 | JGI IMG/M metagenome (GOLD analysis project Ga0138256, IMG submission 105486) | Active sludge microbial communities from wastewater in Klosterneuburg, Austria - KNB2014incub_MG | ecosystem: Engineered > WWTP > Activated sludge > Unclassified | place: Austria...
CGATCAAGGTCGACTATCTGACACGCGTCGAAGGCGAGGGGGCGCTGACGATTCGGTATCGGGGCGACAAACCATCGGCCGTCGAGCTGCGCATTTTCGAGCCGCCACGTTTTTTCGAAGCATTCCTACGCACTCGATCGCTGTTCGAGGTGCCCGATATCGTCGCTCGCATTTGTGGAATCTGCCCAGTTGCGTACCAAATGAGCGCTTGTCACGCGATCGAAGACGCGCTCGGAATCCATATCGATGGTCCGCTTCGCTCACTGCGGCGCCTCCTTTATTGCGGGGAATGGATCGAGAGTCACGGGCTTCACGCGTTCATGCTGCATGCACCGGACTTTCTGGGATATCCGGATGCCATTGCGATGGCCAAGGATCATCGAGCTTGGGTGACGCGAGGTTTGGGTATCAAGAAGGCGGGGAATGCCATTGTTTCGACGCTCGGCGGTCGCGAAATCCACCCCATCAACGTGAGGGTCGGAGGGTTTTACCGCGTGCCGACGCGTGGCGAGATCGAAGCGCTGTTGCCCATGCTCGAAGCAGCCCTCGTCGATGCAATGGCCGCCGTGGAATGGTTTGCAACGTTCGATGTTCCCGTCTTCGAGCGCGATTACGAATTCGTGGCGTTGCGTCATCCGGACGAGTACCCCTTTTGTGAAGGGCGAATCGTATCGTCCAAGGGCATTGACATTGCCGTATGCGATTACGAATCCGTGTTCGTCGAGGAACACGTCGAGCATTCGACGGCGCTGCACGCGCGCGTGCGTGAGCGGGCCGATTATCTCTGCGGCCCCCTAGCGCGATTCAACCTCAACGAAGACAAACTTTGCGATCGTGCGCGGGAGCTCGCGCGAAAAGCGGGGGTCTCTCCACCCGTGCGCAATCCCTACAAGAGCTTGATCATTCGAGGTGTCGAGCTCGTGCAAGCGCTCGATGAAGCCATTCGCATCATTCGCGCGTACGAACGCCCAGAAAAACCGTGCGTCGATGTCAATCCGCACGCGGGTACGGGATATGGCTGTACCGAAGCGCCTCGCGGTATTCTGTGGCATCGTTACACCGTCGACGATGACGGACTCATTACGGACGCGCGGATCGTGCCGCCAACCTCGCAAAATCAAAAATGCATCGAACTGGACTTGTGGCAAGTCGCTCCGACTTTGGTAAACATGGAGCATCGGGCTGCTACGCGTCGGGCGGAGCAAACCGTACGCAATTACGACCCATGCATTTCCTGCTCGACCCACTTTCTCGAGCTCACGATCGAAAGGGAGTGACATGGTCGTGCGCATCGTCGGGATCGGGCGGCGAGCTTATGGGGACGACGGAGCTGGCCCTGCGGTGATCGCGCGATTGCGAGCGGACGACGATTCGAACGGATTCGAGCTTCACGAAGTCGCCGAGCCTTCGGCATTGATCCCTTTGCTCGAAGGGGCCGATCGCGTCATCATCGTCGATGCGACGCTCGGTGCACGCCCGGCGGGCAGGGTGATTGTCGTTCGTCCGGACGAAGTCGAAACCGCTCCCATTGCTGTCGTGTCGACACATGGCATGAGCGTCGGGCAAGCGATGGCGCTGGCGCAGGTCCTCGCTCCCGAAACGGTTTGTCCTGAAATTTACTTCGTTGCCATTGCTGCCCAAGCCCCTGATGGAGTATGTTTTGGTTTGTCCTCGGAGGTATCCGCCGCCATAGACGAGGCCGCGCAAATGGCCCGTACGCTTGCGATTCAACCGGCGGAGATACGTGGGGCATCAACGCATGCATGAATCATCCCTCGGTGAAGATGTTTTGCGTGCGGTGCTCGAACGAGCCACTGAAGCGGGGGCTACGCGTGTGCGCGTCGTGCGCTGCCACATTGTCGAAATGGAATGGCTGGATCCCGAGGCGATCGCATTTCATTTTGCAGCGCACGCGCGCGGAACCGTTGCCGAAGGTGCGCGTCTCGAATTGGCCACGACGTGGGTCGAAGCCGATTGCTCGAACTGCGGTAAACGCTACAAGCCGGACCAGCTTGGGCTGCTCTGCCCACATTGCGGTTCGACAGAGGCCGAGCTTCTGAGCGAAACAGGGCTGTGCATCGACATGATCTTATTCGATTGAGATGCTTCATGTTCGTGTCGTGCCTGATGATGCGTCGCCAGACTGGTGCGAACGGTGCACAACGAATCAGAACGTATTCGAATGTACTCCGCGAGAACGCGACCGTCGTATGGCGCCGTGCAAACGCCATGGAACCAGGCGGTTTTTCGATCTTTGCGCGGGCGAACAACTTCCGCGCATTTGTTGATTCGCTGTGGTACCATCGCGTGGGAGTCATGGCAAACCCAAACGAGTCGCCGATATCCTTTTCCATTCATCCTGATGTGCTTCTTTCGACGCTCGACGACGCCACGGCGCTCATCGATCAGCGCGGGCGTGTGCGGGCGACGAATCCACGCATGGAACATTTGATGGCGTCAGCCGATACGGCACGCAGAATACCGTTGGTCGAAGTGGACGGCAAATGGAGACTTGGATCAGGGGGATGTGCGGACGACCCTTTGCGAGAAACCATCATTGGCATCGAGGACGTCATTGCGGGGGCACGCGAGCGATTCGAGATAGATCTTGGAACGGATGGGGGACTGCTCTTGGCCGCTGCATGTTCCATCGATGCACGCCGTGGAACGCTTCTACGTATTCGCTTACGCACGGCAGAAGAGCAACATCGAGCGCGCTGTGTGGAAATCGTCGAAGCGATGCAGCTCGGACTGTACGTGTATCGGCTCGAGGACACCCATGACGAAGGATCATTGCGGTGCGTGTACAGCAATTCTGCGGCCGAGATGATGACGAATCGGCCGCGATCGCAATTCGTTGGAAAACTGCTCGACGAGATATCACCCGTGCCTCGCCAAAAGGGGCTTCTTCGTCAATATGCCGATGTCGTAACCGAAAAGGAAACAAAAGAAATCGATTATGTCTTGACGAACCCATCGACGAACGAAGCCGTCCATTACGCCATTCGAGCGTTTCCGCTATCGGGCCAATGCGCGGGTTCGATCTTCGAGGACGTGACGGCTCGGCGTTCCGCAGAAGATGCTCTACGTCGTGAAATGGCACTGCTCGAATCGCAATCCGCGCTGCTCGAATTGGTTCGACAGCTCTCGACGCCGCTCTTGCCGGTGGCGGACGGCGTCTTGGTCGCGCCACTCGTGGGGCAGATGGATGAGAAGCGTGGGGCGCAATTTATAGAATCGCTGCTTTCAGGAATTCAAGAGCATGCCGCAAAAACGGTGCTCATTGACGTAACGGGCGTGCCGTCGATTGATGCGCCGGTCGCCGAACAGCTCTTGCGGGCGGCTCGAGCGGCTCGGCTTTTGGGAACTCGTACGGCCCTCGTGGGCATATCGCCGGATGTTGCACGAACCATGGTGGAGATGGGGTTCGATGCGACGGGTCTCGAAATGTATGCGGATTTGCGCGCGGGCATGCGCGCCGTCGAGCAGCGAGGGCAAACCAATACGCGTAAAACACACGGCGAACGTCCTAAACGCGTCACACCGTGATCTTTTTCCATTCGCCCTTGCGATAAGCCCATCCCAGCCAAACCGCCCGAACCACCCAATCCGCGGTGCTGCCCATCCACACACCCACGAGACCCATCTGCCATTCGATCGCAAATAGCCACGTCACGCCCCCTCGAATGAATAGGCTTCCGACCAACATCGCCCATAAGACCGTCCGAGTATCGCCGGCGCCACGCAATGACATCGCAATGACCATTGCAAACCCCATGAAGGGCTGCGCCACGGCAGCCACGCGCATCGCCGGCACCGCAGCAGAAATGATGTGCGGGTCGGGCGTAAATGCAGATACGAGCACGCCGGCCATCGTGAGCAAAACAAAGCTGACGACGCAAAGCATCGAAACGGACATGATCGATGCAATCATGCCTGCGCGAGCTGCATCGTTCGGTTCGCGAGATCCGAGTTTTTGGCCCACGATCGCGCCTGCCGCAATGCCGAACCCATCCGCCGAAAGCCACGAAATCGCTTCGATGCTCACCACCGTTTGATGCGCCGCCAATGCAACTTCGCCAAGAAGCGCAATCATCGCCACGAATACCATGTACCCCGCATGGTACGCCGCCTTTTCACCAAATGCGGCACCCGATACCGAAAGCACTCGACCAAGCGCCTCGCGCGCGCCCACAAACCCAGCCGCTCGCAGAGGGAGCGGACTCGACCGTCGCATCAGGGCTGCCGTGAGCAAAACGGCTTCGAGCGATACCGTGAGCGAATTGGCAATGGCCGCGCCGCGAATACCCAGCTCAGGAAATCCTGCCAAACCAAAAATGAGCACGGCATTGAGCACCAGATTCAAAACATTGCCCACACCCGCCACGACGAGCGGTGTGCGCGTGTCACCCGACGCCTGAAGGGAAGCGGCTGCAATGGCTTCGACGAAAATGAGCGGCAAAAAAAGGCTCGCAATCCGCAGATAATCACCCGCTTGCGCCCGAACGGCTTCTCCCGCGCGAGGAAAAAAACTGCGAATGAGCGGTCCCTCCGAAAAATACACCGCGACGCCGACCACGAACCCCAACGCAAATGCAAAAAGAATCGCCGCCCGAGCCGCTCGAGCGGCCGATTGCGGGTCCCCTGCGCCCATCGATCGGGCCACGACCGCCAGCGTTCCCGCAGAAAACGCCGTCGAAACCGAATAAATCGACCATACCGCGCTGCCCGCTATCTGCACTGCCGCCAGCGCCGTGCCAGAATATCGACCCAGCAAAAGACGCCCAACGAGAAACACGAGCGTGATGAGCAACGTGTGCGCAATGGCTGGCCATGCCAATGACCACACTTGCCACACGAGCCCGCGATCGCTCGTGCGAGCCGCGAGCGTCTCCGTTCCAAGAATCGTCGTCACGACCTCCCACGTGCCACGGTCTTCCCGATCTGGCAAATTTGTTCGATGCGCCGCAGATTCACGAACCGCAACGTTGGACGCGACAGCCGGCGTGGTTTCGAGGTAAGGTGTGCACATGCAAATCGGTCAACGCTTGGGCTCGCTGGTTGTCTCCGACATTCGTGCAATGAGTCGCGCTTGTGACGCCGTGGGAGGAATCAACCTCGGCCAAGGCGTTTGCGATCTCCCAACACCACCACCCGTTGCTCGTGCCGCGAGCGGTGCCATCGACGCAAGTGTCGCAATGTACACAGCCCCCGAGGGCATTTTGCCACTGCGACAGGCCATTGCCAAAGACCTCGACAAACGTTTCGCGCTGTCCGTGGACCCCGCCTCCGAAGTGGTCGTGACCTCCGGGGCGACGGGAGCGTTTGCCGCTACGTGTCTGGCGCTCTTGGACCCAGGATCCGAAGTGATCTTGTTCGAGCCGTACTACGGGTATCACTTGAATACGATCATTGCCATGGGACTTGTGCCCGTCCTCGTGCCCACGCGTCCACCGGCGTGGGATTTCGATAGGGATGCGTTCATTCGAGCGATTGGTCCGCGTACGCGCGCCGTGGTTTTGTGCACGCCGTCGAATCCAAGTGGAAAGGTGTGGAACACAGAGGAGCTCGATTGGCTGGCGGACGCGATCGATGCGCATGATTTGATCGCGATCACGGACGAGATTTACGAGCACATCGTGTTCGATGGTCACGCGCACGTACCACTTTCGACCCGCAAAAACGCTCGAAAAAATACCATAAGCATTTCAGGTTTTTCCAAGACGTTTGCCGTGACGGGATGGCGCGTCGGCTATTTGACTGCGCCTCCCGAAGCAGCACGACGCATTGTCGTCGCGCACGACTTGCTGTACGTTTGCGCGCCAACGCCGCTTCAGCATGCCATGGTCGCGGGGCTCGAGATGCCGGATGAATACTTTCGCGGCATTGGTGCAAGTTATCAACGCAAGCGCGACATTTTGTGCGGAGCGCTCGTGGATGCGGGATTGCGCCCGTACGTGCCGCGCGGAGCGTATTACGTGCTGGCGGACATTCGAAGGCTGGGCCTTTCGACATCCAAGGCTGCCGCAATGGTTCTGCTCGATAAACTCAAGATTGCGAGCGTCCCGGGAACGTCGTTTTATCGAGACGCGGTTGGCGAAACCATGTGTCGTTTCTGTTTTGCCAAGGACGACGACGTGCTCGAAGAAGCGGCAAGGCGCATTCGCGCGTGGTGGTGATTGCTTAGTGCGGCTGTGATTCACCGATGAGCGGTTTCAACCGATTCATCAAGTTCATCACGGCCGCCTCGCCTTTGATCGACCCTTCGATCTGTTTGCCCGATGAAGTGCCGTTTTCCGTCGGAATGGCAAACAGCGGAATCATCTTCGACACGTATCCGGCGCGAGCCAATCTCTCGCCATCGACATCCAAATCGAATTCCACGAGGCGCAGATTCGGCAAAGCCCCATCGAGCTCGCCGCGCTCTGCTGCGTCATGAAATCGTTTGCACGGCTCGCACCACGTCGCGCCCACATACACGAGCAGCGTCTTTTTGTCTGCGTGTGCCCGTTCGAGCTCCCGTTTGACGATGCTCGCTGCGTCCTCGCCCGCTGGCGCTTTGATCCATTCGATGCGCGCTGCTTTTTTCGCTTGCGTGGTCGTTGGTGGATCTTTCGTGACGTCCGGAGATTCTTTGGAACATGCCATCAAATGCAGCATGGCTGCGGCGATCGCCGCATGAACAACGAATCGGATCATGGTTTTTTGGGGCTCGGGAATTGGTATCTTGGCAGGATTTACTTCGCAGCGCTGATCCAATAGGGCCAGTAGGGCGAAGCGGTTCCTTGGGATTCCACGCCAATGATGAACCTGTATTCACCGTGGCGCTGCGGCGTGAGACTCCCCGGATAGAAGCACTTGACTTTGGCGGTTCCCGCGTCTTCCCAAACAAACCCGTCCGGTCCAGCCGGCGCAAGTTTGTCAGTGAATGAATACGCCTTCAGCGTAAACGATTCGTTTTGGGGCGAGGTGAGGCAAATGGGACCGCTGTAGCCACCATCGACGAGGTAATAATCCTTGTCGGCCGCATGCGAGATGTAGCCATAGAAGTCGCCCTTCGTCGTCAGAGCCGACGGAATGCGAATGATTTGATCAGGCATGCCGTCGGCATTCGTGTCGGTTCCCTCGTTCGGTTCGTAGTTGTCCCATTGAAAGGTACGGTGGTATTGCGAGTAATGCGGCGGCAGGCTCGCATTCTTGCGCCACGTTTGGGGCCCGAGCTGGTGGCAATAGATATTGTGGCTTGCGTCCGTCGAAATAACCGCCAACCGGCCCGAGCCGTCCACGTCCCACAGCGTCCGAACCGTCACATTCGACGCCGAAATCACCTTGTTCGACCCAGGGTGGTTCACGAATGTCTTCGTCGTCGTATCCCAAAGATTCGCGCGGAGCTGACCCCCGGACGATGTGATACGGTCCGGAAAACCATCGCCATTGACGTCGAACAGGCCCACGTATCGAACGTCGAGCAACTCTTCGGGCACGCCATCATTGTCGACATCCGTAATGCCAGTCCAAAGCGACGTCGTATACGGGCTGTTGGCATCCGGCACGCCCATCAGATCGAACGTCCAGTTGCGCCCCGTCGACGATGAGCCGGCCATTTGCGAATCGAAGTACGTTACATTCACGCGAATTTCATTGCCGATGCGGAGAAGACTTCCCACGCCGCCACCATACAGCATGGGAATGTCCGTCGTGAAGCAACCCATGCAATACGGAGTATTGGCCAAGGTCGCAACATCCGTGAACTTCTTCGTGTGAATCTTGCCCATCCACGTATTCGGCGTTTGAGGATGCGCGTATCCATTGCCGAAAATCAGTTCGGCCGTGCCGTCGCCATCCAGATCCGTCAGCATTCGGCCGTCGGTGTATTCGCATGTATTGTCCGGGTCCGCGATGTCCGTCACGAGGTTGATGGTATTCGTCCCGCGGTCGTATCGGAAGATGCGCGTCCCCTGCGTCCCGACGCACCAGGACGTCGTGTAAAACTCGATGATCCCATCACCGTTCATATCGTTCAACATGAACGGGGAAGCATCGTAGATGTCGTGATTGCTCGATATTTTCGTCACGACGCCGCCGCTGTACTTGTAATACGTGAGTTTGCTCTGGTTGCCGGTCAGCACCTCGAGCGTTTGAGGGGTGGGGCTGAATTGGTCGTAGTTGTCGATGTCCGCGACGAGCGCCTGGCCGCGGCTGTAGTTCAACGCGCCGCTCCCCTCCTCGTGCAAGATCGTTCCCGTTTCGGAGAGGATTGCAAAGGCCGTGTCGCTTTGGAAAATGACCTCGTGTTTGCCATTGCCATCGAGATCTGCGTGGCTCACCGATGACACACCGGCCCCCGTGAGCGCGGGTTGCGCGGGCCATGTGCCCGGACAATCCGAGAAACACAGTCGATCGACGATGCCGTCGCAATCGTTGTCTTTGCCATCGCAAACCGTGGGTGCCGCAGGATATACCGTGACGTCCGAATCGTTGCAGTCCCAGTTTGGATTCCCGTCGCCGTCGGTATCCTTTGGCAATGCCCAGCCAATCGGCACATTGCATTTTTCTTGCGACTGGGCGCCCATGGGCGCAAACCCGTCGCCATCGTTGTCCTTGTAAATCGTTTGGGTTGGCACTCCTTCGTCGATGAGACCATTGCAGTTGTCGTCGAGGTCGTTGCATGCCTCCATCGCGTTCGGATAAATCATGGCATTGAAGTCGTTGCAGTCGCCTCCCTCGGCGACGTACCCCGGAGGCGCGGAACATGCGAGCGTGGACGAGACGCCGCCATAGCCGTCCATGTCGTTGTCCTTGAAGAACGTCGGCTTCTGCACGCCTTCGTCGTTGAAACCATTGCAATTGTCGTCGCCGTCATTGCAAATCTCGATGGCGCCGGGATAGATGTTGGCATTGTTGTCGTTGCAATCGCCGCTCTTGGGCGCGTATCCCGCGGGCTGTGAACATGCCTGAATACTCGCCTGCGTCCCGAAGCCATCGCTATCGTCGTCCTTGAACCACGATTCCGTGGCCAATCCTTCATCGGCAAGGCCGTCGCAATCGTCGTCCAGCGTATTGCAAGTTTCTGCAAGCTCGCCCGGACCAACATCGGGCACGCACGAAAAGACGCCCTGAATGCAGGTTTCTGTGCCAGCATTGCACACGCCATCGAGCCCCGTTTGGCACGCATTCCCGCCGCCTGGATTGCCGTTGTCGGGAACGCCGTCGCAATCATCGTCGAGGCCATTGCATGTTTCCGTCGTTGGAATGCAGGACGCGCCGCCCTCGCCCCCCATACCGCCCGTCCCAGCAGATCCACTGCTGCTCGAGCTTCCACCGCCCTCACCGCCCTCGCCCCCCATGCCGCCGTCGCCTGCTCCGCCGCTCGAGCTCGACGACGTCGAAGCGGTCGATGTATCCGAGCCGCAGCCTGCCGATGCGGTGGCCAAAAGCGGAACCATGCAGACCGTCAACAATTGTCCCACGAATTTCGTTCGCATTGCATTACCTCCAACAATGGCGCGTTTTTCGCGCGACATCGAGAACTGCTGCCTTCAACGTCCGGCGTGCGTCACACCGGCAAATCATCCGAGCCCGAGATCACTTGGCGATCTCGGTTTCACACCCAAACACGACGTCGACCTTTGCGGTTGCGTCATTTTTCACTTTCGAGCAGAGCGCGTCGCAAAACACGACTTTCGTCGGCTTCGCTGGATCGTCGTAATGCCAGCCTTCGGGTTCATTCATGCATCCATCGGCGCTGGGAACGTACGGTATGACGACGCCCTCGCCGCCGTTCGACCCATACACCACATTCACAAACCCATAATCAATGGTTTCTCCGGTCGGCGGTGGTGGAATGGCGTAATCGCAGGGCAATGCGGTGCCACGAATCGTATTGAGCGCCAATACGAATTCCTGCTCCGTCGACTGAATCGAATCCGTCACGATGATGGCTTTCTCCGTGCCTCCCGCCAGGGCGACTGCATCGAGGCTCGAAAGGGCGCTGCCTACTCCAATGACGAACGTGCGAATGGCGGGCGCCGTGGAATAGGCGACGGATGCCGCCTGCGCGACATTGTCGATCGTCGATGCGCAAACGTTCGGCTCGCCGTCGGTCGCAAGCAAAACGACGACGCTATGGTCGGGATTCGACTTGTGCCACGCCTTGGCATAGCTGTATGCGCCCTGCACCGCCGATAACGTGGGCGTCTCACCTGCCGGAGCATGCTGCGCGAGTGACATGGTGATTTTCGACGCATTCGCACCGAGCGGTGCAATCGGCACATCCGGCAACGCGTAGGCCATATAGTCGCATACGGCAGCGCCTCCGAGCGGAAAATATTGAATTCCAACGCCCAAATCGGCCACCGCTGCATTCTTGGCAAAAGAAGAAATTGCATTCGTGACGGCGGTCCACTTGGCGCCGATCATCGAACCCGACTGGTCGAGCATGATGTACATATCGAGTGGCGATGCCTTGGTTTGCGCCGATGCCGTTGCGCAACCTCCAAGCGGACCGCCCCCACCCGCATCAAGAAAGGAAATGTCGCCCCCGGCTCCGCCCGTGCCACCCGCAGCGGTCGTGGCGCCACCAGCGCCCGTATCAGGTTTGCCCGAGCAACCCGCGAACAGGACAAACCAAGGTATGAAAACTCCGAGCATCGAGCCAATCCTCATAAGCCCACGATGCGTTTTCCTTTGGTTTCGGGTACCCGCGACCGACCGACACGAGAGGTGATTTCGACCCAGCATGGCCACCGTCCCTGCAATTAATGGGTAAGAAATCATGATGATATACGGACTGTCGTCGATGTCTAGACGAAAGATGAGCCTCGCGACATTCCGTGACGATGGCGCATCCTACCCCGCAATGGCATGGGGCCAACCATCAACGCGACACTGGGGGCGTGAATCATGGCTTCGCGTTGCCCGAGCACTTCATGGGACTCGCTCCACGAGCGTCGCGCAGCTCGGTCTGCTACGAGTGCCTGCGGGTTTGGGCGAGGTTTTGCATGAAGTCATTGCATTCGCGCAGAGTCGCGACTGCTTTGGTGTACGACTTCCCCACGTCGTTGACTTGTTGCGCCCCATTCGCGCGATGCCTCCATCCGGTCGACGGGTACTGATCAAACTTGATCAAAAGAAGCAAGCTCGCGTGACCGAAGCGGATCCCGTCGAGTTTGGCGATGCGTACACCTATCTGGGCATGGCACGGACCAAGAAGCTCATTTCGAGCTACCACGTGGGCAAGCACGACGAAGCGCACACGAAAGCGTTCATTGCCGATCTTCGTGCGCGTATCGTGACGATTCCCGAGATCTCGACGGATGGCTGGCAGAGCTATCCTGTTGCCATCGGACAGTCGTTTGCCGGTTCGGTCGACCATGCCGTGATCCAAAAGAACTACACCCGCAAGGGACGTCCAGACGGTCAGAAGCACGACCATCGGTACGAGCCCCCGCGGGATCCGTTCATCACGAAGAAAGTCGCGCATGGCGCTCCGGATCTGGCCCGTGCATCGACGTCGCATGTCGAGCGGGCAAACCTCACGGTGCGCATGCACGTGCGTCGCTTCACGCGGCTTTGCAACGGCTTGTAACACCTCGCCTCACCCCGTCGTGAAGTCGTTTTCGGACCGTGATTTCAATGGGCTTCGAAAGGAGCCTGATCATGAGACTGAACGAGGAGGCGGATTGGATTCGCGCACAGGTTGGCGCG
>Ga0138256_10007264_pt1 | contig 11705 bp, 10 predicted proteins | sample KNB2016incub_MG_FD_105486 | JGI IMG/M metagenome (GOLD analysis project Ga0138256, IMG submission 105486) | Active sludge microbial communities from wastewater in Klosterneuburg, Austria - KNB2014incub_MG | ecosystem: Engineered > WWTP > Activated sludge > Unclassified | place: Austria...
ACGACGTCTTGTCCGCGCAGCCTCGATCCGACCTCGATCGCCAGTGCTGCGCGGCTGAACACGTCGATGACCGTGAGCAGTCGGAACTTCGACCCGTTGGCGAGCGCATCGGCTACGAAGTCCGTCACTCCGTGTACAGCCGATAGGTCTTTACCACGGCTATGCTTCCAGCCCACCCTGCGCAGCAGCACGTGAATGCGGCGATAGCCGTATCGGACTCGCACCTGCGCGATCTCGCGCATGCGCTGGCGTAGTGCCAGCTGCGGATCCTTCGCGCTGCGGTAGCGGTGAGTGCTGCGCGGGTGCCTGAGCAGGGCACAGGCCCGACGCTGGCTGAGGCGGTGATGGCTCATCAGGTACATCACCGCTTCACGCTTCAGCGCGGGCCGCCCCACTTTCTTGACGCGACGTCCTGCAGGATCGCCTTGTCCAGGCTCAGCTCGGCGACCAGCTTCTTCAGTCGCGCGTTCTCGTCCTGCAACTGCTTGAGCTCGCGCGCCTGGTCAGGCTGCAGCCCGCTGTAGAGCTTCTTCTAGCGGTAGAACGTCTGCTCCGAGATGCCCAGCTGACGCGTCAGGTCCCCTACCGGCATGCCCATCTCCGCCTGCTTGAGCACCGCCACGATCTGCTCGACCGAAAACCGGCTCTTCCTCGCGACAAACCCCTCCCTCTTCCAAAGGACAGTTTGCCGAAAAACTAACGCTCAGCGTGGATCAGGATTGCGGACGCAGATCAAGAACGACGCATACTCATCTATTAACCGGCGGAACCAACCAGAGTGAGAGCGATGGAAAAGCGATTACAACCATCCACACAATCAGCAATCCAACCACGTAGGGAAACACGTATCTCGAGATTGTCAAGAAAGGTATGCCAGTGATCCCGGAAGCGACAAACAGATTCAAGCCATACGGCGGAGTAATGAAACCTATCGCAATTCCCACCATAAAGATCACACCAAAATGGACTGCGTCAAATCCAGCCTCAATGGCAAGCGGGGCCAAAATCGGTGCCCATATAATTACATTCGGCAAGGATTCCAGTATCATTCCTGATACAAATATTATTGCAATAATCGCATAAATGAGATTATTACCCTCAAGACTAGAAAGAACATCCTGGACTTTCGTGTCCAATCCTAAAAAGGTAAACACTTGCTGTAAAACCACCGAAAACGCAATCAGCGGCCCAAGCACGCCGATAACTTCAGCACTCCCCCTCATTGTTTCCGGTATTTCCTTCAGTTTAATACTGCCGCCAGCAACAGTCGCAATCGCGAGATAGGCAACTGTCACACCCGCCGCCTCTGTCGGCGAGAAAACGCCGAGATAAATCCCGCCAATGGCGAACACAACGGCAAAGAACGCATGCTTTGCCTGCCACATGTTAATTAGAATGCCGCGCATCGATGATGCATGGGACGTCGTGCCCCAGTTATTCCGGCGCGCCATTATAAGGGCGCAAGCCATCATCGCAGTCGTCATCAGAATTCCTGGCAAGACCCCCGCAATGAAAAGATCCCCTACCGAAACCGATACCAAGACACCATAGACTATGAATAAGACGCTCGGTGGGATGATGATGCCCACGGTGCCACCTGAAGCACAGGTTGCCGCGGAAAATCCGGGAGCGTACCCCTCCTTCACCATCTCGCGATGCATCATATTTCCAATTGTAGCCGTAGTCGCCGCATTGGAACCTGAAACGGCTGCAAAGGCCCCGCTAGCTGCCAGGGCGGTAATCGCGGTGCTTCCTTTTGTATTTCCGAGTAGCGAACCAAACAGACGGGTGATAGCCCCTGCTATTCCGGATCGTAAAACTAGATCGCCCGTCAAAATGAATAACGGCATTGCCAGGAGCGCAAAACTCTGGAGCCCACTGAAGCTTGCTTGTCCGATATTGGCTAAGAGGCCATAATCCCCTATAATTAATGTGACAGCGCTCACCCAAAGGCCAATGCACAGAACAACCGGCGTCCCGAGCAAAAAGAAGGTGACCACCGCCAAACTTGCCGCGATAATTGCCAGTTCTGTATTCAAGATGAACCCAATCCTCGGTCGTCGGTCGACAAGCAGGTGGCCTATCAGCGCCATGCGACGTCAATGGCAAGACTGTATGCGATATCAACTGGTCCGCAGCGTATTCGGAGTGGCCAACGACATTCCGGCTCGATACATTCGGACAAGTTTTATACAGTTCTGGATCGCACGAACATAGATGAGGGCCCACGCTATTGGAACAAGCGAGAAAGACCACCACATAGGGATCGCTGATCCCTGAATAACGCTCTCAAACGCGAATTGCATCGCTATCATCTTCTGGGCACCGAACAGCACGACAGCTCCCAGGGCGAGCCATAGGAAATTGTCCAACAGTAGCAGGACCAGTTGGGCAGATCGAGGCAGAGTCTGGCGAATTCCTGGAAAGGACAAATGTGTACCGTTTCTGACTCCCCATGACGCCCCAAACCACGTCAACCACACGAAAAGATGTATGCTGATCTCGGCACCCCATGTTGTCTGCTCGCCGAACAGAAAACGGCGGACAACCTCGACGGCGATGATCGAGGCAAACCCCGCGTACGCGACGATCATCACTAGTGGTTCGAAATGCTGGTCGAACCATCGCGCGATGCGAACCAACACAGGTGTCATGTCCACCAGCGACGGGGTTCGACGTCATACAAAGTCGCGGATTCTGGCATTTCGCGCGCAGCTTCATACATGGCTTCATACATGCCGCTGCGACCGGCGAGTCCGTCAAGTTTCTTTCTCCATTCATCGTAAGGTTTCGGATTTGCTCTGGGTGACGCGAGCTTAACCCACGCCTCTTTCTCCGCCGAGGTAAGCACGCTGGCGCGAACCTGATCCCTGGCATACACGCTATCCGCAGGCGGAACCTCGGTCAGTGCGCCGATAAGCGAGCCGAGAGACGCCAAACCCTTCAACTGAATCTGTGACTGGGTAAAGTATGCAGACTCAAGTATCGCCTCCTGAGTCGAACCCGGTAGTTTCTCAAAGACGCGACTGTCTATGTAGGCCATTTCAAAGATCGGAAAGAACTCCAGTCGCACATCGTGTGCAATGTACTTAGTCATTCCGAATGCAGCCGCGGGCATGGAACTTGTCTCCATTCCATCGACCACGCCCGATTTTAGTCCTTCCAATGTCTCCGACCAATTCAACGGAATCGGTGCAAGTCCCATTTCCTTCAGTCCCAACGTACCAAGCGCAGAACCCGTTACCCGAACTTTGGCCCCGGCCACCTGCTTAGGGGTGCTAATTCGCTCAATGTTATTCCACTTGCGACCAAGAAACACTGAGCGCAATTCGTTGAGTGAAAACAATGTTTCAGTGAAGTATTTCTTCCGCATAATCTCGCGGAAGAGGTCATTACCTTTCTTGTTATACAGAAAGTGGTACTGAGCAGCCATCGACGGCCACAAATAAGGGAAGTCAAGTACGTTCATGAATGGCACTGTCTGAGCCGCATTCTGCGTAGCCGAATATCCGGCATTGATAGTGCCACTAAGCATTTTCTGAATGCAGTCCAGTTCTGTGCAGACTGAGTTTCCACCGTGGAGTTCAACGATCACAGCCCCTTCGGTACGTGCCTCAAGATCCCGCTTGAAATCATAGGGGCCTCCAGGCATCAACCGGTTCGTTGTTGGAGTATGTCCGGAGATCCCCATACGGATTCTGAACTTTGCGTATTTAGCCCTTTTCGCTTCAGCCTCACTCGCCTTCTCGGCGGCCTTCGCAACATTCAGCACACCCACGTCCTGACCGGACAGGCTCACTATTGCGCCTGCAGTCGCGGTCAACCCGAAAGTGCCGATGAGCTTCTGGAAATCGCGCCGCGAGAGCTTGGTGGCTCGATTCCCGGTCGTCGCTGACCTGTCCGCATTCTTGCTCATTGAATGGTCTCCAACTATTGGATACGGTGTCTCGTTCGCACTTCCAGCCAAGGCTGTAGTCTTCTGCTGAGCCGGCGCACCTTCTCCGTCTCGGTCATGCTCGACACGAGCGTATCGTTGTCAACGCGCGGACGTCAACTGCATGAGCGAATCCATTGTTTCGTTTTCTGCATGCTGCACTGCGATTCAATCGGCGTTGCCGCTATCCTGTCCGAAGGAGATCCGCAAGTGGTGGGGTCATGCATCGGCGTCGATTCGGGCTGCGCGATCGGCGTGCAGCGGATCAGCAGTCACCTACCACACCACCTTAAGCTGCTGACATGCAGGACGACAACGCTTCGCCGTAACGAACGGGCCGATGACGAGGTAACGCCGCCATTGGGTTGCGTGCCGGTTGATTCCACTATCCAAGGATCTGGACAAATCGCGGTCACCTATGAATGCATCCACAATCGCCCTATTGGGTCATTGGACCCCGGTGCGCGGCATCACTTGGCAAGACTGGCAGGCCAGCGAGGAGATCTGGAGTCCTTTCTTTGAAGGTGGAGCCAGAGTCCCACGTCGAATGGGCGCGAGATCTGCTACGGACGTTACATCAGCAGGGACGTCAGTGTCTACGCAGCACGGGAGCCGCTTTGCGACATCCGCGAGTGCGTCAGTCTTCCGCTTTTTGTTCACGCCAAGTTCGACGCCTTCCGATCAATCCCCGACTTTCCGCCCCACTTCGTTCGGGAACTGGCGGTATCTAGCTCCTGCCGCGCAGGGTGCCCCCTCGCGACCGACGTGCGCTGTCGCATGTCGATAGACATTGCCCCAATTCGCGCAACGTTCCGGTCACGGGCGACCTCTTCGCGCTAACCCGATCGACGAAATGTCATGTACGTTGACTCATCGCCGGAACTTCTCGCCTTCCCGGGTCGCAGCCAGGAACACAGTTCGCTCGGTCAATGTATGGAGTGCGGCTTCTGCACAATTCGATGCCCGACCTTCGTCGTGCTGCGCGAAGAGGGCGACAGCCCGAGGGGTAGAGTGCGGATTGCCCGGCACATCCTCGAGCAAAACGAATGTCCGTCGCACGAGGAACTTGGCTACCTCGATCGCTGTCTATCCTGTCTATCATGCTCCAGCAGCTGTCCGTTTGGAGTCGATCATTCACGGCTCTGGGACGCCGCGCGTGCCGCGATCGAACAGCGAAAAGTGCGCCCGCTCCCGGAGCGCCTCTGGCGACGCGCCTTGGCGACCGTGCTTTGTTCACCGAGGCTGTTTGCTGCGGGCCTGTTGTTCGCCTTCTTGGGCCGTGTCATCCGGCCGATTCTTTCCGGCAGGCTGCGGCGCATGGTCGACCAAGCGCCACGAACGCTTCCGACCCTGAGTCCGGTCGCACGACTGCGCGTCTATCGTGCCGAAGGCGAGCCGCGCAAGCGCGTGGCGCTGCTTTCCGGATGCGTTCAGCAAGTGCTCGGCACATCGATCGACGCTGCAACGATCCGCCTGCTCACGCGCCACGGCTGCGAGGTTGTCGTTGCCGAAGGCGGCGGCTGCTGCGGAGCGGTCCCGCTGCACTTGGGCTTCGAGCATGCAGCGCGCGAACATGCGAAGGCCAACATCGCGGCGTGGCTGCGCGCCGACGCCTCCAGCAACATCGACGCGATCGTGATCAACGCGTCCGGCTGCGGCTCGACTGTGAAGGACTACGGTCGAATTCTCGCCGATGATCCACAGTGGGCCGACGAGGCGCGCCGCATCTCGGCGATGACGATGGACGTCGCCGAGTTCCTTTCCGACCTGCCGCTTCGGCTCGCGGACAACCTCGATCACTTGCGCGTGGCGCTGCACCTGCCTTGCTCGATGCAGCACGGCCAGGGCATCTCGATCGCTCCGCGCCGGCTCCTCGAGGAGGCTGGTTTCGAGGTGAGCTTGGCGCCCGAAAGCCACATGTGCTGCGGGGCCGCTGGAACCTACAACCTCCTGCAGCCGGAGATCTCCGACCAGCTCGGCCAGCGCAAGGCGCGGGCACTCGAAGGCACGGGCGCCACGGTGGTAGCAACCGGGAACATGGGCTGCATGCTGCACATCGGGCGCCTCGGTACTCTGCCGGTCGTGCACACCGTCGAACTGCTCGATTGGGCCACCGGCGGCGAGATGCCCGCACGCCTGCGATCGCTCGGCAATCAAAGAGGCAGGGCCGCATGAAGCTTCATTTCACGAGCCGCCGGTTCAAGGGCGAAAGCTTCGATCCGCGGCAATGCCAGCCGGAAGAACTCGTCATGCTGGTCGACCTCGATCGTTGCATCGGCTGCGGTGCCTGCGCTCTCGCCTGCGAGATCGAGCACGAAGGGGCGTTGGGCGCCGGAGAGCCGATGCGTCCGATCCTCGCAGCGGCGAGCCCGGAGACGCGCATGGTATGCCTGCCGCTCACCTGCCGGCACTGCAAGACGCCGTGCGAGTACCACAGCGACTACAACTTCTGGGTGATGTGTCCTTCGCAGCAGACGCGCATCGCGACGAACACGTTCTGCGACTCCTGCGTCCAGCGCGTGGGTGAGGACTTGTACCCGGCATGCGCGATGCGTTGCACGATGAAGACCATCTACTTCGGGCGCCCTGCCGAGATGGCGCTGGTTCTCGCAGACAAGCGGCTGCGCGAGAAGGGCGACATGGAGTTCGAGGGCTGACGTGGGCGCGGACCTCGCACACCAGTGGACAGTCGCTGAATATCGGCGCCTCGCGCGGCCGCACGATCTGGTGAACTTCGCGCTGCGCGTGAAGCAGACCGACATGCGGATATCCGCCGAAGCCGACCTGCGGGCCGAGGCGCTTGCCCTCGTCCTCGAAGCCCGCGCACAGATCGAAGGCTACAGCCGGCGCTGCCCGGGATTCCTGCGATCGCTGGTTCCGCTCGACGACGATCGCTCGGCCGCTGCCGTCGTCGCGGCCATGCTCGATGCGGCGCGTCGTGCCAACGTCGGGCCGATGGCCGCGGTCGCCGGGGCGATCGCCGAGCACGTGGGCCGCGGGCTCGGCGCGGCGAGCCCCGAGGTGATCGTCGAGAACGGCGGGGATCTCTACCTGCGCTCGCGCCAGCGACGCGAACTCACGTTGCTCGCGGAGAGCACGGCGCTCGGCGGCCTGCGCATCACGGTCCCACCCGCACCGGACGGTATCGGAATCGCGACTTCTGCAGGCACGCTGGGCCATTCACTGAGCTTCGGCAACGCCGACGCCGTGATGGTAGTCGCCGAAAGCGGCGCGCTCGCCGACGCACTGGCCACCGCGATCGGAAACATCGTGCAGCGCCAGGCGGATCTCGAGCCGGCACTTGCCCGCGCGCGCTCGATGGGTGCACGCGCGGGCGTCATCGTCGCCGACGGACACCTCGCCGCCTTTGGCGACATCGAACTGACCGGATAGGGGAGGATCGCCCGTGCCCGCCCAGCGATCGATCGCGGAAATCAACGAACGCCTCGCCCGGGGAGAGGCGGTCGTCATGACCGCGATGGAGTTCAAGCAGGAAGTTCGCAACGGCCGCCGGTTCCGACTGGGCGACGTCGACGTCGTCACCACCGCTACGCGGGCGGTGATGTCGGGGACTTCGGCCATCCTGGGCATTCCGCTCCACAGTGGGGATCCGGCACGCCGCATCTGGATCAACGGACTGCCTTGTCTCGTCGCCGAGCAGGGCAATGGGCAGGTCGACGTCGTCGTCCAGGGGACCGCGGAGAGCAGGGACTTCCCGAACGGCTACGGCGGCGGTCACCTGCTGCGTGACCTGGTGTCAGGCAAGACCGTCGACGTCGAATGGGAGTCCACCGACGGACGCACTCAATACCGGACGACCTCGCTGAACCAGTTGCCCTTCGCGCGGATCTACAGCTTCCGCAACGCGTACCGCAACTATAGCGCGTTCACGAACGCCCACAACCGCCGCTCCTACCGCGAGCATCCCAACACGATCTTCGCCAACCGAGCGCTGCCCTGGATGAAGGCACTCACCGTGAGCGGCAGCGGCGAGCTCAATCCGCTCGAGAACGACCCGGAAGGACGCGTCATCCACCCGGGCACGCGCGTCCTCGTGAACAAGGCCGAGGGCGTGGTGATCGGCTCGGGCACACGCGCCTCGCATCATGGACCGAACCTTTCACTCGCAGCAGACCTGCACGGCATGGACCCGGAGTTCATGGGGGGCTTCAAGACGCGGCACGGGATGGAGATCACCAACAGCGTCGCGATCCCGATTCCGGTGCTCGATGAGGGCGTCCTGCAACGACTCTCGGAGGTTCTCGACGAGAACGTCGAAATGGACATCGCCGACCTTGCCGACCGGATTCCGTTCACCCAAGCCACGTACGCAGATGTCTGGGACGGCGCGGCCCTGTGGGTGGATTTCGACGGCGACCGTTGCATTGTCTGTTCGTTCCAGTGTCCGGCCGAGCACTTCTGCCCGATGGGTGCGATCTCGTGGCGCGAAAAGCGCATCGACCAGGCGCTTTGCGTAGCCTGCGGCGCGTGTACCGCCAACTGTCCAGGCGGCGCGTTCTCGGGACGCGGTCATGAACCGCGCGGCCGCATCGGCGAACTAGAGCTGGGTGATCGAACGATGCCGATCACCTACCGTCTGTCGAACCGGCGGCGCGTGATCGAACTCGCGGTTTACCTCAAGGAGAGACTGACGGAACGCAGCTTTTTCCTCGCCGACGCCGGGCTGCCGCTCCGGCTCACGCCATGACAGCGACTCCTTCAGAGCTTTCGCCAACTGGTCCTTCGTGGCTCGACGTCCGCGCATCCGCCGCGGGCAACGCTGCAATCAACCGGCGGATCGACGACGGGAGTGTGACGGTCCTCACGATTGAAGAGCTCTGCCGGTCCCCGCACGATGTTTCCCGACCCGGCACGGTCGACCTCGTTACGCTGGCGTTTCCGGCCGGCATCTCGGGCTCCGCGGCAATGCTGGTGGTCCCGGTCGCGGGCCGCGGGGTCTTCACGCGGGCCGAGGAGATCTTCCTGAACCGGGTGCGCGGTCATCCCGGTCCCGCACCAAACGAGCGCCTAGGCGTCGTCGATACGCTGATTTTCGCCGACGAGCCGGCGGGCGATACCGGATACGACGGCTCTGCCTTGTTCTTGGACCTCATCGGAGGAAGGCGCGTCAAAGTCGAGTGCCACTCAGTCGAGGAGACTGTTCATCACAACGAATTCGACCTCGCGAGCTTGGAGTTCGCGCGATTCTATGTCTACAACGCACAGCTACCCGATGGTGCCGACGAACTCGTCATCCTTCGCCGGTCGCTGGTGCCCGGCATGCGAATCGCGCTCAACGGTTCGCAGGGCATCGTGGTGGGACCAGGCACTCGCGACCGTCCGGGAGCGATGTGCCTCTCGCTAGCCGCAGACATGCACGGCATGGACGCAACGCTAATGGAGAACCCTGGCGGGCGGCCGCGCCACGTGGCTGCCTGCGCCCTACCCATCCGCGAACCTACAGATCTGGATCCGCTCATCGATTGGGCACGTTCGCGGGCCACCCAGTCGCTCTTTAGCTCACCTGCATCGAAGGCGGCAATGCAGTTGAAGCAGATGATCCGGCAGAACAGCTTTCGCCTATCGGAGACGGGTCCGATCGGCGGGAAGGCCGCGGAGAGCTAGAACGTGGTGCTCGGGAAACGTCAACGCACTCAGCGCGACTTCGACCAGATGCGGCGCAGCACCTGCGCCAACTGTCCCGCTGGCTGCGGCGTCAAGGTATATATCAAGGACGGCAGGATCGTGGACATCCTCGGCGACGAGGAGCACCCGACGAACAAAGGCTCATTCTGTCCTAAGGGCCTGCTAGCTTACCTGCACAGCGGCGGCGGCCAGCGCATCACGCACCCGCTGCTGCGCCCCGATCGAGGTGGAGCGTTCCGGAAGGCATCCTGGGACGAGGCGATCGACTTCGCCGCCCGCCGGCTCCGCGAAGCGGAGGGCGAGAAGGGACGCCAAAGCTGCCACATCCATGCGATGACCACCTCGCCCTTCGGGCACTGGCTGGGCGCCACGCACTTCGCACGCGAGTACGGCACTTCGAAGGGGCCTTGGCGCTTCCGCCCGTTCTCGCTGGGATCGGATGGCGCTGTCGCAAAGATGTTCGGCATCGCCGGTTCTCGCCTGCTCACCAACACACCACGCGATTGGGCGAATAGCCAGTGCATCGTGGTCTACGGGCTGGATCCAGCGGCAACCGATCCGATGTCGTTCGGGCCGGTGATCGACGCCCGCGAACGGGCGATGGAGGTCGTGGTTATTGACAGTCGCACGACGGTTAGTGCGACCAAGGCGTCGCATGCGCTGCGACCTCGGCCGGGCACCGAGTCGATCGCGTTGCGCGGCATCCTTCGGCTCCTGTTCGATAACCACTGGATCGACGATGAATTTGTTCGCGAGGCCACGAATGGCGTGGACGCACTGTGCGCAGAGCTTGCCAGCTATCCCGTGGACCGCGTAGCGCGTGACTGCGGCGTTCCCCCAGCCGAATTGGAGCGGGTCGCACAGGTAATCGGGAAGTCCAGGCCCATCCAGGTGATGACCGGCGGCTGGCTTGCCGCCGAACGGTTCAACGACGACGAACTGCGACTCTGCGGGGCCCTCGTGGCGCTGCGCGGTTCAATCGGCGTTCCCGGCGGCGGCCTGAACCTGCTGAACGCATCCCCGTTCGATTGCGAAGAATGGCTCGACACTGCAACGATCGAATGCAGTACCACCCCACTTACGCTCGAAGGCACCCTCCTTGAGCACCCGGATTCGATCGGAGCGCTCGTCGTTGAAGGCGATCCCTGCGAGCGCCTTCCGGGTGGTCGGAGTACACGGACCGCGCTCGCGGGAGTTCCATTCGTCGCGGTGCTCGGTACCTACGAGAACGCGACCACGCATTACGCCGATGTCGTCTTCCCGATGACCTCGTGGCTGGAACACGAAGGGCTTGTCGCCAACGGCAATGGACGTTCGCTGCAGTGGCATCACCGCGTCGCGGCGCCGCCCGGCGAGTGCCGTTCTCATCTCGAGTTCTGGACGGATCTCGCGACCGCTCTCGGGTTCGCGCAGCGCCTGCCGTGGTATGAAGGGGAGCGGAGTCGGTGGGGCCATGCCGCAGCCGAATGGGCGCTGCGCCGGTGCCCGTGGACCCGAGCGGTGATGGTCGACGACCTCGATCCCGAGAGGAGTCCGCCCGGAGGGGTCCTTTGGCCCTGCACCGAGCGTTCGCAGATTCAGTTCGAGAACAGCCGATCCGCGCGTGGCGACGTCCGCGGCACGCCAAACGTCCTGTTCCAGCGCAACCGGGATTTCCCGCTAGGAGCGAGACGCTTTCCGAGCGCCGACGGACGCATCACCTTGCCGGCGGCTCATAAGGCCCCCCCCGGGGCCCCGCCAGACGACGCACTGCTCCTCGTGCCAACCATCGCGGTCGATCACGTCGACGCGTATTCAGGCATGACTGTGCCGCGCGCGGGCGTCACGCTCCCAACGCTTGCCATCCACCCCAGCACGGCCACCCGACTTGGCCTCGTTGACGCCGATGCCGCGGTCGTCTCCAATGCCCGCGGCGAACTAAAGGGGATCGTGAGGCTGACGGACACGGTCGCGCCGGGTACCATAGCCTGCGTTGCCCATCCTTGGATGACCGGAGCTAACCTAAGAACTTATCCGTAAATAGGTAAACTGTCGATCCGAGCCGCAACGAACGCGGCGTCGGAGCGAGACCTTGGCCAAGCGAGTCGATTCGTGGGTGGTGACGGAGGAGTTCTGGCAGCGCGTG
>Ga0138256_10007265_pt1 | contig 11705 bp, 9 predicted proteins | sample KNB2016incub_MG_FD_105486 | JGI IMG/M metagenome (GOLD analysis project Ga0138256, IMG submission 105486) | Active sludge microbial communities from wastewater in Klosterneuburg, Austria - KNB2014incub_MG | ecosystem: Engineered > WWTP > Activated sludge > Unclassified | place: Austria...
GACGCCGAATGCGCCAACGCCGGCGCTCGTCCCGCCTCCCCAGCCAACTGGAGCGCACGGTCGAACTGCTGCAGGTTATAGGCCTCGCGGGCCCGGGTCAGCGGGTCGGCCTGGGGCGCCGCAGCGAGCGTGGCCGTCCCTGTGGTGACCACGACGAGCGCCGTCAGCAGGGTACGATAGGTAAGCACAGGGCCATCTTACCTAACGCAGCGGCCACCTGCTGGGTAAATCGGGTAACTCTTACACGTCGGGGGCCCATAAGCCTAGGGATCCGCGCGATCCGGAGTTGGCAAGGAAATTGATATGAAGGAGGGCATGGAACGTATCTGCACGGGGGCCGCGATGCTGACCGCCATGACCATGGCGATGGGCAATCCGTCTGTCCTCTGGGCACAGCAGACGCCACAGCAGCCACCGATGTTTTCGGCCACCGCAAGCCTGGTGCCGATCTCGGTGAGTGTGCGCGACGAACGCGGCCGGCCCGTGGTGGGCCTCTCGCGTGAAGACTTCGAAGTGTATTCGGACGACACACTCCAACCCATCACCGACTTCCGTTCCGAGCCCTCGCCCATCACCACGGCGTTGTTGATCGACAAGAGCGGCAGCATGCGGGTGTCATCGCGTGCGGCAGACGTGTCCAACGCCGCGCATCAACTGGTGAGTTGGATGTCGCCGGTCACGGATCGCCTTGGCCTGTTCGCCTTCGACACCAATCTCACGCAGACCAGCGCCTTCGCGGCCGTGTCGGCCAATTCACTGCGCGACATGGCGACGGTCGCGCCCTTTGGCGCCACGTCCCTCTACGACGCGCTGGATGAAACAAGTGCTGCGCTGGGGCGCGAGGGCTCGCCCCGACGCGCGGTCGTCGCGCTCACCGATGGCACCGACAACGCCAGCCTCCTGACGCCGTCTCAAGTGGCCGGCCGTGCGGCGGCCATCGACGTGCCGGTCTACATCATTTCTGTGACGATGCCGATTGATCATCCCACCACGGGTGTGGGGAATCGTTCGGCGCAGCCCCACCTGGCGGAACTTGCCGCCTGGACAGGCGGGCAGCATTTTGTGGCCAGCACGCCCAGCCAGATGAGTCTGGCCGCGCGCACCATCGTCACTGAATTGCGCCAGCAATACCTGCTGGCCTTCGTCCCGGATCCACGGCAGGGCTGGCATCGCCTGACGGTACGAACCCGGCAACCCCGACTGACCGCGCGCGCGCGCGCCGGTTATATCACTCGATAGGAGAACACAATGCGACCACTGATTCTGGCTACCACGCTCGCTCTGATTACCGCCACAGGTTCGGCCTGTGCGTCGAAAGGTTTCGTCAATACACGCGTCGGCGAGGTCAACACGAAGGTTGACTCACTGACGGGCGCCGTCGAAGAGACGCAGGCGCGCACCACAAAGGCGGAAGGCCGCATTACGGAAGTGGACCAGAAGGCTGGCGCGGCCGATGCGAAGGCGCAGGCGGCGGCTGGCGCGGCCAGCGCGGCGGATGCGAAGGCTGGGGCGGCGGCGGATGCGGCCAGGGCCGCGGATGCGCGTGCTGAAGCCGTGGCGGCTGCGTCACGTCGCATGATCTACGAAGTGGTCCTCAGCGAAGATCAGGGACAGTACAAGCTCAACTCGGCTGGCCTGCCCGATCCCGTCAAGACCCGCATCGACGACCTCGTCAACCAGCTCAAGGCAGACCCCAAGGGCGTCTACTTCGAGATCGAAGGCCACACGGACTCAACCGGATCACCGACGCTCAACGAGAAGCTCGGCCTCGAGCGCGCGGACGCGGTGAAGCGGTATCTCTATGAGTCGCACCAGATTCCGCTGCACAAGATCAACATCATCAGCTTCGGCGAGAACAAGCCCGTCGCGCCGAACAAGACTCGCGAAGGCCGTGCCCAGAACCGTCGCGTGGTGATTCGGGTCCTGTCGTAAGCGGAAGTGTAAGACGTCCGGGTCGGCGGCCGTGGCCATCCACACGGTTGCCGGCTCGGACGCTCGTCGACTGGGGAAGTTGGGAACTTAGGAACTGGGGAACTGGGGAACTGGGCAACTGTCGGACTGGGCGTGCTACACTTTCAGGTCTTGCCTGTGCCGGCGTAGCTCAGTTGGTAGAGCAGCTGATTCGTAATCAGCAGGTCAGCGGTTCGAGCCCGCTCGCCGGCTCCAAATAGAATCAATCACTTACAGCAACTCACCGGTTCCCGACTCGACGCTTGGTTGCGTCTGGGTTGCGGCCGAGCGCATTCACACCGCTGGCGATGGCCGCGGACAGGGCGCCCGAGGTCGGTTGACTGCGCGCGTGGTATAAAGATTCGTGCGCCGCGTTGCATTGTTGCTCGTTGCCTTTGTGCTCTCGGTGAATTTTTCCGGGATGGGCGCCCTTTTGGTTCCCGAGCCGTGCAGCATTACTGAAGAAAGCGAAGCCTCGGACTCCGCGTGCCCACCGAGTTGCGTTCGGTGCGGGTGTTGCTCCCAGCCGATTGTCGCGGCACTGACGGTGCAGTTCGTACCGCGCGCCGCATCCCCTGCCGCGACGGTGACCGTACCGGACGCCCCTCTGCTGGGTGACATTCGCGAGATTCTGCACGTGCCCAAGTCGGCCGCCTAAGTTCCATCTCCCCCGCAATCTATTCTCACGTGAAGTAAGGGGGTCGGCGTCTGTCTGATGCCTTCCCGGAAGGACGAGTATGTGCGTACGACGACGTTGGGTCGCGGCGGTCGCGCTGACGGCGACCACATTGGCCGCCACTGCCTCAGCGCAGACCACTGCAATGACACTTGCGGCCGCCCTGACCCGCGCCCGCGAGCAGGCGCCGGAGATTGTCAGCGCCAAGCTGGGGATTGAGGAGGCACGTGCGCGCCTCGCTGGTTCCGCTGTCCGCTTTCCTCAGAACCCTGAACTGACGGCCGGTGTGGGCAACAGGAATGGCAGTGTAGGGCGGTCCACTGACTTGGAGTTTGGAGTCTCGCAGTTGTTCGAGCCGTCCAGTCGGCGTCTCGCCCGTCAGACAGGCGCGGAGGCGGCCGTCGCTGAGCGCACAGCCGCTCTCGATGAAGTGACCAGGCTCGTGGTGGCACAGACCGCCGCCGCCTTCTATCGGGCGCTCCATGAAAGGGAACGCATCCAGATGCTCACGTCGGCCGAGCAACTCGCCGCGTCCATTCTTGAGATCGCCGATCGCCGCTTCCGGGCAGGAGACATCGCGGTGCTTGATGTCAACCTCTCTAAGGGCGCACTCGCGCGCGTCCGCGCACAACGGGAACAGGCACGTGCCGCGCAACTCGCCGCCATGGGCGATCTGAAGGCCCTGCTTGGCCTGGAGGGCGATTTCGTCTTGGAGGGCTCCCTTGGGAACCCGCCCCCGCCTCAACTCGATGCCTTGCTCACGTCAGCAAACCAGCGGCCCATTCTGCGCTCACTCGAAGCAGCCGCTCGTGAGGCCGAGGCCGAAGCGCGCCTGGGCAAGAGTTTCACCCGCCCCGAGTACGGGCTGGGTCTGCGCTATGGTCGCGAGGAACAGGCGCACATTGTCTTCGGCGAAGTCACGGTGTCCCTGCCGGTGTTTGCGAAGGGGCAGGAACTCTTCGCGAGCGGCACCGCCCGCGAGCGGCGGCTCAGGGCAGAGTTGGAGTCCGCCCGCACGCAGGTGCGAATTGAGGTGACGACGTCGATGGCGGAGTACGACCGGCATCGTCAAGCCGTGCGCTGGTTTGAAACTGATGCGCTTCCCGGCTTGGATGAGAACGAGACTTTGGCGACCCGGAGCTTCGAGGCCGGTCAACTGGGACTACCGGAACTCCTGCTGATTCGGCGCGAGATCCTCGATACACGCTTCGACTATCTGGCGGCGCTTCTGGAGGCCGCGCTCGCGCGCGTGACGTTGGACGCTCGCGCATCGGTGCTGAAATGACTATGAACAAATTCCCTCTCTCCGTATTGTTGCTGGCCTTGGCAGGCATCGCGTCGTGCGGCCGTGAACCTGAACCGTCCCCAGCGGAGGTCGTCAAGGCACCTGAGACCAGCGCCGCACCTTCGGCTGACCGCGGCATCGTGCGCATCGATCAGACGATGCTCCGAGATCTGGGCATCACCACGGCGGCAGTGGAATCGAGGGTGGGCAGCGAAGACGTCGTGCTGCTCGGTGAACTTGCCGTGGACGAGCGGACCTACGCCGAAGTGGGCGTGCCGGTGCCTGCGCGCGCCATGCGGCTGCTCGCCGCGCCGGGAGATGTCGTGCGTGAAGGCCAGGTGCTCGTCGAACTCCAGAGTCCGGACCTTGGGAGGGCGCGCGCGGCGTACGCGTCAGCCGAAGCGCGTGTGGGTCTGGCGGATCGCGCTTTGGCCCGCAAGAGGGAGCTTGCGGCAGAACGTATCGTGCCGCTTCGCGAAGTGCAGGAGGCAGAGGCCGCTGCGGCTGAGGCCCGCGCCGGAGTTCGAGCAGCGGCCGCGGAGTTGACGTCTCTTGGGGTCGTTCCTGGGCAAGGCGCTGAGGGCGACTCGGGAACATTCTCGCTCCGGTCGCCGGTGGCGGGCACGGTGATTGAGCGCGGCATCACGCGAGGCCAAATGGTCGACCCAGCGACGCCGGCGTTTCGGATCGCCAATCTCACGACCCTCTGGCTGGAGGCGCACGCCTTCGAGCGCGATGCCGTCCGGATCGCGAAAGGCGCAAAAACGCGTGTCACGTTCTCGGCGCTACCGGGCCGGGAGTTTCCAGGCACGGTGTCACTCATTGGCGGCGAGGTCTCCAAGGAGTCACGTACCGTCCCCATTCGCATTGTGGTGACGAATCAGACCGGTGTCTTACGGCCTGGCATGTCAGCCTCGGTTGCAGTGCCGGTGGGCACCGCGACGCAGCGGGTCGTGACCGTTCCCGTCGCCGCCGTGCAACGCGTCAAGGGCGAGTGGTGCGTGTTCTTGCCGAAAGACGCGAGCACATTTGAGATCCGCACGATTGGCCGCGGCCGCGATCTCGGTGGCGAAGTCGAAGTGCTCTCCGGTCTCCAGGCCGGCGAGAAAATCGTGGTGAACGGTGCGTTCCTTCTGAAGGCCCAGGCGGAGAAGGGTGCCGGCGGGCATGGGGATCACGAAGCGCCATGATCACCAAAATCATCCGCTCGTCGTCGCACTCGCCCCTCCTGACCTCGCTGCTTGTGCTGGCGGGCGCGGCCATCGGCGCTCTTTGGCTCCAGGATCTGCGCCGCGACGTCTTCCCCGACCTTTCGGCACCGGTGTTCAACGTCATCGCGCAGAACGCGTCGATGGGCGCCGAGGAGTTGGAGACGGCTATCGCCATTCCCCTCGAAGTAGAGTTGGCCGGATTGCCGGACGTGCGCAGAATCCGCTCGAATTCGCAGTTGGGCGTCGCCCAAGTGACTGTCGAGTTCGAGCCCAACGCTGATTACTATCGATCGCGGCAGTTCGTCGCCGAACGAGTCGCTCAGGCCAGCGGGCGGCTGCCGCCCGGCACCGAACCTCCACTCATTTCCAGTTTGACCGGCCGCTTGAACGAGATTTTCGAGTTCACGCTTGAGGCGGAGCCGGGTGCCGCCGACCTGATGGCGCTTCGAGATCTCGCTGAGTTCGAGGTCAAGAACCGGCTGTTGGCAGTGCCCGGCGTGGCCGCGGTCGAACGGCTAGGCGGATACCTGCGCGAATTTCAGGTACAGCTCGACCCCGAGCGCATGTCAGCGCGGATGATCAGCCTCGACGAAGTCATGCACGCAGTCGAGGAGTCCAACCTCAATGCTGCCGGCGGCATCGTGGCTCAGGGGGCCATCGAGTGGACGGTGCGCGCGATCGGCCGCGCCGAGACGCTTGAGGATCTGCGCCGGACAGTTGTCACCGTGCGCGGCGGCGTGCCGGTGTTTCTTGGCGATGTAGCAGACGTCCGTGAAGGCCCGGCAGTTCGGCGGGGCGTGGCCCACAGACTTCGTGGCGAAGTGGTCAGCGCGCGCGTCACCAAGCAGTTCGGCGCCGACACGGTCCGGGTGGCGTCCGCCATTCGCGGCGCGGTCGAAGAAATCCGGCGCGCTCTGCCCGCCGGCGTCCAGTTGCGCATCGTGTACGACCAGTCCGTTCTGGTCAGTTCCGCGCTGGGCGGCGTCGGGCGCGCGGTCCTTCTGGGCGGCGTGTTCGTCGTCCTCGTGATTCTTCTGTTGTTGGGCAATGTCAGGGCGGCCTTGCTGGTGACGCTGACAATTCCGTTGTCGATTGCGCTCTCCGGCCTTTTGCTCCAGCCACTGAACGTGGGCCTCAATACGATGACGCTCGGGGGACTCGCGATTGCGGTCGGCCTGTTGGTCGATGCCGCGATCATCATGGTCGAGAACATCCTTCATCGGCTCACCGGTGCCGCCAACCGTAGGGAGGCAAGGGAGCGGGCCGTTAGCGCCGCTGTAGAAGTCGCCCGACCCATCATCTTTGCGACGCTCATCGTCATCGTCGTCTTCCTGCCGCTGTTTGGAATGGCCGGTATCGAGGGACGGATGTATCAACCGCTTGCCGCAGCCGTGATCGCGGCGATGGCGGCCGCGCTGTTGCTGGCGGTGACCCTCGTGCCCACCGCCGCGGGCGCGTTCCTGCGACCACCGCGGTCCGGCGATCACGAAGACGTCGCGCTGCTTCGGGCGATCAAACGCTGGTATGCGCCGATGCTCGACCGCTGCCTCCGACGGCCCGGGCGTGTAGCCCTGGTCACGCTGCTCGTCAGCGTTCCGGTTGTCGCGATGGGCCTTCGCATTGGCAGCGACTTCATGCCCGAGCTTGACGAAGGCGCGTTCCTGTTGCAGACGGTCCTCCCCCCCGAGGCCTCGCTCGAAGAGGTCGACCGTCTCAATCATCGCGTCGAAGACATCCTCCGCGAAGTGCCCGAGGTGGAAGACGTCGTCAGGCGGACCGGGCGGGCAGAGCGAACCGAAGATCCGATGCCGCACACGGTCTCCGACGTCCTCGTGGCGCTCAAGCCCGATCGGCAGCGTGATCTCGGGGTGATCGAAGAAGACATGCGGGAACGTCTGGAACACGTCCCCGGCGTAGCCATCCTGTTCACCACGCCGCTGGGTATGCGGATTGATGAAGGTCTGGGCGGTACGCCGGCTGATCTCTCGGTGCGAATCTTCGGCCCCGATCTTGATGAACTCGTGGAACTGGCCGAACGGGCTGAGGGACTGATTGAGGGCGTCGAGGGCATCGAAGATCTGCGCAGCGAGGAACTGACGGGATTGCCTCAGTTACAGATCGCGGTCAATCGGGAGGCCACTGCCAGAGTGGGACTGGCCCCGGGTGACGTCATTCGCGCCGTTCGGATTGGCCTGGTCGGCGAGGAAGCGTCGGAAATCTGGATCGGTCAACGTCGATTTGATCTCGTCGTGCGCCTGCGAGACGACCGCCGTAACAGCCTCGAAGCCATCCGCACGTTGCTCATCGACGGGCATGACGGCACCAAGATTCCCCTGGGCGAACTGGCGGATATTACGCAGGCGTTCGGACCGGCCGCCATTCGCCGCGAAGCGGGGACACGCCGCATCGCGGTGGAAGCCTCGGTCACTGGCCGCGACCTCGGCAGCGCCGCAGCGGAAGTGCGCCAGCGACTGACGGCAGACCTCAACCTGCCAGCGGGCTACTTCTTCAATCTCGCCGGGCGGGTCGAGAACCAGGAGCGCGCCTCCAGAGCCCTGGTGCTCGCCATCGGCGCCGCGCTCTTTGGGGTGTTCGTGCTGCTCAATCTTGCGCTTGACTCGACCATCGAAGCCCTGCTGATTCTCTGCACGGTGCCGGTAGCCTTCGTCGGCGGCATCATCGCGCTGCTCATTGCTGGCGAGACGTGGAACGTCTCGTCGCTCGTGGGACTCATCGGCCTCTTCGGGATCGCGGTGCAGAACAGCCTGGTGCTCGTCACGCAGACCCGTGGCCTGCGTACCGAGGGTCGCGGACTCCTCGACGCAATTCGGGAGGCGAGCATTGGCCGAGTCAGACCAAAATTGATGACCGCCTCCACCGCGATCCTAGGGCTGCTGCCCCTCCTCATCCTCAGGCTGCACGGCACAGAGATCGAGCGACCGCTCGCGGTCGTCATGACGGGAGGGCTGGTGACATCCACCCTGTTCACGCTCCTCGTGCTTCCGGCCTTCTACATGCGGGTTCACGAATGGGTCGAACGTCGGGCTCCCGCCGAACGAGTCGGCCACGCTGAAGCAAACCAATGACGCGCCCTGACGATGTCTTGGCATTCAAGGTCCATGGCATGGACTGCGCCGAAGAAGTGGCGGTGCTCAAGCAGGTCGTCGGGCCGTTGGTCGGAGGCGAGGACCGCCTCGCTTTCGACATCCTCAACGCCAAGATGATCGTGACGACGAGGCCGCACGGGCCAGCCGAAGCCGCGATAACGCGGGCAGTGGCTAGCACGGGGATGCGCGCCGAACCGTGGCAGGAGCGGGGTGCCGTCGCCGCCGAATCGACCTTCTGGGAACGGCGCGGCCGTACGACTCTCTCTGCGGCCAGCGGTCTGCTGCTCGTGGGCGGGTTCCTGACGCATGTAGCTATGGCCGGCAATGTCGAACAGGCGTTGGGGTCTGAGGGCCTGGGTCTGTCCCACGACGTGCCGCTACTGGTCCAAATCCTCTACGGAGCCGCGATTCTTGCCGGCAGTTGGTTTGTGGCGCCAAAGGCCTGGTACGCCGTTCGGCGCCTCCGGCCGGACATGAACCTGTTGATGACCGTGGCCGTGATCGGTGCGGTTGCCATCGGCGAGTGGTTCGAGGCCGCGACGGTCTCGTTCCTCTTCGGCGTTTCGCTCGCTCTTGAGGCGTGGAGCGTTGGCCGCGCGCGCCGCGCGATTGAGGCCCTCATGGAGCTTGCGCCGCCGATGGCCAGGCTGCTCACAAACGGCGTTCCGAATGAAGTCTCCCCCGACGTCGTTGCTGTCGGGTCTCTGCTGCTGGTGAAACCGGGCGAGAAGATTCCGCTCGACGGCCTCGTGGTCCGCGGCACGAGCGATGTGAACCAAGCTCCTATCACCGGTGAGAGTGTGCCGGTGCCGAAGAGCGCAGGCGCGACGGTATTCGCTGGGACGATTAACGGTGACGGCGCGCTCGAACTGGAGACGACCAAGCGGGCGAATGACAGCACGCTCGCCCACATCATCAGCATGGTCGGTGCTGCATCGAGCCGCCGAGCGCCTTCCGAACAATGGGTCGAACGGTTCGCGCGTGTCTATACGCCGGCGGTATTCGGCATCGCGGTCCTTGTGCTGGTCGTTCCGCCTGTCGCGTTCGGCGGCGCGTGGCCGGAGTGGCTCTACCGAGCGTTGGTCTTCCTCGTCATCGGCTGCCCCTGCGCGCTCGTGATTTCGACGCCAGTGAGCGTGGTAGCGGGACTGGCGGCGGCGGCAAGAAACGGGGTGCTCGTCAAAGGCGGGGCGTATCTTGAGGTCCCCGCTCGGCTTCGCGCCATCGCTCTCGACAAGACCGGCACCCTGACGCGTGGTCAGCCAGAAGTACAGGAAGTTGTCGCGCTCAGTGGCCACACAGAGACGGAACTTTTGCAGCGAGCCGCCGGCCTGGAATCTCATAGCGAACACCCCTTGGCGAAAGCCATCCTGGCCTTCGCGAAGGCGCGCGGTGTCCAACCGTTCCTCGTTGAAGACTTCAGCATCCTACAAGGCAAGGGCGCCACAGGCCGGCTTGACGGAGTTGAGTATTGGGTGGGGTCGCACCGGTATCTCGAAGAACGCGGTCAGGAGACGCCAGAAATCCATTCGCGGCTTGAGGCCATGTCTGGCGCCGGCAGGTCGGTCGTGGTCGTAGGCGATGCGACTCACGTCTGCGGCCTGATCGCAATCGCCGATGCGGTTCGGCCAGAGGCAAGGGCCATCATTGCGGCGCTGCGAGACGCGGGTATCGAACACGTCGTGATGCTCACCGGCGACAATCAGGCGACAGCGAACGCAATCGCGGCGCAAACCGGCGTCACAGAGGTGAGGGCGGAATTGCTCCCGGCCGACAAAGTCTCGGCGGTGGAGGATCTTGTGAATCAGTACGGCTCGGTCGCCATGGTGGGCGACGGCGTGAACGACGCGCCTGCCATGGCCCGCGCCACGCTCGGCGTCGCGATGGGCGTCGCCGGCAGCGACGCGGCAATTGAGACCGCCGACGTCGCGCTGATGTCGGACGACTTGTCGAAGTTGCCCTGGCTCATCACGCACTCAAGGCGCACGCTGCGAATCATCCGCCAAAACATTGGGCTGTCGCTGGCCGTCAAAGCCATTTTTGCTGTACTGACGTTCGCCGGTGCGGCCTCTCTTTGGGCCGCCATCGCGGCAGACATGGGCGTGTCGCTACTCGTTATCTTCAACGCCCTCAGGCTGCTCCGAGCAAGTTCCGTCTGAATTTGCAATAGGCCGTGCGAGGCCTGACGGTGCCATAATCGCCGTCATGGCCGTCGTACTGCTTCTGTCTCTGCTCCTGGCGCCGCAGCGCACCCCGGTCGTACCTGTGGGATCACTGGCCCCCGCCTTTTCCGTGGCTGATGATCGCGGCGGCACACGATCGCTCGCGGAGTTCCAGGGCAAGTATGTTGTCCTTGAGTGGCACGAGAAGGGCTGCCCGTACGTCTCGAAGCACTACAAGGGTGGGGCCATGCAGAAGCGCCAAGCCGAGTGGATGGCACGCGGCGTGGTGTGGCTGCTCATCAACTCGTCCGCCGAGGGCTTTCACAGCTACCTGACGCCAGAGGATTCCCGCGCCTACGCGGCAAGCCTGAAAGCGCAACCGCCGATGCTGCTCGACACGTCGGGGAAGGTCGGCAAAGCGTACGGAGTGACGACGGCGCTGCACATGGTCATCATCGACCCGAGCGGCAAAGTGGCGTACAACGGCGCAATAGACGACCAGCCGAAACCAGAGGCGTCGTCACTGGTCGGCGCGCAGAACTACGTGGACGCGGCGTTGACGGCCCTGCTCGCGGGCAAGACCGTGGCCACGCCCACCAGCATTCCGTACGGCTGCGAAGTCCACTACGCCCGGTAGCGATGACCGTCCCAGTCGCCTGCCTGCTCACGCCCGATCAACTGCGGGACCGCAAGGCCACCCTGCTGCCGGGACTCGCGGGTCGGGCGACAGATTCTGTCCCGACAGACGACGGCTATCGAATCGGATTCTCTGCCGGGGACCTCGGTATCGTCACCGCCATTGCGGTCTGTATCGACGCTGAGCGACATTGCTGCCCGTTCCTTCAATTCACACTGACCGTACCCGCCGAAGGCGGCAGGATCGAGCTTGGTATCTCAGGCCCGCCTGGAACGCGAGCATTGCTGGACGGCCTGTTCACGTGACCGGCAACCTGGCGTGGTTCGCCGTCGCAGCCCTGCTGGAGATCGGCGGGTGCTTCGCGTTCTGGCTCTGGATGCGCGGTTCGGCGACTCCGTGGCTGGCAGTCCTCGGCGTGTGCAGCCTGATCGGGTTCGCGTTGGCCCTCACGAGGGTGGACGCCGCGTTCGCTGGCCGCGCCTACGCCGCGTACGGCGGCGTCTACATCGCCGCGTCCCTTTTCTGGCTCTGGGCAGTCGAACGGCAGCGGCCGACGTGGACCGACTGGGTTGGGGCCGCGCTCTCGGTCGCAGGGGCCGCGATCATCATCGGTTTTGCTTCGCGGGCGAGGTAGCGGGACTAGTTCCAGATCCGCGGCGGTTAGTGGTTTCGTGAAA
>Ga0138256_10007266_pt1 | contig 11704 bp, 8 predicted proteins | sample KNB2016incub_MG_FD_105486 | JGI IMG/M metagenome (GOLD analysis project Ga0138256, IMG submission 105486) | Active sludge microbial communities from wastewater in Klosterneuburg, Austria - KNB2014incub_MG | ecosystem: Engineered > WWTP > Activated sludge > Unclassified | place: Austria...
CAGGCGGTCCAGCCGCGCCAGCAGCGAATCGTGCAGAGTACTCGGCACCGCCATCGAGCGCATCGGGCCGGTGAGCACGAAACGCTCGGACTCCTCGCTCACCAGGCCCGACTCCAGCATCGCCTTGGTCAGTTCCTCCACGTAGAGCGGGATGCCGTCGCTCTTGACCAGGATGTGCTCCAGGATCTCGGGGGGCAGGGTCTTGCCGCCCGCGTGCTGCGCCACGATGCTGGCGCGGTGGTGGCGCTTGAGCGGGCCCAGCTCCACCGTCAGTGCGTGCGGCAGTTCGGCCCAGGGCGGCTCGAATTCTGGCCGGGCGGTGGCCAGCACCATGACACGCGAGGCCACGATGCCCTCGGCCAGCCGCTGCAGCAGGCTCAGCGTGGTGGGGTCGGCCCAGTGCAGGTCCTCGAACAGGACCAGCAGCGGGCGCTCGCGCGACAGCGCGACGAAGATCGACAGCAACGCGCGCAAGGTCAGTTCGCGCTGGCGTTCCGGGCTGTCGCCGCTGGCCGGGTAGCGGCCCGCCGTGGGCACCGACAGCAGCGCGGCGAAATACGGCATCGCCGCGGCCAGTTCGTCGGGCGGCAGCCCGGCCATCAGCAGCCGCGACAGCTTGTCCAGGCGCTCATCGGAGGTGTCGTTTTCGGCAAAGCCGGCGCCATGGCGGATCTGGCTGATCACCGGGTACAGCGCGGTATTCTGGAACTGCTCGGAACAGAAGTAGCGCAGCAGCAAGAGCGGTTGTGCGCCAGCGGCCTGGCGCACGGCCTCGGCCAGGCGGGATTTGCCCAGCCCGGCGTCGCCGCGCAGCGTGACCATGCGCCCCTCGCCGGCACGGGCCAGCCGCCAGCAATCCATCAGTGCGGGAAACTCGATCTCGCGGCCGACCATGGGGGGCAGGGTCAGCTCGCCGCCGTCACCCAGCGAAGCCGCTTCGTCGGAGCGTTCGCAGCGCACGCGCCAGACCGGTACCGCCTCGGCAAAACCCTTGAGCACTTGCGGCCCCAGGTCCTGGCAGTCGAAGCGGCGGCCGAGCAGCCGGTGCGTGCCGGCGGAGACGACCACCTGGCCGGGCAGCGCCAGCGACTGCAGCCGTGCGGCCAGGTTGGGCGTGCTGCCGACCACGGCTTCCTCGCGCGACGCGCCCTGGCCGATGACGTCACCGACCACCACGGTGCCGGTGGCGATGCCCACGCGCACCCGCAGCCGCACGCCGCCGGGCAGGGCCTCCAGCGCCGCCACTTCGGTGGCCAGTTCGAGGCCGGCCCGCACGGCGCGCCAGGCGTCGTCCTCGTGCGCCCGCGGGTAGCCGAACAGGGTGAGGATGCCGTCGCCCATGTAGCTGTTCACGAAGCCCTGATGGCGTGTGATGACGCGGCCGGCGCTGTCCTGGAAGGCGCGCAGCACGGTGCGCAGTTCCTCGGGGTCGAGCGCATTCGACAGGCTCGTCGAGTCGGCGAGGTCGCAGAACATGATCGTGATCTGGCGCCGCTCGGCCTCGGCCTGGTTCGGCGCGGGGGCGGGTGCAGGTTGCGGGCCGGGCGCGTGCCACACCAGCACCACGCCGTCCTCGTCGCGCGCCACGCGCTGGCCCAGAATCAGTTCCTGCTTCAGGTCCTCCAGGCCCTGTTCGTCGAGCCCGAACTGGCGCCTGAGCGCGGCGTAGGTGATGCGGTGCCTGCGGCTGAGCAGGTCGATCGCGGCATCCAGGAGTTGTTCGAAGGTCATGCCCAGGCTGAAACAGGGGTGCGCCGGCACGGGTCCGCGCTGGTCTTGTCGGCAGGAAGGGTCAGGCTACCACGGCAGCGAGCTGCCAGCCGGGTTCTTTGGCCCCCGGCGGCGCGGCCGACGGTTCGTCAGCCCGGATCGACGTCGAGTTCGGGATAACGGCGGAAGATGCCTTGCTCGTTGAACGGCAGCCGCCGTTCGCTGCGCAGGTAGGCGGCCACCCGGGGCAGGGCGGCCACGCGGTCGTGCAAGGCTACGACCGCAGGCGTGCGTGCCAGTGCGCGCTGCGCCGCGTTCGGGAAGGCGTAACGAAGCCCCTCGATCATCTGGAACAGCGACAGATCCGCGTAGCTCAGCCTGCCGCCGACCAGATGCCGTGGCCCGGCGGGGTTGCGTGCAAGGATCTCTTCGAACCACTGCAGGTATTTGGGCAGGCGGGTGGCGCAGAACTCGCGCGCCCGGCGCAAGGCCTCGGGCCTCTGGTCCTCGTAGTACAGGCTGCTGCCCACCGGATGGTGGGTATCGTGCGCCTCGGCCACCATGTCGGCGATGGTGAGCTGGATCTGCTGCGTCCAGACGCGGGCGCGCTCGCTGCGCGCCACCAGCTTCAAGGTCGGCGCCAGGTATTGCAGGATCAGCGCCGTCTGCCCCACCAGCACGTCGCCGTCCTTCAGGAAGGGCGGGGCGAAGGGCGGCTGCGTCTGCGTGCGGTCCTCCATGCAACGCAGCAGGGCCGGCAGACCCTGACCCGCGTCTTCGGCGCCGCGGGCCACGTCCACGTAGGGTGCGCCGGCCGCTTCGAGCGCCAGCCGCACGAATTCGCCGCGGCCCTGGATGGTGGGCCAGTAGTGCAGTTCGTAGGCCATGGGACGACTGTAGCGTCTGTGGGCGCAAACGGCCCGCGTCAGGTGCGGCCCTGTGCAGCGCCGCGCCCCGCCGGCTTGGCGCTGGCGCCCGCTTAATGCGCCCTTAATCGAGGGCTTGCAGCATCGGGTTCATCGAAGCGGGTCTCGTGCCCACGCTGCGCCCGAAGGAATCTGCATGCTCGCCCTGTGTCCCACGCCCCGTGAAGCGGTTGCAAGTCAAATCCGCTCCCCTGACGCCAGGTCCAGCCTGCGCTTGCATGGGCCCGGTGATGCCGGTCGGGGCGAAGTGGAGCGCTTCATCGCCGCTGTCTACCGCGCACGCCACGGTGCCGACGTGCGGCACTTCGCCCACACGCTGGTGAGCCTGCGCGACGCGACCGGCGAGCTGGTGGCGGCCGCCGGCTATCGCGCGGCCGACCAGGCGCCGCTGTTCCTGGAGCGCTACCTCGGCGCGCCGGTCGAGACGCGGCTGGCCGACACGGCGGGTCTGGCGCCCGCGCGCTCGCGCATCGTCGAAGTTGGCCATCTGGCCGCCAGCCGCGCCGGCGAAGGCCGACGGCTGGTGCTGCTGCTCGGCCCGCATCTCGCGACCCTCGGCTTCCAGTGGGTGGTGAGCACGCTCACCGAAGAACTGCGGCATCTCTTCATGCGGCTGGGCATCGCGCCGCTGGCCCTGGGCGTGGCCGACCCGGCCGTGCTCGGCGCCGAGGCGGTGCACTGGGGCAGCTATTACGACCACCGGCCGGTGGTGCTGGCCGGCCAGATCGACCTGGCGCTGAAGGCCCTGGCGCGGCGCGGGGCGCTGGCATGAGGCCGGCGCTGGAAGATGGCCAGCGCCGCTGGCAGCGCAACGAGGTCGACGCCGCGGTGGCCGACGCCGCGCTCATGCTGCGTGACACCGGAACCCGCGTGCTGGCCACGCTGCTGGACAACACGCCGGCCTTCGTGGTCCTGGACGAGGCGCTGCTGAACGGCAGCCAGGTGCACGTTCCGCTGCCGCTGTTCTTCACACCGGCGCAGATGCAGCACGCCTTGCTGGCGTCGGGCGTGGATATGCTGCTGACGAGCCCGGCGCAGGCGGCAAGCTGGCCCGGGCTGGCCTGGCTGCCGGTCACCGTCGCGGGCGAAGCGCTGATGCGCGCGCGGCTGGACAACGCGCCCGTGGCACTGCCGTCCGGCACGGCCAAGATCAGCTTCACCTCGGGCACCACGGGTGCGCCCAAGGGCGTGTGCCTGAGCGGCGAGGCGATGCTGCGTGTGGCCGACGGACTGGTCCAGGCGATGGCGCCACTGGACATCCAGCGCCATCTGAACGCGCTGCCGTTTTCGGTGCTGCTGGAGAATGTGGCCGGCCTGATGGCGCCTCGCCTGCAGGGTGCCACCGTGGTGACGCTGCCGCTGCGGCAGGTCGGCCTGGAGGGCTCGTCGAGCTTCGACGCGGCGCGTTTTCACGCCACCGTGCAGCAGCAGCAGCCGCACAGCCTGATCCTGCTGCCGCAGATGCTGCGCGCCTGGTGCGGCCACCTGGCGCAGAGTGGCGAGCGCGCCCCGGCGTCGCTGAAGCTGGTGGCAGTGGGCGGGGCCGCCGTGGGCGCGCCGCTGATCCACGCCGCGCAGGCGCTGGGCATCCCGGCTTGCGAAGGCTACGGTCTGTCGGAAGGGGCCTCGGTGCAGACGCTGAACCTGCCGGCCCCGGCCGGTGCGGCCCGTGCCGGCAGCGCCGGTCGTGGATTGCCGCATGCGCGGCTGCGTGTCGCCGCCGACGGCGAACTGCACATCTCCGGCAGCCTGTTCTGCGGCTACCTCGGTGAACCGGCGCCGGTGCCCGAGTGGTGGCCCACCGGCGACCTGGGCCGCATCGACGACGACGGTTTCGTGCACGTGCTGGGCCGCAAGAAACACGTGCTGATCACGTCGTTCGGCCGCAATGTCTCGCCCGAGTGGGTCGAGACCGCGCTGCAGAGCCAATCGGTCGTGCGGCAGGCGGTGGTCTTCGGCGAAGGCCAGCCGGCGCTGTGCGCCGTGCTGTGGCCGGTGCAGGCGGGCACCACCGACGCCGTGCTGCAAGCCGCCGTGAACGCCGCCAATGCCACGCTGCCCGACTACGCCCGCATTGGCCGCTGGACGCGTGGCCGGGCGGACTTCAGCGCCGGCACCGGCATGGCCACCGCCAACGGCCGGCCTCGGCGCGCAGCCATCTGGCAGTCTCATGCCGATGCACTGGACACCGCCCTCGAACCCTCGAATCCACCTCAACCCGAACCCTGCTCATGAACTTCTACAACCATCTGCTCGAACAGACCGCCACCGCCCGCCAGGGTCTGCTGGCCACCCCCATCATCCAGGGCGCCTTGCGCGGCGAAGTGTCGCTGCCCAGCTACGTGTCCTTCCTGCGCGAGGCCTTCCACCACGTGCGGCACACGGTGCCGCTGCTGCAGGCCAAGAAGGCGGCGCTGCGACCGCAGCATGCGTGGCTGCACGGTGCGCTGGACGAGTACATCGAGGAAGAAGCCGGGCACGACGAGTGGATCCTCGACGACATCCGCGCCTGCGGCGAGGATGCCGAGGCGGTTCGCCATGGCGCTCCAGGGCACGCCACCGAGGTCATGGTGGCTTTCGCCTACGACACCATCGCGCGCGGCAATCCGCTGGGCTTCTTCGGCATGGTGCACGTGCTCGAGGGCACCAGCGTGTCGCTGGCGCTGCTGGCGGCCGACGCGATCCAGCGGCCGCTGGCGCTGCCCGACGCGGCCTTCAGCTACCTGCGCTCGCACGGCACGTTGGACCAGCAACATACGGCGCATTTCGCGCGGCTGATGGACCGCATCGACGATGCGCAGGACCAGGCCGCCATCGTGCATGGCGCGCGTGCCTTCTACCGCCTCTACGGCGACGTCTTCCGCAGCCTGCCGCTGCCGCTGCCGCAGGTCCAGCGCCAGTCCGCCGAGGCGCTGGCATGAAGGCCACCGACGCGCGCGTGCTGCTCACCGGGGCCAGCGGCGGCATCGGCCAGGCCATGGCGCTGACGCTGCGCCAGGCCGGCGCCCACGTGATGGGGATCGGCCGTGCCGCGGCTCCGACCGCAGCCGGCACCGACTGGGTGCAGGCGGACCTGACCACCGCAGAGGGGCAGACCGCCGTAGGCGAAGCCGCTGCCGCCTGGGGAGCGAACGTGCTGGTGCACGCCGCCGGGCTGCCTTGCTTCGGGCCGCTGGGTGCGGTGCCGCCGGCGCAGGTGCAAGCCGTGCTGCAGGCCAACCTGCTGGCGCCCCTGCTGCTGACGCAGCGCCTGCTGCCGCAACTGCTGCGCCAGCCGCGTGCGCAGATCGTCTTCGTGGGCTCGGCGCTGGGCCGCATCGGCCTGCCCGGCTTCAGCGTCTACGGCGCGAGCAAGGCCGGCCTGCACGGATTTGCCGAGGCGCTGCGGCGCGAACTGGACGGCACGCCGGTGCGTGTGCAGATCTTGGGCCCGCGCAGCACGCGCACCGGCTTCAACGACGCCACGGTCGAGGCCTACAACCGGGCCACCGGCACGGCGATGGACCGCCCCGAGCTTGTCGCCGCGGCGCTGCTGCAACTGATCGAAAGCGAAGCCGCGGAGCGTTTCCTCGGCTTCCCCGAACGCCTGGCCGTGCGCCTGAACGGCGTGCTCGGCGCACTGCTGGACGGCAGCTTCGTCAAACACCGCCGCAGCCTGCCCGCCGCGCCCCTGCAACCCGCCTCAGAAGGAACACCCTCATGAAAACGCTGCTTGCCAGCCTGCTGACCCTGACCTGCTTCCTGCCGCCGGCCACCCTGGCCGCGCCGGTCGACGACGCCGTCACCGAACTGCAACGCGACTGGGAGGTGATCCGCTATCAGACGCCGGCGGCCGAACGCGAGAAGCGCTTCGAGGCGCTGGCCACGAGGGCCCACCAGGCCAGCGAAAGCTTCCCCGGGCGCAGCGAGCCGCTGGTGTGGGAAGGCATCGTCGTCAGTTCGCTGGCAGGCGAGAAGGGCGGCCTGGGCGCGCTGGGCCTGGTCAAGCAAGCCAAGGTCATCTACGAACGCGCCATCGGCATCGACGGCGGCGCACTGGAGGGTTCGGCCTACAACAGCCTGGGCGTGCTGTACTACAAGGTGCCGGGCTGGCCCGTGGGCTTCGGCGACAAGGCCAAGGCCAAGGAGTTGCTGCTCAAGGCGCTGGCCCTCAACCCGAAGGGCATCGACCCCAATTTCTTCTACGGCGAGTACCTCGTCGAGACCGGCCATGCCGACGAGGCCGTGGTCTACCTGGAGCGAGCGCTGCAAGCCCCGCCGCGGGCCGGCCGCCAGATCGCCGACACCGGTCGGCGCGAGGAGGTCCGCGCGCTGCTGGCCAAGCTCAAGTCGCACTGAGCGCACCGAGCTCGGCGACCACCCCGATACCACCGTTGCCGGCGCGGTAGCGCAGCGCCAGGCCGTGCAGGGCGGCGATGCGTTGCGCGATCGAGATGCCCAGGCCGCTGCCGACCTCGGTCTGGCCCTCGGGGCGGTGGAAGCGTTCGCCCAGATGCGTCAGCGTCTCGGCTGGTAGCGGTGGACCGGCGTTTTCCACGCGCAGGCCGGTGGCGGTGAAGCGCAGGCCGACCGCGCTGCCTGCGGGCGCATAACGCACCGCGTTGTCGAGCAGATTGCGCAGCAGCACGCCCAGCAGGCTGGCATCGCCGCGCAGCGGGAAGGCCGGCGTACCGGCCGGTGGCCAGTCGCAACCCAGTTCGATGCGGCGGCGCTCGGCCAGCGGCAACACGTCGGTCATCGCCTGCTCGACCAGTGGCGCCCAATCCACCGGGATCGCGGCGGCCAGCCGGTCGGTCGCGTCCACCTTCGACAGCGACAGCATCTGCGCCACCAGCCGGTCCAGGCGGTCCAGGCCGGCGCCGAGCCGGGCTTCGGCCTGGCGGCGCTCGTCCTCGCCGGTGGCGCGGCGCTGCACGTCCCACTGCGCGCGCAGCACCGCCAGCGGTGTGCGCAGTTCGTGCGCCGCATCGGCGGTGAAGCGGCGTTCGCGCGCCAGCGTGGTGTCGATGCGTTCGAACAAGCCGTTCATCGCCGCCAGCAGCGGCTGCAGTTCGGCCGGTGCGTGCGTGGCCGGCACCGGCTGCAGGTCGTCGGCACTGCGCCGTTGCAGCTCGCTGGTGAGCGTGCGCACGGGCGCCAGCGCCTGGCGCACGGCCCACACCATGGCCAGCAGCAGCACCGGCAGCACCAGCAACCAGGGCAGCAGCTGGCTGCCGACGAGGTTCTGCACCAGCTCGTCGCGTTCGTGCAGGTGCTGCCCGGCCGCCACCAGCCATTCGCCCCGCGGCGACTGCAGGTAGTACACGCGCCAGGGGTTGCCGTCGAACGTCATCTCGACGAAACCGGCGGCGTCGGTGCGGCGCGGCAGTTGCACGCCTTCGCGGTCGACCAGCAGCAGCTCGCCGTCGGCATCCCACACCGCCACCGCCAGATCGGCCAGGTCGGCTTCACCGGCCGGCGCCGGCGCCGGCAGCACCTGCCCGGGTGCACTCGCGCCGGCCAGCGTGGCCTGAACCTGGCGTGCCAGACGGATGATCTCGGTATCGAAGAGTTCGTTGACCTCGACGCGCGCCCGGTCGGCCGAGGCCAGCAAGGCGATGGCCCACACGACGGGCGCGCACAGCAGCAGGTAGACGAGTAGCCGGCCTTGCAGGCTCACGAGTCCGCCTCCGCCGCGCCGAGGGCGTAGCCGACGCCGCGCACGGTGCGCACGATGGACGGGTCGATCTTGCGCCGCAGGTGGTGCACGTGCACTTCCAGCGCATTGCTCTCGGGCTCGCCGCCGCCCCAGTCGTACAGGCGTTCCTGCAACTGGGCCTTGGACAGCACGCGCTGCGGGTGCTTGAGCAAGGCCTCGAGCAGCGCGAGTTCGCGGCCGGTCAGCTCCACCGCCCGGTCGCGCCAATGCACCTGCCGCGTTGCGGGGTCGAAGCGCAGCGCGCCGTGGGTCCACTCGGCCTGGGCCCGGCCCGAAGCGCGGCGCAACATCGCGCGCAGCCGCGCCGCCAGTTCGTCGGTGGCGATCGGCTTGATGAGGTAGTCGTCGGCGCCGGCGTCGAGTCCGGCGATGCGCTGCGCCACGCCGTCGCGGGCGGTCAGGATCAGCACCGGCAGCGCCAGGCCGCGCTCGCGCCAGCGGCGCAGCCAGACCATGCCGTCGGTGCCCGGCAGGCCGAGGTCGAGCACCAGCGCGTCGTAGGGCGCGCTGTCGATGGCGGCATCGGCCTGGGTGCCGTCGCCGAACCAGTCGACGACGTGGCCGAGCTGCCGCAGGCCCGTGCTCAGCGCTTCGCCGAGCAGCGGGTCGTCTTCCAGCACGAGCAATCGCATGGCGAGGATGCTAACGCGCGCTGCCGCTGCGCCCGCCGCTTCGCGCCCGGCCGGCGCGCAGAATGGCGCATGACCGATGGCACCAGCCCAGCCCGTGTTCGCGCCGCTCTGCCCGCGGGGGTGTGGGTGCTGGGATTCGTCAGCCTGCTGATGGACGTGTCGTCGGAGATGGTGCACAGCCTGCTGCCGCTGTTCATGGTCGGCACGCTCGGGGTCAGCGTGCTGGCGGTGGGGGTCATCGAGGGCATCGCCGAGTCCACGGCGCTGATCTCCAAGGTCTTCTCGGGTGCGCTCGGCGACCATCTGGGCCGGCGCAAGGGTCTGGCCCTGCTGGGTTATGCGATGGGGGCGCTGAGCAAGCCCGTCTTCGCGCTGGCCGGCGGCGTGGGCGCCGTCGTCGCCGCCCGCTTCGTCGACCGCGTCGGCAAGGGCATCCGCGGCGCGCCGCGCGACGCCTTGCTGGCCGATATCACGCCGCCGGCTGTCCGAGGTGCCGCCTTCGGCCTTCGGCAATCGCTCGACACCGTGGGTGCCTTCGTCGGGCCGCTGCTGGCCACGGCGCTGATGCTGCTGTGGGCCAACGACTTTCGCGCCGTCTTCTGGGTGGCGGTGGTGCCGGGGCTGATGGCGGTGGTGCTGCTCATGGTCGGCGTGGCCTTGTGGGGGATGCACATGGGCATGACGCAAGGCCTGCTGGCGGCCATGGTGGCCGCCACCGCGCCGGCCGACCTGCGTGGCACCGCCTTTGGCTTCTTCAACCTGCTCTGCGGCGTGGCGATGCTCCTTTCCAGCGTCGTGGCCGGGTTGCTCTGGGACCGGCTGGGTTCGGCCTACACCTTCGTCGCCGGCGCCGGTTTCGCGCTGCTCACGCTGGCCGGCTTGCTGGTCTTCAGGCCGAGGCACCGAAGTCCAGCGGCAGCGTGATGATGGCTTCCAGGCCCGGCGCGGCGTTGCGCAGGTCCAGCCGGCCGCCGTGCGCGCGGGCCACGAGCTGGCACAGGTGAAGTCCCAGGCCGACCCCGCCCGTGTCGCGGCCGCGCGCGGCATCGGCGCGGTAGAAGGCCTCGGCCAGGCGCGGCAACTGGTCCTCGGCGACACCGGGGCCGAAGTCGCGCACGACGAATTGCAATGTCGTCGCATGCCGCCGCGTGCTCACGCAAGGCGGTACGGCACCCGCGCTGTGGCGCAGCGCGTTGTCGATCAGGTTGCGCAGCGCCAGGCGCAGCCGGACCGGGTCGATGGTGGCGCTGCCGGCGTTCGGGTCGAGCTGCAATTCCAGCGCCGTGCCGGCAGACTGCTCGTCGCACAGCGTGCGCACGAGCGCATTCACCTCGGTCGGCTCGGCCTGCAGCGCCGCATGGCCGGCGGCCAGGCGTTCACTCTCCAGCAGGTCGGTGACGAGGTCGCGCATCAGCGCCAGGTCGCGCAGCAGCGCCTGGCGCGGTGCGCTCTCGTCCAGCAGCTCGGTATTCAGCCGCGCGCGCGTGAGCGGCGAGCGCAGTTCGTGGCTGATCGCCAGCAGCAGTTCACGCTTGGCTTCCAGCCGGCGCTGCAGTTCGGCCGCCATGGTGTTGACCTGCGCCGCCAGGTCGCCCAGCTCGTCCTGCCGGCGCACTGGGATCGGCGTGGCGAAGTCGCCTTCGCCGAAACGCCGGGCGCCGGCGCCGATATCGTCCAGCGGCCGGAACAGGCGGCGCACGGTGAGGTAGGCCACGGTGGTCACGAGCAGCAGCAACGCCAGCGTGACCCAGCCGATCAGCCGCGGCCGCTGGGGCCAGTCGACCTGACCCAACCGGAAGATGACCTGGTGCCCGTCGGCGGTGGTGCGGCGCAGCACCCAGTCGCCGTCGTCTTGTTCGTCGCGGCCCCAGCGCTGACGGGTTTCGCCCCGTCGCGTCGGCTGGGCCTGGGAATCGAAATTCACGTGCGGCCCTTCGATGTGCACCGCGATCGGCAGCCGCGCCGCCAGCGCCTGCGCGCGTGCCGGGTCGGGCGGCGTGCCGATCTCCTGCGCCAGGCGGTCGACGTAGTCCACCACCAGCGGGCGGATCACCTCGCGCCACGAACCCGACAGCGCGCGCTGCATTCCGCCCAGGAAGACCGCCGCCAGCGCCAGCGCCAGCGCCAGGAAGAGGGCCACCAGGCGCAGGCCCAGCGAGCGCCGCCAGCGCGCGCGCGGGGCCTTCACAGCCGGGCCCCGGCGAAGGCATAGCCGGCATTGCGCAGCGTCTTGATGCAGTCCAGCGGTTCCAGCTTGCGGCGCAGCCGGCTGACCAGGATGTCGACCGCGCGTGTATACAGGTCCGCCTCGTGGCCGCGCAGCCGGTTCAGGATCTCGTCGCGGCCGAAGACCTTCTGCGGCTCGCTGGCCAGCAGCACCAGCAGCTCGAATTCGGTGCCGGTGAGTTCGACCTCGCTGCCCTGGCGCAGCACGCGGCGGCGCTGCAGGTCGATCTCCAGGCCTTCGAAGCGCAGCCCCGCGGGTGCGGCCTCCGCCGGCCGCGCTCGGCGCAGGATGGTCTGCAGCCGGGCCGCCAGTTCACGCGGCTCGAAGGGCTTGGGCAGGTAGTCGTCGGCGCCGATCTCCAGGCCCACGATGCGGTCCATGACCTCGCCGCGTGCCGTGAGCATGAGGATGGGCACCTGGCTTTCGCGGCGGATGGTGCGGCAGAGCTCGAAGCCGTCCATCTCGGGCAGCATCACGTCCAGGATCACGGCGTCGAAGGGCTCGCTGCGCA
>Ga0138256_10007268_pt1 | contig 11703 bp, 9 predicted proteins | sample KNB2016incub_MG_FD_105486 | JGI IMG/M metagenome (GOLD analysis project Ga0138256, IMG submission 105486) | Active sludge microbial communities from wastewater in Klosterneuburg, Austria - KNB2014incub_MG | ecosystem: Engineered > WWTP > Activated sludge > Unclassified | place: Austria...
CGGAAAAGCCTGCGGAGGTTTAGGTGTAAGAGTACCCCAAAGAGCGATTTTTTGGCAAAAACACACGCTCGCGTATGATTAACACGCGCACACACGCAACAGAACACCACTCGCCTGTGTTAAAGCGTTCTTGCGTGGGTATTGAGTATATTGACCGTGCGCCTGGCCGGATTGCTAGTGTTGCATTCGGAGAGATTTTTTCGAACACATGAGATCAGGTTCTACTCCAGTTATGAATGGACGTACTTTGGGGAAGCCTACAATCCTATCCCAGGTTTGATCACGGACAGGCGCTCCGTTTTCTGGTCTCCTTATGCGCTTTCTACTACCTCCCTAACCGCACTTCCGCCTCTTTCCCGATGCCCCCGAAAGCATTTACATCTACCGGTACAACGTGCTGATGGTGGCGGGGTGAGGGGGGATCAGGAACGAAAACCTTTGTGCTAGTATGTACGGTCTGATGGGGTTTTACCTCAATCCACGACAGTTCGCTCCAGTTCTTGGAATTTGGGATTCCGGGGGAAAACATACGACCTTGAAAACAGTTCTACATATCTGTCTTGCGTACGCGTCATACGAAAGCGGAGGTGCTGTATAAAGGGACCGCTTCCTTTCGCACCGCCCGCCCATATACCGTAAGAATTATTCGTCATGCCAGTTTGGCCTTCAATTGTCAACTCCGAAACTCCTGGTCCAGGCGTCCATTCGATCATAAATTTCACTTGACCTTCAGGGGTATCAATGCGATATTGCCTCGGGCCCTCAGTCCGATTCAGTGTGGCCCTATAGGTATAAGGAGATGTGGTCCAATCCGTTCTGCTAATGTTGACCTGAGCCGTATATTCCAAACTGTCTGTTGCATACTCATGTGCATCAAAAGCTATTACAAAGGATGAGTCCAAACTTCCGTCCGCATTTTCCAAGTAGCCAGTATACGACCCCGCCCACGGGTCTACTAATTTTTCATACTTGGGCCATACGGATGAAAACCAATGCTCCTTGGATAACAACGGCATGATGTATTGGGCGCTATCCTTCTCAGGAATTGTGCCATTGACTATGCGTTGTACTTGGTCCTTCAGCTTTGTGTACTTTGACTCAACTTGTACTACTCTGTCCACGCTGATCAATTCCGCTCTAAGTATTCGTTTAGAAGGTACAAGGGTCTCACGCTTTAATTTCCCTAGATTCGAGACTGCCATGTGCTCTTCCTTTTCTTCCACTTCCGTGATGATAACCGTCATGTCGGCCCATGTAGCGAAAACTGGTTTGGAGAACCAACCATCCACCGTGGCTTCCCAATTATCATCCTTATCTAGAACAACACCCTTCTTATCTGAGAAGTATGGATTAGCTGCGACTAAACAGCCACCGTAACCACCAAATTGGTAGTAGTAGGGCTCTTTTCCTTTATACGTATATATCGATGAGAAGTCACCATCTTTATTGTAAATGTCCCTGTTAATTTGTCGTTCTCTCAGCTTTTGTGATTCTATGTAGTTCCTGAGTTCGTCAAGGTTTGGCTCACGGCCCAGAAGCTTTTTGATACTTTCCTTTGTTGCATCATCAACATCAGTAACAGCGAGCCGAGCAGCGAAGAACTTACGCTCTTTCTCTAGCAAGTGTTCTGCGTGTTCAGAGGAACGTCCATCATATGGGGAATTTCTAGAACGTTCAACAGCTGGTATTCCCATGCGGAGTAAACTATATTCGCGTTCATATATCATCTTTGGTTCCCAAGAATAGTACGCCGCAGAATCTTTGATATTGTATCCGAAAAAGCGAATCCTATTCATGTTCATTGTGTCTGATTCCAAGAATTGTCCGTTGATGACTTTCATGTAATCAGAAACTTCAATCCTAGGATTCAAGCCGTCAAGCATTGAGCCATTTGACACATCTATGAGCAATTCAGAAGGATTGCCGTTAATTTTGCTGCACGGCCAGTATGTATCGTTGGTTTGATTTTGGAGGCGCAAATCATTATCTTCCGAGGTGAAGGTCATGTTTGCTGAATAGCATGATTGAACGGTGTCGGAATCAATAATGGCGAATGGGTATAAACTAAGTTGAAATGGCGGTATATTAATATTCGTCGATTCTAACGTGTCGATCTTATTAATAAAGAGATGCGTAAGCCTAATCCTCTTCCCAACCAGCTCCGCAGCTTCCTCAGGCGGTAGCGAATGCGCCTCTTCTAAAAAAGCATAGCCGCTTTCTTCGGAGACGTAGAAGAATTTGTAATACGCCCAAGCCACTAGGACCATAGTGGCTGCAAGAAAACCAAGTAAAGCGAGAAGGCGCGTGGTTCGCATATGTGGAGTTTGGAAAATCAAATGTAGCCGAAAGCATCCGATTTCGATCTGCTCAACAGCAAGCCGTATGATGATCCACCTCAATGTGCTCTTCCCAGCTCTCAAACCACCGCAGGGCTCTAGTCTTCCGCCGTACGGCGGAAGACCCTGCACAGGTGTAATGCTATCCGACGACGCCCTTACGGCACCTGCTCCAGACGTGAATTGGTTGGTACCACACCGCCAATGTTTTGGAGGATACGGTCCCGGTCATTATCCGTGCCGGTGTATTTCACTACACCGTCCAGATTGGCATCTTCTATATGGTAACCCGGGACAGTATTCGTCGGAACAATGCCTCCTATCTGTTGTAGGATCATGTCCCTGTCATTGTCCGTGCCGGTGTATTTCAGTACGCCGTCCACGTTTACATCTCCCGCCCATAGCACCGCTTGGCCATCCACCACTTTACGGGCCTCTACGCCGAAAGCTGCCGTTGATAGGCTGCTCAAGTCCACCAAGGAGGCCCCTGGCCCCACGGCAATGGGCTGGGCCGTCATTGCACCCAAGTGGTTGCGGTGGCGCACCACCAAGTGGTAGCTGCCCGCCGGCACGCCGAATTTGATGGTGGTTCCCCCGTCCGCTTCAATTATGTCGCCGTCGCGCTGTATGAGTGCCTGCCGGGTGGCCACCAATACCGAGTTGTTCGTGGTGTCGCGAAGTTCCAGTCGCACCCAGTCCACCACGGCATCATTTCCGGTCGTCGATAGCAAAGCGGTCGTCGTGGATTCGCCTCCACCTCCGGCCAGCTGCGCGAAGCCCAGCCCTGTATAAGGTTCCACCAAGGGCACCAGGCCCAGCTGCCGCAGTTGGTCACCCATCAACCCGGTGCCGTCCACAAAGGGCCCCTCCAGCGCAAAGCGTACCCCCAAGCCAGCAGTGGGTACGGTGAACTGCTGGATGTTCACCGTGTGCAGCGTGGTGTTGGTGATGATCGGGTCGTTGTAGTCGAAGTAGATGTCAGCGGTATTGGTGATCGTAGTGCCCAATGGAAGGCCAGGTACTTGGTCCACCTGGAAGTTGACGAAGCCGTTGCTGGCGGGTTCGTTCACGTTGCTATCGGGTAGCAGAATATTGTCGAATCGCCATTCCAGTACGCGCGGTCCATAAATACGGAAGGTGTAGGGGTGGCTGGCCACGCCGGGCTGTACCGTGAAGATGTTGACGTCCATGTCAAGCGTGTCCCGTATCACCACGGTAAAGGCCGTGTCATTGCCTGTGTTCTGAAAGCGGATCAGGTATTGCAGCTGCTGGCCAGGAAGAATGTCGAAGTTCGCGCCAAGGCCCAAGGGGAAGCCCTGCTTGTCGTTGGGGTCGTAAGAGCCGGTCACCTGCCCGCAGTAAATGTCCACCAACGGGTCGGCATCATCAGCGGCGAATCGCAGGGGGATGCCTGGCGTCCAGTTGGCCTGGCTGCCGCATAGCTCCACGTGCGCATTCGGGTGCGAATTGCCCGGGTGCAGGGGGTGCTGGTCCGCCTGAAGGATGTAGGTCTCTCCTATCGCGGGGAAGGAATACGTAATGGATTCCCCGCCCAAGAGCTGGATGTAGTACACATATGTGAGTACCTCATCCATGTACACGCGCACTTCGGACTGGCACAGCATGTTGCCGTTCACCGGTGAGCCCGTGTTCGTGACCGTGAATTTCACACTGTCGCCTGTGCAGGTGCCGTTCACTTTGATGCTGCTCTTGTCCCATGGCAGCGTGCATGGCCCTGGCGGTGGGGGTGGAGGAGGCGCAAAGATGCAACTGTCCACAGGCAGTAGTTCTGCGTTCATGCACAGCGTCTGATCCAGCACGGCGGCGCAGCTGAGCGTGGTGCTCAACCTGAAATTGACGCATTGATCTGGATTGATCGTTCCCGCAACGACCCGGAACCGATTATTTCCCAAGGCAGTGAAGGGCAAAGTCCCTGAATTGACCGTGAATAGGGGATCCAATTCAATGTCCACAAAGGCGTTTGACAAGGCGCCCGTCGCCGAGAGCTCGTTGCAGGCAGATACGAACACCTGCTGGTTCGGGAAACAGCGACGCAAGAAGGGCGCGGAGATGCTCACGGCCGGCTGGGCACAGGGGTATGCGGACACGAGGCCGAACGTAGGGGCTTGCATAAAAGCCGTCGGTTGGGTAATTGTGAAGGCCTGAGTGGCCGGGCAAGTCAACGTGAGGTTCAGGCTGGTGGTATCGATGGTGATAGTGTAGTTGCCCTCCGGTAGGGAATCCAGGGACCAGGAACCGTTGAATAGGGTTTGTACCACGATGTCGCCTGGTTGGATCAGCAGGTTGATGCCTCCCAACCCGGTTGTTTCGTTCCCATTCACTGTGCAGTCCTGATCATAATCGAACCAAACCAGACCCCAGATCCCTTTCGGTTTCCAATACACTCGCACCTGGCCGTCACTAGCGCCATTGCCGTCATTTGATGGAGCCCCGATGGCCACGCGGGATCCATCGGCCGCAAGGGAAACGGAATGTCCGCTCCGATCACCGGGCGCCTCGCCATCGATGTCGGCACCGAGCTGCAGCCATGCGCTGCCGTTCCAGTCGTAGAGGCGCACCTGGCCGGCATTGGGGCCATTGCCGTCGTTCCCCCACGCCCCGATGGCCACCCGGGACCCATCGGCCGAAAGGGAAACGGAGTTTCCGCTGTGATCACCAGCCGCTTCACCATCGATGTCGTCACCGGTCTGTACCCAGGCACTGCCGCTCCAGTCATAGATTCGCACCTGGCCGGCATAGGAGCCATTGCCGGCATTGTTACCAGCCCCGATGGCCACTCGGGATCCATCGGCCGAAAGGGAAACGGAGCCGCCGCTAAAGTCACCGGCCGCTTCGCCATCAATGTCGGCACCGAGCTGCAGCCATGCGCTGCCGTTCCAGTCGTAGAGGCGCACATGGCCGGCATCAGCACCATTGCCATTATTGTAACCTGCCCCGACGGCCACGCGGGATCCATCGGCCGAAAGGGAAACGGAGTTTCCACTAACATCACCAGCCGCTTCACCATCGATGTCGGCACCGGTCTGTACCCAGGCACTGCCGCTCCAGTCATAGATCCGCACGTGACCGGCATCAGCGCCATTGCCATCATTGTAAGCAGCCCCGATGGCCACACGGGACCCATCGGCGGAAAGGGAAACGGAGGTTCCGCTGTTATCACCAGCCGCTTCGCCATCGATGTCGGCACCCACCTGCACCCATGCGTTGCCGTTCCAACCGTAAAGGCGCACATGGCCGGCATCAAAGCCATTGCCGTCGTTCAGCCACGCCCCGATGGCCACCCGGGACCCATCGGCCGAAAGGGAAACGGATTGTCCGCTCCGATCACCGGGCGCCTCGCCATCGATGTCGGCACCCAGCTGTGCCCAGGCGCTGCCGTTCCAATGGTGGAGGCGCACATGGCCGGCAAGAACGCCATTGCCGTCATTCTGAATAGCCCCGATGGCCAAGCGGGACCCATCGGCGGAAAGGGAAACGGAGGATCCGCTGAACCCCCCGTTCACCTCACCATCGATGTCGGCACCGAGCTGGTTCCAGAGTTGTGCCTGGGTGCTTGTAACAAAGAACAAGAGCAGGATGGTCCAGAGGGCTGTGCGTACGCTGGAGATGTGACCCATGCGAAGTTGGTTTTGGAGATTTAGGTGGTCTACCCAATCAGGACAAACCTAAACCAAATGTAAGTATCTGTAAGCTTCCTCGGCACTAAACCCACGCAGGGTCTTCGTTTTCGAGACCCTGCACTTTCATAACTGAGCACCTAGGCCCATTGCAAGCTTCGTTGGCACCTTGTAGGCACGCCACCACACATTGGTTCAAGCCAAGGCCACCACACACAGCACCAAGAAGCCAAGCACAAGCACCAACTGCCCCCAAGGCCACAGCGCTTTTCCATCTTCGCCTTTTGGAAAGAACAAGTTCAATAGATCAGAAAGCCAACGCTGCAACGTTTGCATGTGGTGCAAGTTGGGGCTCAATAGTTAAAGCCATGCTGGGGCTTTGGTTTTGGGAGCCTGCGGTCTTGGCAAAGTTCGTATGGACTTCGGAATCGAAGGGTCGCCGCCAAATGCGCGGAAGAGCCTGCGGAGATTTAAAATAGTTCACCATAGGGGGCCTAGCCGTGAAATCAAATACATGCTTGGTCAATTAAAATAGATTACGTTGCTTTGGCTATTCGAACAAAGAAACCATGACATTCTCTAATGCGATATGCGGCCTACTCGTTTATGTTGCTATGTGCCTTTGTAGTTGCACATCGAATCAGGCCTCTGTTTCCGAAGATTTGACATATGAGGATTTTGCGAAATATATATTTCAAGAACTGCCATTGAATAAAAAAGAGCTAATACTGAAACACTCAGTTTTCTTTATTCCTGATTCAGTCGTAGATCTATGCCCGCCTGAGTGGGAAAGGATATTGGCCGCTGGAGATACTTCTGTTTCAATTGGATACCTTGAAGTTGCCTATAAAGCGAAGCAAAAAATAGAACGTGAATCACGTCGCCTGGGCGTCATGAAAGAAGACGTAAAGCTAACTTTGTACAGAGATATTATAAGTTCGCTCGAAAAGGATATCTCTTCTTTTTGTGAGAACGAAGGACTGATTGATGAATGCAAAAGCATGAATTTTAATCGTTTAGTTCCGTACAGCCAGCCCAATAATGGTGTTGACGGAAAATATTATGGTATAATTGTTTGTAAGGGTTCAAAGAGAGATTATGTCTGGGATTTTGGCGCAATTCACTTATTTGGCAATTGGTACTTCATCGAAATTGATTTGAATAGAGAGGACGACGGTATTTCTAAGCTTGAAAAACTCGAAAAGTAACAAACCATGATCTTGTCAGGAGCGAAATTTTGGAATGCCATACAATTGTTGTGTTTCTTAATGTTGATCTCTGGCTGTGGCGGCACATCAACCAGCAGTAGTTGGAAGTGTGCTGAATTAGTAGCACCGGAATATTGGTACATTGAATATTCCGTAAGGGACTTCAGCTACGGAGGCACATACAAGAAAAAGGTAGAAAAGATCAGCTTTATACAGAAAGGAGATAATTACTTGTACATTGATAAATATGGGAAAGAAAATGTTGTTGTTTGTACTGATCAAGGCTTAGAGTACAAAGGCAACAGGGGCTCAGCTCTATTTGTGCCAATTGAGGATGGCCCGGTACGCTATGTCTTACTTGACGGGACTAAGTATTTCAGTAAATAATAATATCTACTTCCGTATGGCTGTTTAACCACCGCAGTGTCTTCGTCTTCGATACCCTGCGTTTTTACTAACCTATACCCACCGTGGCCTAACCACCCCCCTTCATATCTCCACCAAATTCACTTCGGTACATTTCAACTCCTCGCCCAATTGCTTAGCTAAGTAAATGCGGTCTTCTTCATCGCGGTAAATGGCTCTGTTTGCGCAACCTTCACAGAGAAATGAAGTGGAGTGGCCCGCCGGTAGCTGCAATGCCAAGGCAAGGAGGTCGTGGTCGTGTTCCGCTTTGTAAGGGCTGCATTGTGAACAGTATTCGGCCATGGGTGGGTACAAGTTAGATTCTAGCAGTAGGTCCGTCTTCGAGATCCTACGTTCTTGGATATCGGGGAGCGCAGCGTACATTTACTGAAACTCCCACAGCCATGCGTTTCATTGTTCTCGCGCTTTTCCTTTGCTCGGCGATCGGTGTGAACGCGCAGGAGGAGATCTGGGAGAATTACACCACTGGCCTTTACATCACTGCGATCGGATCGAACGACGAAACGGTATGGGTGGGCATGTACGGCGGGTTGATGTCGGTAGAGGCCGTAAACGGTCAACGTTCTTTCTATGATCGTAGTAATTCAGGTTTGCCCTCCAACAGGATCACGGCGATCGCGGTGCGCGGTGCGGATGTGTGGATCGGCACTACCGCAGGTCTTGCACACTTCAACGGAGTAGAGTGGAGCACCTTTCGAACAGACAATTCAGGACTGCAGGAAGCGGATGTGGAGGACATAGCAATCGGGCCCGCCGGTGAAGTGTGGGTGAGTAACGGCAACATGAACCAAGTGCAGCGGTTAGCGAACGGTGAGTGGTCCACGTATGCTTTGCCGGGCTGGAATGGCATTGAGACCCACCTTGCAGTGGAAGAGAACGGCGCACTGTTAGTCGGCACCGGCTTCGGTCTCAAACGCTTCCAAGATGATGTCTGGACAGACTATACTACAACGAATTCCGACCTACCCTCGAACAACATCACCAGCATTGAGGTTGCTCCGTCCGGAATCGCCTACATGTCTTCCGGAAGGAACTTGGTCACCTTCGATGGGAGCACCTTCACAACCTACCCGATCCCATCGTCAGGGTACAGTAGCTCAAGCGTGGGACAGATCGCTTTCGATGGCACCGGCACCTGTTATGTTACGACCCTGACGTATGTGACCGGCCCACCCGACCCGCCCGAGCCACGCCATGGTCGCTTACTGAAGTTGGTGGATGGTATTTGGACCGATCTGCAACAGCCTGATATTGGCACGGGATACCAAACGCTTGGACCATTGACCATTGATGCGGACAACGTGGTATGGAGTGGTGCCAACCGCTTGGTTACCTATGCAGATGGCGTATGGAACATGGACACATTGCCCAGTTGTGGGTTCGCCCAGAACGGCGTGCTGGACATCCACTGTGCCAAGGATGGTGGTGTGTGGGCCAATATCCATGATCTGTATCAGGAGTACATTTACCGTTTCGACGGTGCAGAATGGGTCGATCGATCTCTTGGTCTCGGGTCAACAGTGAGCATCTTCGATGTGGTCACGGACACCTTGGGCAATCCTATTTTGGCCACTAGCTCAGGGGTGCGCTGGTGGAATGGCACAACTTGGACAACGTTCAATATGAACAACTCACCGCTGCCGTCGAACTACGTCAATCGTCTTTTCGTGGATCGTTCCGGGGCGCTTTGGGTGCTCCCTTTGCAGAATGGCGTGTTGAAGTATGACGGTACATGGACGGTCTATAACACTGGGAACACCGATCTTAGTAGCAACGATGTAGGCTGCATAGCGCAGGACAGTAATGGCGTCTATTGGATCGGGACCGGGGCCGGAGCAAGCGGAGGTGGTGGCCTTTCCCGATTCGATGGGAACAACTGGACAACTTGGACCCCTGCGAATTCCAACTTACCGAACAACCTCTTCGTTCGGGATGTTGTGTTGGACTCGCAAGGCGTGCCGTGGCTGCGGATCTACTACACGAACGTCCCCGACCAAGTGGCCATGTTCGATGGAACGGAGTTCACTTTTTACGACACGACCAACAGCCCATTGCCACAGTATCTGCGTTGTCTGTCAATGGGTCCGAATGACAGTCCGTATGTCGGTACCACGTCCACAGGCATCCATTTTTTGGATCCCGTCTCGCAGACCTGGGAGCGCATCGATATCACCAACAGCGGTATCCCATCGAACGGTATCGCGGACCTGGAAGTAGCACAGAATGGCGATCTGTGGGTGGCCACAAGCTTCGGGGCGGGTCGGCGTTTCCGCGAACAGGTAGAAGAACCCACCATCGTTATCCCTTCCACTACAACGCTGCAAGTGACCCCGAGCATCACCGGGGACCAGACGAATTTCATCATTGGTCTTCCCAGCGCCGCGACGGTGCGCGTAGATGTAGTTGACATGCAAGGGCGGTTGGTCCTTTCCTTCGGTGAGCTAAAGCTGAGCGCTGGAACGCACAGTCTGCCGATGCAAGTGGGCTCCATGGCTTCAGGCATATACACCTGCCGCCTGCTCGGCGCAACAGCGCAAACGAGTCGCTTCTGCGTGAAACATTAAACCACCTCAGGCTCTAGTCTTCACCTTCGAGACCCTGCACTTTCATAACTGAGCACCTAGGCCCATTGCAAGCTTCTTTCGCACCTTGCAGGCACACCACCACACATTGGTTCAAGCCAAGGCCACCAGACACATTACCAAGAAGCCACGCACAAGCACCAACTGCCCCCAAGGCCAAAGCGCTTTTCCATCTTCGCCTTTTGGAAAGAACAAGTTCAATAGGTCAGAAAGCCAACGCTGCAACGGTTGCATGTGGCGCAAGGTGGGGCTCAATAGTTAAACCCATGCTGGGGCTTTGGCTTCGGGAGCTTGTGTTCTTGGCATAGTTCGTATGGGCTTCGGAACCGCAGTGTCGCCGCCAAATGCGCGGAAGACCCTGCGGAGGTTTAATGGAACGGCTCGGCAGCGTTGGGCTAGCTTCGTGCCGGCAGATCCACCATGGGTAACATCCAAGTGTGGCTTTGTGTGCGGACGTCATGGGATCGATCATTTGTAAAGGCCACGTGCAGGCCACTGCGGTAGTGCTGCTGGTCAGCGGCTTGTTCCACGGCACACCGCTGTTCGCGCAGGACCAGTCCATCGCGGTAGGCAAAGGCCTGCGTGCCCGTTGGGAATTGGTGGATAGTTTGCGGAGGGGCACTTTTCTCCTGAGCCTCTACAAACCGGTGTATGTGTTACCGGCCGTGTGGAGCAGTGACCCGAACCGTGATCCACGGCGCACCACCGATCCTACACCATCCGGAAATGCACAGATCCCACTGGATGTGTTCGAATGCAAGTTCCAGATCAGCATCAAGACCAAAGTGGTGCAAGGGCTTTACAAGGACCATGGCGACATTTGGGTGGGCTACTCGCAGAGCTCGCGCTGGCAGGTCTATAACTACGGACTGAGCCGCTCCTTCAGGGAGACCAACTATGAGCCGGAGGTGCTGGTGGTGATACCCACCCCGTACCGCTTCTTCGGGTTCCATCTCCGCATGCTCAGTGGTGGTCTGGTGCACCAGAGCAACGGTGGCACGGAACCCTATAGCCGCAGTTGGAACCGGTTGCTCTTCCAAGTGGGGCTGGAACGGGGTCGATTCTCCTTGCTGCTGCGGCCATGGTGGCGCTTCCCGGAGCGGAGCCGTAAAGATGAGAACCCGGGCATAACCCGCCTCACAGGCAACGGTGAATTCATTGTGATCTACCAACGCCGCAGCCATGTGTTCTCGGTGCAGTTGCGCAATGGCTTCATTGATGATCCGCTCAAGGGTGGCTCCGTGCAAGGCGATTGGTCCTTCACCATCAGCGGGCACCTGAAGGCACGGTTGCAGGTGTTCCATGGCTATGGCGAAAGCCTGATCGACTACAACCACAAGCAGACCACCGTGGGCATAGGGGTGTCGCTATTGGATTGGTTGTGACTGCCACTGGACGGCGCACGCGGCCATTGCAACCGTGCTTGATCTATCGCAAAGCTTCGGAGGTTTCTAAACCCACCGCAGGTCATTCCGCCGTGCGGCGGAGACCCTGCGTTCTTGGCCAATGGGGC
>Ga0138256_10007269_pt1 | contig 11700 bp, 9 predicted proteins | sample KNB2016incub_MG_FD_105486 | JGI IMG/M metagenome (GOLD analysis project Ga0138256, IMG submission 105486) | Active sludge microbial communities from wastewater in Klosterneuburg, Austria - KNB2014incub_MG | ecosystem: Engineered > WWTP > Activated sludge > Unclassified | place: Austria...
CATGCCTTCGCGTTGCGGCGCAACCTGCTGTGCTTTTTGTCGGCAATCGCGGTGGCCTGGCTTACTGTCATGACCATGCGCCTGGGGGGCTGACATGAAGCAAGGCAAGAGTATCTCCGGTGCCTGGTTCTACGTATTGTTCGGGCTCGCCGCCCACGGCATCGGTGCATTTTTCGAGCCGGACGTGGCGCGCGCAGCCTTTGCCGCCTTCGTCGATATGAGCGCCATGATCTTGCCTGTTCTCGGTCTCGTGTTCGTGCTGATGTACCTCGCCGAACGCTTCCTGACTCCGGAGCGCACCCGCGCCTGGATGGGGCGCGACTCGGGAGCGCGCGGCTGGCTGCTTGCAGTCGCCGCCGGCATGTTCTCGACCGGGCCGGCCTACGCCTGGTATGGCCTGCTCGCCGAACTGCGCGCCCGCGGCATGCGCAGCGCGCTGATCGCGGTGCTGCTGTATGCGCGTGCGATCAAGCTCCCGCTGCTGCCACTGCTCGCGCATTATTTCGGTGTGGCCTACATGATCGTGCTCTCGTTCTTTATCGCGCTCTTCGCCCTCATCAACGGCTGGGCGATGGAGCGCCTGGAGTCTGACCCCGTCAGGTAATGACGGTCGGCGCAGCCAGGCCACTGTGGCCATGGATATCGGCAATCTCGTCGGCAACGCGAATCAGGCTGGACAGGACCTGCTGTGCGGGCAGGTCGTGACGGCTGGGGTCGGGTTCGAAGCGCTCAAGGTAGACGCGCAGCGTGGCCCCTTCGGTGCCGGTACCGGACAGACGGAAGACGATCCGGCTGCTGTTGTCGAAGATCAGGCGAACGCCCTGGCGGGTGCTCAAGGAGCCGTCGATCGGGTCGGTATAGGCGAAGTCATCGGCCTCTGAGATGCGCAAGCCCGCGCCAAAATCCTGTCCGGCGAGGCTGGGTAGTTTTGCCCGCAGTGCGGCCATCAGTGCATCGGCATGCTCGGTGGCGATGCCTTCCCAGTCGTGGCGCGAATAGTAATGGCGGCCGAAGCGGGCCCAGTGCGCGCGCACCAGTGCGGCGACCGACTGGCCGCTGACCGCAAGCAGGTTGAGCCAGAACAGCACCGCCCACAGGCCGTCCTTCTCGCGCACGTGGTTCGACCCGGTGCCGTAACTTTCCTCCCCGCACAGCGTCGCTTTGTTGGCGTCGAGCAGGTTGCCGAAGAACTTCCACCCGGTGGGCGTTTCGAAACACGGAATGCCGAGCGCCGCGGCCACGGCGTCGGCGGCGCGTGAGGTGGGCATCGAACGCGCGATGCCGGTCAGTCCATCGCGGTAGCCGGGTACGCGGGTGGCGTTGGCAGCAAGGACGGCGAGGCTGTCGGAGGGCGTGACGATGAAGCTGCGGCCGAGGATCATGTTGCGGTCAGCGTCGCCATCCGAGGCCGCGCCAAAGTCCGGGGCATGCTGCCCGCTCATCATCTCGATCAGTTCGGTGGCGTGAGCGGGGTTGGGGTCTGGGTGATGGCCGCCGAAATCTTCCAGCGGTTCGCCATTGATCACGGTCCCCGCCGGCGCGCCGAGCTGGCCTTCGAGGATCGCATGGGCATAGGGACCGCACACCGCATTCATCGCATCGAAACGCATCCGCCCACCGGCGGCGAACCAGGCGCGCATGGCGTCGAAATCGAACAGGCGATGCATCAGCTCAGCGTAGTCGGCGACCGGGTCGATGATCTCGACCGACATGTCGCCCAGGCGCTGGATGCCGAGGGTTTCAAGATCGATATCCGCCGTTCCAGTGACGATACGGTATTCGTTGAGGCTGGTGGAGCGGGCGAAGAGGGCTTCGGTGACGCTCTCGGGCGCAGGGCCGCCGTTGGCGATGTTGTACTTGATGCCGAAGTCGCCGTCGGGGCCGCCAGGGTTGTGGCTGGCCGACAGGATGATGCCGCCGAAGCAGCCGTGCTTGCGGATGACTGCGCTGACCGCTGGCGTGGATAGCAGCCCGCCACGGCCTACCAGCACCCTGGCGAAGCCGTTGGCGGCCGCCATGCGCAGGATGGTCTGGACGGCAACGCGGTTATGGAAGCGGCCATCGCCCCCCAGCACCAGGGTCTGGCCGGCGCGGTCGGGCAGGATGTCGAACAGGGCCTGGACGAAGTTCTCGAGGTAGTGTGGCTGCTGGAAGCGGCTGACCTTCTTGCGCAGGCCCGAGGTGCCAGGGCGCTGGTCGCTGAAAGGCTGGGTGGAAACAGTCTGGATGTTCATGGTCGATTCTGGGTGGGCACTTGTGGGCGAGGGGGGTGCTATGTCGCGTCGTCGCGCGCTTGCGCTGCACGCGCGCGATAGCGGGCGATCAGGCTGGTGGTGCTGGTATCGTGGGCATGGCTGTCGGCGTTCGCAGCGAGGTCGTCCAGCACGCGGGCCGCAAGTTGCTTGCCGAGTTCGACGCCCCACTGGTCAAAGGAGTTGACACCCCAGATCACACCCTGCACGAAGGTGCGGTGTTCGTAGAGCGCGATCAGCGCGCCCAGGATGAACGGGTCGAGGCGATCGAGCAGCAGCACGTTGCTGGGCCGGTTGCCCGGAAAGATGCGATGCGGAATCAGTGCCTGGATGCGTTCCTCATCCACGCCTGCCGCGTGCATTTCGGCTTCCACTTCGGCGGCCGACTTGCCCCGCATCAGGGCTTCGGCCTGAGCAAGCATGTTGGCGAAGGCGATGCGGCGGTGGTGGGCGAGGTCGACGGGGCCTTCCAATACGCCGATGAAGTCGATCGGGGCGAAACGTGTGCCCTGGTGCAGCATCTGAAAGTAAGCGTGCTGGCCGTTGATGCCCGGCTCGCCCCAGATCACCGGGCTGGTTTGACAGCCGACCGGAGAGCCGTCCAGCTTCACCGATTTGCCGTTCGACTCCATGTCGAGTTGCTGCAGGAAAGCGGGCAGGCGATGCAGGTGCTGATGGTAGGGGGCGATGACCTGGCTCGGCGCATCGAGAAAGTCGATGTTCCAGATGCCGAGGAGTGCCATGATGATCGGCAGGTTGCGTTCGAACGGCGCGCTGCGAAAGTGCAGGTCCATCGCGTGAGCACCGGCGAGCAATTCGTCAAAGCGCGCGGCACCGATCTGGAGCACGATCGGAAGACCAATTGCACTCCACAGCGAATAACGCCCGCCCACCCAGTCCCAGAAGCCGAACATGTTGGCCGGGTCGATGCCGAAGCGCGTCACCGCCCCGGCATTGGTGGAGACCGCGACGAAGTGGCGGGCAATGGCGTGCTCGCCACCGCTGTGGCGGATGAACCAGTCGCGTGCGGTGTGCGCGTTGGTCAGGGTTTCCTGGGTCGTGAAGGTCTTCGACGCGACGATGAATAGCGTCGTGCCCGGATCGACCTGGCGCAGCACCTCATTGATCTGCACGCCATCGACATTGGAGACGAAATGCATGCGCAGCCGCGGATGGGCATGGGGCTTCAGCGCCTCGCATACCATCAGTGGGCCGAGGTCCGAGCCACCGATGCCGATATTGACGATATCGGTGATTGCCCGGCCATCATGCCCCAGCCAGTCGCCGCAGCGTACGGCCTCGGCAAACCGGCCGACGTGTTCACGCACCTTGGTGATGTCACTGATGACGTTGTGACCGTCCACCATCAACACCTCGCCTGCCGGACGTCGCAGGGCGGTGTGCAGCACCGCACGCTGCTCGGTGACATTGATGCGCTCACCCTCGAACATGGCTGCGCAACGCTCGGTCAGTTTCGCGTCGCGCGCCAGGTCGAACAGCAAGTCGAGGGTCCGGTGGGTGACGCGGTTCTTGGAGAAATCGAGAAACAGGCCGCAGGCCTCGGCCTGCATGGATGCGACCCGCGTCGGCTCGGACGCGAACAGTTGGCTGAGATGGCGTTTGCCGATCTCGTCACGGTGGTTGAGCAGCGCCTGCCAGGTGGAGTTTGGGGTCGAATTGCTCATGATCGATGGATTGCTGGGGAGAGACGGGTCGCTGTTGGACCGGCAGGCATTATTGTGCCCGTTCCGCAGCCTCGTAACCGATGCGAACCGGGCTTTTCAGCGCGGCGGCTGCGCCAGCCAGTGCGGCATAAGGGGCGTCGATGACGCGTGTCGGAATGCGCGCAAGCCAGGCGGAAAAACGTCCCTTGTCCTCGAAGCGCTGGCGGAAAGGCGAGCGCGCGAAGAAATCACCCAAACGGGGAATGATCCCCCCGCCGAGGTAGACCCCTCCGCGCGCACCCAGCGTCAGGGCCAGGTCTGCCGCGACCGTACCGAGCAGCGCGCAAAAGAGATCCAGCGCTTCGCTGCAGTAGACGCAGGTATTGGCCATGGCGCGGGCGCTGATTTGCTCACTGGGCAGCGACACGGCCGGCCGCCCGGCCAGTGCGCGTACGGCATCGTGCAGCGAGATCAGGCCGGGTCCGGACAGCACACGCTCGGCCGAGACGTGGTCGCTATGCTGGCGGAGCCAGTCGATGACCTCCGCCTCGCGGCGGTTGCGAGCTGCCAGGGTCACATGGCCGCCTTCGCCCTGCAGCGGTACATGATGCCCGCCTGCGGGCAGCAGACCCGACACCCCGAGTCCGGTGCCGGGGCCGAGCAGGGCGATCGCCGCAGGGTCGATGGTCGAGCCGCCACCGACGGCGTGGTAGTCGTCGGCTGTCAACAGAGGCAAGGCCAGCGCAAGCGCGGTGAAGTCATTCAGCAGCAGCAGGCGTTGCAGCCCGAGCGCCTGGTGTAACGCATCGACGGAGAAGCGCCAGTGATGATTGGTCATCGCCACGTCGTCGCCGCTCACGGGGGTAGCGATGCCGAATGCAGCTTGGCGCGGCTGCACCATAGGCTCAAGCGCCAGATAGCGACGTACTGCCTGCTCGGGTCCGCTGAAATCCGCGCAATGCAACACCCGCACGCGACTGATGCGGTCGCGTTCATCGGCAATGGCAAATCGTGCATGGGTGCCCCCGATGTCGCCGACAAGTCGCATTTGTGGCTCGAGTCCTGTTTGCATCGGCGTGCTTAGCTCCGAGGGGGGCTGCAGTGGTTTTGATCACCCAATGATGTAACGAGCTGATGGCCCTGTCCAACCCTGAGCGCAGGGCAGAACCGCATCGCGGTCGGCGCAAACGGCCGCCGGATCGCCACTGGATGCCTGAGTCCCGCGAAGGCGCTGATATACTGCCGCACCAATCCATTTTTCGCGACCCGGCGTTTTCCCCGGCATGATATTCAATATTCCCAATACCCTGACCTGGGCCCGTATCGCGCTGATTCCGATTTTCGTGGGCGTGTTCTACCTGCCCGACGGCATGCTCTCGGTGCAGCACCAGAACCTGATTGCGACGGCCTTGTTTGCGGCTGCTGCAATCACCGACTGGTTTGACGGCTATCTCGCGCGCGCGCTGGGACAGACCTCGGCATTCGGCGCCTTCCTTGATCCGGTGGCGGACAAGCTGATGGTCGCTGCGGCCTTGATCCTGCTGGTACAACTGTCGCGGGTTGATGCCATCATCGCGGTCATCATCATTGGTCGCGAGATCACCATTTCGGCGCTGCGCGAATGGATGGCACGAGTCGGCAAATCCGCCAGTGTGGCCGTGGCCTACGTCGGCAAGCTGAAGACCGCAGCGCAGATGGCCGCGATTCCCTTGCTGCTGTATGACGCTCCCGTCCTGTCGGTCGACCTTCGGCTGTTGGGCAGCGTGCTGATCTACATTGCTTCAGCCCTGACGCTGTGGTCGATGGGCTATTACCTGCATCGTGCGATTCCCCTGCTGACTGCAGAGCAGGGTAGATAGAACACACTCACTGCCGCACAGGCGTTTTTTGCAGGGGCAAAATCAGGCTTGACATCCAGAGTTCGCCGACTATAATGGCGCTCTTTCCCGAGCGGGAATAGCTCAGTTGGTAGAGCGCAACCTTGCCAAGGTTGAGGTCGCGAGTTCGAGCCTCGTTTCCCGCTCCAAGCTTTCCGGTAGCAAGCGCAATGCAGGCGGTTGCGTTTTTAGAGTCAGCTTTTTCATAAAGTTGAACCGCAAGCTTCAAGGCGCGATGGCAGAGTGGTTATGCAGCGGCCTGCAAAGCCGCGTACCTCGGTTCGATTCCGGGTCGCGCCTCCAGTAAAATAAAAGAAATAGCCCGCCCTGAGCGGGCTTTTTCTTGCGTGAACGCAGCATGGGCATGCACAAGAAATAGGGGCGATCCGCTTAGCGAATCGCCCCTATTTTTTTGATTGCGAATGCAATCAGGCGGTCTTGCGGCGGCGCATGGCGCCCAGTCCGGCCAGACCAATACCCAGCAATGCGAGGGATACGGGCTCGGGTACGGGTGTCGGATCGACAGGGGGTGCGCCGGTGCTGCCGATCAGCAGGTTTTCGAACATGGTTCCGTTGTTGTAGCCGGGCCAGTTGTTCGGCGCGCCATCCCAAACGTTCTGGTCGGTAATCAGGAAAACGCTACCAGGCCCAATGTTCTGGTAGGCCATCATGATGCTGGGGTTGCCTAGGTAGGAATCTTCACCCAGCATCAGCGCTTCGGCTGTTCCGCTGATGCTCAGCGGGGCGAATGCGGCGTAATAGTAGGTGCTCACTCCAGCGGTCAATGCATGGCTCAAGATCTGACCATCGCCCACGCTGGCTGAGCGACTGCCACTGTCCAGTATGACGTTATTGATGGAAATGGTGCTGCCTACTGCGGAAAGCGCTGCGTTGATGCGATTGTTCTCATTCGGAGTGTAGGTGCCGTGCTCACCCATGAAGGCAATACGGCCCCCACCATTTAGAAAGCTGCTCATGGTCGACAGCTCTGCAGCGGTATAGCTGTTGGCGGGTTGGGTGGCCCACAGCAGGTTGACGTTCGTAAGATTCACCGTATCAAGCGTGCCCGTGGCAATGCTTGAAGAATGCCCGGCAAGCCCATTGTAGAAATTATTCATTGAGGCCTGGCTCAGGCTGCCCGCTGCCTCACCCCAGATTGTCACTACAGCGGCATTGGCCGTTGAGCAACCCATGATGGCGAGCGCCATGGTCAGTTGTCCGATTTTGATTCGCATTTTTAGTCCCTCTTGTCTAATTGGATTGCGGTCTCAGCACTTGCCTGAAACTAGGTCCAGGGCGGTGAGCGCTGTTTTGGCCAAGTTCAGACTTTTGCCTGCCGGAACGTAAAGCAGAATTCATGCCACATATAACTATGAATAAAATAAATAAAGTAAATCATGGGCATGGAAATTTTTGATTAGTTGTTGAGAGTTTTGCCATCAGACAGTTCGCCGCAGCGGTGGCTCAGTGTAAAAATGGCCGACAGCGATTAGGGTGAGCGCTATAGGGCGCCACCATAAGCCAGTGCTGCCGCGTACAAGCCGCATGTCATGGTCCTTTTCCCTGGCGGGATCGGGCTGCCGCAACCAAAAAACGTGCGCCCAGCAGAACAATGCTTGGAGCGAGCCGGCATTGGTTTTAGGCTTCCGGTCGTTGCTACCGGTTTCCAACGCAAAGCTGCGTGGTCTGCCCAGGTGAGAACCTTCAGAGGGATCTGCGATGAACATTCTTTATGATGAGGAAATCGACGGCGCACTGAGCAGGGTCGATCGTGCCGATCTCATTGCCGAGTTGCGACGGGCCGTTCCCGACCTGTTCATCCTCCATCGTGAGGAGGATCTGCACCCCTACGAGTGCGATGGCCTTGCCGCATACCGCACGATGCCGCTGCTTGCGGTGCTGCCCGAACGGGTGGAGCAGGTCGAGGCGATCCTGCGGATCTGTCACGCGCGGCGCGTGCCCGTTGTCGCGCGCGGGGCGGGTACCGGGCTGTCGGGTGGTGCTCTGCCGCTCGCCCAGGGCGTGCTGCTGGTGATGGCGCGCTTCAACCGCATTCTCGAACTCAATCCGAAAGGGCGCTTTGCCCGTGTCCAGCCGGGGGTGCGCAATCTGGCAATTTCGCAGGCGGCCGAACCTTATGCGCTGTACTACGCCCCCGACCCCTCGTCGCAGATCGCCTGTTCGATTGGCGGCAACGTGGCGGAGAACGCTGACGGGGTGCACTGCCTCAAATACGGCCTGACCGTCCACAACGTCATCAAGCTCGAAGTGCTGACGATGGAGGGCGAGCGCATGACGTTGGGCGCAGACGCACTCGACGCGCCGGGCTTCGATCTGCTGGCCCTGTTTTCCGGCTCCGAAGGCATGCTCGGCATCGTCACCGAAGTAACGGTGAAGCTGCTGCCAAAGCCTCGGGTGGCGCGCGTGCTGATGGCGAGCTTCGATTCGGTAGACAAAGCCGGCAAGGCGGTGGCCGACATCATCGGCGCCGGCATCATTCCGGGTGGCCTGGAGATGATGGACAAGCTGGCGATACAGGCGGCAGAAGACTTCATCCACGCCGGCTATCCCGTCGACGCCGAGGCCATCCTGCTGTGCGAGCTCGACGGTGTCGAGCTCGATGTGGCCGAGGACATCGAGCGGGTGCGCGAGGTGCTGGACACCGCGGGTGCCACCGCGGTCAGCCTGGCGCGCGACGAAGCGGAGCGTGCGCGTTTCTGGGCCGGACGCAAGAACGCCTTTCCGGCGGTGGGCCGCATGTCGCCCGACTACTACTGCATGGATGGCACCATTCCGCGACGTCACCTGCCCAGGGTGCTGCGGGGAACGGCCGAGCTGGCCGAGCAATACGGCCTGCGCGTGGCCAACGTCTTTCATGCGGGTGACGGCAACATGCACCCCTTGATCCTGTTCGATGGCAACCAGCCGGGCGAGCTGGAGAAGGCCGAGGAGCTGGGCGGCAGGATCCTCGAGCTCTGCGTCGCCGTCGGCGGCACGATCACCGGCGAGCATGGCGTGGGGCGCGAGAAGATCAACCAGATGTGCGTGCAATTCAACGCCGACGAACTGAGCTTTTTCCATGCGGTGAAAGCGGCTTTCGATGCGCAATGCCTGCTCAACCCGGGCAAGAACATCCCCACGCTGCGCCGTTGTGCGGAGAACGGCGCCATGCGTGTGCATCAGGGCAAACTGCCCTTTCCCGAACTGGAGCGTTTCTGATGAACATCCAGGCAAGCGACGCCGACTGCAGCGAAACCCTGCTGGCCCAGGTGTGTGCGGCACTGGCCGCCGACACCCCGGTCCTGATCCGGGGTGGTGGTACCAAGGCCTTTTATGGGCGCGAAATCCAGGGTTTGCCGCTCGATACGCGGTCACACTGCGGCATCGTCAGTTACGACCCGACCGAGCTCGTCGTCACTGCGCGCGCGGGCACGTCGGTCGCTGCGCTGGAAGCTGTGCTCGATCAGTCGGGGCAGATGCTGGCCTTCGAGCCGCCGCACTTTGGTGGCGCGGCAACGGTTGGCGGTATGGTGGCTACGGGGCTGTCGGGCCCGCGTCGGCCTTGGGTGGGCGCGGTTCGCGATTTTGTGCTGGGCTGTCGCGTGATCACGGGGCAGGGAAAGCACCTGCGTTTTGGCGGCGAGGTGATGAAGAATGTCGCAGGCTACGACGTGTCGCGCCTGATGACAGGCAGCCTGGGCTGTCTCGGTCTGCTTACCGAGGTCTCCTTCAAGGTGCTGCCCAAGCCCCGCGCCAGCCTCAGCCTGCGCCTGGAGATGGATGTGGAGACCGCACTGATCCACTTTGCCGAATGGGGCCAGCAGCCACTGCCAATCACCGCCGCCTGTCACGACGGCGAGGCCCTGATGCTGCGCCTCGAAGGGGGCGAAGGCTCGGTCAAGGCGGCCCGCGACACCCTGGGCGGCGAGGAGAGTGCGGCGGCATTCTGGACCGCGCTGCGTGAGCAGCAACTGGATTTTTTTGCCGACCCGGCGCCGCTGTGGCGCGTCGCGGTAGCTAACGACAGCCGCCCGGCACTGCCGTCGGGACAGCAACTGATCGACTGGGGCGGTGGCCAACGCTGGCTCAAGACGACGGCCGATGCGGCGGGGGTACGCAGTGCCGCGGTGGCTGCGGGCGGACACGCCAGCTGCCATACGCCCGGGATCACCGACAGTCCGCTGCATCCGCTGCCACCCGTGCTGATGCGCTACCACCAGGCGCTCAAGGCACAGCTCGACCCACAGGGCATCTTCAACCCCGGCCGCATGTATGCCGGGCTTTGAGTGCAGGGTGAGCATCCTGAAGATGCGCAAGAACTGGCCTGGAACGAGACATGCAAACCAATCTGAGTGAGGCAGCGCGCACGCTGCCGGGTGCCGATGTGGCGGAAGGTGTGCTGCGCACCTGCGTGCACTGCGGCTTTTGCAATGCGACCTGTCCCACCTATCAACTGCTGGGCGATGAGCTCGACGGTCCGCGCGGGCGAATCTACCTGATGAAGCAGATGCTGGAGGGAAACGAAGTCAGCGCCAGCACGCGCCAGCATCTTGATCGCTGTTTGAGCTGCCGTAACTGCGAAACCACCTGCCCGTCTGGCGTTCAGTACCACAAACTGCTGGATTTCAGCCGTGTCGCCATCGAGCGCTGGTCCCCGCGACCGCTGAGCGAGGTGCTCCAGCGCAAGCTGCTGCGCAGCGTGCTGCCGCGGCCCGCCCTGTTCAGGACGCTGTTGCAGGTCGGCGATGCGCTGCGGCCGCTGCTGCCAGGGTCGCTGTCGGCCAAGCTGCCACGGGGTATGCCTCCAGGCGGGTCCAAGGGCAACGCCAGACCGAGGCCGGCGCCTCGCCATGCGCGCACGATGTTGATGCTGGAGGGCTGTGTGCAGCCTGGCCTTGCCCCCAATACCAACGCCGCTGCGGCACGGGTGCTCGACCGCCTGGGCATCAGCGTCGTTCCGGCAAGCGAGGCCGGTTGTTGCGGCGCCGTCGATTTTCACCTCGATGCCCATGAGACCGGGCTGGACCGGGCACGTCGCAATATCGATGCCTGGTGGCCGGCGATCGAGGCGGGCGCAGAGGGAATCGTGCAGACCGCCAGCGGTTGCGGTGCCTTCGTCAAGGAGTACGGCTTCGTGTTGCGTCACGATCCGGCCTATGCGCGCAAGGCGGTAAGGGTGAGTGAGCTGGCCAGGGACCTGGTCGAAGTGCTGCATGCCGAACCGCTGGAAGGCCTTGGCGTGCGTGGCGACAAGCGCCTGGCCGTCCACTGCCCATGCACGCTGCAACATGCGCAGAAGCTTGGCGGAGCGGTAGAAGCCGTGCTCGGCAGACTGGGCTTTGGCCTGACACCCGTGCCCGATGCCCATTTGTGCTGCGGGTCGGCCGGCACCTATTCCCTGACCCAGCCCGCGCTATCCCGTCAGTTGCGTGACAACAAGCTAGACGCCCTCGAGAGCGGCAAGCCCGAACTGATCGTGACGGCCAACGTCGGCTGCCAAAGCCATCTCGACGGCGCGGGGCGCACGCCGGTTCGTCACTGGATCGAGCTGGTCGATGAAGCGCTTGGTTGATTCAGACGCACGGTTTTCGTACGCGCGCATATTGCGCGCGGCAGCCAAGCCCGGTATAGTTCGGCCCCGTTGAGCGCCTTAAGGTGCTGGACGAAACAAGCAGTACGGGTGCGTGGTGTATTGGTAGCCGGTATGGGTAAGCAGTGGCAAGTATTGGCAGCACGGACACGGCTCTTCGAATGGTTCTGGAAAGCCTGTCGAAGGGTTTAGTTGCTGGGGTTAGTCGACGGGGTCAGTCGCTGGCGTCAGGGAGCAAGATGCGGGAATAGCTCAGTTGGTAGAGCGCAACCTTGCCAAGGTTGAGGTCGCGAGTTCGAGCCTCGTTTCCCGCTCCA
>Ga0138256_10007271_pt1 | contig 11699 bp, 10 predicted proteins | sample KNB2016incub_MG_FD_105486 | JGI IMG/M metagenome (GOLD analysis project Ga0138256, IMG submission 105486) | Active sludge microbial communities from wastewater in Klosterneuburg, Austria - KNB2014incub_MG | ecosystem: Engineered > WWTP > Activated sludge > Unclassified | place: Austria...
ATTCAATATTATCTGAAAGACCGCCTGAATACCGGTGACGTGACCATCGAAATCTACGACCCTGCCGGAAAGAAAGTTGCCACTTTCCCCGGCACCAAACGCAAGGGCATCAATGTGGTGCGCTGGGACCTGCGCACGGCCCCGCCCAAAGCGGCCAAGGGTGTGCTCGTACAGGGCGAATTCGGCGTGTACGCCGGTTTTATCGGCCAGATGGCTCTGCCCGGCACCTACAAAATCAAACTCACAGCCGGTAATTTCAAGGATGAAGGCGAACTGAAACTCATACCCGACCCGGTGCAGCCCGATCTGGAATACGCAAAACGGCACACCATGTCGAATGAGTTGTTCAAATTGGTGGAAGACCTGGGTTTGCTGGTAGCGCAGGTTCAAAATGTGAAGGACAGTACCGACCGGCGCGCTGCTCAGGTGAAGGACAAAAAATTGAAAAACGTGCTGACCCAATACAGCACGTCGCTCGAAACCTTCCGCAAAACGCTGACAGAAACCATCGAATCCAAAGGTATTACGGGCGAGCAGCAGTTGCGCGCCCGACTCGGCAGGCTTTATGTGTTTGTGGAAATTTCGGACGAAATGCCGACTCAGAGTGTGCCCGAGCGTATGAAAGTGGTGCAGGAAGAACTGTCGGCGGCAAGAACCAAGGCCGATCTGATGTTCGGCAAGGAACTGGTGACCATCAACAACGGCCTGAAGAAGGAAAAACTCGCCGCCATTTCTGTGATCGACCGCGCCGAATTTGAAAAGCAGTATGAAAAAGTAACTGCCCCGGGCGCCGGAACAGGCAAGGACTGGCGGAGCCTGCTGGAAGAGATCGAAGAAGAGGAATAATGGGTTGAGGGTGAATCAACTGGTTGATAAGGGATTATAGAAGTTGATATTTTGATTCGAAAAGGGCAATGATTCGGCACTTTCCCCGTCAAAATATCAACTTCTATAAACCCTTATCCACTTTATCAACCCTTTGAGACCGCCCCAAATGATCGATTTATCACTCAACCCAACCCCAAAGCAATCACATCCCGGATGTTCGGGTACACCACCGGCCCGGTCGCCAGCCAGGCGTCCGGCGCTACCCAGCCAATTTCCACGATGTCTTCTTCGGTCTGCGGTATGAGTTGAGTATCGCTGGTTTGCATCCGGTACCACCAGGTTTTTTTCAAAATGCGCTCGCCTTTTAGTTCGTAGGTATGGTAGGTATGGGCAAGAAAAGCCCCTAAATCCAGGTTTACCAGCCCCGTTTCCTCCTGCACTTCCCGCACGGCCGCTTGCTCCGGCGTTTCACCGCGGTCGATCTTGCCTTTGGGCAAATCCCACGAACCCCGGCGAAAAAATACCAGCAATTCTCTGTTTTCGTTTAAGACATATCCGCCAGCGGCTTCCAGCACTTTAAAACAAGCCTGGAAATCCGACCAGAGCGCATCCAGATCGTCGTGATAAATCATCACGGCTTTCACGCTTTTGTTTTTGTCGAGCAGGTCGAGGTATTGTTTCAGCATTTTTTTCTTGCCGGTGTAAGGGGCCACATAAGTCACTTTATCGGGTTGGAGGCCGGAATCCTTGAATCCGGAAGTGGTGGTCAGAAAAACTGGTATGTCGTTATGGTAGATTTTATAGTTTTGCGCCATCGTAATGCAATTGTTTTTGCTGCGAATGTAGTTGAATTTGGTTATCGGGCTCCAGATATGAAGTCTTTGTCTGCCTTAAAAAATTGGCAGGTCGGATCAACTTTACTTGAAAGCCCGGACCATGAAACCATCCTAAATGCAAGCCGAAGTAGCACGTAATTTATTAGAAATCAAGGCAGTTAAATTGAACCCACGCGATCCTTTTACCTGGGCATCGGGCATTTTGTCGCCCATTTACTGCGACAACCGGGTAGCATTGTCACATCCGGGCGTACGGACTTATTTAAAAAATTGCCTGGCTGAAAAGTCGGCTGCCTTTGGCGACTTCGATGTCGTAGCGGGTGTGGCCACTGCCGGTATCCCGCACGGGGTTTTGTTGGCGGATATTTTGAAAAAGCCTTTTATTTACATCCGCAGCAGCGCCAAAGACCACGGCCGTCGCAACCAGATCGAAGGCGAATTGCACGAAGGGCAGCGGGTGCTGGTGATCGAGGACCTGATCAGCACGGGAGGCAGTTGTCTTTTGGCGGTGGATGCACTCCGGGATGCAGGCGCCGAAGTAGTGGGTGTATTGGCAATTTTTCAATACGGATTTGAAAAGGCACACGAGGCTTTTTACGAAAAAAAAGTTGAATTTCAGACACTTACAAACTACAATGCACTCGTTGACGAAGCTGCCAGAACCGGCTATGTGACCGGAGAGGATTTAAAAATTTTAAAAAAATGGCGTGAAAACCCCGACGGATGGGGCGCGCTTTATGCTTAATCAGGTTTGAGCGTTTGAGGGTTTCAAGGTTTCAGGGCTGATTTTTCTGCCACTGGTATACTCCTGAAGCCCTGAAATCCTGAAATCCGAAACCCATTAATAATCGGATGCAAGTAATTACACCCAATTCTGAGGCTTTCCTTCGGCGGTACCTGAACAATGCCAGCCCAACCGGCTTTGAATGGTCGGGTCAACAGTTGTGGCTCGAATACATCAAGCCCTATATCGATGAATGGAAACTGGACAATTATGGTACGGCCTATGGCATCATCAATCCCGGACAGCCCTATAAAGTTGTGATCGAAGGCCATGCCGACGAAATTTCGTGGTTTGTGAATTATATCACAGACGACGGCTTTATTCACGTCATCCGCAACGGCGGCAGCGACTTTCAGATCGCTCCTTCGATGCGCGTCTGGGTGCATCTCCGCAAGGGAGGTAAAGTTGGTGGCGTCTTTGGGTGGCCCGCCGTCCACACCCGCACCGACAAGGACGCCAGCCTGGCGCCCGCCATGGACAACATTACGATCGACGTGGGCGCCAAAGACCGCGACGAGGTACTCAAAATGGGCATCCACGTTGGGTGTGTGGTCACTTTTCAGGACGAATTCATGGTGCTGAACGACCGGTATTACGTCGGCCGTGCACTGGACAATCGCATCGGCGGGTTTTGCATCGCCGAAGTGGCGCGTCTGCTCAAGGAAAACAACATCCAGTTGCCCTTTACCTTGTACGTTGTCAATTCAGTACAGGAAGAGGTCGGTCTGCGCGGCGCCGAAATGGTGACCCACTCCATCCAGCCGAATGTGGCCATTGTGACCGACGTGACCCACGACACCCATACGCCCATGATCAGCATGAAAAAGCATGGCGACGTGCGGTGTGGCAATGGCCCGGGCATCACCTATGCACCCGCAGTGCAACAGCGACTGCTCGATCTGATCATTGATACGGCCGAATCAAAAGGTATTCCTTTCCAGCGGGAAGCATCCAGCCGGGTCACGGGCACCGACACTGACGCTTTTGCCTATTCTAACGGCGGCGTCCCGTCCGCACTCATTTCCCTGCCGTTGCGCTACATGCACACCACGGTAGAAATGGCGCACAAGGACGATGTGTCCAACCTGATCCGCCTGATTTTTGAATCCTTGCAGAAGATCGAAAACGGCCACGACTTCAAGTATTTTTCAAAAATTTGAATGGAATGACCTGCGAATGGGGAAAGGTTTCGATTTTCGCCCTAAATTCGTATGCCGTTCTGCCACTACCCCACCCCTGAACGAACTCAACCTGCTGCCAATCTTCTATGGAATACGCCGCCTGCCAAGTAGCCATCGCACCGCTCCGTGCACAGCCATCCGACAAAAGCGAGATGGTGTCACAACTGCTTTTTGGCGAAACCGTGGAAGTCATGGAGGCCAAAGACAACTGGCGGCACGTCGTGTGTGCGTGGGACGGATATACAGGCTGGGTTGATGCCCGGCAATTCAAACGCCTGACTCCCAGCGAATTCGATGATTATGCCGAACACCAGGCGATCAACCTGTCGCTGGTAGAGGGACTCATGGCTGCCGATCATTTTATCCCGCTCACCATGGGCGCCGTGTTGCCCCGCTACGACGGATTGCGCTGCGCGCTCGGCGAACAAACCTTTCAATTTTCCGGCCCCGTAGTTACTCCCGGGCAGCAACGCCTCGGCAGCGAATGGGTGGTAAAAATCGCGCGCCGATACCTGCACGCACCCTACCTCTGGGGCGGCCGCTCACCCTTTGGTATCGACGGCTCCGGGCTGACGCAAATGGTATTTAAAATAGCCGGCGTCCGGCTCCTGCGCGATGCCGCCCAGCAAGTTACCCAGGGCCGCCCGATCGATTTCATGGAACAATGCCAGTCCGGCGACCTCGCTTTTTTCGACAACAACAAAGGGCACATCACCCATGTGGGCATCATCATGCCCGATTGCCATGTCATCCACGCTTCCGGCAAAGTACGCGTGGACAAACTCGACCATTTCGGCATTTTCAACAAGGAGCAGAACCGGTACACGCACCAGTTGCGCATTGTAAAACGGCTTTTACCCGATGAACCCGAAGTCATCATATCCGAAAATGACGAAGTCAGGGCCGATGAACTGACCGGACAGGGCGCGTTGTTCGGCTGATTTCTACCTTTGCAAAAAAAACGGTTTGTCGCGCGCTGATTCCACACTCCTTCCGGCAACTCTTTTAAAACTCGCACGGCTGCACGGTCGTCCCGAAATTTTCTTTTCTATCCAGGGAGAGGGAAAGAGCATCGGATTGCCTTCCGTTTTCGTACGCACCGCGCTGTGCAACCTGCACTGTATCTGGTGCGACACCGACTACACCTGGAATTGGGTCGGCACCCGCTTTCCCCACATCAATGATTCAAAACCCGGCTATCGGAAATTTGAAAAAAAACAATGGATTGCACCATGCACCATTGCCGAAGTAGCCGAAGCGGTGGCTGCATTCCCCTGCAAAAACGTGATTCTGACGGGCGGCGAGCCTATGCTCCAGCAAGCCCCGCTGGTCGAACTGATGCTGACCTTGCGCACCACTTCACCCGACTATCGCTTTGAGGTGGAGACCAACGGGACACTGGTACCCACGACTGCTTTCGATGCCGCCATAGATCAGTACAATGTGTCGCCGAAACTGGAAAACAGCGGCAATACCCGGCGTTTGCGTGAAAAGCCCGCCGCATACCGTTTTTTTGCCCAATCGCCCAAGTCCGGTTTCAAATTTGTCATCGCCGAAAAAAGCGACCTCGACGAGGTGCTGGGGCTCTTGAAAACCCATTCCATTGCGCCGGAGAAAGTGTGGCTGATGCCGGAGGGCACCTCAGCCAAAGCCCTGGCTAAACGCCGGTTGTGGCTGGTGGAAGTGTGCAAGGAAAACGGCTTCCGGTTCTCCGACCGTTTGCATGTCCAAATATGGGGAGCCAAAAAGGGGGTTTGATACAGCAGGCAGGGTGGAGAATTTCTTGGTCGGGAATGCTGTTGTTTGCTGTTTTTTCATAAGCTTTGCAGTATCAAAAACAGAACAACCATGTCCAGCAACAATTTCCGTGAAAACGTCAATACCCAATTCGGGCAGGCCAAGGTGAAAGCCCGCCGCATTTTTAAGGTGACCATGTGGGCGCTGCTGATCGCCGGTATTCTTTCCGGAATCGGCTACTACGTGTACCGCACTTTTCCCAAAAGTGAAAGCGAACAAACTGGCACCCTGTTCAAACTCGCCTACGATGGTTATGTATTCAAGACCTACGAAGGGCAGTTGCACCTCATCGGCAGTTCGATGATAACGACCCAGAGCACCTGGAATTTCTCGGTAAAAAACAAGCAGGTGTACGAGAACATGCAAAAACTGGTGGGGAAATCAGTGAAAGTGTACTACGAGGAATTGCCTGAAATCGCGCTGCCCTGGCAAGGAAAAACCGCCTATATTGTTTACAAGGTGGAAGCCTTGCAATGATTCCCTCTTACGCTTCCAACTCCTGATACCGCCTGAATGCCAGCCAGCCGGCCAGGCAAAAGACCAGTGCCGCTGCCGCCGTCAATTGTACGCCGGCAGGGTTGTCGCTGCTTTTGCCTAAAAGCAGCAGCGATGGAAAAACCAGGTTGGCCAGCGAGATTCCAACTTTCATGGTAAAAGCGCTGACGCCGAAAAACATGCCGGCCAGTTGGCGGCCATTGGCCCGTTCTTCGCGTTCCACCTCGTCGCCGATGATTGCATTGGGCAATATGCCAAAGGTTGCCAGCGGCAAGGCAGCCAACACTGCCAGTCCGTACAATATCCACTCCTTGGGTAAGGGGATGTTTTTTACAACAATCAATACGCTGAATATCAGGCCAAAAAGCAGGTAAGCCAGCAGCATCATGCTCCGCTTGCCCAAATTTCGGGCGATGATACTGATCGGAAAATAGAGTGCAAAACTGGCCAGAAAACTCAGCAGCGAGAACACAAAAGCCATGCTTTTGTCCAGCCCCAGCAACAAAGTGGTGTAGAATCCGATACCGAGTTGCACAAAGGTGAGCGCCAGCCAATACAGCAAAAAGGACAAGAGGAACCAACGGAAATTGCGGTTGCCCAATACCGCGCCCAACGCCTGGCGTATGTTGTGGTTGCTGGTAGATTGCCGGGCATATCGTTTCTCATCGAGGAACAAGGCCGGCAACAGCATGAATACCAGGGCAACAGCATTCAGCAACACCACTGCCCGCTGAAAGGCAGCCACCGGCGCACTTCCCATATTTTCAAAAACACCCTGCAAGGCATAAGCGCTGTTGCCCGCCACAAATCCCAGGGCCCAGGTTACCGAGATGAGGGTACTGATCAGCATCCGCGCTTTGGCGGTATGCCCAAGTTCGGCCAGCAGCGCATTGTACGGTATCACATAAAAGGCAAAAAAGAAGTAATACAATCCCAATGTGAGCATAAGCCACATAAAATTGCTGCTGCTTTCACTTGATTCCAATGGAAAAAACACGAGGGTACCGAACAAAACAAACGGCGCTGCTCCCAGCAAGAGGAACCAGCGCCGTTTGCCCATTCGGGCCTGTTTGTTGTCGCTCCAGTTGGCTACCACCGGATCAATTACCCCGTCGAATATACGACCGGCCGCACTGAGAATACCGATATAGGTCAGCACACCGAAAACCGCCCCCTGATATAAAAACGAAGGAAAAATCGGAGCGCCTTGTTCGGGCGGCATATAAAAATAGATGAGCTGGTTGCCTACACAAAAACTGGCCAGCGACCAGCCAAGTTGACCCAGGGCATATAAAATCAATATCCTGAGGGGAGCCTGAACCGGAACAAGGGGCTGCAGAGGATCGTCGGAAGAGGGTTTTCGCTTTGCCATGAATCTTTCGGAAGGTGGTTGATTACCACCGGCAAAAGAACAAAAACCCTAGCGTTTTTTTTGCCCCTGACCATTGGCGGCTCCCAGGGCGGGCGTTTTTTCGGTAGGAATGTCGCTGGGGACTTCGTCCTGTTTGACTGGCGCCTTTTTCTGCGCCTGCACCACCACCGGCTTTTTGCCTTTGTGGATCAGGTCGGCTGTCACCATGCGTTCCTGCACCGGCAGGCGCGCGGTCGAAATGGTGTCGTTGATGAATTTCTCAATCATCAAACCCGCTATGGGAGCGGCATAGGAGGCGCCCCAACCGGCATTTTCAACGTACACTGCAATGGCAATGCGCGGATTATCTTTTGGAGCAAAGGCGAAGAAAACGGAGTGGTCCTGTCCGTGCGGGTTCTGGCTGGTGCCGGTTTTGCCACAAACCTGAATTCCGGGCACCTGCGCAATGCGTGCCGTGCCGCGATTGACACATTCTGCCATACCCTCCTGCACCAGGTCGAACCAATGCTTGTCGATGTGTACATCGTGCTTCAGTACTACCTGGTCGGGGATGTCGGTGCCATCCTTGAATTGCTGCGCCAGGTGCGGGGTCAGCCAGTGTCCCCTGTTGGCGATACAGGCGGCCAGGTTGGCCATTTGAATGGTGGTCAGCAGCAACTCGCCCTGGCCGATACCGCAGGACATGATGGTAGGCGAACGCCAGCCACCCAATCGCTTGGGGTACAATTTGTCGTAGTATTTGGAAGTCGGATAACCTCCCGGGCTTTCATTCGGATAATCAAGGCCCAGTTGTTGGCCAAACCCGAATTCGTGCATGTATTTATTGAATGTATCCAGCCCCTGTTGCGGGTTGTAAAAGCCGAATTTGTCAATAATGTCGCGATACTTGTTCATGTAATAGGTGTTGCAGGAATGCGCAATCGCATCCACAACACCATTCAGGTGCCCGGTATGGTGGCATTTGTAGAGTCGCCCGGCATAAAAATAACCGCCGCTGCAATTGAAACCGCCATCCGGACTGATCGTCCCTTCCTGCAGGCCGATGAGCGAAACCACCGTTTTAAAAATAGAACCGGGCGGATATTTGGCCATCACCGTGCGGTCGAAAAACGGCTTGAGCGAATCGGTGAGCAGGTCACTGAATATTTTTCCGCGCTCCTGGGTCATAGCCAGCAGGTTGGGATTGTAGGAAGGCGCGCTGAGCATGCACAATACCTGGCCGGTCTGCGGCTCAATGGCCACCACACTGCCGGTTTTGTTCTGCATCAGGTATTCGCCGTATTGCTGCAAATCGATGTCGATGGACGAAATGATGTCCTTTCCCGGTGTCGCCACCGAATCAAAGGCGCCGTCCATGTATTTACCGACGATGCGTCCGAGGTGGTCTTTCAGCAGGGAGGTATACCCTTTGACGCCCTTCAGGTCCACTTCATAACGGGACTCAAGGCCGGCTGCACCGATGTAATCACCCGATTCGTACACGCCCTTGCTGCGTTCAATGTCCCGCGGGTCTACCTCATTGATATAACCCAGCACATGGGCGCCGGCATTAAAGGGATAACCGCGGATGTTGCGCGGTTGCACAAAGAACCCGGGGAATTCATACAGGCTTTCCTGCAAGCGGGCGTATTGCTCGATGGAGAGTTTTTTTTCAAAAACGTAGGGAACCGACCGCGAAAACTTGCCGCTGCGCCAGTCCTTGTTCAGCCTTTGCCAGAAACCCGCCGTGTCGATGCCGACCTGCTGGCAAAATTTCCGGAGGTTCATTTTTTTGAGGTCTACCTGGTTGTACGTCACCATCAGGTCGTACATGGCCTCGTTGTTGACAATCAGCCGGCCTTTGCGGTCGTACACCAGGCCACGCGGCGGATATACGGTGAGTTTTTCAATGGTGGTATCGTCGGCGCGGCGGCGAAACGAATCATTGATCAATTGCAAATAGGCAGCCCGGCACACCAGGATGAGTGCGGCTCCGATGAATACAAACTGAATGATGCGTTGTTTTTGAGCGCCGATATTCATGCTTTAATTTTTCGGATTAAACAGGATACAGTACAACACCACAAATATCATGGTCAGCGACCAGCCCACCAGCGTTTTTGCAGTAATTGTTGTAAAATAAACGAATGAAAAAGCATTGACTGAGAAATACCAGAACAAATGTGCAGCGAAATAGATGCCGGCCACCTGCAAAAACCAGGGCCAGCCGAAATAAACGGGTGAAGGGATCGGTTCCTTGCCGGTGTATCCACCCTTGGGTTTGAACCCTGCGAGGATAATCGAACGCGCAAAGCCCGAAAAAGCGCCGGCACTGGCGTGTACACCGGGAGAAGCATAAAACATATCCACAGCCATGCCGATCGTTGCACCCAGCAGTACCGCTACTGTGGAGGAAATCTGAACCGGGAGCAGGAGTATAAACAACGGGTACAACAGCACGTTGAAATACTCGTTGATCGCCGAGCCTACCTGGTGCAACAACAATCCCTGAACGGCTACCAGTCCCAAAAACCGCCAGACGCTGGGAAGAACACTTTTATTCATCTTTCACTTTCTGTTTCAGGCTATCCAGTTCGGTTTGAAATATATTGTCAACCACATAAACGTCATTGACGGACGACATGTCCTGGCTCAGCCGAATTTGCATGATCCAGAAATATTGATTTTCCTTGTCAGGTTCGGGCTGGCTTGCCACCTTTCCCACAGGCACTCCCCGGGGGAAAAGTTCGGAATAACCGCTAGTGACGATTTCGTCGCCAACTTTTACATCAAAATGCCGGGGAACGTAGCGCAGGGTCATCAGCGACGGATCGCCGCCTTCCCACACCAGCGAGCCCAGTGCCTTCTGATTTTTCAAGGTAACGGAAATCCGGGCTTCCCGGTGCAACACCGACATCACCGCTGAAAAATTGGGGTCGACGTGCCGGACGATCCCTACGATTCCCTTGCCGGTCACCACGCCCATATCGGGGCGCAGACCGTCGTTTTTGCCTCGGTTGAGATAAAGCCAGTTGTTCGCGCTGTTGATGGTATTGCCGATGATTTTGGCCGCAATAAAATGGTATTGTGGCCGTGCAATTTTCCGGACGGCTATTGAATCGCCAAAGTGCAGTGTGTCCAGCCGGACGGTCAGGAAAGTATCACGATAGGGGACCTGCACCACGTGGGCGATGGCCAATTCGGACAGCAGTGCCCCATTGGCACTTTTCAAACTGTCAGCCCGCTCCTCCAGCGAAAAATAATCCACCCATTTCTGACGCCTTTCCAGCATGTTGCCGGAAGCGAGTCCCATGGTGTGGGTGAAAATTGCATTCTGCTTCGTATTGTACTGTACAGTCACATAGAAACAAAAGGCTTCCACCAGCAAGAGGGTAAAAAAGCCGCCATTGCGTATGATGAGTTGGAGAAGCTGCCCCATTTATACCGGGTGAAAAGGTTGAAGGGGTTGAAGGGGTGAAAAGGTTGAAAGTTGAAAGTTGAAACGTTGAAAGTTGAAAGGGTTGAAAGTTGAAAGGGTACTGGATTGCACCAATGCCCCAACCGAGTGTACTTCAACTTTCAACCCTTCAACCGCATTAAACGCTTTTGCGGTCAATGAGGAAAGAATACTGGTGCGAATTGCGGAGTGCCATACCCGTGCCGCGCACAACGGCGCGCAGAGGATCGTCGGCAATGTGGACGGCCAGTTTGGTTTTTTGCTCCAAACGTTTGTCCAGTCCGCGCAACAAGGCGCCGCCACCGGTCAGGTAAAGACCCGTTTTGTAGATGTCCGAAGCGAGTTCGGGCGGTGTCGATTCGAGGGCGCGCAACACGGCGTCTTCGATTTTGCTGACACTTTTGTCGAGTGCGTAAGCAACTTCCTGGTAACTGATTTTAATCTGTTTCGGAATGCCCGTCATGAGGTCGCGGCCATTCACGGCGTAATCCGGCGGCGGGTTGTCGAGTTCGTGCAAGGCCGAACCGGCGTGTATTTTGATTTGTTCGGCTGTGCGCTCGCCAATCAGGATGTTGTGCTCGCGCTTCATGTATCCCATGATGTCGTTGGTCAGTTCGTCGCCTGCGATGCGGATGCTCTCGTCGCAAACGATGCCCGACAAAGCGATCACGGCAATTTCCGTAGTACCGCCACCGATATCGATGATCATGTTGCCGATCGGTTCTTCGATGTTCAATCCGATACCGAGTGCTGCCGCCATCGGCTCATGAATGAGGTAAGTTTCCTTGCTGTCCACGTGGTCGGCAGAGTCGAATACGGCGCGTTTTTCCACTTCCGTAATACCGCTTGGGATGCAAATCACCATTTTGAGGTGACTGAAAAAGTTACTTTTCCGACCGACCATTTTGATCATGTGCTGAATCATCGCCTCCGCAGCCTGGAAGTCGGCAATTACACCGTCTTTGAGCGG
>Ga0138256_10007272_pt1 | contig 11699 bp, 8 predicted proteins | sample KNB2016incub_MG_FD_105486 | JGI IMG/M metagenome (GOLD analysis project Ga0138256, IMG submission 105486) | Active sludge microbial communities from wastewater in Klosterneuburg, Austria - KNB2014incub_MG | ecosystem: Engineered > WWTP > Activated sludge > Unclassified | place: Austria...
ATAGCCTTTTATTTCGGAATAGTTAATGATTACAGGAATTTCTTTAAGGGTATATCTTTGTTCAATCCTGTCCAGGGTAATGTTATAGTCTTTAATGTACCTCGAGTTATTTACCATTCTTACTGTATATAATTTCATCTTTTTTATACTATCAAGCTCTCGTGATAGACTATAGTCTATATTCTTTAACGTATTGCTAAAGCTTAAGAAAACCGTTCCACTCATTGTTGTGTCGCTCTTTCCTTTTATCAAATACGTCTCTTCAAGTATTCCTGAATCAGCATTTTGTTGAGATGAAATTAAAACCACATTATTTTTAATAAGTATAGGATATGGATTAATCAGCATACACCATTCCTTTTTAAACAAAGAATCTGCAGAAATCCGGCTTCCTGATTGTGGTTTATGTTCATCATAATCATAGCCATAAACATCACCGTTTTTATGAACAAAATAATGATGCCTGGTTTCTGATTTAAGAGAGACGTTTTCAACTGAAGAATCGTAATGATAAGATAGTTGATATAATGTCAGGTCTCGATAATAATAGATTTTGGTAACTAATGTATCATAACTTTCCAACTTCCCTGTCTTGTCAATAAGTGGAAAATTGTCGGTGAGTATAATTCCTTTTATCTCATTTTGATTCTCTTTATGTTTTTTAGATGATAAATTACAACAACTAAAAAAAAGTATTGTTACTATAGTGATAGTTTTCAGCATAAATAATATTCCTTCAAACAACCAACAATATTATTTTGTTTATAAAAGATTCTGGTTGGTTTCCTCTTATTCTCAATAGGCTCCTAAAACAGCGAAGTTAATATATGTAAATTGAATAGGTCAGTAAACTCATGTTATATTGTTGCTTTTCTAACTGCCCTGCACGACTAAATCGCTTGAAACATCACATGTCAAATTTGATCCATTATATACAGCAGACTCAAGGCCCCAAAGACATGAAATTGATGTTGTGGACTGATAACTTAGTACTATGTGTACATTTAACTTGTTGGTAGAAATAACTGGTGTTGCATTAGCTGTAACATTTATTGTGAAGCAAGGAGGGGCCTCTCCTCCGCTTTTCGCTGAGTAGTTATATGTAACCGTTTCCCATTTCCATGTATCCGTAGGATTTAATTTGTATACTACGCCCGAGAAATTCGCACTGTATTTTGGATAGTAATTTGCGAAAACATGTAGTTGCAAAAATTGCCAGGCGATTGGCTTGGGTGCCCTGATTATACCATTTATATCAGGGGCCCCTGCAGAGCCACGAACAGACATAATGCTATAAAGGCTTTGATATGTTATTAGATGATCTAGTATTTCTCTTCCTTGTGCATTAGTAAAACTACATTCATTACCACCTCCGCCTCCATTACCTCCGCCTTCTTCTGGGCAATCTCCACATTCTGTATAGAGATATTCAACATTAATAATTTCCCCTGTCACTACATCATAAGTTACAAGGTAATAAGATTCACATTGTCCACAAGGTAAGTATACGACTGAATTTATTTCTGTTTCATTCATATCTTTATATAACCTACTTTCCCTTTTTCCCCTGACCATCTTTTTCGCATTATTTACTGGTTGTCCATTCTTAAAATATTTTGAACTCTTAACATTATAAGCAAGATCATATTTTATAATTGTTCCAGAAAAATTATTTGGTATCTTTTTAAGCGAAAAAAATTCAGGTCCAAGATTTTTAAGCATTTGAGAAAAGTCTTTTCCTTCGTTTTTATCTGGAAATAAATAGAAATACTCTCCGGTAGATATTGTTCCTTCATAATTTTCGGTAGCCAGAAGAAATTTATAAACAGAGTTGTTCTGATCCGTGTTCATATTCCCAATCTTTATGGGGGTTATAAAAAAGTTATTTTCAGAGTAATATTTAGTTTTTCTCCAAAGAGGAGTCTCAGCAAGAATATTCGTGGCTCTTATAAGTCCGTTTGTCGATGCTTTGATTTGAATATCAAACCAAGTTTTTACTTTTTCATAGGCGATGTTTTGTTGCGGTACCGATTCTTCTAATTGGCCATTTTTCTTACACCCAAACAGCATGGCAATGTATACAATTGCGATAAATAATCCGAGGACTCTAATTTTCATTTTTATGTATTTAAATTATTTAAAAAGAGATGTCATAATTTTTATGTTAGTTTTTTTTCATTCATCACAGTAATTTTACGATTTCGTTATTCAATATCAATTTTATATTTCTTCGCCATTAAATAAGTTACCTTCTTTTTTAATCTCATTCTAATCCTGTACCTGGTGACCAGCAGCAACTTATAAATTGTCAATAATGTCCGTAGCCGGAGAACGCTAAAAACTACAATCCTAATAAAGAGTATTTCTCCTTTATTTTTTGTTCGTGGTGTAAATGTCGTTTTTAAAAATAAGGAAGCCAAAATTTCAGTGTAAACTTTGTTTATTTTAAATATATTTTTATTAAGTTTGGTTTGTAATCTCCAAAAATGACTGTACCCAAAAAAAATAATCAGCCCTATTCCCTGAATATTGGTATTAATGTCCGAAAATGGAGAGAGCTCAAAGGAATAAAACAAGAGCTGCTTGCTTCTAAGTTGGGTATTACAAAAGCTGCATTAAGCAATATAGAAAATAATAAAGTCGATATCAGTCTCCATAGAATTGAGGATATTGCGAATTGTTTAGAGATTGACGCAATGAGACTGTTTGTTAATCCTCTTGATTTAATATTACCCCCCCAATAAATTTTAGCTTGTCATTAAAGCCGTAGAATTTTAGTTTTAATTAGCTTTACATAAATGTATAAATCGCCTTGTACTTTCATATTATTTTTGATTATTCTTTACTCTTGCGCAACATCTAGTAAAACCTATTCGCCTTCCAAAAAATATCCCTCACAACAATTAAAAGAGGATTACACTCTGCTGAGGAATATTCTTGAAGAAAAACATCCTTCGCTTTACTGGTACACCAGTAAAGACAGTATGGATATGTATTTTGATAAATACTACCATGAGATTAAAGACAGTATGACCGAGCAACAATTCGGCTGGAAGATCATTGCCCCGCTTACTGATAAGATTCACTGTGGACATACCAGCTTTGCCATGAGTAAAGGGTTTAATAACTGGGCTGCCGGTAAACGGTTCCCTTCATTTCCCTTGTTAATGAAATTCTGGAACGACACGATGGTGGTTACAAATAATCTGAACAGGAAAGACTCTGTTTTAAAGAGGGGAACTCTTATTAGTTCTGTAAATGGACTGAATAGTGAGGCACTTAAAAAAACCATGTTTGATTACATGACCGAAGATGGTAATGCCAATAACGTAAATTATATCCGGCTGAGCAGCAATTTTCCATACTATCACCGGAATATTTTTGGTATCAGTAAAAATTATACTGTGGGTTATTTTGACAGCCTTGGTGCCCAAAAAATTATCAATCTTCCTGTTTTTGAACAGCGCAGGGACAGCACTCAAAGAAAGAGGGCTACAGAGCCTGCAGACGGGAACAGGAGACAAGCCCGGGAAAAAAGGCTGCTGGATATGCGCTCTCTTGCCATTGATACTGTGAATAACACAGCTATTATTACATTAAACACTTTTTCTTCCGGCAGGCTTCGTAAGTTTTACCGGCAAACTTTCAGGTATATCAAAAAAGCAGGTATCACAAATGTTGTTCTGGATCTTCGCAGTAATGGTGGGGGAAGAATAAACCTTTCTACTTTACTTACAAGATATGTGAGCAGAATTTCTTTTAAGGTTGCTGATACTGCTTTTGCTGTTACAAAATCCTTACGGCCTTTTACGAGGTACATCAAAAGCGGTTTCATCAATAACCTGGGCCTTTTTTTCCTTACCAGGAAAAACAATGATGGGCTTTATCATTTCGGGCACTGGGAAAGAAGGTTATACCGCCCCAAAAAGGTTAATCATTTTGGCGGAGACCTGTATGTTCTTATCAACGGGTCCACATTTTCTGCTTCAGCCATTTTTTGCAACGCAGTGAAAGGCCAGCCTGGAATAATTCTTACCGGGGAGGAGGCTGGTGGTGGCTGGTATGGAAATAACGGAATATTAATTCCCGACATAACATTACCCAATACCCATATCCGTGTAAGGCTTCCGTTATTCAGGCTGGTACAATACAAACATGTACTCAAAGATGGTCATGGTGTTGTTCCGGACATTTATATCGGAACCAACTATGACGCCTTATTAAAGGGATATGATAAAAAAATGCAGGTGGTTATGGAGATGATAAAAGAAAGATTAATTAAGAAAACACTATAGTATATTGAACTGGTCGGCGTCTTTCCAAAATGGAAACTTTTCTCTTACCTCGTCCAGGTTTTCTTTTTGCAGGGTAATGGTAAAAATATCTTCGTCATCAGCCATATGATACAACACCTGCCCTAATGGATCAATCACTAAACTGTTACCGCTGTGATAAATATTGTTTCCATCACTTCCTACCCGGTTTACACCTACAACATAACACTGGTTCTCTATTGCCCGTGCACACAATAGTGTTTTCCAGGCGTGGCTGCGGCGTTCAGGCCAGTTAGCTACATAGATCAACAGGTCGTATTCTGTTTCTCTTTCTTTTGGCTGCTGCCTTGCCCAAACCGGGAACCTGAGGTCATAACAAACCTGTAAATTTATTTTCCATCCTTTGGTTGATGCTATAAGACGCTTGTTGCCAGAACTATAGTGTTTATCTTCATTACTATAAGCAAACAGGTGCCGTTTGTCGTATTGGCCATACTGGCCGTTTGGCAACATCCAGATCAGCCGGTTAAAGTAATTTCCAGCCTCTTCAATGATAATGCTTCCGGTAATTATTACTCCATTCTCTCTACTAACCCTTTTCAGCCATTGGATAGTCTCTCCTTCCATTGTTTCTGCAAATAATTGGGGTTGCATGCTAAACCCGGTGCTGAACATTTCCGGCAGGACAATTACTTCTGTTTTTTCGTCCATTCCTGAAATTTTCTCTTCCAGCATACGTAGGTTTGCCGGTTTTTCTTCCCAGCGTAAATTGCTTTGTATAGTAGTAATGGTAAGGGCTGACATGTAACTAAATTGTAATCAAATTTACGGATTGATTGTTTATAATAACCCCTTCTTGTTTATTTATACCCTTTAAAAAACAAAACCGTAATTTTGTATCCCACTTCTTTAGTAAGATGAGCTTGTTGCAAGCCAATGTGGTAAACCAATATTTCCCTGCTGATTCAGAAATGCAACATCTTTGCCAGCCAATAATAAACAAACCATTAAATGGCATTTAAAAAATTAGATCTAATTGACCCCATCCTTAAAGCATTGGTTGCGGAAGGGTATACAACACCAACGCCCATACAGGCCCAGTCTATTCCCCTGCTTTTAGAAAGAAGAGACCTGTTGGGTTGTGCACAAACCGGCACAGGAAAAACGGCGGCGTTTGCCATTCCTATTTTACAAATATTATATCAACAAAAGCAGGAAGAGCGTGGGCCCAGGAATATTAAAGTACTGATATTAACCCCTACAAGGGAGCTTGCCATACAAATTGACGAGAGCTTTGCGGCCTATGGAAAATATACAGGGCTTACCCATACCGTAATTTTTGGCGGTGTGTCGCAATTGCAACAAACCAATATACTTAGACGGGGCGTAGATATTTTAGTTGCCACCCCCGGCCGCTTGCTGGACCTGATCAGCCAGGGTTTTATTGATTTGAAATACCTTAAGATTTTTGTGCTGGACGAGGCTGACCGGATGCTGGACATGGGTTTTATTCACGATGTAAAAAGAATTATTACCAAATTGCCGGAGAAAAGGCAAACACTTTTCTTCTCCGCAACTATGCCGCCGGAAATTCAAAAGCTGGCCAATGTTTTATTAACCAATCCTGCCAAGGTTGAGGTTACCCCGGCCTCATCTACGGTTGATGCAATTGAACAAAGCCTTTATTTCGTTGAAAAGAAGGACAAGCCAATGTTGCTTTTGCACCTGCTAAAAGATGAGAAAATACTTTCGGCATTAATATTTACCCGAACCAAGCACGGAGCAGACAAAGTTGTAAAGTTTTTACATCGTAATAATATAACGGCAGCTGCCATTCATGGAAACAAATCGCAGAATGCCCGGCAAAATGCACTAAATAATTTTAAGTCGGGAAATATCCGGGTGTTGGTTGCAACTGATATTGCCGCCCGGGGAATTGATATTGATGACCTTTCTCATGTAATAAATTTTGAGCTCCCCAATATTCCGGAAACCTATGTACACCGGATTGGTCGTACCGGAAGAGCTGGAAATACCGGTGTAGCTATTTCTTTTTGTGGTGCGGAAGAAAAAGATGAGCTAAAAGATATTCAAAGGCTGATCAGTAAAAATGTACCAGTGGTAAGTGAGCACCCTTTTCCATTAAGCGCTGCTGCTTTTTCTGCTCCGCCGGCACCTCCTCAAAGATCAAATCCAAAACGGTCAAGAGGGTTCGGGGATTTTGATAAAAGAAGGGCCAGGGATTTTAACAACAGGCGGCAGGCAAATAAAAAATAAAACAATGAAGCACGGTAGTTATAGCTTGTTTGCTTCCTGTTTTTTCATTTTCTTTTATCTTTGATTCTTTTCCTGGTTTTAATTGTTAAGTTATGGCGACCCCTAATTATCTTTCCTACTTATTAAATCCCCTGGACCTATTACGCACCAAAAAAGTATTACAGGTACATCAAACTATTGTTTCTCCAAGAAAAGAGCCGGAAAATGTGAGCTTTTTTGTTTATGATTATGATGCAACCAAACTAAGTTTTAAAGAGCTTGGCGGAGTTCCGGATTGCTTTCCTTATATAGATTCTCCCCTTGTTTCCTGGATCAATATGGATGGCTTAAGAAAAGCAGATGTAGAGTCTATTTGCTCTCATTATGGTATTCATAATTTAATCAGTGAAGATATTTTAAGCCTCGGCCAGCGCCCCAAAATGGATGAGATAAACGGATTGCTGTTTTGTTTACTCAACATGTTATATTTTAACGAAAAGGATTCTTCGGTAGAAGTTGAGCAAATCAGTATTGTTTTGGGTAAAAATTTCGTGATCAGTTTCCAGGAAGATGATACAAGGGATGTCTTTAATCCATTAAGAGACCGGTTAAAAGTAAATAATACAAAGATTCGCCAAAACGGTGCTGATTTTTTATTTTATTCCCTTATTGATATGATTGTAGATAATTATTTTGTGGTAATGGAAAAACTAGGAGAGAAAATAGAAGGGCTGGAAGAAGATATTGTGCGTCAACCCAATACACGCAGCCTAGCCAAAATAAATATGCTGCGTAAAGAAATGATCATCCTTAAAAGAAGCGTTGCTCCGGTAAGGGATTTGGTGAATGGTATTTTACGAAGTGAAAGTGAATTGATTCATGAACGTACAGAAAAATATTTTAAGGATGTTTACGATCATATCTTGCAGGCAAATGACCTCGCTGAAAACTACAGGGATATGATGATGAACTTACACGACCTGTATTTAAGTAATGTAAACTTAAAAATGAACGAGGTGATGAAGGTGATGGCCGTGGTTACCTGCCTGCTTGCCCCTGCAACCGTAATCGGCGGAATCTTCGGAATGAATTTTGAAATTATTCCGCTGCTGCATAATAAATGGGGCTTCTTTATTTCTGTTGGTTTAATGCTGTTTATTCCACTTGCAATGATCAGGATGTTCAAAAGACGGGGTTGGTTCTAACCAGGTGTGGGTTTTGGTTTTTTATAAATGGGTACTGTGCTGCAGGGTTCTCCGTACATAATGCTTTTCGCCACCGGCCTTAGTAAACTGGTGATAGCTACATAAGCTGTCTCCGAAATCGCTCTCTCTCCGCAACCTTTTATTACCACTCTTTTATCCTGGTAATCGTTTACGTTTATTTTTGAAATATTTTTAAGGAAAAGTGTTTTATGTAAAAAATCCTTATCTCCAAAAACAACTTCATTGGCAACGGGTTCCAGGTAGCTTGCAGCCAACATATATGCCCACATGGGTATGACTGCATCTGCGGTACAGGTTAGTGATATGTTTTTGCCTTTATATGGTGTGAGATTGAGGTTTTTCAATGTCTCCCTGAATTCCTTTTCTTTCAGTATCAACCCCATGAACAAGTGGTCCTTCATATCGAATACAGCTGTTTCCTCCTTCGGATAATATTCCTCAAGATCGAGGGTAACCAGGCCGCTTTCCGAAACCTTATTTACTATCATATCATCCATGGTGCAAAGATATAAAACAAAGCGGCCGTCTCATGTGACAGCCGCTTCCTAATCTGGTAAAATATTATTAATAGAACTTGCTTCTGTTATCTTTTATCGTTGCTTTTTTTCGCAAGCCTTCAAACCAATTCATTGCTACCTGGTTACGCAGCGTGTTTATTTGCTGTGTCCTGAATTGATTCGTTTCTTCCGGGGTATTTGCGGTCTTCATTGCTATGCTGTTTAATTTAAAAACATAGACCCCGGTTTTTCCGGCAATTGGTTCCGAAACCTTATTCATATTTGATTTATTAAAGCTCGCCCCAATTAGTTTTGGCTCAAACCCAATACCCTTAATTTCCGAAGCCTTAAACGTTAAAGACGAATCCTGTCCTGCTGTTAAAACTTCTTTACCATACACTGTGGCAACACTTTCTAAAGTTGTCTTGCCGTTTAGTTTTTTGATTATCTCTTCTGCTTTTTTCTGGTCTCTTATCACACCCTCGGCCATTGGCCTTGCGGTTGCCACATCTTGGGTGCCCTCTTCCTGTATTTTATCTACAACAGCAACAATAAAAAGGTCTGCGATACTATATGGTTCGCTAACATCCCCTTTTTTTGCACTGAATATCCAGCGAATCAGCTGTCTTGCGTCCTGAAGTTGTTGTCCAATCTGTGCGTCGTTCTCTTTAACCAATCCGGGGTTTGTTAGTTTCGACAAGCCGTTTTTCTTTATATAAGCATCAAAATTTTTTTCGTTCTTTTCTGCAGAGAGTTTGGTGGCCTCCAGGCTGGCCTTATTGATGGTTTCCTCGCTGGCTAATATCTCTTTTGCCATAAAACCGACTTTATAGGTTGGGGCCGATCCTTTTTGACTCATCACTTCTATTATATGATATCCAAACTGGGTTTTTACTACATCCATTGAGCCTACAGGCTTTGCAAATACAAATTCGTTAAACTCAGGAACCATCTGTCCATAAAAAACCTTTTCATATACCCCCCCCTTGTCTTTACTGCCCTCGTCGGTTGAAAATTGTGTAACCAGTGTACCGAAGTCAGCGCCGGCTTTAATAGCAGCAAAAAGGCTGTCGGCTCTTCTGCGGGCAATACTATCTTCCATTATTGGCTCTCCGGTTTGTGGGTTTGCTGTACCAATTAAAATATGCCTGGCATTTACACTATCAGGAAACATTTTGGTAGCGATATATTTAGCAAGTACATAGTTGTTTTTCTCTACATAAGGTCCATATACCGCCCCTGCTCCCAATTTTATAATCGTATCAATTGCTATGCTGTTTATTTTTGATTTGGATTGATAATTTGTGTCAAACTCAATTGCCGAAGTGTTTCTGGCTAAAAAACTTTTCACGTTGGTTTCATTGGTAAAATCTGTTTTTAAAGATTCTACGGCAACCTTTGTCCTGGCACTATCGGCTGCGCTGGGTAATTGGCTGAAGGCTACATAGGAGATCATGCGGCCTTCTTCCTGCTTGAATAAGTCTTTATTTTTTTGGATATAGTTTTCAATTTCCTTATCACTTACTTTAATAGTACTGTCACTAATAATATTATATGATACTGCTACGTAAGATATATTTGCAAAACTCTTGCTTTCTGCAATATCTATTTCTTCCATCCAGCCCGGATAGTAGGAGCTGGCATTTAAAAGGGCCAGATATTTTGTAGATACACTGGCAATTTTTTGTGGTTCTATCACCTGGGCATCAATCATATCTCTTCTTTCTCCTTTCATTTTCTTTATATTACTGATCGCCTGACTCACTTTACTCATATCAAGTAATCCGGTAACAGGATCTTTCATTTGTTGATCCTGTAATAATGGGTTAGATGGGTCATTGCTGGTTAAAATTGCATTAAGCTCTTTTGATGTAAAATCGATTCCAAGCTTGGCGGCTTCTGCGTAGAAAATACTTTCCACTGTTAGCTGGTTCCAGACTTGTTCACGTATTTGTGCTGCCCGGGCCGTAGTAACTTTTGCACCAGACTGTTGTTCTTCCTGGGCCTCAATAACCCTTACTTTTTTATTAAATTCTTCCAGTTCTATCGATTTTCCGTTTACTTTACCTATACTGCCAGAAGCAGAGCTAAACATATTATTACTCCCCTGTTTGGCGTCCATTAGTATAAAACCAATTAAGCTTAATGATATAACCACAATTACAATTGCAGCACCTTTTTCACGAATACCTTGAATAATTTGCATATGTATTATTAATTAAATTAAAATGGACGGCAAAAATAGGGTAAAATTGGATATTATAGCAGTTTTAGAGCTCTTTGTCGTATTAATTAACAGCATAAGGAGTATACACTACGGTTTTTAACATGCCCTTGTTGACAGGCCCTGATTTCTGTTAATAACCATAAAATTAATTCTGGGAAAATATGGGTAAAATGAGTAAATGTTTTTATTGGGGCTTATTAATATTTTTTAGGTGGTATAAACTTGTTGTTTATACAATAACAATTAACAGGGGTAAATTTATAATATTATATTTTTCTTTCCCCATTAAATAATATTAACTGGTGTTTATAAAATTAAGCGTGGGGGATATATTTAGATTACAGTAGTTGGTTTTTGATCTTTTATATTTAAGAATTAAAAATGTTAATTACCTGTGAATGAGTGTTGATAATATAAAGGTTTTAATTTTGTAAAATAATAATTATTTATTCTATCCACAAATCAACACCCTTAGTAATAATAAGTGATTATATAAATAAATAGTATTAATACATATTATGACAGATATTAACACAGCAAAATCAGTCCTGGAAAGTGTTGGCTTTTTAGATATCAGTATTGATCCTTCTCTTGATTTATTTGCAGAGATTGAAAAACTAAAAAAAGAAAAAAATGCAATTATTCTGGCCCACTATTATCAGGAGCCGGATATTCAGGATGTGGCTGATTATATTGGGGATAGTTTAGGGTTGGCTCAAAAGGCAGAAAAAACCAAGGCAGATATAATTGTTTTTGCAGGGGTTCATTTTATGGCAGAAACTGCAAAAATTCTAAACCCATCTAAAAAAGTATTATTACCCGATTTAAAGGCGGGATGCTCATTAAGTGATTCAGCTCCACCTCCATTATTTAAATTATTTAAAGAAAAATACCCAAACCACATTGTTATTACCTACATTAATTGTTCAGCAGGTATTAAAGCCCTTAGTGATATTATATGTACTTCATCCAATGCTCAAAAGATTGTTGAGACATTACCAGAAGAGCAACCGATTATATTTGCACCAGATAAGAATCTTGGGACTTATATCAATAAAAAAACTGGAAGGAATATGGTATTATGGAACGGGGTATGTATGGTTCATGAGATATTCAGTATTGAAAAAATGGTAAAATTAAAAACCCGGCACCCTAAAGCGGAAATAATAGCACATCCGGAATGTGAAGAACAAATTTTAAATATTGCAGATTTTATTGG
>Ga0138256_10007273_pt1 | contig 11698 bp, 8 predicted proteins | sample KNB2016incub_MG_FD_105486 | JGI IMG/M metagenome (GOLD analysis project Ga0138256, IMG submission 105486) | Active sludge microbial communities from wastewater in Klosterneuburg, Austria - KNB2014incub_MG | ecosystem: Engineered > WWTP > Activated sludge > Unclassified | place: Austria...
AATGCAAGCGGAACATATGGCTTCACAAATATACTGCCCGGAGATTATTTTATTTCTATGGTGCCTTTAAACGAATACCTTCCTACAATAATCAATTTTGCCAATCCTGCGCTCAATAGTGACATCACCGGATATAATGGACCTAATACCACCGATAGTTTTACGCTCATTGCAGGGGTAAACGACTTTAATTTGGATGCTGGTTTTTATGAATGTGCAAAAATTTGCGGATTTATGTATTACGATGGAAATTTCAGTAATACATTAAACATCAATGAAAACGGCATTAATGGACTTCAAGTCAGATTATGGAGAATTGCATCAGGTGACACTTTATTATATTTGGAGCAATATACCGGTCCAAAACCCGGATCCCCGAGCGATGACGGATATTATGAATTTTGTGTCCCGCCGGGAAAATACTTTATCGAAGTATCCGGCTTACTGCCAGATGACATTATCGCCGGGCTGCCATTCGTGGGAAATAATCCATTAATTTTCAACTACATCACCCATGCCAATGGTATCAATACAACCAATAATATTGATGTCATCAGTGGCGATGAATTCTGTCATATCAATGGTGGATTTTATTGTACAGGATCGATCGTAACCCGCGTTTGGTTTGATACTAATCAGAATGGAGTTCAGGATGATGCCGATTATGGTATGGGCAACACCGCTGTTTTTCTGTATGACCAATACTACAATCTGATAGAAATTGGCTTTACAACGCCTGATGGATATTATCTTTTTGACAGCTTGAGCAATGGTTCCTATTTTGTATACAGCAATATTGAACCTGAATTTTCTTACACCATACCTCACATGGGCGAAGATGATTTTGATAGTGATATTGATGGTACTATGGGAGAAGGCACTACCGCATTGTTTGTCATCGATAGTTGCCAGCACTACAATCATGTAGATGCAGGGATATCGTTTGGCGTTTTACCAGTGATATGGGGAGACATAAGTGTATCAAAAAATAAAAATTTTCAAACGGTGACTTGGAATGTTTTGAGTGAAAACAATGTATCCCATTACATCGTCACTAAAAATAAATCAGGTAATGATACTTGGGATAACATCGGCACGGTAAAATCCATAGGTAATAAAAACGATGGACAATATCATTTTGACGATTATGATACCTATTTTACTTCCGATATAAATTATAGAGTGATAGCTGTGGATTATGATGGGAAAGCTTTACAAAGTAAAATTGTCACACTGGATCCTGATGATAAAAATTTAAAATTCAATGTGCATCCAAATCCTGCATCAGACCTTATAGAAATAAAAATAACCGGCGCTGATAAAGAAAATCAAAATCTTTCTGTCAGCATATACAACTCTTTAGGTGTGGATATTTTAACCTTTCCTGTCGATGGAGTATCAACGATAAACATTCCGGTTTCAGAAATGACTCCGGGCATTTACAGGGTAACCCTGAAGTCAAATTATAAGATTTTACAAAGCAACAATGTTATTATAGCTAGATAGACAGGCTTCAAACCAATCTTAATAATCATATGGCTTCTGCCAGTCTTCCGGCAATCATGTGTACAATTCGATTGCGCAGTTCGGATTCATATTTATAATACTTGATCACTTCCTGTTGGGTCATAAATCCAATAATACTACCAATCAATACATTGCGTAAGGGAATATCACTCTGCAACAATTTTTCCACAAATTGAATTCTTGTTGCCATATCAGTTGCTTTAATATCTCTTTTATGTTTGATAAGATATTGACTAAAGTAAACCAACAAAAATTCATGTTGGAATTTAATAATCGGTCTGAGTACCTGATTTTGTAATTTTTCCTGCTCTGAGGTGACTTCATCAAATGTTGCCGAAACAATGTCCGGTCTTATATCTGTTAATATTTGTTCCCTATCCATATCAGAGCCAAACACAAGCTACCATAAATCGTTCACAGATGAACTATTTATTTTCTGCGAGCCATTTTTTCATGGCAAGATACACCCCATTGGACCACCCAAAACCGTCCTGAACAGGGTATTCCCCTCCGCCACTCTCACTGTCAGGATCTACAACATTGTATTTTTCCATCATTTTACCAGTCAATTTAAACACCTTTTCATTCAGCAAAGTCCAACTTTCTGCTATTTTTACACCGAGGGCCTTTTGATGATAAGGAATGGTAGCCATGAGCGCCATCCATTGTAAAGGAGCCCAGCCATTTGGTGCATCCCATTGTTGTCCGGTAGTCATAGTTGTAGTGACCAATCCTCCATCTTTTAGTAAATGTTTTTCCATGTAGTGAAGCGCTCTATGTCCCTGCTCCATGTCAACAAGACCAAAAGCAAGAGGAAAAATTCCAGCCAGATGGATAGATGGAGTTTGTTTTTTGGCAACAAAATCATAATCAAAAAAGTATCCTTCTTCTTCGTTCCAAAAGTACTTCAGGATCAGGACTTTCCGTTTTTCACTCCTGGATTTGAACAAATCTGATTGTTCAGTATTTCCTTCCAAAAGAAATGCTTTTCCCAAAGTGACTTCCAGATGATACATCAGGCAATTGAGATCTACTGGTAATATTTCACAGGTATGTATACTGGTAAGCTCATCAGGGTCGACACAACACCTGCTACTGAAATCCCAACCTGATTCACAAGCAGATCTGATATTTTGCAAAAGGGAAGCAGATGGCTTTGCCGATTGAAGAGTGAGATGTACATCTTCAGCATACATCTCAGATCTTGGCATATCCAATTTATCCCAATATCGGTTCAAAACCTGACTGTCTTCCAATTGTACCACATGCCTGTTTTCCTTCATTCGGGATTTCCATTCACAATCCATCCAGAAATTGTATTCTTTTTCCAACGGTTGAATATATTTTATCAAAATGTGGTCTCCCTTGATTTGAGCCAGGAGAGTCACCATCATACTGAAAAATGGAGGTTGGGACCGGCTTAGGAAATATGTTCTGTTGCCATTCGGTATAAATCCAATCTCTCCGATCAACCAGGCAAAATTATCAATCATACTTTCTATCAGGTCTGTTTTATCATCTGCTTGCAGACCCAACATGGTAAAATAACTGTCCCAATAATAGATTTCATTAAATCTTCCTCCAGGTACAACATATGGAAAAGGCAACGGTATAAGAGAATTCCCTGGTCCAATATGGTCTGAATTACGCGTCAAATAGGGCCATAATCTGCTGATATGTGCCTCTACAGGTTGGAGAGTGTCAGAAATAAAATCAGATGCAGGCTGCGCAGGAAATTCAAAGTATTGCAATACAAACCGTGCCAAATCAAAATTTTCTGATGTCTTTTCATTTTTGTAGTGCTCCAAAATGGTCCTGGGATCTGCCAAAGGGATAGCATCGGACCATGATTTCCCATCACTCAGCTGACCGCTTAGCGCAACATCATGAAACAATGGGTCAAATATTTCTTCCGGTAAAGTAAGTGATATCATATGTAAATTAAACAATTGTGCTACAATGATACATATTATTCATGAAAAGCCTATGTTTGTAACCAAAATCAAAACCATTTGCAAAAATGAAGACAGGAATCAGACTCTCAATATATATTAACTACTTTGTATTTGCCATTCTACTCAATAGTGTAGGTATCGTTATCCTAAAATCACAGAAAGTATATGGTGTAGATGAAGTTCAGGCAAGTACGCTGGAACTCTTCAAGGATCTTCCGATTGCTCTCGTTTCCTTTCTGATCGCATCGTTCCTGCCACGTATCGGCTATAAAAACGCGATGCTCGCAGCATTGGTTCTGGTCACTTTTGCTTGTTTGAGTATGTATTTCGGCAATTCATTTTGGTCAGCTAAAATACTTTTTGCTGCGGTTGGTGTGTCATTTGCATTGATAAAAGTATCCGTCTACTCCGTAATAGGTCTTCTGACCAATAGTCAAAAAGAACACAACAGTTTGATGAGCTCCATTGAAGGGGTTTTTATGTTTGGAATTGCTTTGGCATACTTTCTTTTTCCGGCATTTAATAATGAAAATGAGCCGGATAGCTGGTTGAATGTATACCCGCTTTTAGCCACGATGAGTATTATTTCTTTGATCATTTTGTTTTTTGCACCCTTTGACGAAGGAAATGAAATACCCGGAGCAGATATCAAGGATGACATAAAGCAGATGTTTGGACTTATTGTGCAGAAACTGGTGCTTGTATTTGTATTTTCAGCCTTCCTTTTTGTCATGATCGAACAGGGCATCATGACCTGGTTGCCAACATTTAATGACAGAGTACTAAAACTTCCCGAAAACATAAGCATAATGATGTCGAGTATACTTGCTGTATCACTGGGAATAGGAAGGTTGCTCGCAGGTCAGTTGACTAAAAAATATAGCTGGATCCAGGTATTATCTGTCTGTCTTCTGGCTTCCATGGCACTGGTTGTTTTTGTACTGCCTAAAACAGTGACCGCACAGGTGGACAATATTCAGTCATTTACGGATATTCCGCTTATTGGCTTTGCATTTCCTCTGGTAGGCTTGTTTCTTGCCCCGATATACCCCATGCTCAATTCAGTAGTATTGAGTGCATTGCCTAAAAAACTACACAGTCCCATGACCGGACTTATCGTGATATTTTCAGCTTTGGGTGGGACACTGGGATCCAGACTGATTGGTTGGCTTTTTAAAAACATGGGTGCTGATCAGGCATTTTATTATACGCTCATCCCGATGGGATTTCTTTTTGCAGCAATATTTATACTTAAAAGATTGACCGATAAAGTATCGGAATAAAAGAATTCCCTTTAGCACCATTTTAAGATTGCTTAAAAAAATGTCACAGCATTGGATCTTGACATTATTATGTCTTTTGTTTTGTCGTTGCATTCACTTACCTTTGCGCTACATCTGAAATGATACAAAAAATTTTGAATGAGTGACCAAATAAAACACGAATGTGGTCTGGCTATGATCAGACTTCTGAAACCACTCGACTACTATCATAAAAAATACGGCACGGCACTGTATGGCCTGAATAAAATGAACTTACTGCTGCAAAAGCAACGCAACAGAGGTCAGGATGGTGCAGGACTGGTGACCATTAAGCTGGATTCTACACCCGGAACAAGATATATAAGCCGTCGAAGGAGCAATAGTCCACAATATTTAAAAGATCTCTTTGAAGGAGTATTTTCACATTTTTCGGATATCACTAAGGAGCAGCTCAATGATCCCGTGTGGCTCAAAGAAAATAAACCATACACAGGTGAGCTCTTACTTGGTCATCTCAGATACGGAACACATGGTGCAAATACCATAGAAACCGTGCATCCTTTCCTCAGACAAAACAACTGGATCACCAGAAATCTGGTACTTGCCGGCAATTTTAATCTGACCAATGTAGATGAATTGTTTGCTGAATTGCTTTCATTTGGTCAATATCCAAAGGAAAAATCAGACACGGTGACAGTACTTGAAAAAATAGGCCACTTTCTGGATGATGAAGTTCAGCGCCTTTTTAACTGGTTCAAACCTGAAGGATATACCAATCAGGAGATCAATGGCCTGATTGCTGAGCACCTGGATGTACAGCGTCTTTTACAAAGGGCGAGCAGGAAATTTGATGGCGGATATGTGATGGCCGGATTGATAGGGCATGGAGATGCTTTTGTTTTGCGAGATCCTGCCGGTATACGACCTGCATTTTATTATTATGATGACGAAATAGTGGTAGTGGCATCTGAAAGACCAGCCATCCAAACCAGTCTGAACATCCGATACTTTCAGGTCAAGGAATTAAAACCGGGACATGCTCTTATTATAAAGAAAAACGGAACGGTAACAGAAGAACTTTGCAAAGAGCCTACGCTTCAGACACCCTGTAGTTTTGAGCGAATATATTTCAGCAGAGGTACTGACAGGGACATATATCTGGAGCGTAAAAAACTGGGCGAATTGCTGGCAGATAAAATTTTGAAAGCGGTCCATTATGATTTTGAAAATACCTTATTTTCATTTATACCGAATACAGCAGAAGTAGCATTTTATGGTATGGTCAAAGGGCTTGAAGCCAAATTGAACGAGATAAAAAATAAACAAATCCTGGCGTTAAGCCAAAAAGGAGAACTGACCGATGAAGCGCTGGCCAAAATCCTTTCACAAAGCATACGTGCAGAAAAGCTGGCTGTAAAAGATGAAAAACTCAGAACATTTATAGCAGATGACGCTTCACGAGGAGAAATGGTTTCCCATGTGTATGACGTTACCTATGGTATAGTACAAAATGAAGTGGATACGTTGGTACTTATTGATGACTCCATAGTTAGGGGTACTACTTTGAGAGACAGCATCATATATATACTGTCAACACTCAGACCCAAAAAAATCATTATTGTATCATCGGCCCCACAGATAAGATATCCCGATTGTTATGGTATTGATATGAGTAAAATGAAAGAGTTTGTTGCTTTCAGGGCATTGGTGGAATTACTGGATCAGGATGGAAAAATGCATCTCATGAGTGAAGTGTATGACAGATGTATTGAGCAGGAAAAACTACCTATAGAACAAATGGAAAATCAGGTTAAATTTTTGTATGATCAATATACTGAAGAACAAATTTCGGCAAAAATTTCAGAATTGGTCACACCTGCAAACATTAGCCCTGAGGTACAGGTGATTTATCAAAGCATAGAAGACCTGCATAAAGCTTGTCCAAACAATACAGGGGACTGGTATTTCTCCGGCAACTATCCTACTCCCGGTGGTATGCGGGTTGTAAACAGAGCATATGTAAACTATATGAAAAACAATGACGAGAGAGCATATTGATTAGTTAATCATACGAAATAATTCATCAGACCGACCAAACCTAAAAAAAAACAGCCGAAACAAATGTCCCGGCTGCTTTTTTATTTTATTAATTTATTGTCACCAACCTCTCCGACCACTAACTGGCAGGCCTATATACCGACGATAATTTTCTTTAAGAAAAATTATGTCTTCATTATACTCAAAACCAATACGTTGGTTAACTTATTTTTGGCAAACCAATTTATTATGAGTATAACTCAACAATTTGACAGGTTGACAAATCAGCAGTTCAGCAAACCCGCCGACTCCTACGTAGTAGGAGTCGGCGGGTCAACAACTCATCAAATCAACAACTTAGCAACTTAGCAACTCTCCAACTCCAACAACTCCAACAACTCCAACAATTCAGCAATTTACTAATTGCTGTTCACCACTACCCTTTTGGTCACATCCGGTATTCCTTCTGCTCTCACCCGTACCAGATACATTCCACTGGCAAAAGTGGTCAGGTCTATTTCTTCTTTTCCTTTCACTGATTCAATATTGATAGATCGAAGCAATTTTCCCTGGAGATTATACAACTCCATTTCCACATTTCTTTGGTGGTAACTGCTTAAGTCTATTTCTACTAGTCCGTTGGTCGGATTTGGTAAAATGCTGAAATCAGCTATTGCAAGTATATCTTCCTGTGTATTAATCGCAGGTCTCATGATGCCTCCGCCAGTCACACTCACATTGGCAAAATTAGCTGTTACAGTGCTATTGGCTGTATAATTGGTAACCACAAGACCCACTTCTATACAATCGCCCATAGTAATATTCTGCACTCCGTTTAAAGACCAGGAACTTCCGTTTTGAGAGATAAACATCGAAAACTGATTGCCGGTACGGGTGATACGCAGCCAGTATCTGTTTTGACTCGGGAATTGTTGCGGATAGGCTTGTCCATTGGTGGTGATGCGGAATTCCCTTCTACTAAAACTACTCAGATTGGTCATCAGTTGTGCTTTTTTGGCACCGGCTGCATTACTCTCCCGCATGGTAACTCCTGCCCATCCCAATCCTCCTGTAATAGAAGTCACCTGAGCTGTTATGCTCCCGTTGCCGCAGATAGTTTTTTGGGCAAAAGCGAGCTGGTCATTGGTATAGGAGCTGGTGTAGTAGCAGTTTTCAGAAGTAAGAGTGACAACCGTTGCAGATATATTTGCAGTACTTGAACAACCACCTACAGAACCGGAATTATGAGTTAACCCACAATTTCCTGTACATTGTCCAGGATCAGTTATCACCGGACTACTGTTAGGGCTATTTACATTATTATCATTGTTGCAGTTACATCTAGTGATGATACTTTGTACAGGACCATCTTGTGCATAAGTTGGCAAGCTAGTTGTCCATCCTGTATTATTAACGTTGTATTGTAATGTTGATCCTGCAGGACAGGGTGATAAAGGCGCTGTAATACTGCCCCCTGATCGCAAACAATTATCAGCACATATACTATTGACGATTGTAACATTAGGAGGAACTGTAGTTAGTGTTGGACAAGAAACCGGGCAGTTGATCCGGAAAGTGTGGGTTGTGGCCGTCGTGGTCTCGTCATCCAGCAATATCAGGTAAGTGGTGCCAGCTGTCAATGGCCCGAAAGTTGTCGAAGTAGGCGAAGAAATATCATCTAGACATGTCCAACCAGTGGAAGAACAGCTGCCGGAAGCATCCTTGTAAAAATAGTCTATATATGTCGCATCGGTGGTCGTGACCTGCAGTGTATGGATGCCAGTAACTGTTGGAGTAAAGCTGTAAACCTTCTCAGCGCCGGGTGTTGAGAAGCCGCAATTATTCGGACTCCAGCCACCACCAGCGCTGCTCAGCGTGGCCGTTTTGGGGCTTTCGCAAGCGATGGTTTCTATCGGTGAAGCACAAGGGTCTACAGGCGGTGCCGGGCAGTTGATTTGGAAATCGGTCGTGGATGTTGCCGTGTTCTCGTCATCCAGCAGTATCAAGTATGTGGTGCCAGCTGTCAATGGCCCAAAAGTGGCCGAAAGTGGAACCGAAATATCATCAATACAATTCCAGCCAGTGGAAGAACAACCACCAGAAGCCACCTTGTAAAAATAGTCTATAAAAGAACTATTGGTGGCCGTAACTTGTAGTGTATGCATACCAGTGACTGTTGGCGTAAAGCTGTAAACCTTCTCAGCACCCGGTGTCGAGAATCCGCAACTGTTTGGACTCCAGCCAGCACCAGCACCGCTCAACGTGACCGTTTTGGGGCTTTCGCAAGCGATGGTTTCTATCGGTGTGCAAGGGTCAGCAGGAGGTGCAGCACAGGTCACATCTAATGTAAAAGTGCCTGTGGAACTACCATGCCCTTGTATCATGAAGAAATAATTGGTCCCTGCAACAGAAGTAAAGGTTACTGATTCGTCTGAGGTGCCACAAAAATCGTTATCGTTCCCTGCCACGCAGACCAAGGCCCCACAACTGCCGGAGAAGATGCCGACCTCCGAATCGAAGCTGGTGTTGGCACAGAGGCTTACTGTTACGGATTGGCCCGTGCCGACAAAGGTGTACCAGACGTTAGGAGCACCGGTAGCCAAAGTTCCATTGGTGTTGCAGGCAGGAAAAGCGTCGTTGGTGGCGCCGACATTAGTTTGGCCAGTGAGAGAAGTGCCGCAAGTGACAACACCGGCATTGGCGCAGAGGTCAGCTTGGGCGTTTGTAATGCCATGAAGCAGCAATCCCAACAACAGCACGATCATTTGCCTCGTTTTGACAGAAAACAATAACTTACTTTTCAATGTATATTTAAATACAAGTTTGGGTAATTCGATGTTTTTCATAAAATGTTTTTAGAAGTCAAAAAAATAAAAAATTGGAAATGAACAAGGTTTCAAAATTTAAAACATTTTCGGTATAAATATAAAATAAGATTTGCAGTAAACCAAATAGGAAAAAAAATAAATTAAAAATATGTGAATATAATTTATACATTTATGTAATATAAATAAATCCAATACTTAATACATGTTAAATAATTATAATAATTTAATTTTGATAGTTGCAGTATTTAAATTTTTGCTACTTCATTTTAAACAATTGCTGAAAAAAAATATAGTTAATCCCTTAAATCTTTCAAATATACATTGATTTCGATGAAATTTTATTTGGGAGATGATATTACAGTAAGGTTGCCATGTAGTTATAATACCTCGCCTTTTTTCTAAAAAAAAACAGCCGAAACAAATGTCCCGGCTGTTTTTCTATTTTATTAATTTATTGTCACCAACCCCGCTACTACGTAGTTGGACAAACAACTCCACAAATCAGCAAACCCGCCTGACTCCTACGTAGTAGGCGGGCAGGTCAACAACTCTCCAAATCCGCAATTCAACATTTCAGCAACTCAGCAACCCCGCCTGACCACTACGTAGTAGGCGGGCAGGTCCACAACTTAGCAACTTAGCAATTTACTGATTGCTGTTAAGCACTACCCTTTTCGTCACATCCGGTAAACCTTCTGCTCTTACACGGATTAAATACATGCCATTGGCAAATGAGGATAAGTCTATTTCATCCCTTCCTTTTGCTGCATTTATCACTGCGGAACGCAGCAATTTACCCTGCAAACTGTATATATCCATCTTCACATCTCTCTTCCCATAGCTACCCAATTCTATATTGGTCCATCCATTGGTTGGATTTGGCAAGATGCTGAAATCAGCGGCTGTAAGTATATCTTCCTGGGTATTAATCGTTGGTTTTGTGATGTTTCCACCAGTCACACTCACATTGGCAAAATTAGCTGTTACAGTGCTATTAGGATTATAATTGGTCACCACAAGACCAACTTCGATACAATTACCCATAACAATAGTCTGTGTTCCGCTAAAAGACCACGAAGTTCCGTTTTGAGAAATATACATCGCAAACTGATTACCAGTCCTCGTGATGCGTAACCAGTATTTGTTTTGACTCGGGAACTGTTGCGGGTATGCAGCTGCACCTGTTGTTGTACGGAATTCTCTTCTGCTGAAAGCACCAAGATTGGTCATCAGTTGCGCTTTTTTGGCACCGGCTGCATTACTCTCCCGCATGGTAACTCCTGCCCATCCTAGACCAAGTGGAGTGATGCTGGTCACCTGTGCTGTGATACTGCCATTGCCACAGAGATCAAATTGCGCAAACGCCATTACATCAGCAGTAAAGGAATTAGGATAATAACAGTTGGTGCTTGTGGCTGTGAAAACTTTTGATGTGAAATTATAAGTAAAATTATTTCCGGCATTACATCCTACTCCATTTGGTTCAGCTGTCCAGCCGCAAGGCAATGGTAAGGTTGTAATACTTGCTGAAGTGGTTGCCGTACAATTGTTCATATCAGTAACTATCACGGTATACGTTCCTACTCCTAAACCATTGATGTCCTGCGCATTACTAGTGTTTGACCATAGATAAGTATAGGTTGGGGTACCACCACTTACCGTTAGATCGATCGAACCAATATTTCCTCCAACACATGTGGCCACTGTTGTAGTGGTCAATATCATGGCTGTAGATTGGCTAACTACCACAGATGTCGTTTTAGAACAACCATTTGAATCTGTTACGGTAACTGTATATGTGCCTCCTGCTAAACCTGATATGTCTTGCGATATTGCGCCATTTGTCCATAAGTAAGTATATGACATTGTTCCACCAAGAACGGTAAGGTCAATTATCCCTGTGGCTCCACCTGTACATGATGGGGTGGTTGTTGTGCTTAATACCATGGCGGCAGGTTCGGTAATGGTGGCTGATGATGTTTTTATACATCCATTTTCATCGGTCACAGAGATGGCATACGTTCCCGCAGGAAGGCTGCTGATCATGTATCCTGAAGCCTGATTATTGGCGGTTCCGTCATTGGCGGCG
>Ga0138256_10007274_pt1 | contig 11698 bp, 6 predicted proteins | sample KNB2016incub_MG_FD_105486 | JGI IMG/M metagenome (GOLD analysis project Ga0138256, IMG submission 105486) | Active sludge microbial communities from wastewater in Klosterneuburg, Austria - KNB2014incub_MG | ecosystem: Engineered > WWTP > Activated sludge > Unclassified | place: Austria...
GTCCATGGTTTCCATGTATTTGACCAATTCCTTGAGCTGCTCCTGGTTGTCAAATTTCATCACCAAACCAATAGTCAGGTCAGAACTTTGAGCAGGTGATTTCATTCGGACAGAAAGTTTTTCGACCAAATCCTTACGTGTTTCCTTTTGTTTCACACTGTCTGGCATAATGCTAAGCAAAGGCATGAGTGTATCGAACGCTCTGTTATATTCAGGATCCGTCACTTTATCAATAAGGAGTTGCATAGGATCCTTTGGTGCTTCGGCCACGCTAGTATCCACTTCCTGATCTATGGAGATAGCTTCATCTTCGATACCGGCATCGCCAAAACCCTTGATCATGCTCATCATCTCTCCGATATCAAAAGAGGTCTCAAGGGTGCCTGAGCCATCTGGTTTTATGGTAAGGTTTTGCTCAATATCACCACAACTGGTGAGGCCAAACAATGCCAGGACACCAATAACAAAATAGGATAAAAGGGATTGTCGGATATTCATATGCATGGCTTTTATTGGTTCGTATTCAAATTTGTAAAGGAGAAAGAACGTAGGATAAATGTACCTATTCGAGGCAAATGTAAGGATACTCCCCAAGTTTGAAGGAAGTACCAGAAGGCAGATTGTAAACCTTTTGGAAGTATGGGGGTTCATATCGTATTATTACATTCCCTTTTTTCACTTAAAAACACAATACATCATGGCTTTTCAACTCCCTTCCCTTCCCTATAGTTTTAATGCTCTGGAACCGCATATTGATGCCAAAACAATGGAAATTCACCACGGCAAGCATCATGCAGCTTATACCAATAACCTCAATGCCGCTATAGAAGGTACAGCCCTTGAAGGCAAAACGATCGAAGAAATCCTTGGACAGATATCTAAACAAAGCCCGGCCGTTCGAAATAACGGTGGAGGTTTTTATAACCATTCTCTGTTTTGGGAAATCATGTCTCCCAATGGCGGTGGTGAGCCAACTGGAGCACTGGCTGATGATATCAATAAAAGGTTCGGATCATTTGCAGAATTCAAAGAAGCATTTGGTAAGGCAGCTACTACCCAATTTGGTTCAGGCTGGGCCTGGCTTATAGTGGATGCGGCAGGCTCCCTTGCAGTCGTCAACACACCCAACCAGGATAATACCTTAATGGATGTGTCTGCCCTCAAAGGCACTCCGATCCTTGGACTTGATGTCTGGGAACATGCATACTATCTAAACTATCAAAACCGCCGCCCGGATTACGTAGCCGCTTTCTGGAATGTCGTCAATTGGGACGAAGTAGCAAAACGTTATGCCGCAGCTAAAGCGTAGATAAAATTGACAATTGTCAATTGACAATTGTCAATTTTACATACAATCTTAAATATTCTTCCACCGTCTGATCAATGTGATAGTGCAATCGCATATGCTCTTTCGCATTGGCCCCTCGTCTTTCACGTTCTTTTTTGTTCAGCACCATTTCAATCAGGGCTTTTGAAATCGCAAGAGGATCTTTTACAGGCACTATCCATCCTGATGTCCCATCTTCTACAAGTCCTTCGTTGCCGGGAATGTCTGTAATGATGGGTGCTATGCCAAGAAACATCGATTCCACTACTGATTTTGAAAGTCCCTCACCGTGTGTTGAAGCCTGGATCAGGCAATCACTGGCGGCCAATATGGAAAGGGCATCGGTCCGGTAACCCAGGATATGTATCTTTTTGTGCCATGGATTTGCTTCAATTTGCTGTAGGATGTTTTCTTTATCATATCCATTCCCAATGAAAATAATATGAACAGGTAAATCCTCCGGTAAAAAACGTGTCGATTCAAGTACGTATGTCAATCCTTTAAAAGGTCTCACATTGGCCAGGAAACACACAAGGATATCTTCACTTGTAAAACTAAGTTCAGATCTGTTTTTAGGGACCACTTCTCTATACCATGCAGGGTCATGCCCTTTAAGGATAGTAGAAAGTTTGGCATGGCCCCCAGGCATATTTTTTAAAAGAATGTTTTCAATATCCTTGCTGACACAGATGATATGATCCACACGCGGATGAAAATACTTGGTATACATCATTGGGTCATACCAATGCGTTTGTCCGGCAAAACCCCTGTAGGCAATTAATTTTGTCTTTATCCCAATCAAGGCCCAGACCGCATTTGTCAATCCTTTGCTGTTGAAGACATGGACAAATTGAAATTGACGCTCAAGAACTAACCTGCGCAGAAACCTTATATACGTTCGTGAGATTTTTCGTGTAGGATGGGATTCAATAACCTCTATACCAACGGAGCGGAAGCGTTGATTATAAAATGTGGCTTCAGCATGAGATAGGACACAAACTTTATGGCCAAGTTGAGCCAGCCTGATAAAAATCTCTGCTTCAGGTCTTGATGATCCGACGGCCCGGTAGTCACTGACCACAAGTATGTTGTAATATGGAGGTGTCGTTGGCATATCCGTAGGGACAAGATAACCGAAAAGAATGTTTCCCTCCAGCCATCGAAATGATGGTCTTTAGAGATTTGGATTTTTCTCTGGGGAAATCGTTAAGAAGAAATTAAACTGTAACAATCAGCGTACTGACTGAGTCTTGGGATGATATCTTTATTCTATGAACCAAAAACTAACCAGATGGCCCATAGCCAGGATATGTATGGGCCTGACCTTCCTGCTTCTGTCTTATAGCATTCAATCTCAAGGTATTAAGGGTAAAGTTGTCGATGGCAATGGAGACCCGTTGCCCTTTACAAGCATTGGTGTTTTTGGCACAAGCCTGGGGGTAGCTTCCAATAGTGAAGGCGAATATATTCTTCAACTTTCGACGGGCAGATATAAAGTCAGGTTTCAGTATCTGGGGTACAGTCCCATTGATACTACATTTCAGATTGGATCCTCCTATACTACATTCCGTGCAGTGATGCGTCCGGAAGTGGTGGCTTTACCAGAAGCCATTGTTTCTGGTAACGGAGAAGACCCTGCCTACACCATCATGCGCAGGGCTATTGCAAAAGCAAAATATCATTCCTTACAGGTGGATGAATACCATGCAATGGTCTATATAAAAGGAAGCGGCCGGTTGTTGAAAACCCCGTGGATCATGCGTAAAAAAATAAACAAAGCACTGGCAGAAGAAGGTATTGATTCAACAGTCGCCTTTACAGCCGAATCGGTTAGTAAACTTCATTACATACGCCCGGATCAGTACAGGGACACCGTGATTTCTATTCGCACTTCGGGTGATGATAACAATACCAGTCCTACCAGTTTTATCTACAGCAGTTTTTATGAACCCAAGGTGGTAAATGCTATTTCCCCTTTAGCGCCGGAGGCATTTGTGCATTACAGGTTTGAATATCTTGGGTTTATTCAGGACGGTAGTCATGTCATCAATAAAATCAAAGTCATCCCAAGAGCTAAGGGCGATTCTGTTTTTGAAGGGTTCATTTATATCGTAGATAATGTATGGAGTATCCATAGCCTTGATGTTGCTACGTATTTATGGGGAATCAAATTTGAAATCAAACAGCAATTCGAACCGATCATGCCGGATGTCTGGCTTCCGGTTCACGAAATATATGATGTCAGTGGAAGCATTTTTGGATTCGCTTTTGAATACCGGTATTTTGCAAAACTCAATGATTATAGAGTAACCTTAAATCCTGATCTCGAAGTACCGGTGATCGTACTAGACGCGAAGGTCGAAACAGAAGCTGCAAAAGTCTCAGATGCAAAAATGAAGAATCTTTCATTTGATGAAGGACTGAGTGCGCTCGAGAGCGGCGAAGAATTGAGCGTGAAGCAATTGCGCAAGATGATGAAGGAATATGAAGCACAGGAGATTGAATCCTTACCGGAATCTGACACACTGGAATTTTCCGGCTCTTCATCACAGGTCATTGATAGCTCAGCATATAAGCAGGATTCTTCCTATTGGCAAAACATCCGGCCATTACCTCTGACGGACTATGAAGTAAAAGGCTACGAACGAATGGATAGTATTGCTGCTATTCCACCTGAGCCAAAGGATGATACAGAAGAGAGCCAGGATTCTGTAACCCTTTCAATGAGTGATGATGGTTTTGCAGCCAATGTAAAAAGACGCAGTGAGTTTAAACCGCTTCACCTGATCACTGGTGGCCGCTACAAACTTAATGACAAAACATATTTTCAGCTAAAAGGCCCCCTTCAATCAATCAACTACAACACCGTTGACGGATTTCATTTTGGATATGAAGCAGAATTTGGTAACAGCGGAAATAAAACATTAAACTGGGAGGCTGGTGGTTTGGGTAGGTATGCAATTTCAAGAGAAGCGTTCAATTATGAGGGTAAAGTCAAGCTGTTCGGAAAAGGCTGGAGCCTGCTGATGCAGGGAGGTAGTCAAACCCGGCAGTTTGCATATAACCATCCTGTCTCTGCATGGGCCAATTCATTGTATACCTTATTTATCAATCGCAATTACATGAAGCTGTACGAACAGGATTTCGGCAGGATTCTGTATAAACAACAAGTGAACAAAGCAATTGGATTTGAGCTTATGGCAGAGTATGCGGATCGCAAGCGTCTGGTTAATACGACTGATATTGTATTTTTTGATGACAAGGACACCTTGTATACGTCTAATGATCCGGTCCATCTTGTTGGCGATGAAAATGTCTTTAATGATCACCAAGCTTTAATCACAGATGCATCTGTCTCTATAAAGCCTTTCTGGACATACGAAATACAACGTGGTGTGAAGAGAAAGGATTATAGCCGATCACCAATGCTCACCGTCAATTATCGCAAAGGCTGGGGAGACGACTACGATCCTTTTGATCTCGTGTCAGCAACGTTTGATGCTAAATGGCCCATTGGCGCAGGAAGTATGTTGAGTATGAATATAAGTGGTGGAAAATTTCTGGGTGATAACAAGCCGAAATACTTTCATGATTTCGCCCACTCTCCGGGTAACCGGATGATCGGTACGCCAATGAATCCCGTCAGCTCTTTCCGCATGTTGGAATATTATCCATATAGTACCGACAACGAGTATGCATATGGTTTGTTCAACTACCAATTCAGGCGATTTGGCTTGACACAATTTGATTTTTTCAGACGTCAGGGTATACGGGAGAATATCATATTCAATGTGCTCTTGACACCCGAATCACAACAATATGCAGAGGTAGGCTATGCGATCAATTACATCCTGCGCGTCTTGCGCGTAGAATTAGTCACGGCCTGGCAGGATTACACTTACCAGGGGTTTGCCTTGCGGTTTGGTGTTGCTACAGACTTCCAGTCGATCTTTGGTGGATTCTGATAATGGGGGTTGATTAAGCTATGCGCGCAGCCTTGATGGCTTGTTGCGCAGCTTCAGTGATGACTAATCGTCCACTGATACCTGCACGCTCATCAAGGAGTTGATCCCAATGTTGGGTATCATGCCACAACATTTGTTTTAAAGCCAATAAGGCAGATGGACTGGAGGACGTAAGTTGTTGTGAAAAGCTATCCAGATACGCATCGAGTTGCTCGATACTATCAAATACTTCATGAAATAATCCTTTTTCCTTTGCCCAGGTAGCCGTCTGCCATTCAGTGGCATTGATAGCGAGCTGACTGAAGGCACTAAGGCCCATTTTTCTTTCAATCGCCGGGCCAACCACAAAAGGTCCGATGCCAAGTGCAAGTTCACTTAGCTTGACAGTTGCAAAATTGGTAGCCATGCAATAGTCCACAGCGGCCGCCAAACCTACACCGCCACCGATCGTTTTGCCCTGTACACGGCCAATCACAATTTTGGGGCATTTGCGGATAGCATTGATCACATTAGCAAAGCCAAGGAAAAATTTCTTTCCGTCTTCAGAATTGGTGATGGTGATCAGTTCTTCAAAACTGGCTCCGGCACAAAACGTCCTATCGCCCCCCGAACTCAATATAATGACATGGACATCCTTTGATTCGCCGGCCTTTTTGATATGGGATGCGAGATCAGCCAGCAGGTATCCGGGCAATGAATTATGAACCGGATGTGAAAAGGTAATAACAGCTATATGTTGATCAATAAGGGTGGAGATGCTTCCTTCCATGAGTTGATTTTTCACTAAAAGTTGGATTAAGTGGATGATTTTAAAGGGCCAAATATATTATAAAATTGACGATTGCCCCCCTAGCCCCCTGATTGGGGGTAAGCATTGACGATTGACGATTTACAACTCACTGGATGTGTTCGACCACAAGACCACGGCCCTTACGGGCGACCACAAGACCATGTTAACTCAGGACTCAGGAATTTGGATTTGAAATTCACTAGATGTTTTCGACCATAGGACAACATGTTCCGCCATGCCGGGGCGACCACAGGACCACTTAAACACACGACTCACGATTCGCGATGCTAACTACTAACTACTAACTACTCGCTACTCACTTCTCACTACTCACTACTCACTACTAACTTCCGCTGAACCATGGTCAATATCGTTGCAATAGCCACCGTCTCGCCCGTTTCGTCATACACATCCACCAGGAATTTCACAATTCCTTTGGGTATTTCATTTTCATCTTTCGGATCTACGGGCAATTTTTCTTTAACAGTCAAGCGCACGCCTAATGTCATCCCAGCATACACAGGTTTGGTAAAGCGACATTCTTCAAGTCCATAATTTAATAGCACCGGTCCTTTGCCCGGATCAACAAATAATCCGGCCGCTAAGGACAACACAAAATAGCCATGTGCAACCCGCTGTGTGAAGATGGTGCCTTCCAGTGAAGTCACATCCGTATGCGCGTAAAAATGATCCCAGCTTACGTTGGCAAATTGAATGATGTCAGCTTCAGTGATCGTACGCTTGTGTGTGATCACCGTTTCACCAACATGCAATTCTTCAAAATATTTTCTGAAGAGATGTGCACCAGGGTCTTTGTAACTTCCACCAACTTGATAGATAGATGTAATTTCTGTCAGCGTAGAAGGAGTGCCTTGAATTGCGCAGCGCTGCAGGTAATGAAGTACTCCACGCATGCCCCCCATCTCTTCGCCACCACCCGCTCTTCCAGGTCCGCCGTGCGTCAAAAGTGGAAGGGGAGAGCCGTGTCCGGTATTTTCTTTAGCACATTCACGGTTCAACACAAGTATGCGTCCATGATGTGATGCCGCACCAACTACAAATTGTTTTGCCAGTGCATTATCAAATGTTGTAATCGATGAACAAAGTGATCCCTTACCCATCTTTGATATTTCAATTGCTTCGTCAAGTGTATCGTAAGGCATCAGTGTGCATACCGGACCAAATGCTTCAACTTCATGTACAAGCGTTGATGTCAGTGGATGTTCATTGACTAATAACATAGGTGATAAAAATGCGCCTTGTTCAGCATTAGCACCTACGAGTTCTACTTCATTCATACTGCCATAAACCAAGGTTGATTCCTTCAGCAGTTTTTCGATCTGGCTTCTTACTTCAGCAACCTGTGTTTTGCCTGCAAGGGCACCCATTCGAACACCCTCAACCTGCGGATCGCCGATGACAGTTTGTGATAATGCTTTACTCAGGGCGATTTGCACATCTTCAAGCAAATGAGCTGGAACAAGTGCTCTTCGAATGCCTGTACATCGTTGACCGCATTTGAGTGTCATCTCCTTGCGGACTTCTTTGATAAAAAGATCAAATTCTTCCGTGCCGGGTTTTGCATCTTCACCGAGAACACTGCAATTGAGTGAATCTGCTTCGAGATTAAAAGGAACAGCCTCTGAGATGATCCTTGGGTGGCCTTTAAGTTGTTGACCAGTTGATGCTGATCCCGTAAATGTCACTACATCCTGAGATTGAACAGAATCCAGAATGCCATGAGCGGATCCAACCAAAAGTTGAACAGCTCCAACAGGTAAAATTCCGGAAGCAATAATATCTCTGAACATTGCTTCAGCCACATAAGAAGAAGTAGTTGCAGGTTTAACAAGAGCAGGGACACCTGCTAGTAAATTGACTGCAATTTTTTCAAGCATTCCCCATATCGGGAAATTGAAGGCATTGATATGAATAGCAATCCCTTGCTTGGGAACCATGATATGGTGCCCGATAAACTTACCATTCTTTGAACTAGCTATCATTTCGCCTTCCACATGATATGGCAGATCCGGAAAGCGTCTGCGAAGACTTGCATTGGCAAAAAGGTTTCCAATCCCACCTTCAATATCCACCCAGCTATCAGCTTTGGTAGCCCCTGTCTGATAACTGATCGGATAGTATTTATCTTTTCGTTCGTGCAGAAACAAAGCCAAGGCTTTGATCATGCGCCCCCGTTCATGAAACGTCATTTTGCGAAGCGCAGGACCGCCCGTCTTACGACCATATTCCAGGATATTACTGAAGTCTACTCCACCGGAGCGTGAATAAGCCACAGGGTTGCCATGAACGGAATTGAGCAAGGTCGTTTCTTTCCCTTCCCCCGGCATCCAACGGCCCCCAACATAATTTTCAAGTAATTGCATAGAATAAAGTTACTTCATCTTACCCCCTAGCCCCCTAAATGGGGGTAAACATTGAGGATTTACTAATGGCAACAACGTTGAGCGTAAGTTTACTTACGCTCGTGCGTCCGCAAGGTTAACCTTGCAAACTTACCTCAACTTATTTCAATTATGAATGGCAAAGCCATTCACTTCACATTTGCGTATCAATTTACATACCACTCACCACTCACCACTCACCACTCGAAACTCGTCACTCGAAACTCGACACTATTTCATGATCGTCACCTTCTCCACTCCCGCTTCACCCTTATCCGTAAACCATTGAATGTAATACATCCCATTTTGCAAAGTGTGATCGATTTTGATTTCTTTTTGTCTCGATGGAATAGCAATAGTTGAAAGTATTCGTCCATGCAGATCAAGTATTTTTATAGTGGTCACCTCTCCGGTGAGTTTGCTTTGAGGCGTCATGTAGATAGTACTGCCAGTCACCGGGTTAGGATATATTTTAAAGTATTTACCGGAAGCAATTATCTCACCGTTCGATAAGCCGCTTTGTGAAAGTTTGAAGTTATCGATATGTACTTTCAATGTATAATCACCGACTCCAGATGTTGTGTCTGTGGCAGAGACCATAAATCTAACCTGATCCAGTGGTGCCTGTAATTGAAGATTGTCGTAGAATTTCGATTGCCATGAACCGTTAATGGTATCATTGGTTAATTGTTCAAGCAGGAATGTATCAACACCATTGGTCAGCCATATCCTCAAGCCTTCATATTGGTTTGGTGGAAATTCACAAAGCCAAAAATCAAAACTTATTTTAGGTTCAATCGCTGAAGTTAAATCCATTGGAGGAGAAACAAGCCAGGTGGTACCTCCGCTAACTTCATCATCCTGCACATTATCGGAAGCAGACAAGCCGGTAGAGTAGGCTAGTGAACCAAAATCATTTGGAGAATCACCGGCAGCACTACAGGTATAATCTTCAAATAATAATTGTGTTGAAGGAATCCCTCTGGCCCATATACCATTTGTGGCATTACCACTGATAGACCAACCGAGATCAACATCAAAATCATCCTTATATCCCTGTACCAGATGAATAGTCAAAGCTTCTGGTTGAAATAAATCAAGCATAGTTTCGTATGTCTGCCCCCAGATGCCTGCTTGTAATTCATAAGTTCCTTCGTAAAGAGCAGGCATAATGAAATCTCCATTTTCGTCACTGGTAGTTTCATAAGTGCCATCAGAACCTACAAGGCTTACTTTGGCAAAAGGAGCATTTTCGTTTTCGAAACTGAGCACTTTCCCTGACACGATATAGGTTGGAATGGGATCCAATTTGATTATTGGAGTAAGTACTTCTCCATTGATAAAATCAGCACTGATGGTTTTAGGATAATAGCCATCCCTTGTAGCAGTGATATTGTACAATCCAGGTATTGCTTTACCCATTTTAAATTCACCATTTGGCTTGGTGGACTGAGGTGTTACAATTTCACTACTCACTATCGAAACGACTGCATTGTTCAAAGGAAGGCCGGTCACAGAATCCACCACCGTTCCTTCAAGAAAACATGCGTGAACGTAATTTGGAATAAAAACATACAAACCACTATTCCGATCGGAAGTCAGAATCTTTCCGGAAGGCAGCCAGGGATAGGAACCCCATACACCAGGAAAGTCTCCATGAGGTCCAAGGTAAGAGTCAAAATTGCCAACCTCCACAAGATTATCAGGTCGCGATGCATCAACAATGATTGTCCCATTTGCATAATACGCGACGACCAACCAATCATTCCATACGTACACGTTATGAGCTATATTTCCGGAACCTTCTGTGGATGCCTGGCGGTATCTGTCCAATTCAATGATATTGGCCGGATCACTGATATCATAAGAAGTGACGTAAGAACTTGGCCTTTCATCCGTAGTAAACATGTACTGGCTATTGTCTGACAGCCATGCATTATGCGTAAACTCATGTGGCGTTTTTACACGTCCGATCAATGTAATGTTTTGAGGATCGCGAGCATCATAAATGGACAGATCGCCTTTAAAAATTTCTGCACTATAGATAATGCTATCCCTTGAATAACTATCATGTGAATAAATAGCTGGTGCATATCCCAGAAAAACCGGATCTATTGGGTTAGGTTTTAAATCAAGCATGATGACACCACCGCTGTTCAGATTGCTTCCATTCAGGTATAAAAACCCATCTTCATCCGTCCAAAGTGTATGAGCTTTTTGAAAAGGTTTTGGACCATTGGCAGTTGGCAATGAGTCCTGCCAGATGAACGTCTGAACAGAATCAGGAAGATATTGAAGATCGATAATCAACAATCCTACATATGCTTCAGAAGAAACATAAGCATAGTGGCTATAGGTATTGATATCTCTCCAGGTGTTATTGACGCCAGCCACAAAAGCCACTTCTTTCAACGTGTCTTCATTGATGTCGACAATCGCCACGCCGGTATTCAAACCGATCAATGCGTATTCTTTTCCATCAGGTGCAACCCAACCGTTGATATCATTGACACCGACGGTATACGTTACGCTGTCCTGGAGGACCATGTTAAGTTGTGAAAAAGAAAGGAAAGGGGTGAATAAAAGAAGGAAAATAGGAAGGTGAATTCTCATAGGTCTGTTGTTGCTTGTTCAGCTGAATTAAGGGTGCAATTTAGGAATTTAGCGCCTTCTAAAAAGTCGTCCAGCCAACATTAAGCATTCGTTCGCTTAATCCAGGGGGCATAATGGGCATTTTGCTCACTGTCTTTCGTTTCACCTGCGTTTCTGCTAAATCCAGGAAGGACTGGTTTTAAGGAATCAAAGCACCTGGCAGGCAGCTCCTGGTATAGCCTGGTACCTTCGGTTTTCCAAACGAGCATGTCCTCTGTGACTTCTTTGATGATCTTGCCCGGATTGCCGGCCACGACGCTGCGGCGAGGGATTTTTTCGCCCGCTTTAATAAAAGTTAGTGCTCCGACAATGCATTCTTCGCCTATCTCCACCTCATCCATAAGGACTGCATTCATGCCGATGAGGGAGTTTTTGCCAATAATAGCACCATGGATCACCGCCCCATGCCCTATGTGAGCACCTTCATATAGCCTGACTACTATGCCTGGAAACATATGAATTGTACAGTTTTCCTGGACATTACAACCGTCTTCGATGATGATCCCCCCCCAATCTCCGCGGATTGCAGCGCCTGGCCCGATGTACACATTTTTACCTATCA
>Ga0138256_10007275_pt1 | contig 11698 bp, 9 predicted proteins | sample KNB2016incub_MG_FD_105486 | JGI IMG/M metagenome (GOLD analysis project Ga0138256, IMG submission 105486) | Active sludge microbial communities from wastewater in Klosterneuburg, Austria - KNB2014incub_MG | ecosystem: Engineered > WWTP > Activated sludge > Unclassified | place: Austria...
ATCGGAATATCGCTTTCGAAGGAATTGAAATGGCCCGAAGCTGAGCGTGAATATAGGAAGGCTCTGGAGATCGATCCAAAAAACGCAGGCTCACATTACCAGTACGGCATTTTCCTCCAGTACATCGGCCGCACCGGTGACTCGATCCGTGAGATCAAAACTGCCGTCGAATTGGATCCCCAATCTTTGATAATGCAGGCAAACCTCGCCGGGGCGTATCTCTTTGACAGGCAAAGCGAATTGGGATTGGACTTGGCAAAGAAAGCTTTCGACCTAGATCCTAACTTTATTTCGGGCCGTTTTTGGCTTGCTTATGCCTACTGTGCGAATAAGAAATATGCCGAGACGATCGAGCTTATAGACAAAGCGCCGAGTGACGAAGTTTCTCAGCGAATATTAGCTCGTTTTCGCGGATACGCTTACGCAAAAAGCGGACGCCGTAGTGAGGCTGAATCGATTCTCGCAAAATACAGTTCAGATCCGACGTTCTCAGACTCGTCAAATGCCGCCACGATTTATGGAGCACTTGGCGACAAGGACAAGGCATTTGCCGCGCTAGAGAAAGGTTTTGCCGCGAAAGAGCAATTGTCGCGAATAAAGGTCGATCCGCTTTTCGACGACCTCCGCGACGACCCGCGATTTAAGGATCTGCTGAAACGGATGAATCTGCCGGAATAGAAGCTGATGAAATGGTTGGGGCAAAGACAAAGATCAGACGATCGAATATCTAAACAAAGCGTATGACGAGCGTGAAAGGCCGTTGCTCCTACGAAAGGTCAATAAAACCTGGGACTTCGTGCGAGACGACCCGCGATTTAAGGAATTGGTCAAACGAGTCGGGATCCCGGAATAGAAATTAATCTATGAAACGATGCCCAGAGTTGAGGCGGGATCACTAGGGCAGCATGTTCGAAATAATTTATACAAAGTAAGGCAGTCCGTGATAAAGTAAGGATTATCGGGGAAGGAAAATGCAATCAAGCGCAAAAATAACCAGCAAAGGGCAGATCACCATACCGCTCAAGGTAAGGACGGCACTCGGCGTTAAGGAAGGCGACAAATTGGTTTTCGAACAGAATGGCGGCGAGATGACCGTTAGGCCGCAAAAGCGAGAGAGTCGTTTTGCAAAATATGCCGGAATTGGAAATCCGGGTATTGGCAAGGGTCGCGAGGCCGTCATTAGCTACGTTCGCAGCCTTCGAGATCCGGAATGATATCGGCTGTTGATACGAACGTCATTGTCGCTCTTTGGGATGCCGACGAACGCGATCACCTAACCGCTCTCGATCTGCTTGATGAAGCGGCGTCGCGCGGCGGTATCGCGATTTGCGGTGCGGTTTATGGCGAATTGTTGGCAGGGCCTGGACGTACTGAGGAGTTTATTAATAACTTTCTCGACGATGCTGAGATCGTGGTCAATTGGTCCAGTAGCGAAGCCATTTGGCGAACTGCGGCTTCGGCTTTTCAGAAATATGCCGCACGCCGACGGCGCGGGAGATCCGGCGAAGCTCGACGCATTTTGACAGATTTTTACATAGGCGCTCACGCTCTCGAAAATGGGCACAGCCTTTTGACTCTCGACGACGGGATCTACCGCGCAGCTTTTCCGAAGTTATCGCTTTTTCGCGTTTGAGAACAGGATCATACGAGACCAATGAAAACTATCAGAAATGAAGCCAACCGCTCGAGCCTGATCGACCGTTTGAGCAAGTTAAAAGGTGATGAAACCCCGCTTTGGGGCCGGATGAATGTGAATCAAATGATGTCGCATCTCGTTCAGGCGGGCGAATTTCCATTTGAAGCGAGCCTCCCGGACAAGAGTACGTTTGCGTCGCGAACGTTTATCAAGCCGCTTATTCTGTACGTCCTGACGATGCCGAAGGAGGTTAAGGTGAGTGCCGATTTTGATCAGCAGGCCAATGGACGCAAGCCCGAGGAATTTGATGCTGATCGCGGGAAGCTCGTCGATCTGATCAACAAACTCGGCGACGCGCCGGTCGATAGCGAATGCAAATATCATCCGATGTTCGGAAAAATGACGGCGAAGGAATGGGCTCTGCTCGTCCACAAACACATCGACCATCATCTTAGGCAATTCGGAGTTTAGCTAAAAAGCCTCGGCAAACGGCGTTGGAGATTTTTTGGCAGGAGAATTTCCATCGCATCATCGACCGTTACGATGCCGGCGATGTCGCCTTCGTCGTCGATGACGGGTAGGGCGAGCAGATTGTATTCGGAGATCGTCTGAGCAACATCCTCGGCACTTTCGGACGGGTGGGCGAAGCGGAAATCGGTACGCATCACTTCCTCAAGCTTTCGGTTCGGGTCGGCGAGAATCAGCGAACGGAGCGAGATCAGGCCGCAGATCTTCCATGAATCTTCTTCCTCCACCACGTAGAGGTAATAGATCATGTTCGGCGTCTCGGCCATTTCGCGCAGGCCTCGAATGGTCTCACCAACGGTCAGGTGCTTTGGGAAAACAACGAATTCGGTCGTCATCAAGCCGCCGGCTGTATCGTGTTCGAACCGCATCAATTCCGCTACGTCTGCCTTCTCATTTTCCTCCATTAGATTGAAAAGCTGCTCCGACTTTTCATCGTCCATTTCATCGAGGACGTCGACAGCATCGTCGGGTGACATTTCTTCCAGAATGTCGGCTGCCCGCTCTTCGTCCATGTCTTCGAGGATGCGTGCCTGAGCCTCCGTGGACATCTCTTCGAGAGTGTCCGCCGCGATCTCGTCATCGAGGCTTTCGACGACCTCAGTTCGGTGAATAGGGGAAAGAGATTCAGCGAGTTGGGCGATCTCGACCGGATGAAGCCGGGAAAGTTTATCCTTCGAAGATTTAAGCTGCACCGTCACGGTCGCCGTATCGGTCGCGAGGTATCCTACGTCGGCCCAGTCAATGACCTCAACGGGCCGATCGCTGCCGTAAAAGCCTTTCGGCATCAGGCGGCGAACGAACCCCTGCAGGCTCACATCTGCGCCTGAGACACGCCACATATCGCCCGCCTCGATTAGCTGCACATCGTTCACACGAACCACGCGTTTGCCGTCGACGTCGATCAACTGGTTATCAAGCACGTCCTTACCCAACAAGACCTCGCCATCCCTTCGAACAAAGGGTGTCAGATTAAGTATTGCGGATGTCATCGTAGCCCCGTGCAAACCCAGGTTCTGAAAATCACGACTCGGAATAAAGAAATTTCGGCGGCTGTACCTCGCAACCAGGCCGATCACCGGCGGATGTTCTTCCTCACCGTATTTCACGATCACATCTTTGATCACCGCGATCTTTTCATCACGGATATCAAAGATCGGCCGGTTAAGGATTTGCGAAATGTAAAGCATGATCAAATGTCAGTTATCACCAAAGAGAATACCATTGACCACCGACCTCTGCCCACTACCAGCTACAATTGCCACAACAATGTTAAAAATTTTTGTAATTTGTGGAAACAATGCAAGCTTGCGCTTTTTTATTAAATAGGTGAAAGGGTCATGGCCGAGAAAAAAGGCCATTCGAACTCGATGGATACCCGTCTACCTATCCCCATCCACAATGAAAAAATCACACCTATCAATACTCATCTGCCTACTGCTAGCGACTCCCGCTTTGTCGCAGGACCGCCCACGTTTTTTTGATAATTTTGACACTTCCCACGGTGTTCAGGTCGTAAAACCCGCATACATACAAACCTCAGCCAAAGGCGGGCCATCCGCCAGTTCAGTCACCTACGCAACGCCGTCCGGCAGCACGAAACTAGTAAATGGCAAGCGGTATTTGATGCCAACCGGCATGTCGGCTCCGGTCAACGCCTCAAAGGCAAAGCAAAACACGAGATCGTCAAACATGAACGTTTACGAGGGGCTCGCTGAGCGTGAGGGAACGAGCTACGGTACACGTTCGTCAGCGATGTCCATGGGCACAAATAACGGTATGAAGGGGTTTACGACCGGAAATCCCGAACACGATTCTTACATTGTCGATTCGAGCCGACGCTATGGGATCGATCCGCTGCTTATATACGCTCAGATGCATCAGGAATCGTCATTCAAGCTCAAAGCGACATCAAACAAAGGGGCGAGCGGCCTGATGCAGCTCATGCCCGCGACCGCGAGACGTCTCGGGGTGTCTAATATCTACGACCCGAAACAAAATATCGAGGGCGGCGTTAAGTACATGAGAATGCTGCTTGATATGTTCGGCCAGGATGTAAATCTCGCCCTGGCAGGCTACAACGCGGGCGAAGGCGCGGTGATGAAATACGGAAATAATATTCCGCCTTATAACGAGACCCGCGAATACGTCCGTCGTATTTCAGCGAGATACAGCTCGATCTCAAATCCCGCACTCGCGAGCACGATGCCGCGGGTGAACAATAGAACAGCCGCTCAGCTGGCAAAAAATGAAGCTCCGCCGCTCACGATCCAGCAGAACGCAATGGCGGTCAAACTTCCCGATGGCCGGATGAGGTTAGTAAATTAGTCTGTTCTCCGCTCAACGAGCAATTCTTCTCCAACTAGTCGCCATCGACATCCGCGGCCGGACGCACCGGCCGCGTTTTTTTTTGGATCACTGGTTCCAATGCGATAGTTGCGAATGATTGTCCGTCAGATCGTTTGTGGAGTATCATTTGCTCGGAGAAGATAAGCGTATGTATTGCATCAAATGCGGGGCGGATAATTTAGAGACGGCAAAGTTTTGCCGGAAATGCGGCGAGTCTTTCGAGGTAGAGGAAGAAACCCGCGTGGCGATTCGCGAAAACGGTGCGGTTGCCTCGATGGGCGGCGATGCGGATACTGATTCGCAGGAAGCCGAGATATTCGCGATCAGCCCGACACTGATGTTCGTGAAGGTCGGCTATGCTCTCGCGGCTCTCGGCGCCTTGTTTTTAGCGGCTTTTACGAGCGTCTTTCTTTCGAATTGGATATCGGTTTGGCTGTCGGTATTTATTGGCCTGCTGCTGTTTTTGATCCCCGCATATTATCACTTCAAAAGGCAGATGGTCAGCTACAAGCTCACAGAATCAAAGCTCGAGATCGACGAAGGCTTTATATCCCGCACGACCCGCAGCGTTCCGATCCGGCGCATTCAGGACGTCACCGTTTCATCGACGATGCTCCAGCGAATGCTCGGCTTCGGCAACCTGACCATCGACAACGCCAGCGACGACGGCGGCAAGGTCGTGATGAAAAACATCAACACCCCGAAATTCTACGCCGACGTTCTGCTCAGACAGATGCGGCGGCTAGATCAGTGATGCAAAAGCCCGCGCGTAAGCAAGGGCGAATCACTCAAGTTGAATGTTTCGCCCTTTGCATGTAACTGCGGGCTTTCGCCCAGTATCTATTCGATCCCCGAAAAATCCAGATCCGTGATCGTATCGAGAACCTGAACCAGCCGCGAGGAGAAGCGGTAGCGGTTTGAGCGGACTTCCATCACGACACTCGATCCGGCCTCGACGTCGAAGAATTTGTAGTACCCAAACGACCCCGTCGTCGCCGTCCGCCGATTGCCCTGCGGATCCGTGATCGTCACCGTCGCGTTCCGCAGCCCACGCCCATCCGGCGACAACACACGCCCCGAAATATCGATTCCCGTTGCCGTTGACGGAAGCAGCTCAATACCCCAACCGCCCTTCAGTTCTCCAGTGAGTTCATCCACGTTTTCCGGCCTTGCGACTCCGTTGTCATCGCGGATGTAGAGGTTCCACGTACCGTTTGCCGTAACACCGGCAAAGTTTCCATAAAGCGATTGGGCATTCGTTCTCGCAACCACGCATCCCGGTTCGACATACGGCCCGGCTGGTGCCGGTGCCGGGAAGTTCGTTACGGGCGTCTCGCATGTAGTTGGCTTGAAGATCCCCGTTGCCAGCGGACCTGAGTCAGGCAGCACTGCGTTCGGGTAATCCGCCAGGGTCAGTGTGACCGCTCCGGCTTCCGTGATCGCGACAGGTCCGCCGACATCGCCGACCAGAGCATATTTCGCTCCGTTCGGGCCGACCAGCAGCACGTCGAGATTATCCGGCTTCGTCGAATAGAAATCGTACAGCGTCACTCTGATGCGGAAGGCGTTCGTCGTTGCTCCCGTGACCACGATCGGCGACGGATACAGCCCTGCGGCCGTGCCCTGGATGATCGAGATCGCAGCCGGGTTCTTGAACTGGTTCGCCGTGTCATTGATCGTCAGTACCGCACTGTTCGGGGCAGAAGCACCTGGTGTCACGTTAGTGAGCGTCAGGTTGACCGTCTCGTCCGTATCCGCACTGAGATCGCCGCACAAGCCGAGCGTGACGGTCTTAGACGTTTCGCCGGGGTTAAAGTTAATTACGTTCCCCGTCATGTTGATAACGTCAGCTCCTGTTCCGCAACCCGCTGTTCCGATAACCGCTCGGGTCGACGTTAGCGTCAGGAACGCCGTTGTGCCACCGGTCGTCACACCAGTTCTGTTGATCGTAACGTCTATAGATTGCGACTCATCTTGCTTGTAAGTCGTTGAGCCAAAGGCGAGAAATGTTGTCGGCGTTGGGCTCGGCGTTGGTGTCGGTGTTACCCCGACCGGAACCATCGCATAGCCGCGGGTCGCACCGTTGAAGACGCCGGTTCCGACAATAATTCCGTTATCGCTGATCCCGAGAGCTGATGACGAAGTGTTAGTCGAGAGATCCCAGCCGGAGTTTGCGGGGATGAGGTCTTGGAGGCGATAAGTGGTCGTGCCGTTCCAGACGAACGGGATCGCGAATGCCGACGAAGCCGTGCCGACAACCCAGCCGGCGGAATTAACGCCTCTGCCTGAGGCCTGAGTTGTGCCGACCGGCAGCGGAACAGCGACCATTCCGCCCGATGGCGACCAACGGAACGGCAGGCCTGAGCCTTGATTGAGCATGCTCGAGCCTGTTACAAAACCGCTGTTGCTGACGCCGAACGCGAGGGCTCCGTTCGATCCGGGCAGAGCACCAACCTCGGTGGCCGTGTTGCTGCTCATGTCATAAACGATGCCGACATTTCGTGCCGCATTATTTGGGTCGATGCCCTGGCCGACTATGCGGCCCGAATCGTTGATGCCGAACGCGGTGGTGAAAAAGCATCCGGTCGCAGTCGTTTGCGTTATCACGGTCGCAACTCCGGCACTGTAGATCACCGCCCGCTGCAGAGTTCCGGCATTGACCGAGCCAACCGCAACTCCTGAAGTCGTCACATCGTTCGCATCGCCAAGCGTTTCGCCCGCCGGGAGCGGAAGCTGTGAGACAACGCCATTCTGCCACACCAGCGGAAGCCTGCCGGACCCAAATGCCGTCGTCGCTCCCGTTCCAACGACGATTCCGTTGTCATTCGCACTATTCGCGACGGCGAAATTCCGACCCGCCAGATTAGGCAACGCCACGCGGCCGCCGCTCTGCGTCCAGCTATATGCCTGCGTCGCTCCGGTCCGGAACGACCGCCCGACCGCCACGCCGCCGTTCGAAACACCAAACCCCTGCGAAGCCGTATCGCCCGCCTGCACCACACCGAGGTCAAAGATCTGATACTGCGGCGCACCGTCTGCACGATCGTCCGCCGCGGCTTTGCTGTTCGTTGTCGAGATCTGAACGCCGACGCCGATCAGGGCGAAAGTTGCGAGAATAATAAGTGATATCGGCCAAAGCGATGTGCGTTTTGAATGGGCAATGTTTTTCATAAATATTCCTTGTCGTTGCTGTGACAAAACAGTTGCGTCGAGCCATTTTGGGACAAAAGCCGGACGCATTTCTAATTGGATCTTGGTGTTACGACAGACAGTATATGCCTAATTTTATACGCGTCCAAACACATGAACGAGGGTGTTTGAAAAGTTAGGAGAATAAGAGAGAAACCACGAAATAACACAAAAAGAACACGAAAATGAGATATTCCCCTTTTCGTGTCCCTTTGGTGCTTTTTCGTGGTTACTTCTTCTTGTTCTTGCTTTTCGCCTACTTCTCCACATCCTCTAAAAGCGGAGTTGTTTCGTCGTCTGTGGGACGTGAATAGTAGTTGTAGTAGCCCGAGCCGTAATAATAGTATTCGGTCGAATTGGCTTTGATGCCGTTCAGCACGACGCCGTAGATTCGGGCTCCGATCGCGCTGACGCGCTGCTTGAACTGCTTCATGAGGTGAAGCGAGCTCTTATTGGCCATGGCGACGAGCACGACGCCATCAACCAACGTCGAAAGGATCGAGGCGTCGGTGAAGGAGATCGCGGGCGGCGAATCGATGATCACGTGCTTGAATTTGCCCGAGAGGAACGTCAGCAGATTACGCATTTCGTTCGAGCTGAGCAGTTCGGCCGGATTCGGCGGGATCGGGCCGCTGGTGATGATCTTGAGCTTTGGCAGATCGGGATATGTGCGGATCAGGCCTTCGGTCTGTTTGTCCCCCGAGAGATAATTGGTCAGCCCGCGTTGGTTATCCAGCCCAAAATGGCTGTGCAGACGCGGCCGGCGAAGGTCGCAATCGATGATAACAACGTCGGCGTCGCCCTGTGCAAGCGTGATGGCCGTGTTGATCGCCGTCGTCGTCTTACCTTCCGAAGGCTGCGACGACGTGACCAGAATAGTTTGGGGCGGTTTGCCCGCACTTGAGAAGAGCAGCGAGGTACGAAGATGGCGATAAGCCTCGGCGATGGGCGATGTTTTTTCGTCCAATGTCACGAGTGCTGTCGACGGCCCCGCCTGATTCGCACCACCCTTGCCCGCGAGCAGTTTGCGTTTGTCCGTGTTCAGCGAATGCGGTATCAACGCCAGCGTCGGCAAACCTAGATGACGGCTAATGTCGTCCGAGGTCCGTACCGAATCGTCAAGGAAATCAAGCAAAAACGCGAGGCCGATCCCTGCGGCAAATGAGAGCAGCAGAGCGACCAAGATATTGCGGCCTCGAGCCGGGCCGATCTGTCCGGCCGCAGGTGCCGGGCCTTGCTGCTTAATGTTATTAGGACGGTCGGTCGAGAGCGCCAGTTCCTGCTGCTTCTGCTGCGATGTGTAGGTATCCAGAAGCCTTTGGTTTGCATCGAGTTCGCTCTTAAGTGTCCCGAGCCGAGTCTCGGCAACACCTTCACTGTTTGCCTGTCCGGCTGCGATCTCAAACAGCTCTTTCTGTCTTGCTTCGCGATTTCGCGCCGCGTCGAGCTGCGATTTCAACGAAGCCAGCAATTCTTTAGCAGCGTTCGTTTCTAATGCCTTGGCGTCATTTTTTATCTTTACACCGACCTCTTGCTCAATTCGCTCTTTTTGTGCTTTTAGCTCGGCAATTTGTTCATTGATAGTGACGACGGCAGGGTGCAGTTCTGTCTTGGTGGCGAGCAATTCCTTCCGCTTCTCGTTCCTTTCATCGATCTTCGTATCGATCGCTTCCAGGCGCTTGCGATGGTCATACTGCGCCTTCATATTCTCCTCACGGAGTTTTAAAATTGCGGCGTTATCAGGCGCCACTGCAAGGATATCGCCGCCCTTTGCATTCAAAACAGATCGATATTTTGCCTCGATCTGTCCTGTTTCCTTCGACGCTTCGCGCCAGAGTGTCAACAGGCCTTCCAGGTTACCGGCACGAACCTCGCCCTTAGCATCGCCCATTCCCAAAGCGCTTGCTTTGACGCCGGCGATGTAATCATTCTGTTGCTGGGCGATCGTTGCCTTGAGCCCCTCAATAGACTTGCCAAGCTCGTCATATGCCTGTTTGCTGGTACCGATCTCGCGCTCTTCGTTCTCTTCGATAAAGAGCTTTGCGATACCGTCCGCGACCTTAGGTGCACGCACCTGGTCGGTACTTGTAACCCTGACCGTTACGATATTCGTTTGATTCAGCGGAACTACGTCTACATTGAACATTCCCGCATACATTGAAGCTCGTGCGTCTTCCTCAGGCGTCAGGGCGACCTTGACCTTATTTTCAGGGTCGGTCGAGGTTTCAGAGAGAACCGGAAGTGTATTAGGCGTTTCGGCGGGTTTTTTGTCGACCGAGAAGAGCGAACGCAGCCCGGATAACAATCCGCGGTTCTGCTCCGCGAAAAGATTTGGATCGCGATGAAAACCAAGCGAGATGATCACGCGTTTCATCAGGTCCGAGCTCTTTAGCAGCTCAAGCTGCGTCATGTAATAGCGGGCGTCATCACCGTTATTGACGGTGATCACGTTCTGCTTGGATTGGGGCGGCTTGCGCGGCTCGATGATCACATTTGTCTGGGTCTGGAACAGTGACGGCTGGCGATACGAATAGATAGCCGCCGCAACAGTCGCGAGGATCGTGATCGCGATGATGATCGGCAGACGCTTGTAAACGATCTGGAAATACTGCCGCAGCGAACGCCGGTTATCGAGCGTATCTTCGTAGGTAGCTGCGTACCCGCCGCCCGCCGAATAGTCCACATGGGTGTTCGGCTGTAAATTCTTGATACCTGGTAACGGGGTTAACCGCTGATCGTTTTCCATACTACTGTTAGATCCTTTCTGCCCAATCTTTTCGTGCGCAATCTTGTTTTATACCACATTTGGCGGGTATTTTCACGACAATTGCCGGTTTTTCGCCGATAAGTAGATATTCAAACAATATTGATTAGAAGCGTGAATCGCAGGGCTCGTTGTCGGAGATATGACGCGGGTGATATATTGATGATTTGCCCGCATGCTAAAGATCGCGGGTAACCGGACGACCTTATGACAGTACCCTCGGAAAGCAGTGAGAACAATTTTACACTAGGAATAGACGGGTTCAGCTTCGCAGACCTATTTGACGCGATCAAGCTCAAAGAACTGGCTGAGACATTTTACGCCGAGGTCGGACAGCAAGACGAGATACTCCACACCGCACTTACCAAATACATCGCGGCTCGCGGCCAAGGTTACGAAAGAAAGGTCGCGTCAAAGATCCTCACGGATTCGGCCCCATTTCTCTCCGATTTCATCGCTCGGCTTTTTAAGATCGACCGCGAGCGCTCAGAACTCGAAAAAAATGTCCTCGTTCAAAATCCGGTATGGAAATACAAATTCTTTGTCCAGCGCCGCGCCGCTAAGAAATATAAACCGGAACAGCTCGCCGAACTCAACGAGAACCAGCTCTGGATCGCCCTGACCGAACTCCGCGGCAATGCATTTGACGAAACACTCGTACGAGACGAAGAACTCTCGATCGCCGAGATGACTTGCAGGCTGCTCGAAGCTGAAGAAGTTCTGAGCAAGGACGGTGAGATCACGCCATCGATCGCCGATACCGTAGCCAAAATCAACTCCGCCTACGAGCTGCTGAAGGACGCGGCATTTGGCAAGCTCTATTCGCAGTACGTATTAGAGATGGACGCCCGCGGCGATCTTCTGACCGTACAAGCAGCTCTCCAACTCGTCGAGGCTTGGTCGGCGAAAGCTTTCGCGAGCAAGTCAAAGAAATGGTACAGCTTTAAGGTTCCCCACGCTCTCGATTATCAGAATCTGGTTCACCTGATCCACCCCGAACCGCACCTGCACAACATCATGCGCGGCGGCGAGGACATCCTGCGGCGGCGTGACGGCTTTAAGCTCACCGACGACCGCGGCACAATGCGTGATGCCCTGTACGAGATCGATTACTGCATGATCTGTCACGAGCGGGAAAAAGATGCGTGCTCGACCGGGCTTCGCGAGCCCGACGGTACGGCCAAACGCAATCCGCTCGGCATCAAAACCGAGGGCTGCCCGCTCGATGAAAAGAT
>Ga0138256_10007277_pt1 | contig 11697 bp, 10 predicted proteins | sample KNB2016incub_MG_FD_105486 | JGI IMG/M metagenome (GOLD analysis project Ga0138256, IMG submission 105486) | Active sludge microbial communities from wastewater in Klosterneuburg, Austria - KNB2014incub_MG | ecosystem: Engineered > WWTP > Activated sludge > Unclassified | place: Austria...
AATTCAATATTTAAACATTCAAACAGATGATTTCTTCGAGATATAATCCTTCGGAAGTAGAGAATAAGTGGTACGACCATTGGATGGAGAACAAATATTTTCATTCGGAACCGGATGAAAGAGAAGCTTACAGTATAGTGATCCCTCCGCCAAATGTGACAGGAGTACTGCACATGGGTCACATGCTCAACAACACCATTCAGGACATTCTAATCAGAAAAGCAAGAATGGATGGTAAAAATGCTTGTTGGGTTCCCGGAACTGATCATGCATCTATAGCCACAGAAGCCAAAGTAGTAAAAATGCTACGTGAGAAAGGCATTAAAAAGGGTGATCTCACCAGAGAGCAGTTTTTAGAATACGCATGGGAGTGGAAAGAAGAATATGGGGGGATTATATTGAAACAGCTTCAGAAATTGGGCGCTTCCTGTGATTGGGATCGTACTGCCTTTACAATGGATGAAGTAAGATCTGATGCGGTCATCAAAGTTTTTGTAGATCTTTACAAAAAAAATAAGCTTTACAGAGGAAAAAGAATGGTCAATTGGGATCCTGAAGCAAAAACGGTGCTCTCAAATGAAGAAGTAATTTACGGACTGGAGCAATCCAGATTATACTATGTTAGGTATCAGATTGAAGGCAGCTGTGATTTTATTACAATAGCTACTACCAGGCCTGAAACTATACCAGGAGACACTGCTGTAGCCGTTCATCCGGATGATCCCAGGTATGCTCATTTGGAAGGGAAAAGAGTCATAGTACCTATCATAGGAAGAGTCATTCCTGTTATCAGGGATACTTATGTTGAAATGGAATTCGGTACAGGTGCACTTAAAGTTACTCCTGCACACGATGTCAATGACTATGAAATCGGCAAACGACATAATCTGGAAGTGGTAGATGTCTTTAATGAAGATGGTACTATGAGTGTTGAAGCAGGCGTCTATGTTGGAGAGGACAGATTTATAGTCCGTAAAAAGTTTGCTAAAGACCTTGAAAATGGTGGTCATATCACAAAAGTAGAAGATTATCAGAACAATGTGGGTCGTTCAGAAAGAACCAATTCGGTGGTGGAACCGCGTTTGTCTCTCCAATGGTATGTGGACATGAAAGCGCTTGCAGGACCTGCTGCAGAAGCAGTTGCCAAGGATGAAGTAGAATTTTTTCCTAAGAATCAAAAGAATATCTACCGTCATTGGATGGAAAATATCAAGGATTGGTGCATTTCCCGTCAGCTTTGGTGGGGACACAGGATTCCGGCTTATTATTATGGAGAAGATGTTTTTGTAGCAGAAACAGCATCAGAAGCATTGGTTATCGCACAAAAAAAATATCCTTCTATTACTGCCGAAGATTTAAGACAGGATGAAGACGTTCTGGATACCTGGTTTTCATCCTGGTTGTGGCCAATTTCTGTGTTTGATGGATTCAGGGACAGAAAAGAGCTGGAATATTATTATCCTACCTCAGTACTGGTGACAGGATGGGATATCATCTTCCTTTGGGTAGCCCGTATGGTTATGGCAGGTTATGAATGGGAAGGAAAGCGTCCTTTTGAGCACGTCTATTTCACTGGCATGGTGCGTGATAAACAACGTCGCAAAATGTCCAAATCACTGGGAAATAGCCCTGACGCACTTCAATTGATTGAAGATTTTGGGGCAGACGGCGTTCGTTTTGGTATGTTGTCTTGTTCACCTGCTGGTGGGGATTTGTTGTTTGATGAAAAACTGTGTGAACAAGGACGTAATTTCAGCAATAAGATATGGAATGCCCTTCGTCTGGTAGATGGTTGGGAAATAGATACTAATCTTAAGATGAGTGAAGGTGAAGCGCTTGCTTTCCAATGGATGAAGCACAAATTGAGATCACTTGCAGTAGACATAGACAAAAACTTTAAGGAATACAGACTTTCTGAAGCTTTGATAAGCATCTATAGTTTTGTGTGGACAGATTTTTGTTCGTGGTATCTGGAGATGGTAAAACCAGCATTTGGTGAAAAAATAGCTGCCCAAACCAAAGAAAATACCATAGAACTATTCAGTCAGATTTGTTCGTTGATGCATCCGTTTACACCATTCATCACAGAAGAAATCTGGCATGCACTCAAAACCAGGGCTGCAGGCGATGACTGTATTTTGAGCAGCTATCCGAAGCCAGGTGCCTTTGACCAGATCATCATAGATAGGGTAGAACAAGCCAAAGACATCATCACCAATATCCGTGATATCCGCAATAAAAATGGTATCAAGATGAAGGACGAACTCGATGTCTTCCTAGTGAAAAGTGAAAGGTCGGACGTTCTACTTCAACAAAATGGCTGGTCAGAAATCTGCATCAAACTCGGTAATCTCAAACAAATAGCCATCACATCAGATGAAAACACAGCAGGTATCGGATTTATCTCAGGTACGGAGAAGTGTATCGTCGTTATGGAGCAAGCGATGGATGTGGCCGCAGAATTGGAAGAAAAACGCAAAGAACTGGAATATCAAAAAGGATTTGTAGCTTCAGTACAAGGCAAACTCAGCAATGAACGTTTTGTAAGTGGAGCACCCGAAGCGGTCGTAGATAAGGAAAAAGCAAAACTCGCAGATGGTCAGGAGAGAATCAAGATATTGGTAGATGATATTAAGAGATTGGAAGGGATGATTTGAACGATATGAACGATAAGCGATGCGAACGAAGAGAGATCTGAACGATGAATGATTGTAATTAAAAATTGGTTTCAAATGAATATATCTGATCAATTTAAAATTCGTATATTTTCTATAGCTTATAAAAAAAAATGGCCACTCATGTAGAGTAGCCATTTTTAGATCTTCCGATCTTTAACCAATTACCAAAACTTTTTGATTATCAGGTTTCTCAAGCCCGATAATTTCATCTCTTTATAATAACTAAAACTCAATCCATACTTTATAAATCCGGTAGGCGAACGTACGGGCTGATTTCCGGTCTCTCATTTAGAAATCAACCCGTAGTTCGTTTGTGTTTTTAATCTCAAGAACATATCCGAATTTTCTGACCGGTTCTTTAACCAGTATGATGATGAAGTATATTTACTTCCTTTCATAATACAAATATGCAATCATCTTACTTTGGAAAAAAATACAAAAAAACTAAATTATAACATATTATTAATTATTAATTATAAATTATTGATATATAATATTATATATGTAATTTTATATGATTATTTATTTAAAATTAAATTTTGATATGCATTCAGCTTTAGCACTTCATTAAAAATAAACAAGAGATTTTATTGATTTCAACAATGGCAATACTCCCTGTTTTATGTCTGTTCGTCAATAAATAGATAATTGTCCTTTGCACGAATATCAATAATTCAGCATTTTGTTGTAAATTTGCACCCAATTTTGAATAAATAGCATGGCTGTTGTATATCTGACAAGGGTTGAAAAATTTAATGCAGCACATAAGCTGTGGATCAACCATTGGTCTGAAGAGGAAAACTTATCATATTTTGGTAAATGTGCCAATAAAAACTGGCATGGTCATAATTATACACTGTATGTCACTGTAAAAGGTTTGCCGGATCCGGTGGTAGGATTTGTACATGATGCAAAAAAACTGAGCAGAATTATCAGAGAAGTGGTCACAGATAAGCTGGATCACTCCAATCTGAATATGGATGTCGATTTTATTCCTGAAGGAATGATGCCCACTACCGAAAATATGGCAGTACTCATTTGGAATCAACTTTGTCCTCACATTCATGGTTGTGATTTGCACTGTATAAAATTGCAGGAAACAGATACAATTTATGCTGAGTATTATGGTGAAAAATAATGTAAATGGGATATAAGAAACATGACAAATATGATGAACACATAACCAATGACTTGTTGTCAAGGTATGCAGACATTATTGATTTAATAGGAGAAGATAAACACAGAGAAGGAATTGCTAAAACACCGGAAAGAGCAGCCAAAGCGATCCAGTATCTTACTCAGGGTTATCACCAGGATGCATCTCAAATATTAAAATCTGCCCTATTTAAAGAAAACTATAGTGAAATGGTGGTGGTTAAAGATATTGAGTTGTATTCTTTATGTGAGCATCATTTGCTCCCTTTTTTTGGTAAAGCACATGTTGCATATATACCCAATGGTTATGTAGTCGGATTGAGCAAAATTCCCAGAGTGATTGATGTCTTTGCCAGAAGATTGCAGGTTCAGGAAAGGATGACTCACGAAATACTGCATGCTATAGAAGACACACTCAAACCTTTAGGTGTGGCAGTTGTGATCGAGGCATCTCATATGTGTATGATGATGCGTGGAGTCCAGAAACAAAATTCTTCAACCACTACTTCGGCCTTTACAGGAGAATTCCGGAATATAGAAACCAGAACAGAATTTTTAAGCTTAATCACTGCAAACCTAAAATAAATCTATGACAGCATTTGTATTCCCGGGTCAGGGAGCGCAATTTGAAGGCATGGGCCTGGACCTTTTTGAAAACAATAGAATAGCACGGGAAATTTTTCTAAAAGCCGACGAAGTGATAGGATTTGAATTATCCAAAATCATGTTTGATGGTTCATTGGAGGAATTAAAGCAAACAAAAGTAACCCAGCCTGCATTATTCGTGCATTCTATTGCCGTTTTAAGTGCAAAAGCAACTATGACACCGGATGCAGTAGCCGGTCATTCTTTGGGAGAATTTTCTTCTTTGGTTGCCAATGGAACGCTTAGTTTTGAAGATGGTTTAACTCTCGTATATACAAGAGCAATGGCTATGCAGGCTGCGTGTGAAGCAATCCCTGGGACGATGGCGGCAATTCTTGGGCTGGAAGATGAAATAGTAGAAAAAATAGTTGCTGATATAGACGATGTTGTAGTTGCTGCAAATTATAATTGTCCCGGCCAATTGGTTATTTCAGGCTCACTGTCCGGTGTAGCAAAAGGTATGCAAAAGTTAACTGAAGCAGGCGCAAAAAGAGCTATCCTGCTGGAAGTTGGAGGAGCTTTTCACAGTCCTCTTATGGAGCCTGCCCGCAGAGAACTGGCAGATGCCATTTTGAAAACAAAATTTAACGCTCCCACTTGTCCTGTGTATCAGAATGTAACCGGCTTACCGGAAACTGATCCTGAAAAGATAAAAATGAATCTGATATCACAGCTCACAGGTGCTGTAAAATGGACGCAAACCATTGAAAATATGTTGGCTGCCGGATGTACTAAGTTTGTCGAAGTGGGTGGAAGTGGTAAAATACTTTCAGGACTGATAAAAAAAGTGGACAGATCGGTAGAAACAGAAACACTTTAATGTATGGATATAAAAGCAGGAAATTTATTGGTAGCAGAACCGTTTATGCTGGATCCGAATTTTAAGCGGGCAGTCATTCTGATATGTGAACATGGTGATCATGGTACTACAGGTTTTGTGCTGAACAAGTCTCTTGATATTAAAATTCATGAACTGATTGCTGATTTTCCGGAGTCAAAAGCGCCGGTACACGTGGGCGGCCCGGTTGCCGTAGATAGTGTTCATTATCTGCACAATGTAGGTGATTTATTGGAAAACAGCCTGGAAGTAAGCCCGGGAGTGTATTGGGGAGGAGACTTTGAAAAGCTGAAGTTTCTGATGGAAAACGGGGTAATAAAAGACAATAATATCAAATTTTTTGTAGGATACAGTGGTTGGTCTGAAGGCCAACTTGAGGAAGAAATGAATGATTCTACTTGGCTTGTAGACGACATGGACGCTAACTATTTATTCAGAATCAAACCGTTTGTTTTATGGCAAACTGTACTTCACAACAAAGGCAATACTTATACTGTTATCGCACAGATGCCGGATTCGGTCAGTCTCAATTGAATAAAAATTAGAAAATCACAATCATTGATAAGTTTCGACCCGCATTATAAATGCCACTAATAAAAAATGTCATTATTGGCAGGTTGAATGTTTATACAAAATTAATAAAAATACATGTACTACGTAAGAGATATATCCGTAAAGTACGGAGAAAGAAGCCTGCTGGATGAAATCAGTTTTATGATCAGCCCGAAAGAGCGGATAGGACTTATAGGTCGAAATGGTGCAGGAAAATCCACTTTGTTAAAAATAATCGCCGGTGAAGCAAAACCTGATGAAGGAATTCTGGAATTTCCCAGCAAAACAACCGTAGGATATCTCAGACAGGAGTTTGAGCTGAATGAAACACAAACCGTGCTTGACGAAACTATGACCTGTCACGAAGAAGCATTTGAATTGCAAAAGCAACTGGATCACTTAAATGTTGAGTTGACCACCAGAGAGGACTATGAAAGTGATTCCTATAGTCGTATGCTGGAAGAGTTGGCAGGACTTACAGGCAGATTGGAGCATTTTAATATTTCTACGCTTGAAATAGAGACCATAAAAATTCTCAAAGGATTGGGATTTACTGACAATGATTTTCAAAGAAGAGTTTCAGAATTCAGCGGAGGATGGAAGATGAGGATCGAACTTTCCAAACTTTTACTTCGTAAGCCGGATTTGCTGATGCTTGACGAACCCACCAATCACCTTGATATTGAGTCGATTATTTGGTTGGAAAATTACCTTTTGGATTATCCGGGTACTGTTATAGTCATTTCTCACGATATTCAGTTTCTGGAAAATGTGTGCAATCGTATCATAGAAGTGGAAATGGGAGGAATCAACGATTATAAACTCAAATACAGTCGTTTTCTGGAAGAAAAAGAGAAACAGAAAACCATTCAGATAGCTGCTTTTGAAAACCAGCAAAGAGAAATCGCGCAAAAAGAAAAAACCATCAATCGTTTTATGGCAAAAGCCACTAAGACCAAAATGGCTCAAAGTATGCAAAAGCAACTCGATAAAGTGGATCGGATCGAGGTACCTGCAGAAATAACCAAAGCCATGACCATACGGTTTGCCGAAGTTCCCAGATCGGGACGTGATGTAGTCAGGACTGTTGATGTGACAAAGTCATTTGACGGGAAGTTGGTTTTTAAAGATATTAATATCACTTTAGAACGAGGTGATAGGGTGGCTTTTGTAGGGCAAAACGGTCAGGGTAAAACCACGATGGCGAAGATTATTGCCGGATTGCTCCCGGCTACTTCGGGCAAAGTCGAAGAAGGGTCAAACATGCATTTATCGTATTATGCACAAAACCAGTCTGAACTCCTGGACTTGAAAAGTACTGTGATGCAGGTGATGGAAGACAAAGCACCGGAAGAAATGCGACCCAGAGTCAGGAATATTCTTGGTTCATTTTTATTTTCAGGTGATGATGCTGAGAAAAAAGTATCGGTACTTTCCGGAGGGGAACGTGCCCGGCTGGCAATGGCTTCTTTGATCATGAAACCCTGCAATTTTCTGATTTTGGATGAGCCTACAAACCATCTTGATATTTACAGTAAGGAGATATTAAAAAATGCATTGAAAGATTATTCGGGAACACTATTGGTCATTTCTCACGACAGAGAGTTTTTATCAGGTCTTACCAATAAAGTAATTGAGTTTAAAGATGGCAGTACTAAAGAATATCTCGGAGATATAGAATATTTTCTCGACAAGAAAAAAATGGACAATATGCGCTCTGTCGAATTACAGAAATCTGATTCGACAGTTCTTTCAATCAATACAGCAATGACTGAAACTAAAAAACCTGATACAGAAGATATCCGAAAATTAAAAAAACAAATCCAAGCAGCGGAACGTGATATTTCCAAGCTTGAAAATGAAATAGGTCTCCTTGAAATTAAACTTTCAGACCCTAATTTTTACACTGATCCGCATTTTATGGAAGTGAATAAAAAATATAAAATATTACAGGACAGTCTGGGAGCTAAAATGTTGGAGTGGGAAACTTTATCCTTTGAACTGGAAGGTGTTTGAAAGTTCAGTTTGTCAATTATTTTTTGAGTCCACTCTGAAAAGCTAAAAATGATCAGATGCTACTAAGAATTCAGGACTCTAAGTTTCACAAATAGATGATTATCAACTGTTTTAATTCGTTATTATTTGTGGTTTTGTGTCTTTGTGGTAAAACTATACTTTTCGGAGTAGACTCAGGTTTACAGGTATTTATCACTTTCATCATTCGTTGAGTGATATTCATTCCACAATTCAAAAAAGGTAGGAACAGCTCTGTTGCTGAATCCACATAATGAATTAAAAAGAAAAACTACGCCAATATCTTTTTCTTTGTCGAAGGCTATTTCAGTCCTGAATCCGTTTACAAGACCTCCATGGTAAACTATATTATTATTTTGAGTGGTTATAAGTCTCCAGCCCAATCCGTAGTGACTGTTTTTTATCCCCGGCCATGAATTAAAATATTTATCTTCTGCAGCAGTATTAATGTAAGGGGCAAAAGCAATGGTACGGGCATTGGGAGAGATCACTTCAGGATGATAACCCATTACGGCATCAAGCCATTTTTTCATATCAGTCAGATTGGCATTTACACCACCGGCAGATATAACATTGTAATAATGCGGATTGAAGTTGACAGGTATAAAACCTTTTTTCTGACCACCATACTTATGACCAGTACATACGTTCTGAGCATTGCACAATTCTTCAAATGTACAACTGGTATTACACATATTGAGAGGTGAAAAAATATAAAACTCCAGTGCTTTTGTATAAGTCATGCCTGTAGCTTCCTCGATCACTTTTTCTATCAGGCCAAAGGCAGCATTCTGGTAAGCATACGCTTTGCCCGTTGAATCCCTTGGTGTAAGACCGTTGAGGTATTGAATGATGGTATTCATGTCCCTGTTATCATCTACCAGATTGGAATACGCATGTTCAGTCAGCCCGGAAGAGTGAGTCAGGATATGTTTTACTCTTAAAATTTTATCTTTTGTTTTAGCCTGCAATTTTAATTCGGGTACATACAAAGTCAAAGGATCATCAAGATGGATGATATTCTGATCAATGAGTATAGCTGCCAGTATACCGGCAAACCCTTTGGACAACGATCCCAATCTGAATACTGACATTGCATCTATGGAATCGTTTGAATAAATTGATTTTGTACCATATAGTTTTTCAAAAATAAGCTGATTGTTTTGGACCACCAGCACAGCCACTCCGGGACATTCAAAATCTTCAAGATTTTTTTTGATGTGCGAATCCAGCAATCTGTTGAATGTGGTATCAACTATAGATGCAGGAGGTATTTCGCCAACAGCCATAAAGGAATGTTTGAAATTCTGACTTAAGTCGCAACCTGACATTATAGCCATGATACTTAACAAAACAAGACTGAATAAACTGAATTTTCCGGTTTTTGAATGATGCATAAAGACTATAATGTAATTACAAATAATTTGTTTACAAAATAAAACATATTATAAAAAATACAAATGTATAAAATATAATAAATACAATGCACTTTTGTATAAAATTAGTTTGTAAATCTTTTTGAAAATAGAATTAGATATAAACAAAGGTAGATGTTTTTCGTAGCTTAAAGCGAATATTTTTTGACAACTTCAACATAATGACCGTGAGCCCACTACTAAAAACCAAATATAAAGAGATGCTGCTAAGATCCTACCACTCCATAGTTCACAAATAAAAGTTTAACTAAGAGAGGATACCTTTTATTAAATGAAAAAAAAATAAAACGATAAAAATGTAATAAATGATTGTCCGGTTCTACACTAAATTTTACATTTACATCTACAATTATTATTTGTACTTCAGAATCTAATGGAATATTTTAATCAGCTGGTAAGAAATTCAAAGAAGGCGCTAAAACCCTGGAGTCCGGGACTGTTTGCCAAAGGTAATTCTGCTGCTGGAATTCAGCTATTGGCATTATTATCCATCAAAACAGTAGCATCCAATTTTTAATTAAACCAGTATGCAGGACCTGAATAGTATTTCCATTAATTTTGATCAGAATCAGGTATTCATCCTGAATCTTTGTCTGGGCATTCTCATGTTTGGTGTGGCCTTAGATCTCAAAATGTCAGATTTCAGATATATACTCCAAAATCCAAAGGCAGTATTGGCGGGTCTGGTATCACAATGGATCTTGCTTCCCGTGCTTACCATCATGCTGGTTTGGATCATTCGTCCGGAGTATAGTCTTGCTTTGGGCATGATTTTGATCGCTTCCTGTCCCGGCGGAAATGTGTCCAATTATGCGGTTCACCTGGCAGGCGCAAATGCGGCTTTATCTGTCATGCTGACCATGATATCCACATTGTTTTGTGCATTTTCAACCCCGTTTATTTTTGCACAGTTGAGGAAAATAATTCCTTCGGGTATCGACCACACCATTGATTTCGACATCAGTTTTGGCGATATGATAGTGACCATAGGGCAACTGATCATCATCCCGCTCATCATCGGATATCTGATGAATGAATATTTGCCGAAGATAACATCCATCATACGCACGCCTGTCAAAAAGATCAGCTTTATCATCTTCATCGGCTTTGTGGTGGCAGCGGTTGCCGGCAATCTTGAAAACCTGAAAAATTATATAGGTATTGTATTTTTTATCGTGCTGATACACAATTCGCTGGCTTTATTCATCGGATTCTTTTGGTCAAAACAGATCATAAAACTTCCTGCGGCGGATGCACAAACCGTCTCCATTGAGACAGGTATCCAAAATTCAGGATTGGCACTCATCCTTATTTTCAATTATTTTGAGGGTGCCGGTGGCATGGCACTCATTGCTGCCTGGTGGAGTGTCTGGCACCTGATATCAGCTTTAGGATTGGCATTCTGGTGGAAAAGGTATAGGGGAGTTGATTAGTTATATGCTTAAAAATACCAGAAATAAAGAAGGGTTAAAAGGAATCCTTTACATAGATGAATTGGAAAGATTCTTGTGTCTTGAATGATATTTGTTTAGTTATTAAGTGGAAACGGTACAAGTTACCTGATAATAATGCTGGCGCAAGTTTGCAACTTGTGCCTACTAATAACTTACTTTGCTATCAAATACAAAGCTATATGATGATACTATGTATAACTTTTGTATTTGATCCTGATATAATGCAATTTGGTAAGAATTTTGTTGGAAGACATTTTATAGTCTTATAGGTAAATGTAAGGATGAGCACTAAATACAAGTTTTTAGATCATGATGGATTATATTTTGTAAGTTTTGCTACAGTAGGTTGGGTAGATGTTTTTACAAGGCCTCTTTACACAAATATATTCTGTGAAAGCGTCAAATATTGTCAACAAAACAAAGGTTTAAACTTGCATGCCTGGTGTTTGATGAGTAATCATGTTCATTTAATATTTTCCCGGTCAGGGTTACATAGTCATTCAGATATATTGAGAGATCTTAAAAAATTTACATCTAAAAAACTACTCGAAGCGATTGAAAACAATCCAGCGGAAAGCAGAAAAGATTGGATGAAGAGCATATTTAGAAATGCCGGAGAAAAGAAGAGTAATAATAAAGAGTATCAATTTTGGCAACAGGACAACCATCCTATCGAACTTTTTAGTCCATTAGTAACATTTCAGAAAATCGATTATGTACATGGTAATCCAGTAGCAGCGGGTATAGTAACCGAATCAGAGCATTATTTACATAGCAGTGCCAGAGATTATGCTGGCATAAATGGAATGCTTGATATAGATGTATTGGAAAGACCCGGGAGTCTTGAAGGATATGTGTTTAGTTATTAGTGGAAAGGAGGCACAAGTAGTATTTATCAGGCCAGT
>Ga0138256_10007278_pt1 | contig 11697 bp, 12 predicted proteins | sample KNB2016incub_MG_FD_105486 | JGI IMG/M metagenome (GOLD analysis project Ga0138256, IMG submission 105486) | Active sludge microbial communities from wastewater in Klosterneuburg, Austria - KNB2014incub_MG | ecosystem: Engineered > WWTP > Activated sludge > Unclassified | place: Austria...
GAAATCAAATGCCGTTCGATAGGAATTATTCTAGCCCATTGGCTAGTTAATTAAAAAAAACGCTGGGGGTATTGTTTTATAACATAGAAATCTCCTTGTGTCCCGATAGCTATCGGGATTGTGCTCTTAGTGTTAAAGTAAAACACAAGCACACAAGTTCACAAAAGACCACGGAATTAGAAATTCATTTGAAATAATAATCCTATATTTTCTTTAAGCTTGAGTTTCACTTCTTCAATATCAACTTTTCTCCCCAGCTCTTTTTCCATCGACGTAACTTGTTTGTCAGTGATGCCGCAAGGAATAATGTAATTGAAATAGTTCAGATCTGTATTCACATTGAATGCAAAGCCATGCATCGTTACCCAACGTGAACAACGCACTCCAAGCGCGCAGATCTTTCTGGCTTTCGCTTTATTTTCCGGATCGAGCCAAACACCGGTAAGGCCTTGAATACGCCCGGCTTCAATACCGTAATCTTTCAATGTAAGAATAACAGCCTCTTCTAAAAATCGTAAATATTTGTGTATGTCAGTGAAGAAAAAATCGAGATCCAAAATCGGATAACCTACAATTTGTCCGGGACCATGATAGGTAATATCACCACCACGATTGTTTTTGTAAAATGTTGCCTGTACTGAAGGAAGATCAGCTTCTTTGATAACAAGATTTGCTTCATCACCACTTCTTCCTAAAGTAAATACATGTGGATGTTCACAGAAAAGTAAGTAGTGCTTAGGAGATTCTTGCTCTTCGATAGAAAGTTTTCTGTTGGCAACTTTGCGATCAATCACTTCCTGAAATAAAGTTTCCTGAATATCCCATGCATCTTTATAGTCTATTAAACCAAGATCACGGAAAATAACAGCGCGATTTTGCTGATCTTCCGTGATCCAGTTTACAGACTTTAAAGATTCATTCATTATATTTTCGACAATTCGCCTTTCAGGTGATTGATGATATTTACTTCTGTTGCATCGATCTGTTTTTTCTCTGCAAGTAAAACAGAAACCCAGTCAGTGAGATGGATCAAATAGATACTTCTCTCCACTTGTGATTTACCTTTTGAATAACATTCACGAACTCCTGCATATTTTGAAAATACACTTTTGCTGATCTCAATTCTTGACTGTGTGCGTGCATAGTCATTGTCGCTGCGTAAAATGATTACAGCTAACTCGTCATGTTTTTCTGTCCAGCCGACTAATTCATTGTGATTCATTTCCGGTAAAATGTGATGCCAGCAAAGCATTTTTGAATTTTCATTTATTTGCTGACGAAAACGTGTCGCTACTCCATTGTAACCATCAACTGCATAGATGACAGGAATTTTATTCAGAAAAAATTCTGTAAGTGAATTTGCTTCTTTCAGAATTGAAGATTTTTCATTTTCGATCAATTCAACCGATGTTTTTAATTCATCGATGATGTGCTTTCCTGCAAATCCTCCTGCTACAAAGACATAGAACAATTGTGTCAGCGAATATCCAATGCAAGCACGCGGCGGAAGTCCACCCGGAATCATAATGTGATCCAGATTTTTTGCTTTAGCGATCTCCGCTACTTTGCCACCGGATGTGATACAGATTATTTTTGCATTCTTCTCCATTGCAAGTTCCATTGCCTGCAATGTTTCTTCTGTATTTCCTGAATAAGAACAAACGATTACTAGTGATTCATCATTTACAAAAGCAGGAACGAAATAATCTTTGTTGACCGTTACGGGTACTTTGCATTCATTGAAAACAATTTCAGATACTATTGTACCGCCAATACCTGAACCACCCAAACCGGTGATCAGAATATTTCTGATTTCTTTTGATGGTTTTGTCATTGAAAACTTCTCTCCAATTACAATAGCTTCTCTTAGCTGTGCAGGAAACTGGTCAACAAGGGCCTTCATATCGCTCATATTACTTTTTTGTTTATTGTGTAAAAATACACTTTTGAGTTAGTCATTTGAAATAATGCGTCAAGAAATTCGAAAAAACTTCAAGAAACAGGAACTCCTACGAAAAAAAGACTGGATAGTTCACTATTCTGAGAGTTGTGAAGAAAAAATATTTCCCGCAGAGGTGCGCAGAATACGCAGAAAATCCGCAGATTTTTTTCTTTTTGTTTTATAACAATAAGCTGATCCAAAGATGCTTGAAATTACAACCCTATAAATCCCGAAGGGAACTCTGCGGATTTTCTGCGTATTCTGCGCACCTCTGCGGGAAATAAATAGCTTGCATGCTCACCCTAGGACCATTCCATATGGGAAGAATATGTGCAGAGATTTCAAATACATCAACCTAAATTTTATCTTTGCAACTCGAAAAAACACGTTTTATGGAATTGAATGAACAAGAATTGATCCGCCGCCAGAAACTGGAGGAATTGCAACAGCACAATATCAACCCTTATCCGGCCGAACTATGGCCAATAACGCACACTTCCAAGGAAATGCTCGATGGTTTTGCTACGAACCCTGATGCATATCGTGAGGTTTCATTCGCCGGTCGTGTGATGAGTATTCGTGATATGGGAAAAGCTGCTTTTGCTGTGTTGCAAGATGGCATTGGACGTATTCAGATCTATGTGAAGCGCGATGATGTGTGTCCCGGTGAAGATAAATCTGCATACGATTTTCTGTTCAAGAAAATGTTAGACATGGGCGACATCATTGGTGTGAAAGGATATGTCTTCGTTACGAAAATGGGCGAGACAAGTATTCATGTTCAAAGTTTCATGTTGCTTAGTAAAGCACTTCGTCCGCTTCCCGTTGTGAAAAAAGATGCAGATGGAAATGTTCATGATGCATTCAGTGATCCTGAAATGAGATATCGTCAGCGTTATGTTGATCTGATCGTTAATCCGCAAGTTCGTGAAGCATTTATAAAACGCACAAAGCTTACGAATTCAATGCGTTCGTTTCTGAATGAAAAAGGATACATGGAAGTGGAGACGCCAATTCTTCAACCTCTTTATGGTGGTGCTGCTGCACGTCCGTTCAAGACACATCACAATACACTTGACATGACGCTATTTTTGCGAATTGCAAATGAGTTGTATCTGAAAAGACTTATCGTTGGCGGCTTTGAAGGGGTGTATGAATTTGCAAAAGATTTCCGTAATGAAGGAATGAGTCGCTTTCATAATCCTGAATTTACTCAAGTCGAATTGTATGTTGCATACAAAGATTATGAATGGATGATGGATCTTGTTGAAGAAATGGTGGAGCGTGTTGCTATTGATACAAATGGAACAACTGACATTCAAGTCGGAGAACACACCATCAGTTTCAAGCGCCCTTGGAAACGTTTTACGATGTATGAAGCAATAGCTCATTATACGGGAATCGATATTACTGACATGGATGAAGCAGCTCTTGCAAAGACAGCGAAGGAATTAGGCATTCGTGTTGACAATACAATGGGCCGCGGAAAATTGATCGATGAAATTTTTGGTGAACATTGCGAAGGCAAATTGATCCAGCCAACATTCATCACAGATTATCCGGTAGAAATGTCACCGCTGGCAAAGAAGCATCGTTCAAAACCCGGACTGGTAGAGCGTTTCGAAGCGATCTGTAACGGGAAAGAGATCTGCAATGCATTCTCTGAATTGAATGATCCTATTGATCAAAGAATGCGTTTTGAAGAGCAAAATGAACTTGGTAAACGTGGCGATGAAGAAGCAATGCAATTGGATGAAGATTTCCTACGTGCTCTTGAATTTGGTATGCCGCCAACGGCTGGATTGGGAATGGGTATCGATCGTTTGTCGATGATCATGACCAATTCTGCATCTATTCAGGATGTGCTTTTCTTCCCTCAGATGAGGCCGGAGAAGAAGGTAGAGGATGTGGAAGCATAGGAGTTGTGCAGGTTAGCAGGTTCACTCACTGATAAATATTCAAATGCCCGGTTCTGTTGACCGGGCATTTTTTATGATGTTTGACATTTTCATCTTAGAAGAGGAATTTGTGCGTAATTTTGCATTAACTAAAAAACAATCCATGAAAAATCTCCTTATTTTATTTATTGTCGTATTTGTACAAGCTTCATGCGGACAATCGACTGAAACGACACGTTCAGCAGAAAAATTCAAAGAAGAAATTGCAAACCCTGATGTTATTCTACTCGATGTGCGTACACCGGAAGAATTTGCGGAAGGTCATTTGGAAAATTCAATCAACTTGAATTATAACGATGCTGACTTTGCTTCAAAAGTGGATAGTCTTGATAAGAAAAAGCAGTACGAAATCTATTGCCGCAGCGGAAAACGCAGCGGTGCTTCCGTAAAGTTAATGCAAGAAAAAGGAATTAAAAATGTCCACGATCTGCAAGGCGGAATTTTGGAGTGGGAAGCGAAAGGCTTTCCGGTTACGAAGTAAGTCAAAAATTAAAATCGCTTCGTAGCAAATGGTTTTCAGATAAAAAAATATTTACTACAATCACTCAGCGGTTTTTCTGCGTATTCTGCGCAAGTCTGCGGGAAATAAATCACGCTTAGTGTTTCCCGCAGACTTGCGCAGAATACGCAGAAAAACCGCAGAAAAGTCCGTAGTCTCCTTTTGATCTTTGTGCTTTCTATGTTTTATTTCTTGCCCTCTAAACAAAAACAAACTTCCCCCCATCCAACTTCTTCTCCCCATCATACCGATACGCCACAAGCAACCCTTCTTTCGCCACACTATAATCACAGCAACAAATATTATTTCTATACAACATCGGATTTCCATGTAACCAGTAATGTCCGAAGAAGACAGGCTTTTCATCTTCTTTGTAGAAATTTGTTTTGATATGCGGATTGATCACAATTGGTTCGTCGATGAGATTTTCAATTGGATGTAAACTGATCGACTTATACGTTGACGACGCCGGATTCTCCCACCATTTTATTCTAAATTGAGTACGCTCATTTTCATCTTTATCTTTGAATGATTTGCCATTTGGTAATGGAATTTCCTTTCCTTTCAATGTTACCTCAACAGAATGAAAGAGTTTATTTTCTTTGTCTGCAGAAGTAGTGATCAAATGTTCAGTCAAACGATCTTTTATCAATAGACTTTTCAAATAATTGATATGATCGTAATCCCAACATGCATGAACTGCTCTGAAATTTTCATTCTCGAAAAATAATGGCAAAGTTTTGAACCATTGAATATACTCATCATACGCCGATTGATGGTCGTTGAAGTCTTTGAGCGTCTTGAAATGCTGTAGAATATTTTTAATAGAATGCTTCCGTAAATATCCACCTTTCATTCTTTTTGTATGAAAGCAGATAGCATTATACTCATGATTGCCCATCAATGCAATTGCACTTCCGCCTTCAACCATGTGTTTTACGATTTTTAGCGTTTCATGAATTTTCGGCCCTCTGTCAATATAATCGCCAAGGAATAGTACTTTTCGTTCCGGATGTGAATATTGTTTTTGCTTTTTTGAGTAACCTAATTTTAAAAGAAGCTCTTCTAATTTATCTGCGTGACCATGGATGTCACCTATGATGTCGTACATTTATTTTCGAGGGTAATTTGATGTTCGTATTTTATTGGCCGTAAATTGTGAATCGTAATTCGTTTATCGAATTCGATATTTAATAATTGGCTCGTCTAATTTCAAAGTAGGATATTTATTATTCTAAGTACATTTCAGACTGTTTTGGATGTCAGGATAGAATGTGTTTGATTCATTGTAATTCGATTCACGAATTACGCCTCCATTAAACAAACGCCTGCAACTCATACAGCTTCTTATAAACGCCACCCTTATCAAGGAGCTGCAAATGAGTTCCGCGTTCAATGATCTCGCCTTGTTGCATGACAATGATCTCATCCGCATGTTTGATCGTCGATAATCTATGCGCAACAACAAGTGTTGTGCGATTTTTCATCAGATTGGTAATGGCATCTTGTACCAGACGTTCGCTTTCAGTATCAAGTGCTGAAGTCGCTTCGTCAAGAATAAGTATTGGCGGATTTTTCAAGATCGCTCTGGCAATACTGATTCGCTGTCGTTGTCCGCCGCTAAGTCTTCCGCCGCGATCACCTACGTTCGTCTGATAACCATCTTGCATTTGCATAATGAAATCATGAGCGTTGGCGATCTTCGCTGCATTTTCTACATCGGCAATACTGATGTTGTCGAGTCCGAATGCAATGTTGTTGAAGATCGTATCATTGAACAAAATACTTTCCTGATTTACGATGCCCATGTTTCCACGAAGATCATTCAGCTTATAGGCATTGATATTTTCTCCGTCGACTAAAATTTCGCCGTGTTCAAGATCGTAGAAACGAGGAAGTAGATCGACCAATGTTGTCTTACCGGAACCTGATTGCCCAACGAGTGCAATCGTTTTTCCTTTTTCAATTTTCAGGTCAATATTTTTCAATACCCATCCTGAACCACCTTTGTGATAGGCAAAAGATACGTCGCGATATTCAATTGAGTGGTTGAAATCCGTAAGCTGAATCGCATGTTCTTTATCGGCAATAGTAATTTCCGCATCGAGGATCTTATTGATCCGCTCCACACTTGCCAGTCCACGTTGAACATTTGAATACGCTTCGCTGAATGATTTTGCCGGCGGAATAAGTTGCGAGAAGATAACTATGAAGTAAATGAAAACGGACGGCTCGAGACTTTCTGCTTCATCCAAAACCAATTTGCCTCCGAAATAAATTACGATGACCATTACTACAGCACCGAGGAATTCACTGAGTGGCGAAGTGAGATCGCGTTTTCTATAGAGGCGAATCATCAATTTGCGATATTCATCATTCAGCTTGTAGAATTTTTTCTGGAAGAATGGTTCTGCCGTAAATGCTTTTACGATTCGTAATCCGGAGAGTGTTTCTTCGATAGCAGAAAGTAATACACCCATCTTCGCCTGACTTTTCGACGAAGTACGGCGCAGACTTTTACCGATTTGTCCGATAAGTAATCCGGCAATTGGCAGAAGAATAAATACAAATAATGAAAGCTGCGGACTCATGATGACCATCGTTGCCAGATATAGCCCAACGGTCAATGGTTCACGGAAGATCACTTCCAGTGATTGCATGATACTCCATTCAATTTCCTGCACGTCGCTTGTCATGCGTGACATCAGATCGCCTTTTCTCTCTTCAGAGAAATAAGTGAGAGGAAGAAATAATATTTTGTTGTACATTTTATTTCGAAGATCGCGCACAACGCCGTTACGGATCGGAGAAATAAAATACATAGCGAGATAACGGAAAAGATTTTTGAGGAAGAACAGAATGACGATCAACACACAGATATACGTCAAAGCCGGAATTTTTCCATGATCAATGATGTATTGACTAAGGAAATAATTGAAATTCGTTAATGCAGCTTTTACCGAGAATGTCCAGGCCACTTTTTCATAAACCTGTTGTTGTCCGAAGAGCACATTTAAAAACGGGATGACCATTGTCAATGAAAAAAGTGAAAAGATCACCGAAAGCATATTAAAAAATATGTTCAAAAAAGCATAGCCCTTATACGACTTCACATAACGCAGCAGGCGCAGGTAGTTTTTCATTGGGGGCAAAGATATTCTTTTTAAGTTCAAAGTTTAGGGGTAGTTGGGGTTAAATGTGTATAAAAATCGAATGGTTTAAGGGGTTTAAATTATTTTGGTGCGATTGGTCGTTCATGCACTAACAATTGAAATGAAATTGAATCTGTACGATCAAATCACAGGTCGCCCCTACGGGGCTTTTGGATTGTGTCTGATTTGCCACGGCTACAAACAGTTCGCCCCTATGGGGCTATCGTCATTCTTAATTTACATATAGAAAACATAAATCAGGCTTTGCGATAGCCCCATAGGGGCGACCTGTTTGTAGAACGATTCAATAAGCGATAGCATTAGCCCCGTAGGGGCGACCTGTGATTTCGTACAACGTTGCATCAAATTTCGGCATTTCACATTCCAATTTTTTTCATCCAATTTCGTTTATTAGATTTGTGATACAATCCATTATTGAACGAAGCAAAAATTTGCATTGACCCTTAAACCCCTTAAACAATTTAAACCCCTTAAACTCTTTAACCAAATAGGCCCATGAAAAACTCCCTCGCAATTTTCCTTTTCATTCTAATCGCCTCAACCACGAACGCCCAATTCTACTTCGGCCCCTAAGCCGGCATTGGCGTAGCGACACTGAAAGGAACAGAAATCGAAATGACCAATCAATTTGCCTATCACGGTGGATTGATGTTCAATATTCCCATCACGCATCATATTTCAATAATGACCGGAGGTTTGTATTCATCGAAAGGATTTAAGTACGATTATGTAACACAGACACGTACCACGCAGGCCAATGGAAGTGGCGGAACAGATACGTTGCTTGTTGAAACCGGAGTGAAAGCAGATGCAACACTTGGCTACCTTGATATTCCCATCATGCTGACTTATTACCTTGGCGACCAAGGCGGATTTTTCATTCAGGCCGGACCGCAATTTTCGTATTTACTTACAAGCTCTGCTACAGTAACTGCTTCTGCTACGTATAGTGTAGTAAGCGGAACGAGCACAGCACCCGCTCCTGCAGAAACTACTACCGATCTCGAGTTTAACAAATCCGACCTGTCGCTTATTGGAGGAATTGGCTACAAACTTCCATCTTTCCTTCTCGTCTATGCCCGCGCCACAACCGGTTTCATGAAAGTCATCGACGGCGATTATGTCGCTGATGAAAATGCGGGTGAGAATTTTACGATTGAAGTGGGGGTGGGGTTGACGTTGGGGGGGAAGTGAAAATCTTCTTGGAAAATTTTGAATTATGTATAATTTAATTTATTCTTTATTCAACAACATTGAAGTTGTAGAAGAAATTGTTACTATTTTCTTATCCCCTTTTGGTAAAACAACATTTACAACTTCGCCTTTGATAAGTTCGATAGAATTTTCAATAATAGTTTTCACTAAAGCATTACCTGCTTCGTGATTGCTTAGAAAAGTTTTTACTTCGGTGCTATATTTTACTTTCATTTTAGCGAGTAGATTTTATTATCAAATTGACAGTCTACGTTTGATAACCGAACTAAAATCTAATTTGCTCTTAACATTTTTACTTTCCGATTTAATTAGCGCTTTATCATTGATCAATTCTAATCGATTTTGTTTTTCTATCACGCAACTCCAATAAGATAAAGGAATAGAATTATCAGAGTGTACGGCTAATCGGATTAGGATCTTATCATTTGGTTTTTCTCTATCATTCAGAAGTCTGCTTAATTTAGTAGAATGCAAGTCAATTACTTTTGAGAAATCCGAACTTTTCATATTAATAGAATGAATATACTCTTTTAAGAAATAGCTAAAAGTGTAAATATTGTCATAAGTATCATCCTTGAAATATTCTTCCATTGTATACTTCAACTGCAATATTCGAGAGTAAGAACGATCATTCTCTGACATTTTTTTAATTTGAGCATTTCGAAATGCAGTAACTTCATTTTCCGACTGTTTTTTGTCAGACGCACTCAATTCACTTGGGAAAACATGAGCTTCAGCAAGTTCTTTGTCGGTGTGTTTTATTTTTCTTTTCATTGATCGTCGTTTAGATATTCTTGAATTAACAATTCTGAGTTTCCTAATTCAGTATTTATATGCCTACCGCAAATTTGGAAATTATATTTGTTTATGTAATGCTGAGCGAGGGTAGTCTTAGGTTCTAAGGCAACAAATCCATCGAAGCCTTTTCTAAATGCAATTCGACAAGCGTAAGCGATGAGACAACCTGCAATTCGGTCATATTGTTTTTCCTCTCCAATATTTTCTATTGAGGATTGTAGTAAATTTATTTTAATCCAGTTTTCAAAATAGACCAATGACATAAGCCCAAGAATGGCTTCGGATTCTAGTAACCGAAGTTTGTAGACCTCATTTTTCTTCTCTTTGTCCCAATTAAAATCAGGAAAGCGTTTACTTTTTTTGATCGTTCTAAAATCGGTTGTCGTCACTGGTTCAATAATCGCCTCCACCTTATGCCCACCTACAGTTTCTACCAAATGCATCAACCAAATATACAATAGTTTACCCAAAAAAGCAATTAAATTTATGAAATATGTAAATAAAATTGCAAAAAACAAATATTTATTTGAAATTCGTCAAAATCCTGTCCCTATCCTCATGCTCTTTATCACTTTTGTGATAGAGCTCAACGAAAACAATTTTTTCTTCCGATTCAAAATGAGCATAAATTAAACGTAGTCCGGAATTCGCTCCCCGACCTTTTAAAGACTTACATGCAATTTTTTTTACTTTGATAACACACGTTTCTAAGTTGAGATTATCAATTTGGAAACTAAAAGGTGGCCTTGCTTGTGGAGAAGCAGTCAAAACCTGTTTAACAACAGTCAAATCTTCATTGAGTGATCTGTACTTTTTCAACAGAATTTTCAAGTCCTTTTGAAATTCCGGAAGTTCAACGAAGTTCATAGCTCTTCACTTTCATTTCCATAATTTCGCACAGAGTATGGCGCTTCTCTGTAAAAAGCCAATTCGTAATTGATATCACTACCTTCTTTTGATGCTAACCATGGCATATCCTTGTGAGAATAGTTGCTGATCGATGTTGCAGACCAGTCAGAAAATTGTTCAATGACTTTATCAATGACCTCCTTCTCGCTTGCTTTCATTTCAGTGAGATCGGCTTTCATGAGAGGAATATATCGTGTTTGAATTTTATCGAAGTACTCCGTTTTAATTCGCTGAATCGTTCCGGCCTTCATCATTTGTTCAATGATAGAATCAAGCTTTTGAGGAACGGGACCAAAAGGAAGTTTGCGATATTTAGCTCCGGTTAAATGTTCTTCATACAATTCGTAATAATTAAAATCGGAGAAGTATAGGAGTTTAAACAGAACAGTTTCACCAACATTTGGTTTGCCGGCGCACCGTTCTAAAATGTACAACAATACATTCTTGAATTTTTTCACCTGAAGTGTTGGGACAGAAATTCGTTCGGTATGCTTTTTCGATTTCAATTTTGTTGACGAATCAACTATTTCGTTGGCTGAAAATTCAACTGACATAAATTCATCCAAAGAAAACCCAAGCACCATAGCAAATTGTTGCAATTCAAGAACATCAACACTTCTGTTTCCCAATTCAATTTGAACCAGCGAAGACCTGGAAATTTTTATTCGATCGGCCAATTCTTCTTGCGACAGACCTTTCATTTTCCGGAGGTCGAAAATCCTACCGCCAATTTGTTTTTGTGTAAGCGAAGTCTTCATTAAGGCTTTTTTTATCAATTTCTGAAGCAAAGATACTAAATGTTCTAAAAACACACAATAAAATGGTGGAAAATCGAACAATTAATTTGGATATCAAAATTAGAAATAACTGCTGCTTTCCTGAGAAATATCATCCTTTCCCACAGCAGTTTCAGTAATTTTATATGGAGTTAAATATTTGATAAATGGACTGTATAATCGTTGATGAAGACAAGGTAGCGAGAGAGGCTATTAAGAAGTTGGTTTCTCAGGTCGATTTCCTGAAACTGAAAGGAGATTTCGATGATCCGTTTTCAGCGGTAGATTATATCCATCAGGAACCTGTTGATCTGATTTTTCTGGATACAGATACTGCCGGAAAAAAGTTCTTTGATATGATCAAAGATCACGAGCCTCATCCAATAATGATATTTGTCGCATCGAAAATAAATTTTTCATTGAACAC
>Ga0138256_10007279_pt1 | contig 11696 bp, 8 predicted proteins | sample KNB2016incub_MG_FD_105486 | JGI IMG/M metagenome (GOLD analysis project Ga0138256, IMG submission 105486) | Active sludge microbial communities from wastewater in Klosterneuburg, Austria - KNB2014incub_MG | ecosystem: Engineered > WWTP > Activated sludge > Unclassified | place: Austria...
ATCCACTCGCCGTCCTTGCGCGAGAAGTTGAGGTGCAGCATGGAGGCGACCGCATCCACGCGCAGCCCGTCGGCGTGGTAGCGTTCCAGCCAGAACAGGGCGTTGGAGCGCAGGAAGTTCTGCACCTCGAAGCGCCCGTAGTTGAAGATGTAGCTTCCCCAGTCGGGCTGGTGACCCTTTCGCGGGTCTGCGTGCTCGTACAGGTGCGTGCCGTCGAAGTACGACAGGCCGGCGGCGTCGGTCGGAAAGTGCGACGGGACCCAGTCCAGGATGACCCCGATGCCATGCTGGTGCAGTGTGTCGATCAGGAACATCAGGTCCTGCGGCGTGCCGTAGCGCGAGGTGGCGGCGAAGTAGCCGGTCACCTGGTAGCCCCACGACGCATAGAACGGGTGTTCCATCACCGGCATGAGTTCCACATGCGTGAACCCCATGCGTGTCACGTAGTCGGCCAGCAGCGGCGCAATCTCGCGGTAGGTCAGCATGCGATCGCCGTCGTCCGGAACCCGCATCCACGAGCCGATGTGCACTTCATAGATCGACATCGGCCCGTCCATGGCACGGCGGGTGGCACGCTGCTCCATCCACGCGCCATCGTGCCACTCGTAGTCGAGGTTCCAGACCTTCGACGCGGTCTTCGGCCCGACCTCGCAGTGGTAGCCGTACGGATCGGCCTTGTCGACGCGGTAGCGTTCGTTCCGGCTCACCACGTGGTACTTGTACGGGTCGCCGTGCCCGATCCCTGCAACGAAGATCTCCCAGATGCCCGAGCCGCCGTGCAGGCGCATGGGGTGCGCCTTGCGACTCCAGTCGTTGAAGTCGCCCACCACGGATACGGCGGCGGCGTTAGGTGCCCAGACGGCGAAATAGGTGCCGGCGACCCCGTCGGCAACGTGCAGATGTGCCCCCAGCACGTAGTGTGCGTGATCGAGGGTCCCCTCGTTGAACAGGTGGACCGTATTGTCGTCCAGGAGGGTGACGTCGTAGCGCGCGTCGAAGGCGGTCATGCGTGGAACCCGAGGTTGAAGGGCCGGAGGGGGCAGCGATCCCACGGTACGCAGCCGGCATGCGCAACGTAGCCCCACTCGACACACGCCCGCCACCAGCTCTCGTGCACGGTGGGGGGCGTTGTTCGTGTGCTGCTGGCGCGGGGGCGTCCGGACGCGCGTGACTCGAGGGGCGGTTCCCTCCGCAGGCAACTTGGACCATCATCCAGTGCGAGGTCGCTTCCGGGCCTCTCGAGGAGGATCTCCCCCCACCACGCGGACCAGCGACATGACACTCGGTAGCTGCAGCGTCGTTGAGACCGGTATCACCCTCGACGACGAGCCAGTCGGCGGCGGAGTGCGCACGTGACCGACGGTACCACGATCTCGCGCCGCGGATTTGTCGGGGGTGCGGCGGTCACCGCGCTAGGCGCGGCGATTGGTCCCGGCCGCCCGTTGGAGGCACCAGGTCGCGACGCGTCGGCGCCGCCGTCGCGCGCCGTGTGGGAGTTGTACGTCGGAACCTACACAGCCGATACCGCAAGTCGGGGGATCTATCGGCTGCTGATCGACGCACAGGATGGCGGCGCCGTCGCGCTGACCCTCGCCGCCGAGTCGGTCAATCCGTCGTTCCTCGCCCTCACGCCCGACCGCCGTCATCTGGTCGCCGTGAGCGAGGTGACGACCTATGAGGGACGGGCGTCGGGGGGGATCACCGCGTTCACGCGCGACCCGGTATCGGGCTCGCTGGCACGGACGTCGGCCACCGCCTCCCTGGGTGGTGCCCCGTGCTACGTCATGGTCGATCATGCCGGCGGTCACCTCCTGCTGGCCAACTACCTGGGGGGGAATGTTGCCGTCTTCCCGCTCTCGGCCGACGGCACCCTGGGTGACGCCACGGCGATGGTGCAGCACAGGGGCAGGGGACCGAACGCGGCGCGGCAGGGGTCGCCGCACGCGCACTGTGTGTTGCTCGACCGGGCGAACCGGTTTGCCGTCGTCGCCGATCTCGGCATCGACCGGATCAAGGTCTACCACTACGATGCCGGTCGCGGCACACTGGAGGCGGCGCAGCAGCCCGAGGTGGAGCTGCGCGCGGGGGCAGGGCCGCGACACCTGGTGTTCGCGCCAGACGGGCGCACCGTGTACGTGGTCAACGAACTCGACTCGACGCTGGTGGCGCTGGAGTACGATGCGGCGATCGGCACCCTGCGCGAGCGGCAGGTGCTGTCCACTCGCCCGCCGCGCGCCACGGGGGACAATTATCCCGCCGACCTGCACATGCATCCCACCGGGCGATTCGTCTATGCGTCGAATCGCGGCGACAATACGATTGCCGTCTTCTCCATCAACGGCGCCAGCGGTGCCGTGACCCTCGAGCAATCCGTGCCGACCGGCGGGGCGTGGCCGCGCAATTTCGCGCTCGACCCGTCGGGGACGCTGCTGCTGGTTGCCAACCAGCGGTCGGACTCGATCGTTGCCTTTCGCATTGATCCGGCGACGGGTCGGCTCATGGCCACGGGCACGCGGATCGACGTTCCGGCGCCGGTCTGCCTCCGATTCGTCGACCCGGTGTCGGCGGCGCGCTAACGCTTTGCTGCAAGGGGCGGTGTCCTCGCCGCCCCTCGCCGGCGTCCATCACCGACCACGACGCGCACGCCACGCGGCGAGCACCTCTGCTTCGCGCGCTCGCGGGAGCCCTGCCCGCAGGCGCTCCTGCTGGTCGGCCGGGCGGGAGTGGTACCACGCCATGCCATCGCGCACCGTTTCGGACAGGGGGCGGAAATTCAGGCCGGCCGCGAGCGCCTTGTCGATCTTGCTCGTGCAATACGCATACGTGCTGGCCCCGGCATACGTCCACACCGGCATCTCGGCCCACGAGCGGATTTTCTGTTCGGTGAGGAACGACTGCGGGACCCACGTGAAGCGGGAGTCGTTGCTGTAGACCGACTTGATGCCGTAGAGCATACCCCCGATTCCGATGGGGGCCTGTGGTCCGACGGCGTTGAAGATCCCGGTTGTCCGCGACTCGGCCAGGCGAATCATCCACTGCGACAGGTCGCGCACGTCGATCCACTGCACCGGATCTTCGTACTGTCCCGGGGCGAGGATCTCGCCGCCCCGCTCGATGCGCCACGGCCAGTACGTGAAGCGATCGGACAGGTCGCCCGGGCCGACGATGAGCCCCGGGCGAACGATCGTGCTCTTGCCCGGGAACGCCTCCTCGACCAACTGTTCGCAGCGTGCCTTGCGCGAGCCATAGCCGGCGGCGTCGGCCTGGGGCCCGGAGATGGGCGAAAGCTCGAGCAGCGGTGACGACTCGTTGGGGGACACGCGCTCGGTGTTGGCGTACACGCCCGTGCTCGACACGAAGAAGAAGTGCCCCACGTTGCCCTTGAGCACCGCCGCCGCGTCGACGATCCACTGCGGCTTCCCGGTGGGGTTGTCGATCACGACGTCCCAGGTACGCCCCTTGAGCGCGTCCAGGCCCCCCGCTGCGTTTCGGTCGCCCTGCAGCTTCTCCACGTTAGGAAACAGCCAGCTGTTGGTCTGACCGCGATTGAACAGGGTGACCGTGTGGCCACGCGCGAGCGCGTAGTGCACCTGCTCGGGGCCGATGAATCCGGTGCCGCCGAGGATGAGAATGCGCAGCGGGGCCGCGGCTCGCGACGGGGGCGCCGAGCCTGCTGCCGAGGAGACGCCCTCGCCGGTGAACGGCGCGGCATGCGCCGGCAGGGCATGCAGCCCGAGCGCGCCGCCGGCAACGGCCGCCGACTTCAGGAACGTGCGACGATCGACGGTCATCGGGATGAACTGGCGGAGAGGGAAGGACGGAGTCCCATGAAACGGCTACGATACGCTCAAGTCTAGCGCTCGCGCGAACGGATTGGGACGCACCGTATGGGACACACCGTCGATGGCCTCGGATCCGTCAGCCTAGAACGGCAGCCAGTAGCTCGCCTTTACCAGGAAGGTGTTGTCGGTGGGGGCGCGCATGAGCGCCGACAGGTCGCGCCGGAAGGAGAAGTCGCCCTGCATCACGTCGCTGCGCTGGCGCCGCTGCCACACCAGGAACAGCGCGGACCCTGGGCGATACTCCCAGCGGACCACCGCATTGCCGATGAGGGAACGCACGTTGAAGTCCTGGCGCGCGACCGACAGGTCCGAGCTGCCGTTGCGGTCGAGGTCGAAGTGACGAACCGAGGCGCCATCGACGCAGGTGGCACCATTGGCGCATACCGTGCCGCCCCCGCTGGCTGCCTCCGCGCTCCCCTCGCCGAATCGCTCGAAGTCGAACGTGGATGGGGCGCTGAGCTGCTTGTAGTTCGAATAGTCGCCCGACGAGAGCAGAGGCTGGGCGAACAGCTGGAAGCTGAGGGTCGGTGAGAAGGCGGCGTTGATGCGCGTCGGGAACGAAAGTTCCCGGCGGGCGACCTCGCCGAAGATGTAGAAGGCACCATACGTCGGGGCGTCGCTCAACGGGCCGCTGGTGGTGACGTACTGGGCACCGATGGTGGACCGCGCGTAGCGAGGCTCCACCTCGATCTCGATCCGCGACGATGGGCGAAGCCGGATCTCGATGGCCGCCTGCGATTCGTTGCCGCTGCCGAGCGCCCCGCGCCGCACGTAGAGGCTCGGCTCGAGCGCGACGCGAGCGCGCGAGTCGGTCCGCATCGAGAGGCGGGCGTCCGACCACCTCGGCTGCAGCATGAGCGGGCCGCCGCGGGTGCCCACCCGATCCATCACCTCCGGGTGGTACTGCGCGTTGGCGTCGATCCGCCAGAAGTTGTTGAACTCGAGGTTCGTGTTGGCGCTCACCGATCCGCTGACGTGGGCGCGTCCCCAGGCGTCGATGCTCGGGCGTCCGGCGATCGCGTCGTGCGACCAGTTGTGAAAGGTCGACAGGCCGACGTTGTACGAGCGGAAGAGCCGCCCAGGGGTGATCTCCCGGTAGTTGATCCTCGCGCCGCCGTCGAGCACCTCCTGTCGGGTGCTGAAGCCAAGATCGTTGATTTCGAAGCCCGGCGAGACCTCAGCGGCCCAGACCGACCCGGTCCAGTGAGTACCTCGCCGCTTCTCCAGCGTCATGCGCCAGTCCATCCCTGTCATGCTGGTCGCGCTGGAGTCGACGCGTAGCCGCCGGGCGTCGGGACGCTGGAAGAAGTGATTGCTGGCGCTCTGAATGCGGAGCAGGGCCGTCGAGTCACCCTGCACATGGCTGCCGGCCACGTAGCCGAAGAACGCCCAGGCGCGGTTGTCCCACTGGTGCTCCCAGTCCACCCCGCCGTTGTACGCCGAGGAGGGGAGGAAGTTGAAGGCACCGTCGCCCGGGAGCCGCCGTTGAAGGGATGACACGATGGCGCCGACGGTTGAGGCACCACCGTTGAAGTCCTGCCGCAGCCGCACGACGCCGTTCTCCGACCGTGGTTCCACGAGGTACGGCCGCGTCGGCTCGCCCTCCGCCAGGAACGCACGGCCGTCGGCCTCCTCGGTCACGGCAACGAGGGCACCTAACGACAGTCCTCGTTCGGTGCGACCGGTGAGCTTGACCGCGCCAACGATGTTGGCCGACGATGGCGCGTCGGCGAACTGCGCATCGCCCGGCGCGGACCCGCGCGGAGCGCGGCCGAGCCGGCGACTGTAGTACAGGCGGTTGCGCCCGCCAGAGAGGGTGAAGTCGAAGATCTTGGCGTCCTCGACGAAGAAGGGGCGCCGCTCCTCGAAGAACTGCTCAAAGGCCGTGAGGTTGATGACCGCGGGGTCTGCCTCGACCTGCCCGAAGTCGGGGTTGATCGTCGCGTCGAGCGTGAACTGACCGCCGAGTCCCACGCGCACGTCGCTCCCCACGCGCGCGGCCTGGTCGCGCCCCGTCCGGAACGGATTCCCGGATTCGGACGTGCCGCGAAACACCGAGCCGAGGACGTAGGGGCGGATCTCGATGCGACGAGCGCTCTGCGCCTTCACGCCACCCAGGGTCGCGAACTGCGAGATGAAGCCACGCTGCAACCGCGAGACGAGCGCGAAATGCGTTTCTTCGTTGGTGCGCAGTCGGCGGCGCGCAAAATTCACTCCCCACGACTGCTCGGTGTCGGAGGCACGAAAGCGAAGCTGGGAGAGCGGGATGCGCAGCTCTGCAGTCCAGCCCAGCGAGTCAATCGCCACCGCCGAGCTCCACACCGCATCCCAGGCGCGATCGCGCTCGGCGTCGTCGAAGATGTACTCGTCGCGCTGCACGTTGGCGGCGCTCACCCGGAAGAGGAAACCGGTGCGCCGGTCGCGATTGGAGTCGAAGGCCACCTCGAAGTAATCGGCCTGGGCGTCCTGGTCGCGGCGGACCACCTGGCGGGCGATCGTCCCCGGCTCGCTGTCGAACATGCGCGCGCCGATCCAGACCGCGGTCTCGTCCACCAGCACGCGGACTTCGGTACGCTGGGCAGCGGGACGCCCCTCGATCGGGAGGCGCTGGACGAACTGGGCCCCGACGTCGGCCGCCTGCCACGCGGCCTCCGTGAGCCGCCCATCGAGCGTCACGTCGCCCGTGCGCGCGCTCACCCGCAACGAGCGCAGGGTACCCGCCGACGAGGCGGGGGCTGCCGCGCCCTCGGTAACCTGTGCCCTGGTCCCGCGAGGAACGGCAACAAGAAGCGCCGCTGCCAGGGCGGCGCAAACGAAACGAATCACGATGCGTACTGGACCATGGGGGACGACGCCGTCCGACCGGAAGAAATCGGGAAAGGGTGTCGCTGTGCATACGCACGAAGCAGGCGGGACGTTCAGGGAGCGGCGTCGCCGACCTCGGTATTGTCGGCCGCTAGAGGAAAAGGCCAGCCGACTTTATCGGGTTTCTGCCGGTCGATTTGACCGGCGCCCACGGTTCGGGTGGTGCCGCAGGTCAGGTCGGGTGGCCTGCTGACGGGGGCGTACCCTCGCCGCCGCGCTGCACGATCTGCGCGACGGCGGCGCGCACCTGCTCACGGACGACCGCGTGGTCGTGGTCTCGCAGGGCGTACAGTACCGGCAGATCCTCGTCGGTCCCCACATTCGCGAGCACGGCGGCGGCGTTGCGCTGGAGCATCCAGAGCTTGGCGCGCTTGATCGCCGATCCCCGGAACGCTGCGGCGTAGTCGTCGGGCGCCATCGTGAGCAGCTGGCGCGCCAGCGTTCGCGCATCGGTGTCGACGAATATCGGGCGGGGGGAAAACGCCGAGTGCGCCGGCAACTCTCGCCCGAACCGCACGTTCCATGGGCACACTTCCTGGCACACATCGCACCCGTACAGCCATTCGCCGATTCCCGCCCGCAGCTCCTCGGCGATCGCCCCGCGGTGCTCGATGGTCAGGTACGAGATACACTTTCGCGCATCCAGCGCGCGTGGTCCATCGAACGCCTCGGTCGGGCACGCGTCGAGACAGCGCGTGCAGCTCCCGCATCGGTCGGCGTCGAACGGTGCGCTCGGCTCGAGTTCGATTGCGACGAACAGGGAGCCGATGAAGAAGTACGAGCCCCGCCGCGGGTTGATCAGGGTGGTGTTCTTGCCGAACCAGCCGAGCCCTGCGCGCCGGGCCAGGTCGCGCTCCAGGATGGGTGCGGTATCGACGTACGCCCGTCCCGGCACCTCTGCGCCGACGGTGGTGGAGAGCCACGCATGCAGCTGGCGGAGCCGGTCCTTCATGAGGTCGTGATAGTCGTCGCCTCGTGCGTAGCGCGCGACCGGACCGGTCGGCTCGTGCCCGCCGTAGTCCATGCCAACCACGATGGCGCTGACCGCACCGGGGTGAGGACGTCGGGTGTCGTGGCGAAGTGCTGGGTCGCGCGCGAGGTAGTGCATCTCCCCCTCGCAACCACGCGCGAGCCAGGCGTCGAAGTGTCCGGCCGTCTCGGCGGGACCCAGGCGCACGAACCCCGCGAGGTCGAAGCCGAGTGCGTACGCCTGTCGCTCGATGCGCCGCTCCAGTGTCAGCGCGGGCACTGCTGTTCCGTGGGAGGCGGTCGCCTCGGCGCTCACGGCTGCGTCCCGATCCAGCGTGCGTACCGAATGATGTCGTCCGCTGGTGGCACGATGTCCGGGTCACCGTAGGCGGTCGTCATGCGCCAGCGGACGTACGGCATCGACGGAAGCGGGAGAAAGGGGAAGCGTGCGTACCAGCCGCGCACGCGAAAACGCCAGGCGACCCGCAACAGGTCGATGGCGAGGGGCGGACGGCGGAGGCAGGCGAGCATGAGTCGAGCGATCAAGCGTCCCCAGGACATGGGGGTAATCTAGCGGATCGGTGCGCGGCAAGACGGGGGGCGGCGCGTGCCGCTACATTGCATGGCAATGGACGCGCGCTGAGAGAGTCATGAGGCGCGCCATCAATCACGCGCGCGGGTCGCTTCGGCTGCCGGCGCGCCTGCCGCCAGCCGTCCCCTCATGAAGTTGTGGATTGACGCGGACGCAGCCCCGCGCGACGTGAAGGAGATCGTGGCGCGAGCCGCCGACCGACTGGAGTTGGAGACGATCTTTGTCTCCAATCAGCGGATACAACTGCAGCCCGGCAGCCGCTTCACCTCGGCCGTGCGGGTGGACGGCGGCCCCGACGTGGCGGATCGCCACATCGCCGACCGGGCAGAGCCGGGCGACGTCGCCGTCACCGCCGACATTCCGTTGGCGGCCCTGCTCGTGGCGAAGGGGGTGGCCGTGATCGACCCGCGCGGCGAGGAGTACTCGGCCGAGACCATCGGTGAGCGTCTCTCGGTCCGCGACTTCATGGATGGGTTGCGCGGTGCCGGAGTCGAGACGGGCGGTGCGGCGCCCTACGGACCGAAGGACAAACAGCGATTTGCCGGCGCGCTCGACCGGGCGTTGACCCGCGCGCGTCGGCGCTAGCTCCGTTGCTGCGCCCGCGCCTGCCTACTGCAGCGGCGGCTTGCCGGATGGTCGCGACGGCCTGCCCGGCATGTCGGCGGGGCTGCCCTGCGCGATTGGCGGCGAGGGCAGGCCCTCCATCGTGTACCCACCACCCCGATAGAGCCGGTCGGCTGTGTGGAAGAACGCGATCGCGTCTTCTACCAGCGCACGTGCCGCCGAGTCGGGGCGCTCGATGCGTTGCAGCCGCCGGTGGTCGGGATCGTACTCGTAGACGTCTGTCGCCTCACGCAGTCCCAGCACCGCCAGGCGATTCCCCCGCATCATCGCGATGTTGGAATTGTGCGTCATGAAGGCACGTCCCTGGTCGGGTGAGGCGGTGAAGACGTCGTGGCCAAACCACTTGCTCTCGTACGACATGCCGAGCCGCGCCATGATCGTCGCCGGAAGGTCGAGGGACGAGGCGAGCGTCTCGATGCGCCTCCCCGCCGGGATGAATCCCGGGGCGTAGAACAGGACCGGGACCTCGTAGCTCGGGAGCGGGATTTCCGGGGCGCCGTACACGCGTGCGCCGTGGTCGCCCATGAGGACGAAGAGTGTGTTGTCAAACCAGGGATGGTCCCTGGCCATGCGCATGAAGCGCCCGAGTGCCCAGTCGGCGTACTGGACGGCATTGGTGCGCCAGTGCTGGTCGGGATCGGCGGCGATGCGCCCGGTCGGGTAGGTGTACGGCTTGTGGTTGGAGACCGAGAGAATGGTGGAGTAGAACGGTGCGCCGCCTGCGTGCAGTGAGTCGAACGTGGCCAGCGCCTTGTCGAAGATGAACTCGTCGGCCACTCCCCAGGCCGTTGCGAACGCATCGCGTGGAAAGTCGCGCTGCTCGATCACGAGCTGCATGCCGTTGTTGCGCATGTACGCGCCCATGCCGTCAAAGAGCGCCCGCCCGCCGTAGATGAACGACGTGTGGTAGCCACGGTCTCGCAGGACGGCCGGAAGGGTGAACAAGTCCCGTGAGGCGGGGCGTCGGACGATGGAGATCCCCGGCAGGGGGGGGAGGGCGGACGTCGTCGCCTCGAGGGCGCGGATGGTTCGATTGCCGGTCGAGTAGAAGTTCGTGAGGGCCGTTCCCTCGGCGATGAGCGAATCGAAGCGCGGCGTGAGCACCGTGTCGCCTCGCGGATGCAGCGACGAGAGGAAGATCGAGCCCAGGCTTTCCTCGAGGACGAGCACGACGTTGCGGCGCGCCTCGGGCGACGAGGCGGTGACATGCCGGAGTGTGGGATTCGCCGACGCGATCGGCCCGGCGGTCCCGCTGGGGACCGCGAGCATCGCACGCACGCGCGCGGCCTCCTGGTGCGCCGGGCGGGTGGCGTAGAGTCCCTCGTACGGGGCGTCCTGCCCCAGGAAGGCCATCCAGATGGTGTAGTAGCCGTTCAGCGCGATCTCGTTGAGCGCGCGGTCATCGGAGACGCGTCCGAGCTGCGGCGAGACCGCGAGCGTGAGCACGCCTAACGAACTCGCGAGCACGGCGAGGCTCGCCAGGCGCGTGCGCCCGGGCGTGGCGCTGTCGAGCGCCCGCGTGATGCGTCGCCGCGCCAGCCAGACGCCGAGTGCCCCGGCGCCAGCGACGGCGAGCAGGATGGCGGGGAGCGGATAGCTCTCCCAGAGATTCGTGACGACCTCGGTCGGAAAGACGAGGTAGTCGACCGCCACGAAGTTGAAGCGCCCGTTGAACTCGTCGAAGAACAGGACCTCGGCGGCGATCACGAAGGCCGACAGGGCCACGAGTCCGAAGAACCATCCCTGCATCCAGCGCCTGACTCCTCCACGAGCGAACCAGCGATCGGGGAGCAGCGCCAGGACCACCACGAGCGGTGCGATCAGCCAGGCCGCGGCGACAAGGTCGAAGACTTCGCCGACTGCTACCGCCCTGGCGATGGCCACGCGGGGCGCGACCAGCTCCGGCCAGGCATACGCCAGCAGGACGAGGCGGGTGGCGAAGCCGAAGCCGAGCAGGAGCACGAGCGCCAGGGCGGCGAACGAGAAGCGCCCCAGTCGGGATGCCGCATTCATTGACTCGGGTACGACTGGTCGCGCGAGGGCAACTGGCGCGGGCGTGCTCGTCAAGCAAATGCTCCGGTCACAGGATTCCCGTAATCTGGTGAGGACGCAGGCAATCGGGCGACAAATCTTGAACGTCAGGTTCCGACGCCGACGCGGGGCTGCGCGGTACGACGGCTCTCTCGCGACAGCTCTCTGGCGACAGCTCTCTGGCGACAGCTCTCTGGCGACAGCTACCTGGCACCGTCACCTGGCGTGGCAGCGGCGGGCTGGCCGCGCACGAAGGCGATATAATCGGTCGGTGCTGGCACGAGGCCGCCACGGCGGAGCATGAGCGAGACCTGGCCGCGATGATAGGCACCATGCATGGCGACATGGGCGAGGATGTCCGCGACCCGGCTGGTGAACTGGTTGCCAGCGCTGTTGGTGTATGCGACGTCGCGAAGGAGTGACGCATCGCTCTCGCGCGCGAGCAACCGGGCGTAGCCCTGGGCATTCTCGTCGGACAGCGCTTCGCATTGCTCGAGGGTGAGCACAGGCCAGATGGGGACGCTCCCGCCGCGCCCCGCGATTCGTGCCAGCCACACATGTTCGGCGGCCAGCAGGTGGGCGTACTGCGCCAGCGCCTGCGGGTCAGTGTCCGGTCCCTGTCCCAGCGACTCGAGGACGCGGGTGTTGGCCCACTCGGCGTGGGCGAAGAGGGAGCGTAGCAGCGACGTTGTCATGGCAGGATGGGGAGCGGGCGCGACGGAAGCCGACGGCACTGCCTGGCGACTGCAAGACCAACGATCCGCAGGTCCACC
>Ga0138256_10007280_pt1 | contig 11696 bp, 8 predicted proteins | sample KNB2016incub_MG_FD_105486 | JGI IMG/M metagenome (GOLD analysis project Ga0138256, IMG submission 105486) | Active sludge microbial communities from wastewater in Klosterneuburg, Austria - KNB2014incub_MG | ecosystem: Engineered > WWTP > Activated sludge > Unclassified | place: Austria...
CTCATCCCCCGCAGGGTCTTCGTCCCGGTGGCGCCGGGTGAATGAGCGCTTGTCCCCCTTGGCGCGAGCGACCACACGCGTGCCTTGAGATACTCCCATGGGTTGGGAACGATCGATCGTGAGGGCACAAGAGGACGGCTCGCAGAGCCTCGCCTAACTCTTGCGCCAGAGCGGGGCACAAGAGGACGGGCTCGCGGAGCCTCGCCTGACCCTTGCGCCAGAGCGGGCTTGCGCGAGAACAGGGCATGGCACGGATCGCCGATCCGTGCCTTCCACCTGATCACCACGTTGCCCCCCTTCGCGCGGGAGATCGACGTGCGTTGGCCGCTGGGTGGGTAGGCCGTCCTCCCGTGCGCTGGGAAAGGTTGATCGTGAGGGCACAAGAGGACGGCTCGCGGAGCCACGCCTGACCCGTGCGCCAGGGCGGGGCGTGCTCTTCGAAGGCGGGCAACCCGACCCGGTGGGCCACGTCAACCCGGTGCTGGCCCTGCCCTGGCCGGATGGACGACAACAGCCCACCAACCCCCCAAGCCCATGAAACCGCCCACCCTGGCCTATGCCCTGTTGTTCGCGGGGCCGCTGCTGGCCCAGTACCCCTTGGTGAACACCTCCCCCCAGACCATTTTCGTGCTGGGCAGCCTGGATTCCGGTACGCGATACATCGGGCCCTTCTCGCCCCCGGACAGCCTGCCGGGCACCCGCACCATCTACCACATGGACCTGACGGTGGACCGGGTGCTGAACTTTCCGGCGCCACCCCCCGGCATGCGTTGGGCGAACATGGGGTACATCACCGAGGCCTTGTTCGATACGGACCCGTCCACGGTGGAGTTCACCATGGTGGCCATGCCCAGCGGCGGTCCGGGCAACTTCGCATCGTTCGTGTTCCGGGAGGATGGAACGACCCTGTTCAGCCAGAACCCGGGCAGCCTCACCAACGGCCCCTTGTTCTTGGACTCGTACGGACCCATCTTCATGACGGCCCAAGGCACCTTCATGACAGTGCACACCTACGGGGTGAACCTCGGCCCGGTGAACATCTACCAACTGCCGGGCACACTGCCCTGCATGGACTGTCATGGTGCACCGGCCTCTGAAGGGCTGGCCTTGAGCGATGGCGCGGTCCAGAGCGACATGGCCTCCGGCATGACCCTGCTGCCGAACCCGGCCCACCAGGAGGTGTGGGTGCGGTTTGAACGCGACGACCGGCGGGCGGATGCCATCGTGCTGTGGGACGCATCGGGGCGTGAAGTGCTTCGCACGGCGGCGGCCCCAGGGCCGGTGACGCGGATCGCGGTGGGGCATCTGGCGAACGGGCGGTACACGGTGTCGGCCCTCCGCGATGGAGGCCACCGGGGTTCGTTGCCGCTGGTCGTGGCGCATTGAACGGGTTGCCCCCCTTCGCGCGGGACGCTGAGCTTGCGGATCCCTTCTGCGGTCCACCTTCACGAGGGATGACAGATCCCCAGAGCGGACGGAGCGGGTCTGCAGGTGGGTCAGGCCCTTGAACGAGGTGCCTGCCGGTCTCCCTCGGTCGACGACGCCTTGCCGCCCATCGGCAGAGGCGGCTCCTGCGGCAGCTCGACGAAGGCGAGCAACGGGCCACCACGGCCTGTCTTTTCCGAGGGTGGACCCGGACCATGTTCTCCGAGCGGACGATACCGGACAGCGGTGGGCGAGGTCACGGACTTCGCGAGCCGCGTTGGTGGCTGGCCGACACGCATCCTCCGCACACGTCGCCCCGCGCGGACCCCGGGCGCGGGAAGAGGCGCGCGATCCCGGCCCTGTCGGGGCCGGCGTTCCCCGGTTAGCTTCACCGCGGATCATCCGCCCCCCATGCGCCCACACCACCTGCTTCTGCTGATCGCCGTGTTCGCTGGCTGTGAACGCCCCGCCGGGCCGGACCGCCCCTGGGGGGATCGCCTCGCCGAGGCGCGCACGCCCGATGCGCGGGTGCAGCTGCTGGTCGCCACGGCGGAGCCGCTGTGGGCGGGCTCGCCCGACTCCGCTGCCGCCTTGCTCGAACGGGCGGATGCCGAACCCCGGAACGCGCTGGGCCGACCCACCCTGCGCAAGCTGATCGCCGCGCGGTCCACCTGGGTCCGGCGGACCAAGGACAGCACCGCCGTACGCTACGGGCACGCGTTCCTCGATGGTGTGGCCACCGGCGACACCCTGATCCGGGCCCTGGCGCTGCGCATGCTGGCGCAGGCCTATGGCGTGCGCGGTCTGGAGCGGCCCGCGGACAGCCTGCTGGCCCTGGCGATCGACCTGGCCGAGGCGAGCAAGGACAGCCTGGCGATCGTGGACAGTTACGCCGACCGCATGCGCACGGCCACCGCGGTCGGGCGACCGGACCTGTCCCTGGAGCTGTCGCGGCGCATCACCCGGCCCTACCGGACCACCCCGGACAGCTCGGCGCGCTGCACCTTCCTGGTGAACCGCGCGAACGCCTATGCGCAATTGGCCAAGCTGGACAGCGCGCTGGCCGACCTGCAGGAGGCCCGGGACATCAGCGCCGCCATCGGGGATTCCACCATCCTGGCCAGCAGCTGTGCCATGCTGGGCGCCTACCAGACCTTCATGGGGCAGGTGGACAAGGCCGCGAAGAACCTGCTCGACGCCTATCGGATCGCGGAAGCCCAGCGCAACCCCCGGCTCATTGCGGCCAGCGCGTTCAACCTGGCCCTGGTGTACAAGCAGCTCAGGCAGTATCCGGCGGCTTACCCGCTGGTGCTGCGGGCCTGGCAGGTGGCCGACTCCATCGGCATGCACGACCTGGCCGCGATCGCCTACGGCGCCCGGGCCGTGCTCTGGGGCGAGGCCGATAGTGTGCAGGCGCTCGTCTTCGGCCTGCCCGAAGGGCGGCGGTACGACACGGCCCTGGTGGTGCTGAAGGATGCACTGCGCAAGGTGGAAGCCTTGGGCAACCTGCAATGGGTGGGTGTCTTCGAGGCCACCATCGGCGAAGTGCTCGTGTCCAAGCACCGGCCCGACGAGGCGGAGCCGCACGCGGTGCGGGCCCGGGAGGTCACCGCGGCCATCGGCGACCAGCACATGCTCGCCATCGCCGAGCACACCCTGGCCGCCATCGCCTTTGAGCGCCGCCGGTGGAAGCAGGCCCTGGAGCATTACGAGCGCGCCCTGGGGATCGACCGCGCGTTGGGCATGAAGGAGAACGCCGTGCACGTGCTGGACCGCAAGAGCCGTGTGCTCGAGCAGCTCGGGCGCACCAACGAGGCGCTGGCGGACGGGCGGGAGGCCATGGAGCTGCAGAAGAGCTATCTGAACGAGGGCAACCTGATCGCGGTGGCGCGCTTTGAGGAGCAGGCGGCGGCGGCCCGCCAGCAGCTTGCCGACAGCCTGCGGGCCCGGCAACGGCTGCTCGCCGAACGCGATCAGCGCACCATCGCCGAGCTGAGCGCCTCGCGCAACCGCACGGCCGCCTGGGGGATCGGTGGCTTCGCCGTGCTCGCGCTGGGCGGCGGCGCCTTCGCCTGGCGCACGCAGCGCCGACGCAGGGATGCCGAGACCGCATCGGCCCTTGCCCAGGCCAATGAGCGCACGGCCGAGGAACGGCGCAAGGCCGCCGAATTCCAGAACGCCGCCCTGCGCGCCCGGATGGACGAGCACTTCATCAGCAACACGCTGAACGCGGTGAACGCCCACCTGTACACCGACGACCCCGATGCCGCCAGCACGCTGCTGCAGCGCTTCGCCCAGTGGATCCGCACCATGCTGGAGACCAGCCAGCACGCCACGATCCCCCTGAAGGACGACCTGGAGGCCCTGCGCACCTACCTGGAGCTGCAGCGCTCGCGGCTGGATGGCCGCTTCGACTTCGCCGTGGAGGTGGACCCCGCGATCGACACCGCCCGGGTGAACGTGCCCCCGCTGGTGGTGCAGCCCCTGCTGGAGAACGCCATCGAGCACGGCGTGGGCCCGCTGAAGGAGGGCGGCCGCATCACCCTGGCCGCAGGCCTGCGCAACGGCTCGCTGCTGCTGAGCGTGGAGGACAACGGGGTGGGCCGCGGCCCGGCGGATGAACAGCCGGAACGGGCGCGCAGGAAGACCTCGCTCAGCACGCGCATCATCCGCGACCAGCTGGAGCTGCTGCGCCAGCGCACGGGCCGTGCGGCCGAGCTGCGCACCATCGACCTGCCCCGGGGCACGCGCGTGGAGGTGCTGCTGCCGGTCTAAGGCGGCGCACCGCCGTCCTCACGATCACCCCCGCCGGGTTCGCGCCGGAGCATGGGCACGCCCTGGGGTCGGCGGAGCGTTGATCCGTTCGGCACCGGGCCGGACCTCCGCACCGATCCCTCCCCGACCGGGCGCCCCACCCGAATTCCATGGGAGACGCTCCCAATTCCTTGGAAAGGCGACCGCATACACCGGTTCACGGGATCCAGGTATGCGGTGTTGCTCACGAACGTTCGGGAACCGAACGAAGAATAGTTTTCAAGGATGACCGCTCATTCCACGAACATGGATAGTTTTCCACCCTTGACCGCCACCGCCTATGTCGTAGAGGACGAGCCGAAGGCCCGCGAACTGCTGCGCACGCTGCTGGCGAAGCGCCATCCGCAGGTGCGGCTGGTGGGCGAGGCGGGCGATGTGCACACGGCGGCCGAGGGGATCCGCGCCACGAGGCCGCAGATCCTCTTTCTGGATGTGGACCTGGGCGGGCTGGACGGCTTCGACCTGTTGAAGCGCATCGCGCCGGCGGACCCGCTGGTGATCTTCACCACCGGCCGTGCGGACCATGCGGTGGAGGCCTTCCGCGTGCAGGCGCTGGACTTTCTGGTGAAGCCCATCACCGGTCCGCGCTTCGACGAGGCCGTGCTGCGGGCGCTGAAGGCCCTGGAGGCCCGGTCGGCCCCGGCGCCGCACGGCATGGTGGTGAGCGACCGGCAGATCGCGCTGCCCGACGCGCGCGGGCTGACGCTGGTGCACCTGGACGAGCTGCTCTACTGCGAGAGCGACAACAACTACACGCATGTGCACCGGCGCAACGAGCCGAAGCCCTTCGTGGTGAGCAAGGGCATCGTGGCCTTCGACGAGGCGCTCGCCCCGCAGGGCTTCATCCGCATCCACCAGCGCTACCTGGTGAACCGCAAGCACATCACGCGCTACGTCAAGGGCGAGGGCGGCGAGGTGATCCTGAGCAACGGCGCCAACCTGCCGGTGAGCCGCCGCCAGAAGCAGGAGCTGATGGACGCTCTGGAGCGTGTTTGACGCCGCATTCACGATCAGCCCCGCCACCCTCACGATCATACCGCCGGAACGACCCGGCGCCCCACACCTTCGACCAACGACCAACACCCGAACCCATGAGAACTCTCTCCACCCTCGCCCTTGCGCTCGGCCTGAGCGCGGCGGCGAACGCCCAAGGCGTGATCACGCGGCAGCTGAACGGACAGTCCTTCTTCTACTACGCGGGGGAACTCCAGCAGGTCTTCGATCATGCGGAGGCCTCCATCGGCCGGGATACCATCATCCTCGCCGGTGGACAGTACATCACTACAACGGACCTCAACATCCGAACACCGATCGTGCTGATGGGCAGTGGAGTCTTCCCTGATAGCGTGACGGCCTATGGCGGTCGAACGACGATCTCCGGAAGCGGATACCGGAACGTCAACATCATGGAGGATGCGGATGGAACGGAATTGCACGGGATCGCTTTCGTGGGCAGCATCGGTGTCCGGCTCGGAACGAGCGTTCCCACCTCGGACGTGGACAACGTGTTGATCTCGCGCTGCGAGATCACCGCCTTGACCATCGGTTCCGGTTCCTTCGGATCATTGGCGAACAACGCCCTCGTTGAGCAGTGCATCATCACGGGATTGAACCTGAACCAATCCACGGACCCGGTGATCCGCAACTGCGTGATCGGCAGCATGGACGGAGGCATCGCTACGAGCGACGCTCAGATCGAGCAATGCATGTTCTTCAACTTCGGCCTCAACAGCAACATCGGCAACGAGTACACCAACTGCATCTTCATCCGGAACCAATCGAACGCGTTCGCTGCCAACGAAACGGACGCCATCTTCCGGAACAACCTGTTCGTGGGCCAGAGCGGTTTCTCGTTCAGCATCGGCGGCACTGCCACGGATGCGGGTGGCAATGTGAGCGACAACCCGCTCAACACCGTGAACGGGGCCTTCCCACAATTGAGCTCCACCAGCTACACCACCTTCGCCCACGGAGACAACTACACACCGGCCACACAGTGGCTGACAGCTGGCCTGGGCGGCACCCAGGTGGGCATCTACGGCGGGGCCCGGCCATGGAAGGATGGGCTATCGCCCTTCAATCCCCATTGGATCGAGCTGATCGCGCCGAGCACCACGGTGAACGGCACCTTGCAGGGCGTTCAGATCAAGGCCAGCGCGCAACAACCCTGAGCCATGGGACGCGCGCTGATGTGCATGCTGCTTTGGGTCCCGATGTGGATCCAAGCGCAGGTACCGGACCTCTCCGGATATGAATACTGGTTCGACCAGGCGGACACGGACAACGAACGGGTGTTCGTGCCGTTCACCACGCCCGGCCAAGTGGTCGCCCTGAGCAGCGAGCAGCTCGCCGCCGCTGGGCTAGCCACAGGTCCACATCGGCTCCACATCCGCGTTCGCGATGAAGCCGGCCGGTGGAGCAGCACCCTGTACCGCACGTTCCTGGTCGTTGCTGAAGGCCCATTTCAAGTCGTATCGGGTGAGTACTGGTTCGATCAGGATGACGCGAACCGTCAACCATTCGCGCTGACACCCGGCGGAAGTGTGTCCGTCAACCTCACCCCGTCTGCTTCCGGACTTGACGTGGGTCAACATCGGGTCCACTACCGACTGCTCGATGATCAAGGTGCTTGGAGCAGTGTGCTTTCAAGGCACTTCGTGGTCGCCGCCGAAGGACCCTTCGAGCTGGTCCTGCTGCGTTACTGGAGCGACCCAGCGCTGCAGAACCCGGCCGATATGACGGAAGTGCCTATCACCCCGGCCGTGCAGGTGCTGGACCTCATCGACGATGTGCTCTTCTGCAACTGGAGCAGCACCGGGCTCACTGATGTGCACTTCCAGCTGCAGGACAACCACGGGCAATGGAGCTCGGTGATCACACGGGGTATCGACGTGGACGCGGTCAGTGCACCGCCTGGAGCCACGGTGGTCTCAGGCCCGACGCTGGTGCTCGACAACAGCGCACAGACCTACACGACCACCACGGTGCCCGGCGCCTCGTACTACGCGTGGACCCTGCCTGCAGGCTGGTCGGGCACCAGTACGGGCAATACCATCAACGTCACGTCCGGCGGTCCGGGTGAGGACGGATGGGTGGTGGTGGCGGCCGGCAACGGCTGTGGCATCGGTGAGCCGGACAGTGTGTTCGTTACGATCACCGGCACGGGTAGTTTGGACCAGGGCGTCTCTGGAATCCAGCTCTACCCCAACCCCGGCAACGGGTTGTTCACCATCGCCCTGCCCGATGCGCACGGCGCCGAGCGGCTGCAGGTGCTGAACGCCCTGGGCCAGGTGCTGCGCGACGAGCGTCCCGCGGCCGCGGACCGCCTGCCGCTGGACCTCACCGGCGAGGCCGAGGGCCTTTACACCGTGCGGATCTTCCGCCACGGGGCCCCCACCGACCTGCGGCTGATGCTGCGGCGGTGAACGGAACGGTCATCGAAAACCCTTCGCCTCACGGTCCCTGCCGAGCCTGAACGTATCGGCTTGGTGAGGACCCGGGGGGCAACAACAACCCCAGACCACGTCACACATGAAGATGTCCATTCCGACCCTGTTGCTCACACTCACCCTGCTCGCCTGCGGCGGGGGCTCTTCCAGCCGTTTCTATGATGGTACGGAGGGTATGGGCCGGGACTCCATCCGCTTGGAACTCCGACCGGATGGCCAGTACACGATCGTGACTTGGGAAGGCTATTCGAACGCCGGGACCTATGTGGAGACCGGAGAGAGCATAATCCTCACCCAGCCCCATGGTGCCCAACAGAGCGGTACGCGGCTGCCTGATGGGTCATTGAAGTTCCAAGGCCACATTCTTGTACCTGTGCACGCGGATAAGCCAATGCCAAAACGATGACACAGAAAAGGTTGGCGCGGAGCAAGGTGCTCATGTCCGGCATCTGTCTGCTCCTGATGATCGTGCGGCCCCTCGCGGCGCAGGATCCACCCGGAATGGCACCCACCCAGTGGGAGGCGACGCCGCTGAAAAAACCCAACGGCGCCCCGGTCGATTTCGAGAAGGTGGAGTTCCAGTTGCCCGATGCGTTCTTCGTCATCCATAGGGACAGTATTGTGGGCAGGGAGATCCACAGGTATGATACGATCAGCGGATTCCGGCTGATGAGAGACCTTGTTCCCGGAACGCAGACAAGCGCCCGTTTATGGTCGATCGCAACGAACAAGGGCCGTACGTTCTTCGCATTGGACGATATGCTTTACGGGCAAGAACTCTGGACGACCGACGGTACCGCCGAAGGCACACGCCTGGTGAAGGATATCGCACCAGGGAACCCGTCGAGCAAAGCGAACAACCTCTACCCTTTCAAGAACGGCGTCCTGTTCGATGCTATGTTGGACACCCAGCATTGGCCGGTCTTCTTCAGCGACGGCACCGCAGAAGGGACGATCCAATTGACGGCCGGTGACCAGCGCGATGGCGAATCCCGCATCGGTCAAGGTGCCTGCACGTCGGACGGGACCAGGGCCTGGTTCACTGCGAATTTCGGACGGGTGCACGAACGCGGCTATGAAATTTCCGGCACCACGACAGACCTGGTCATGACGGATGGTACGCGCGCCGGCACGAAGCGAATACCAGGGACGACGGGGGTGACCACCGCACAGTATCACGACGGTCATGTGTACATGGTCCTCAATGGAGGGACTGAGAACACATGGCTGGCCAAGATGTCCGCTAACGGCGATACGCCGGTCAAGCTCCGGAAATTCCCCCACGCCCCCAAGGCACTGTGCGTTGCGCTCGGCCGGTTGTTCTTCGTGGCCAGCGACGGTTTGCATGGCGATGAGCTGTGGGTGACGGATGGAACCGCCGATGGCACCAGGATGCTGAAGGATCTCAACGGGACACAGATGGGGAGCATCGGTCACTTCGATCCCGTCGAGCATAACGGCCGGATCTACTTCAACGGCTACGACGCCGATGGCTTCAAATACCTGGCTTGTTCGGACGGCACGGAGGATGGAACCATGGCAGTGTCATCCCCGTTGATCGCAGGAGGTCGCTTCCGCAGATCGGAGCGGCTCACCGTCTGGAAGGACAAGCTCTTCTTCTGGGCGGAAGATCCTGGGACACCCGCTCCGATCAACCTGTTCATGTTCGATGGCACATCGTTCGTCCGGGTCCGATCACCGCGGGTTGCCACCAAGCACTTCGAGGGCACGAGTCTCAGGCGCCAGTATCCGGACAACGTCGCTTGGTTCGATATGGACGTGAAGACCATCAAGTACCTGTTCACATTCCAAGACCGCTTGTTCCTGCTCTCGGACCAATTCAGGGGCGTGAGCAGTGTATGGGAACTCCATGTGGAATAATGCGCGCAGGTATTCATCCTGGGGCAGGCGCGATGATCTTGCGCGACCCGCAACAACAAGCACCCCAGTAAGCCTCCTCATGCACACGAACCTCTTCGCCCTGCTTGTGCCATTGCTTCTCGCCTCCTGCGATGGCTTCCAACTCCCCTCCCTCAGCGAGGCGGAAGGCCCGAAGCAGGAGCAACGCTTCACCGCCGAGCTGGACGGCCGGAGCATCGCGCTCTTCATCCGCGAGGACACGGTGTACGGCGCCAAGCCTGTGCGTTTCCTAACACTTGATGACCCGCTTGAAGAAGGCCCCATGAAGTCCATGGCCTACATCACCGACCCGGACTCGCTCTCGGCTGGATTTTCGGCGGGTAAGGATACGGGCACCCCCTGCCGGATCGATGGCACCCGAAATGCCGAAGGCCAATGGATGTTGACGTATGCGCGAGGGCAGAACACCTCGCCCGCGGCGCTCACCTTCCACGAGAACCCCACGGCCCTCGTCTTCGAACGGAAGGACTACAGCAGCGCGGCGCAGACCTCCGAGCCCACCGGTGAAAGCGACATCGCGCCGGGCCTCGTGAACGGCATGGCAAGCATTTCGGTGCATACCTATCGAATAACGGATCGGGTCAGTGGCATGCCCCATCCCGTGGACGATTTCCTGAGGAAGTTCATCTGCGGGGTGAAGTCCTATGAAGAATTCAGCACGGTGGGCGAGGGCGATGTGGGCGGAACATCCTATTCCGTGGACCTGCCGCACCGCAGCGACGACCGCGTGGTCTTCCGGGTGGAACGGAGCTACTACGAGGAAGGCATGGCCCATGACCAGATGGGCAGCCGCCTGCTGAACTATGATCTCGTGGGCAACAAGGAAGTGAAGCTCCAGGACGTAGTATCGCCCAGCGAGCAAGGCAGGTTGAAGGCCATCGTGAAGAAGGCGTTCTACGCCAAGTACACGGACCGCAGCATGCGCAACAACACCTTCGAATTCACGGACAACGTGGCCTTCCTGCGCAATGGCATCCAGTTCCTTTGGCAGCCTTACCAGATGGGACCGTTCGTGATGGGATACATGGACGTGACGATCCCTTACGCGGAGCTAACAGGCATTCTGGATCCATCGGTCCCCTTCGCCAAGCAACTCGCAGCCACGAACTAGCTCCGACCTCGAAGCACTGCCCACCCCGTGACCCGCCTCCTCGCGCCGCTCTTCTTCGCCGCCGCCCTGGCCTGCCTGTTCCTGGGCTTCGCCGAGCTGCGCACGGCCGAGGGTCCTGTGGGGCAACAGAGCGGCTGGGACCGTCTGCTGGGCCGGGTGCCCGACCTCAGCGCGTGGGCCACCGGTGAGGTCGCGGTGGACGAGGAGCCCACACCAGAGGCCGCTCCCCCTGCCGCGGCCGATGAAAGCCCGGCGGACCGGGCGCGCCGGTTGCTGCGCGAACAGGCGGACGGTGCTCCCGATCCAGCGCCGCCACCGGCCGAGGGGCCCGGCGTGCCGCTGGACCTCTGGCTTGTGTGCGCTGTGCTCTGCGCCCTGGCCGGAGCGTTTTGCGCGGTGCTGCGGCACGCGTGGGTGCCTGTGGCCTGGGCGGCTGGTGGCATCGTGGGCGCCGGAGCGTTGGCCATCGGGCATTGGCAATGGGCCACGCGCCTGGCGGAGGAGGGCCTGCCCGCATGGCGCATCGACCCCGGCGTGGTGGAGGCCCTGCCGGCCACCGGGCTTTGGGCGGCGGTGGCTTTTCTGGTGGCAGCGGCCGTGGCGGGCCTTGTGCCCCTGCTGCTGCACGAACGTCCGTCCACCACCTCACCTGCGGCGCGCACACGGTCGGGCCCGCCGCCACGTCCCGTTCCGCACGCTGCGCCTGCCGCCCGTCCGCTGCCCGATCCGCCGAAGGCCCCTGCGTCCTCCGCACCTCTGCGTGAGGCCGGCGGTCCCTCGGCGAGCGCCAGCGAGCCCGCGCCACCTGCGGATCGTCCCGGGGTCCAAGCTTCGGGAGAAGGGTCACCCCCTGCGCCCTCTGCACCTCTGCGTGAGGCCAGTGATCCCTCGGCGAGCGCCAGCGAGCCCGCGCCACCTGCGGATCGTCCCGGGGTCCAAGCTTCGGGAGAAGGGTCACCCCCTGCGCCCTCTGCACC
>Ga0138256_10007281_pt1 | contig 11695 bp, 9 predicted proteins | sample KNB2016incub_MG_FD_105486 | JGI IMG/M metagenome (GOLD analysis project Ga0138256, IMG submission 105486) | Active sludge microbial communities from wastewater in Klosterneuburg, Austria - KNB2014incub_MG | ecosystem: Engineered > WWTP > Activated sludge > Unclassified | place: Austria...
AAAAGTACACGGTATTGGTTGCATTTAAAAAATTAACACCACAATCGCTATGCTGCTTTTTTTAAGGTGTCTTCTAAAGCAACAAAAGCAAGCGTTTTAAAAATGGTTGGCAAATGGTTGGCAAAAAGAAGTCATAAAATAAAAAAACCTCTTGAAAATCAAACGATTAACAAGAGGCTTAGTACTGAGGACGGGACTTGAACCCGTACAACCTAATGGTCATTGGATTTTAAGTCCAACGTGTCTACCAATTCCACCACCTCAGCGTGAATCGACGGCTCTTAGCCATCGTTGGTATATTTTTAAATTCAGAGCGAAAGACGGGATTTGAACCCGCGACCCTCACCTTGGCAAGGTGATGCTCTACCCCTGAGCTACTTTCGCAATTTTATAAGAACGTGCAATATCACTATTGCGGTTGCAAATTTAAAATATTTCTACTAAAACCAAAGCCTTTTAGTAAAATAAATTGATTTTATTTTACGCACGCTTTTTCTTTACTAACATACGCTTAATTTCATTCAGTTTCATCAAGGCTTCAACGGGCGTAAGTGTATCAATATCAATGTGTAATATTTCTTCCTTAATGTTTTCCAAAAGTGGGTCATCTAAATTAAAAAAGCTGAGTTGCATATCGTCCGTAAGCATTTTAACCTTATCCGTTAGCTCTTCACTGGAATGCGACTTCTCCAATTTCTTTAAAATAGCATTTGCACGATGCAATACTTGCTGTGGCATGCCTGCCATTTTCGCTACATGAATACCAAAACTGTGCGCACTACCACCTTCAACCAGCTTTCTTATAAAAAGCACCGTGTCTTTCAGTTCTTTTACTGAAACATTGTAGTTTTTAATTCGCCCAAAGGTTTCAGTCATTTCATTAAGTTCGTGATAATGGGTTGCAAACAAGGTTTTGGGTTTGGCAGGGTGCTCATGCAAATATTCGCTAATAGCCCATGCGATTGAAATACCATCATACGTACTGGTGCCACGACCAATTTCATCAAGCAACACCAAACTTCCATCGGAAATGTTATTTAAAATGGATGCCGTTTCATTCATTTCCACCATAAAGGTCGATTCGCCCATCGAAATATTATCACTTGCGCCTACTCTAGTGAAAATTTTATCAACCAACCCAATTCTAGCTTCTTTTGCTGGCACAAAACTTCCTATTTGTGCTAACAGCACTATTAAAGCGGTTTGACGCAAAATAGCCGATTTACCAGACATATTTGGCCCCGTAATCATGATGATTTGCTGGGTTGTTCTATCTAAAAACACATCATTGGCAATATAAGGCTCTCCAATGGGCAATTGTTTTTCTATAACGGGGTGACGACCATCTTTTATCTCTAAATCGTACGATTCGTCGATAATTGGATATGTATAATGATTATCATTTGCCAATTGCGCAAACCCACATAAACAATCTAACTGCCCAATTAAAAAAGCATTTTGCTGAACCGGTTTAATGTATTGGTTTAACCAACCCACTAATTCTGCAAATGCATGCTGTTCAATGGCTAAAATTTTATCTTCTGCCCCTAAAATTTTTGTTTCGTATTCTTTAAGTTCTTCGGTAATGTAGCGTTCAGCATTTACAAGGGTTTGTTTTCGCACCCACTCCAACGGCACTTTGTCTTTATGTGTATTTCGAACTTCAATATAATAACCAAAAACGTTGTTAGAATCTATTTTTAAAGATGTAATGCCTGTACGTTCGCTTTCACGTTGCAACATCTTATTAAGATAGTCTTTTCCTGATTTTGACAACCCTCGCAATTCATCTAATTCAGATGAAAACCCAGCTGCAATTGTATGCCCTTTTAATACATTTACAGGTGCATCTTCATTTAGTGTTTCTTTAATTTTATCGCGAAGCACGTCACAACTTTGAAGCATATCCCCTATAATCTTCAGTGATTCGTTGTTACAGTTCGTCGCCAGCGCTTTAATAGGCACAATAGCTTCTAACGAATTTTTAAGCTGAATAACCTCCCGCGGATTTACTTTTCCTGTGGCAACTTTGGAAATTAAACGCTCTAAATCGCCAATATGCTTGATATGATTTTGAATTTTTTGAAGTATCGTAGTGTCCTTAGTAAAAAAGCTAACAACTTCATGACGCTGTTTAATTTTATCAATACTTTTTAAAGGTAATGCCAACCAACGTTTTAACATCCTACCACCCATCGGTGAAATAGTCTTGTCAATCACGTTTAAAAGCGTTACGGCATTGTTGTTAGTGGAATTATAAAGTTCTAAATTCCGTATGGTGAATCTATCCATCCATACATACTCATCTTCAGCAATCCTAGAAATGGATGCAATATGTTGCAGTTTTTTATGTTGCGTTTCACCTAAATAATGCAAAATAGAACCTGATGCAATAATACCTTCCTGCAAATCTTCAATACCAAAGCCTTTTAATGTTTTTGTATTGAAATGTTTTATCAACGTTTCATAGGCATAATCGGGTTGATATACCCAATCTTCCATATAAAACGTATGAAAATCTTTTCCGAAGGTTTCATTAAAAAGCGCGCGTTTTTGTTTAGATACCAATACTTCACTTGGACTAAAGTTTTGCAATAACTTATCAATATATTCTGCATTGCCTTGCGATGTTAAAAACTCGCCCGTTGAAATATCCAAAAACGACACTCCAATCTGTTTTTTATCAAAATACACCGAACACAAAAAATTGTTCGATTTTGACACCAATACCTCATCATTTAAAGCCACACCAGGTGTTACCAACTCTGTAACTCCTCGTTTTACAATGTCTTTAGTAAGTTTTGGATCTTCCAATTGGTCGCAAATAGCAACCCGTTGTCCTGCTTTTACCAATTTGGGCAAATAAGTATTTATAGAATGATGCGGAAATCCAGCCAATTCTATTTCACTTTCGCTACCAGCACCACGTTTGGTTAAAATAATACCTAAAATACCCGCAGTTTTCACAGCATCGGCGCCAAAAGTTTCGTAAAAATCACCTACGCGAAACAACAACAAAGCATCGGGATACTTTGCTTTAATAGCGTTATACTGTTTCATTAACGGGGTTTCTTTTTTACTTTTAGCTGTCAAAGGATTTTGTTTTTTAGTAAGTTTGCTAATGTAACTATTTTTCTATGTTCTTTGAAGTGGTTACTTTAGAAGTTATTGATAATTATTCACAATATTAATTTTGAAAAGTCGCCACGAATACACTAATATTTTTTTCATTTGAACGTTATAAAATATTCGTGTATTCGTGGCAAAAAAAAAACAAAAATGCGCAAACTAAAAAACAGCGAATTAGATAGATTAAGTATTGAAGATTTTAAAGATGTTAAAAAAATACCGTTAATCATCATTCTTGACAATATTAGAAGTTTAAACAACATTGGTTCGGTTTTTAGAACCAGTGATGCTTTTTTAATTGAGAAAATTTATCTCTGCGGCATTACAGCAACGCCACCGCATAAAGACATTCATAAAACGGCCTTAGGAAGCACAGAAACCGTTACTTGGGAGCATGTTGAAGACACGCTTACACTTGTTGAAAAGTTGAAAGTTGAAGGTGTAAAAGTTATTTCCATAGAACAAGCTGAAAACGCAACGATGCTGAACGACTTTACACCGCAACAACACACAACATACGCACTCGTTTTTGGTAACGAAGTAAAAGGTGTATCACAAAAGGTTGTTTCAGCAGGTGATTTGGTTATTGAAATTCCACAATATGGTACTAAACATTCTTTGAATATTTCGGTAAGTGTTGGGGTTGTTATTTGGGACTTGTTTTCAAAATTGAATCCGTAATCAAAACTGAAATAGTTTTGATTACGGATTCAAAAATTACAACAAATTATTATTACTGTTTTTAATCTTTATTCATGGCTAATATTTTGTGTATATTTAATCTATAATCCGGGGTTTTAATTGTGTTTAAATCAATAAATAATTCCGAATGATTAGTATTAGAATAAACATTGAAAAAAGAAGGATTTCCATACCAATTTTCTAAATCTTCATTGTTTTCTTCAAGGTTTGAAAAAATATTTCCATAACAACTGTTAAAATATATATTTTTAAGTTGTATCCTAGCCAAACTAGCATCATTAATTATTGTGCTTTCGTCAAGTAATATTGCTTTACTAAAACCAGATATTACACTTCTTTCTAGACTAAAATTTGTATTCTCACCTATATATACAGATTCCTTTATTAGGCCTAATTTAATATCATTATCTAAGTTTTCAGAATCTGTTAAAAGCGTTATATTTTTTGCTACTACTGCTGTGCCTTTTTTAGTGAAATCAACGTCATTAGCATTATCATAAGAGACTACGTTAAAACATCTAGATTTACCTGATGATACATAAGGAGAGCGAACAGCTAATGAGTTGTTTATAATACAATCAGCACCATAACTAAAATTATAATCATTCCCATTAGATTTATATGAAACCATTTGGTTCATATTAACTTTTCCCCCTATAATGTTAACAGAATTACCAGCTGAATAGCTTACCATTACATTATTTATTGTTGTTTTTGCTCCTACTCCAGCTAATAATAAAGCATTAGAAACATCAGAGTTTTTCGATTTTCCTCCCGCATATTCAATCCTTACATACGATATATATCCAGAATTGTTTTTTTTGTTTTCTCCTCCAAAATTTGTGTTTTTATAGTTTAAAGGGTCAAGATCTGTGTAAAAAGAACTTACAGAACTATTTCCGAATTTATTAGTATTGCCATCTCCAAGTATTATTAATCCTCCCCAGTCTCCTGCTTTTTTGGCACTTTTATTTGAAGTAAAAACGATAGGATCGGTTAAAGACCCTTCAGCTATTATAGCTGCTCCTACAGTAACAGTAAGTGTTGCTTTAGTCTTGGAATCTCCCATAATCACTGTTCCTGGTTCAATACTAAGAACTGCGTTATTTGTAACAAAAACATTTCCTAATAACAAATAAGTATATTTTTTATACAGTAATGTATCTTCTGATATATTACCAGATAATATACGGGTGGGTTCTGTATAATTGACTCTATTTGGCATAAATTCTGTCCATATATTTAGCCAGTTATTAGAACCTATTATACCTCTTTCTTGTTGGGCACTAACACTTCCTGAAAGTACTATTAGTAACCATATTATTTTATTAAAATTTTTCATGATAAAATATTTATTATTAAAACAAATTTTATTTAACTTATTGGTGACTTTTAACTTTTTACAGAAAAGTTGCTTATAAAGCTATTATCAACTAAATACATTTCTTTAGTTAATTTATTTTGAATTAGCATTTTCTCTTTATAGGAGTATAATTTTTTTCTATTTATACCTAAACTTGAAACAGTTTTTATCGATACTAATTGATTTTTTAAAAACCCATTAGTTGGTACACTTAATACATAATAATTGCTTACAACCACAAAATTCCCTGTTATATTCTCAGGAGGCACTACGCTATCCTGTAACATATAACCCTTTGCATTTTTTGTGTCTTTAACATATTTTTTCTTAGTATTGGACATTTTCTCTCTTAAAGCATCTGTAGAAACATATACCGGTTGTTCAGGAGCTTTAATTTCATTATCTAATCTCAATAAAACCTTGTTTAAATGCTCTTTCAAATCATCAAGATTTAAGGTTAGAAGCAAGAATCCAGCCTTCATTTCTTTATTTAACTCGTTATCTGAATAAAAAAGCTCTTTAATGTTATGTTTTGAAGCTAGAATTTGTGCTTCTTTTAAAAGCATTACTTTATTTCCAAAAGATTTAGTTGAATTATTAAAAGCAATAACTTTGCTTTTAATAATCGATATATCATCAAACTTATTAACAGCCTTGTCGTAATCTACCTTTTTAGAAACACTATCGGCAATTACCTTTTCTAACTCACTTTTTAATTTAGTGTATTCAGGATTTATTGGTTCCTCTATTTTGGCGTATGATACACCATAAATTTCTGGAGCAGTTTGTCCTTTTAATGTTAGCTGTCTAGTGTTAAGCCTGTTAAATTCAAAATATTTTTCTTGAGATTGTATATTACACACTGCAAAGAATGCAAGAATTGGTAATAAGAAAGTAGGTTTCATAATTAACAAATTAAGTTTAACAAAGTAAATGAGGGGGTATTCAAATGTAAATACTAACCTATTTACAACCCCAAAAAATTCGATTAAGTACAAATTTTATTGGTTTAAACAGCTTGTAATAATGAATATTGTCATTAAAATTCAATTAAATAGTGTGAATTCACATACTTTGAAATGAGATAATATGCTTTCTCAATTTAATTAATGGCACGAAACATTCTCTAAATATCTCGGTGAGTTGTGGCGTGGTAGTGTTGGATTTATTTAGTAAATTCCGAACAAATTCAGAATAATTGACTAAAAAAACCAAAACTCCTTGGTCAACTAAAGACGCCATGAATCAGATTTACGACCTGAAACTTTGGGGTGGTAACGACTTCGATTTTTATTCTGGAAGTGGTTCGCATAACCTTGAAATCACAAAACCATATATAGATGTTTTAATTACTTTTTTAGAAACGCATAACAAATCTTTAATTGTATGCGATTTAGGTTGTGGCGATTTTAATATTGGAAAACACCTTACTAAATACACTAAAAAATATATAGCTATCGATATTGCTGAAAACCTTATTAACAGAAACAAAACCATTTACAAAGAAAACAACTTAGAGTTTTTCTGCTTAGATATTGCAAAAGATGAACTATCAATAGGCGATTGCGCTATTTTACGCCAAGTATTACAGCATCTATCTAATACCGAAATACAAAATGTGGTTGAAAAATTAGCACTTTATAAATACATCATTTTAACGGAACATGTGCCTTTTGGAAACTTCACACCAAATAAAAACATTATTTCTGGGCAAGGCATTCGGTTAAAACAAAACAGTGGTGTTGATTTACTTGAAGCACCTTTTAACTTAAAAATTAAAGAAGAAACCATCTTAAACGAGCATATTCTAGTGAACAACAAAGGACGTATTATCACGACCTTATACACAATTTTTTAAATTTTATTTTTTCAAAAATTTAAGAATATTAGCAACGCAAACACATTTATAGAAAAAACCATTGAACAAAACAAACAGGTATTTTCCTTTTAAAAAACTATTTTTATAACATAAAATCACACACCAATTTTAAATGAGAATATTTTTAGCCTTACTATCCGTTATCTTAGTTAGTTGTAAAACCGAAACAAAAACGGGTCCTGACCACAGTAAATTAGCTTCCATTCCCACAAAGGAACAAGTTGGACCTTTGGTGTTACCAGATACCATCGCCTCTATTTCTGCACCTTTTGGAACGCCCCTTTTTGAAAAACCAAAGTTTCCAAACAGAAGTATTAACATCCTTGATAAAAATGCTAAAGAAACCGATTTAGTAACAAGCATCATACAAAATGTAATTGATGAATTGAGTCGTTTAGGTGGTGGCAAAGCTATTATCCCAAAAGGCGAATGGCATACGGGGCGTATTTCATTAAAAAACAATGTCAATTTACATTTTGAAGATGGTGCAATACTTCGTTTTAGCACCGATGTTAAAGATTACCAACCTGCCGTTTTTACTCGGGTTGAAAGCATGGAAGTTATGTCGCTTGCCGCATGTATTTACGCAAACAATCAAGAAAACATAGCTATTACAGGAAACGGCAGACTTATTGGCCCGTATGGTGGCGAAATAAAAAAACGATCTTATACTAAACCTATAGAAAGCCTTGTAGATTTAAACAAACCTGCCGAAAAACGCATACATGATGGATCAGTGGAAGATTGGATTTTTCCACCTAAATTCATATCACCTATTAATTGCAAAAAGGTTTACCTCGAAGGCATTTCGCTAGAAAACACAGCTTTTTGGAATATCGTTCCTGTGTATTGTGATAATGTAATTATACGTGGCGTTTCTGTTAACTCTGTAGGTATCCCCCGTGGTGATGGTATTAATATTGATTCATCAAAAAATGTTCTTATTGAATATTGCAGCTTAAGCACTGGTGACGATGCGTTAACCATGAAATCTGGCAGAGGTGACGACGGATTAAAAGTGAATAAGGCTACCGAAAATGTGGTGGTACGCTACTGTTTAGTTTTAAAAGGACATGGTGGTATTACCTGCGGAAGTGAAACTGCTGGCACTATTAGGAACTTATATGTACACGATTGTGTGTTTGATGGTACCGTTGTTGGTATTCTGTTTAAAACACGCCGACCAAGAGGTGGCGGTGGTGAAAACCTATATTACAATCGCATTCGCATGAATCTGGAAGGAACCTGCATCAAGTGGGATATGTTAGGCACGCGTGCTTATGTTGGTGAATTAGCTGAAAGACTTCCAGCAAAAGCCGTTAATAACTTAACCCCATTTTACCGAAACATCCATATTTCTAATATTATTATTGAAAATGGCACGCACTTTTTAAAAATGATTGGTATTCCTGAATCGCCAATTACCAACTTAACTATTGATAATGTAGATGCTACCTGCACCAACCTTATTTTTATTAATGATGCTAAAAACGTAAGCATAAAAAACACCAACATTAAAACGCCCGATAGTATTATTGATGTGCTTGGTGGTAAAAACATACGTTTTAATAATGTTGTTTTAAGCACAAAGAAGAGTGCGTTAACTACACCCAATGAACCTATTGAAACCAAAGGAATTCATTTCAACGATGGCAATTAGTTATACTCTAAACTATTATTTACATTGAAATTACTGTTGAAATTTGGAATAACCTCTAGTTTTGATATAGTTATATATACCAATAACTATATCAGAACTGGATATTATTTTTAGCAAATAATCTATATTTCAATTTGAACCATCGTTGCTCTATAGGCAAGAAAATAACTATATTTGCTGTTGAGGTTTTTTAAATACAATCTCGTTGGCGTGTTCATTCCACTATTAAAAACATTCCAAACAAAGCCCATGAGAGATTAATAACAAAATGGAAGTACTTACGCATTACAATAAATCATTTGATAAAATAATTTACGCAGATAAAGAAACAAAAAATAGAGAATTTGAAAATTGCAATTTCACTAACTGTAATTTCTCAAATGGGTTATTTCTTTCAAGTTTATTTACAAATTGCGTGTTTACAGATTGTAATCTTACCATGATAAAATTTGAACATTGTCAACTAGACAACATCACATTTAAAGCATGTAAATTATTAGGTGTTAATTTTAGCAGTTGTAACGACTTTCTTTTCTCATTAAAATTTGACGGCTGTGTTTTAGATTTCTGCTCTTTTACACGGAAAAAAATGCATAAAACCCCTTTTATTAATTCATCTCTTAAAGATGTAGATTTCTCTGAATGCGATTTAACTAATGCTGTATTTAAAAATGCAGATTTAACTAACGCTATTTTTAATAACACCAACCTTAAATCTGTAGATTTTGTTACCGCTAAAAATTACAATATCGACCCCGAAAGAAACAACATAATAAAAGCAAAATTTTCACTTCAAGGTGTTGTAGGATTATTGAATAAGTATGATATTAAAATTGAATAAAATTTGCTACCAAAAAAGAACGGAATAAAAAAATTTTAGCAAAGTATAAGCGTATCTTGTTTCAATGTAATTTCAGAATATCTAAACGATTATAAAAAATATCGCAACCATAGCACAGAATCATCTCAAATCAAAAATCCAGAGAGTCCACTTTATATTTTTCTTCCAAAAGTGAACTCATAACGTTTGGATTTCCATTAGTGAAAAATTGGTGTTTTGCTTTTTTTGTTTTAGTATTTAGCAAATCATACTTTTCTAAAATGGCTTTTGTTTGTCGCGCTACAGCTTCGCCTGAATCTATAATTTTAACATGCTCAGGAAGTAGTTCTATCAGCAAGGGCATTAAATAGGGATAATGTGTACAGCCCAGCACCAAATAGTCAATATTAGCAGCTATCATGGGTTTTAGGTATATTTTCAAAAGTACTTTCATTTCATTTGAAAACAATTTCCCTTCTTCAATCAATTCAACAATGCCCTCGCCAACTTGTTCAATCACTTTAATACTACCTGTAAATGTTCCTGATGTTTTAGAAAACAAATCACTACTTAACGTGCCTTTAGTCGCCAAAATACCAATGGCTTGTGTTTTGGTTTGTAAGGCGGCAGGTTTTATGGCCGGCTCAATACCAATAAATGGGATATTGTAGCTTTCTCTAAGAACACTTATAGCATTAGTTGTGGCAGTATTGCAGGCCACTACAATAATTTTACAACCTTTATTAATTAAGTATTCCGTATTTTTTTTACTTAACGCGATGATGGCTTCTTTGCTTTTTAAACCATAAGGCGCATTGGCACTATCGGCTAGATAGAGGGTGTTTTCATGAGGCAAAAGTGCATGTATGGCAATCCAAATAGAAGTGCCACCAACGCCTGAATCGAAAATGCCAATTGGTTGTGTGCTCATAGTTTAGCAAAAATAAAAAAGCTGCCTTGTAAAAGACAGCTTTTTGTAAATTTTATTTAGGCTATAAATTAGATACCTAATTCTTTTTTAACATCGTCAAGCAAGTTTTTACCATCTGCTAAAATTGCAACACCTTGCGATGAATCTAAAACATAATCAAAACTTTGTGCGCGACCAACTTTTAAAATAGCTGCTTTTGCTTTTTCGGTAATTGGCTGAAGTAAATCCATTTCTTTTTTTTGTAAATCTTTCTGAGCGTCTGCTTGAAATTGTTGGATACGTTGTTGTTTTTCTTGAATTTCTTGACCTCTTTTTGCGTTTTCTTCTTCAGTTTTTGTGCTAGCTTCTGCTTCGTACTGTTTTAACAAGGTTTGAAACTCAGTAATTGAACTTTGTATATCTGTTTGATATGCTTTACTGGCTGTTTCAAGTTGTTTTTGGGCTTCTTTCATCTCTGGCATTGCGTTGATTAATTCCTGAGTGTTTATATGGGCAATTTTGCTTTGGGCGGTTGTAAAGCTTACGGTTCCAATGCATAATGCGGTTGCCAATAATAAAGTTTTCAATTGTTTCATTTTTTTAATAGTTATTAAGTGTGTTATAAATTATTTAATTGTTGTTTATACTGTCTTTTGCCTTTTGTCGCTCTTCTAAAATTTTATTTTTCCTATCTTCAAGCTCTTTCTTCCGTGCCTCGCGTTCAGCCAATTTTTTTTGTCTGTTTTCTTCAATTAGTTGTGCTTGGGTTTTGGTTTCTGGGTTTGCTACCGCTTCTGTTTTTGCTTCTGTTTTCGCTTCAACTTTCGTTTCAGCAGCCTTAGCAGTTTGCTCTACTTTTGTGTTTTGCTCAGGTTTAACTGTTTCTTCATTTGCCGGTTTTCTGGCGTCTAATTTTTCTTGTTTTGCTTTTTCACGGTCGTCCAATATTTGTTGGCGTTTCGCTTCCACTTCTAATTTGGCTTTTTCACGAGCTGCTAAAATTTCTTGTCTGCGTTTTTCAACAGCACTTTCACGGTCAACTTTTTTATCTTCTAGGTCTTTTGCACGTGCTTCTTGTTCGTAATTTATTTCAGGTACTACTTCTTCATCTGCCGCTGCTTTTCGTTCGGCTTTCGATTCGGCTTGTGTACGCTTTGATGTTCTAGTAATGCTTCTTATTATTTGATCGCTTAAATCGAATTGTTTTGCTGAATACAGCATGGTGGCATCCG
>Ga0138256_10007282_pt1 | contig 11694 bp, 8 predicted proteins | sample KNB2016incub_MG_FD_105486 | JGI IMG/M metagenome (GOLD analysis project Ga0138256, IMG submission 105486) | Active sludge microbial communities from wastewater in Klosterneuburg, Austria - KNB2014incub_MG | ecosystem: Engineered > WWTP > Activated sludge > Unclassified | place: Austria...
AAAATGATAAGAGATAAAAATGAAAATTAATATATTCGGTTTGGGGTACGTGGGATGTGTGTCTGCAGCATGTCTTGCAAAAAACAATCATGATGTGAGTGGAATTGATATAGACCCGGTTAAAGTCGGTATTATTAATTCCGGTAAAAGCCCGATTGTTGAAGAAGGCCTTGATGAACTTATTGCCGAAACTGTAAAAACAGAAAATCTAAAGGCATTAAATAGCGGGCAAATACCTGAAGCTGATTTATCGATAATTTGCGTAGGAACTCCTAGCCATTCAAATGGTAGTTTAAGTCTCACTTATTTTACTAAAGTAGCTGAACAGATCGGAGAATACCTCAAAAACACTAAATCATACCACGTTGTAGTAAATAGAAGTACCGTATTACCGGGAACAATTGAAAATGTACTAATTCCAACACTTGAAAAATTTTCCGGTAAAAAAGCTGGACAGGACTTTGGCATTTCAATGAATCCGGAGTTTATGAGAGAAGGAACTTCTATCCTCGATTATTACAATCCTCCCTTCACTTTAATCGGTGAACTGGACTCTCGAAGTGGTGATGTAGTCGAAAAGATTTACAATAATGTTGATGCACAGGTTTTTAGATCAAATATTAAAGTAGCTGAGATGGTTAAATACTCATGTAATTCATTTCATGCTGTAAAAGTAACTTTTGCAAATGAAATCGGCAATATTTGCAAGCAACTTGAAATTGATAGCCATGAAGTTATGGATATTTTTGGACGTGATACTAAATTAAATATTTCTACATATTATCTAAAACCAGGTTTTGCGTTTGGCGGATCATGCCTCCCAAAGGATTTACGTGCAATAACATATAAAGCAAAAGAGCTTGATCTTAACCTTCCTTTACTAAATGCTCTTATCCCTAGCAATCATAACCAGATTGAATCAGCTTTTAAGCTTATTTCTAAATCAAATAAAAAGAAAATAGGTGTACTTGGACTAAGTTTTAAAGCCGGAACTGATGATCTAAGAGAAAGCCCAATGGTTGAGCTTATTGAAAAGCTTATTGGAAAAGGATATTCAGTCAAAATTTTTGATCAGGAAGTAGCTGTAGCAAAAATATTTGGATCAAATAAAAAGTATATTGAAACTGCAATCCCTCATATATCATCACTTATGAGTAATACCATTGATGATGTGATTAATCAATCTGAAATAATTATTATTGGTAAAAATGAAAAAAGTTATAAAGAACCGATCTTAAAAGCTTCTGGATCAGTTCATACTATAGATCTTGTAAAAATGTTCAATAAATCTGAAGCACCAAAGGATAATTATGAAGGCATCGGCTGGTAAAGTTCTTATGATAGTAGAAAATCCTTACCCGCAGGATTCGAGGGTTAGGAATGAGGCTATGCGACTTGTAAATGCAGGTTACACAGTTAATATGATCGCAAAAAAATATCCCAATCAAACTAATAGAGAAAATGTTCGCGGGGTTGAGGTATTTAGAGTGCCCTGGTTTGAAGTGTTTTCAAAAACAACTGAATCAAATTCCAGATTTATTTCACTTCTTTATAAAATTGGGACTAAAATAGGATATATAATTGAATACTTTTATTATACATTTGTTTCCTTTTTATTTGCGCTTTATGTTTTTCTTACTAGAGGATTTGATGTAATTCATATTCATAATCCACCTGATACTCTATTTGTTGTTGGATTGTTTTTCCGATTGCTAGGCAAGAAATTCGTATTTGATCATCACGACCTTTCTCCTGAATTATTTCTTTCGCGGTATAATATTACCGGTGGTTTGATATATAAAGTTCTTATGATTGAAGAGAAATTATGTTTGCGATCAGCTAATCTTGTAATTGCAACAAATGAATCATATAAGGCTATTGATATAAAAAGAGGAAACAAGAAACCAGAAGACATTTTTATTGTTAGAAACGGACCCGATTTGAGTATCTTTCACCCGGTTGAACCCGACCTGGAATTGAAAAATTCCGGCAAAAAAATTTTTGTATATATTGGTGTAATGGGCCCACAAGATGGGGTTGATTATCTGTTAAAAGCTCTAGACACTTTGGTTAGTAAGTTTAAAAGAAAAGATTTTTATTGTGTAATTGTTGGTCCTGGTGATTCACTTGATGATTTAAAAAAACTCAGGGAAGAATTAAACTTACAGGATTATTGTAAATTCACGGATAAAATTCCTTTTGATGATTTATTGAAATATCTATCAACAGCAGATATTTGTCTTGATCCAAATCCTTCTAATCCTCTTAATGATTACTCTACCTGGATTAAAATAATGGAATATATGAGTTTTGGGAAACCAATTGTCAGTTTTGATTTAAAGGAAACAAGGTTTTCTGCACAAGAAGCAGCACTATACGCAACACCCAATGATATTACTGAATATGCTGAAAAAATTATAACTTTGATGGATAACCCCGATTTACGTGAAAGAATGGGCAAGTTTGGAAAAGAAAGAATTGAGAAGCAACTAGCCTGGCAGATTGTTTCTGAACAGTTATTGGAAGCTTATAAGAAATTAATTCCTAATTGATTTATTTTAAGTAAAATTTTCTGGCTATTTTTTACTTTAATTTTGATTCAATCTTGATTGTATACTTGTTTTTTAATAAATGATTTAAAAAAAATTGACACCAAATTATCAATGAAACTATTTATTTACGAACTAATTAGAAGATTTTTCACTCAGGAAAAACGAAATAAATTTAAAAAAGTTTTATTAGTAATAAATTTTAAAATTAGAAAAATATTGTCGATTTTTTATGGTGAAGTTAAGAATGATGAATTGTTTACAAATATTATTAAAAAACTTGGATTTGAATATGATGTTTTAATGATCCATAGTTCATTTAATGATATGTTGCCTATGTATAATGATAATTTAAAATTATTATTAAATAAAATCATAGAATATTGCAAGTTAAATAATATTACTCTGGCAATGCCAGCATTTATTCTAGGTGATGAAAATTACGATTTAGCTAAATATTATAGCAAGAATTTTTTTGATGTAAATAAGTCAAAATCACAGATGGGATTACTTACAGAGTTATTTAGAAGATATCCTGGTGTAAAGAGAAGTATTCATCCAACACATAGTGTTTGTGCTTTCGGACCACTTGCAGATAAGTTAACAAGAGATCATCATTTACAAAACACTAAATGCGGAATAGGCACCCCATTTGGTTATATGTCAGAATTCAACACCAAAATTTTAGGCATAGGAACAAAATACTACCGAGTGTTAACCCAGGTAAATTCAGCTGAGGATATGTTAAAAGAAAAATTTCCAATACATTTTAATTACCTTGAACAAAAATCCGTTACATGCATCGACCAGAATGGGGAAAAAATAATATATACATTACCAATTATTAAGAGAGAATACTTGAGAGATGCATATCACGTTAAAAAGATTTTAAAGAATGCAAACATTTATACATGGAAGTTCAAAGGAATACCATTGTTTTTAACAGACGCTCGGAAAATTACTTCAACTATTATCAATGCCGCGCGATATGGAAAGACTATTTATCGTAAAATATAAAGTACATGCGTTTATAATCATGGATTCTAATATTAAATTAATAAGTATAATCAGAAATGAATCATAAATATATTTTAATTACAGCAGCTAGAAATGAAGAAGCTTATATCGAGAAAACAATAAATTCTGTCATTTCTCAATCAGTTTTACCCATTAAATGGATAATTGTTAGTGATGCCTCGGTGGATCGAACGGATGAGATAGTTGAATCTTATGTTAAAGAACACTCATTTATTCAGTTTGAAAAAAGTTCCGGGGATAAAGAAAGAAACTTTGGATCCAAAGCTAAAGCAATTATGTTTGCTTATAGTTTGACCAAAGAATTAAATTTTGATTATATCGGAAATCTGGATGCAGATATATCTTTTGAATCAGATTATTATAAAAATTTATTAGATAGAGTATCTTCCGATAAACAGCTTGGAATAGCTGGTGGAATGCGTTTTGATTTTTTTCGTGGGAAATTTAAAAAAGTTCATTGTGCACCTGATAGTGTAGGAGGTCCGTTTCAATTTTTTCGTAAAGAATGTTTTGAACAGGTTGGGGGCTATAAATCGCTATTATTTGGTGGAATAGATATTGTTGCAGAAGTTACAGCCAAAATGTATGGGTGGAAAGTTCAACCATATTCAGATTTAACTCTCTATCATCACAGGCGAACAGGATCCGGTGGGGATAATCTGCTGAAGAATTACGCTTATCAAGGTTTCAAGTTACATTCGCTTGGATATAATTCAATTTCAGTTTTATATAAATTTTCAAGACTGTTGTTTGAAAAACCAATATTCGTTGGATTTTTAACAAGCTTAAGTGCTTATTATTTAGCGAAAATAAAAAAGAATAAAATCCAAGTATCTGAAGAATTTGTTAAACACTTAAATAATGAGCAAAAAGAAAAAATGAAGTTTGTGTTTCAAAAAGTATTCAGTAAATTTTTTAGCAAATAATTTATATCAAATCAGCAGCACGATACAATAATTGCCATACTGTTCTGTAGTATGTAGCCGTTCAATAATAATCCACTATAGATAGACTTTTAGATTAACAAGTAATATGGATAAAAAGTTTAAATTAAATTTCTTAAAAGACTCTATGGCAACATCTATCGGGCAAATTGCGACCATAGGGATTCAGTTTCTAAGTTTTATGATTATTGCAAGAATAAGCAGCAAAGAAGTTTTTGGTCTTTATTCTTTATCGATGGCAATTTGTTTACTTTTTCGTATTATTGGGGGTTTGGGTATTGATGTAACTTTAACTAAAGAAATTTCAACAAAGAATTCCGGCAAGCATGTTTATTTTAATGCATTTTTAATTAGAAATTTTTTTTTACTGTTTATAGGAGTTTTTTATTTAATATTTGCATCTAGTATTTTACCTCTTTTGGATAAGGATCTTCTGGATGTAAAGTATTTAATTTTAATTATTTCAATTCTTTGGGGAAATAGAGAATTATCACTTAGAAATTTGCAAGCCTACAAAGCTTTTAGAGCGCTAGCCTTTCTTCAAATAATTACGGCACTACTTAAATTAGGGCTTTATTTAATTTTATTTTTGTTTTTTAACATATTTGATTTACAAAAATTATTAATAATTGAAGTTATTTATCTTTTAATTGCAATATTATCGCAATACTTTGTTTCCAGGAAAGTTTCAGATCAAACAGCAAAGCTAGAATTCATTATTTTATTTCGTTTACTTAAATTTAGTTTATATTTATACTTATCAGATATACTTAGCATAATAAATACTCGTGCTAATGCATTCTTGATTGCATCCAGTCTGGGTCCTATAAGTATTGCATATTATGAAATTGCGAATAAGATACCAGAAGCATTTTCGAGATTGTTTGTATCTTTTCTAAATGTGTTTTTTCCTCATATCACGGAATTATTTTCAGAAAAGAAGTTGAATGATGCTCAAGATTTTATAGAAAAATCTTTACTTTTTTTTTCAATTACAATTTCGTTTTTCGCTACCTCAATTATGATATTCCAATATGAGATTACTGAACTATTTTTTTCAGCAAAATATATTGAAGCAGCAATAGCCTTATCCCTCATGGTTCTCAGCTTTCTACTACAAGGACTAGGTACGATCTTGGGTTATTCTCTTGTTGCAGATGGCCATCCAAAATCTACATTACTAATTGATCTTCCAGGAATGCTCTTAAATATTATACTAGGACTTTTTTTTATTCCAACATTTGGATTTATGGGCGCTGTTTATTCATTAATATGTGGTAGATTTTTACGCCTTTTAGTCTCAATTTATTCTATTCGAAAAATACAAATTCATTTGAAATTAATGGAAATAGCAAGACCTATTCTTTTATCCGTATTTTTCTATGGCATATTTTATTTGTTGATTCCAGCTAATATCTATATCAAAATATTAAGCCTTTTCTTTTATATTTTTATTAATATCATAGTATTTAAAAAGTTTATTTATTCTATAACCAATTTATTACTACTTCTAAAATCAGGAAAAAAAATCACTGATTGAACTTTAATAAGAAGTAATACGTGTTTGATATAGAGAAAACGGGGTGCAATTGAATTGTTTAAAAATTACTAAAGTATGCATAAATGGATAATTTTGATATCTTATAAACTGCAAAAATAGTATTAAAAATAATATATTAGGATTATTATAACTAATTTGTTACTAATTAAGATTAAAGAAAAAGATAATATAAATAAGCATAAGAGTATAAATTATAAAAGTAAAAACTCTTTTTATATTTGTAAATGAAACCAATTTATTCAAAATATTTTTTTACACTATAATGTATTCATTATGCGGATAATTATCATTGATTCTCTAATAGGAAACGAATATACTATTAACTTGTGCAAAGAGCTTAAACGAGTTGTAGATAATATTACTTTAGTTTTACCCAAAAATCGAGAGATTAGTTTGCTTCCTGGTATTGATATTAAGTTTTGGGCTCCATCAAAAGAATCCAACGCAAGTAAAATAAAAAAGATAATAGACTACCCAATATCTTTAATTCGTATTTTTTTATTAATTAAATTTGATAGAAAATGCATTGTCCATTTTCAATTTTTCAGAAGGAATTTTGATGCTTATTTTTTTGTGTTACTGAGTATACTTGGCGTAAAGGTTATTTATACTGCACATAACATATTGCCACATGAAAAAAGAAAATTAGATCGTTTCAGATTTTCGCTGGTATATAAATCAGCGACCAGAATTATAGTACATTCAAAATTCATCAAACATAAATTAATAAATAACTTTGCAATTAATTCAGAAAAAATTAAAATTATTCCGCATGGTAATTTTGATAATTACTTACCGGATGTTTCGATTTCAAAAGAGGTAGCAAAAGAAAAACTGGGAATATCTAAAAGTGATCGTGTAATTCTTTTTTTTGGATTTATTCGCGAATATAAAGGATTAGATTTACTTTTAGATGCTTTTGAAATAGCAAATAAACAAAATGACAGGCTGGTTTTATTAATTGCAGGTTCTATAGATTCAAATTTGAAAAATTTGTATGAACAGAAAATTTTTAAATTAAAGGATAATGTAAAATCATATTTTAGATTTATTGAAAATGAAGAAATTCCTTTTTTCTTCAGTGCTGCGGATTTGGTTATTTTGCCATACAAGGACATTGATCACAGCGGAATTATACATTTAGCTTATTCATTCTCAAAACCGGTAATTGGAACTAATGTTGGAGATTTTTCCGAGATTATTGAGGAAAATAAAAGTGGAAGAGTATTATATACCATAACTAAAGAAAGTCTGGCAGAATTAATAATTGATACATTTATGTTTCAGGATTTAAATAAAATGGGGACATATTCCAAATATTTAAATGATACTAAATACTCCTGGAAAAGTATTGCTGAAAAAACAAAAGATGTGTATTTATCTGTAGTAAGGTAACCAGGAAAATAATTTGAACTTAAATCAACAAGACTTCTTCGCAATTAATTTCATTAAACCAAACCAATCTCGTTTAATGGAACAGTTTGCTAAACTTCAATTTGTAATATTTTTATTAGTTGTTTTCTTTGGAACCAGTCTGCCTTTTCAGAGTACTGTAGAAAATGTTGAAGACTGGGGCACATCAAATATTTTTCGTCAAATTATATTTTCAATACTTCTAGTTGCATCCTTGATTTCCATTTTTTACAAAAGAAAATATGCGATCCAAATTATTAAAAGCAATAAATATTTGTTCATATTTCTTTTATGGAGTTTCATAACTATTGCTTGGTCCTATGATTCGATGGTATCATTTAAAAGATTTATAGTTTTTTTTTCAACAGTCACTTCTTCCTTGTCAATTTTATTATACTGTAAAAGATCTGAAGATTTACTGAAATATTTTTTCTATATATTAGGCATAAATATGGTTTTATCCTTACTCTCTGTGCTAGCTATTCCAGGGGCAAAGGATTCAAATGGTCAATGGCAAGGGTTATATACAGATAAAAACGGGTTTGCACAGTTATGTTTAATATCAACTGTTATTTTTTCAGCGTTTTTTTTTAAAAACAGCGGGTTACATAATAAGTTAATTTCCGTATTTCTAATACTTATTGCTTTAGTTTTAATTGTAGGTGCGGGCAGCAGTACAATTCAAGTTACATTGCTGCTTTTATTCAGTATATCGATAACATTATATATAAATAGAATATTTGAGAAACTTGGATTAGGTAAATTTGTCTGGTTTATTTCGATAGTAACTTTTTCTGTATTGATTGTATTGATATTTTATACAGTACCTGAATTACTTGGTTCATCGGTTGGTGCAACAGGTAGAGATCTAACTTTTACAGGAAGAGTTTATTTATGGGAATTATTAATTTATGAGATTCAAAATCATTTTATTTTTGGAGCCGGATTTAGAGGTTTTTGGATAATCGACGCTAAGCACTTATGGCGGATTTATGCAAACACATCATGGTTACCAACCGGGGGGCATAATGGTTATCTTGATATGTTAAACGAATTAGGAATAATTGGGCTTACAATCTTTTCTTCTGTGATTGTTAATTATTTTGTAAAATTAAAAAAACTTAAGCAGGTATGGGGATATTTTTTTGTTGCTACAATAATAATAAATTTTACCGAGTCCACCTTTATTAACCCTGGTGGGCTTACAAGTGTAATGTTTATTTTTGCATACTTGGCTTTGATTACAGACAGCTATAAATTAAATAATAATAATGTATGATAATACATTAAAATATTTTTTCACTTTTTAATAGAAATTGACGGATGGATTTTTTAAAGAATCAATATTTGGTCATTAAGGGAATTGCTGATTTTAAAGAATATAATGACACTGACACTGTAAAATTTAATGACTTTACTATCATACACAGTAAAAAACTTAATTGTAGTTTTTGCACTAGCAAAGTATCGAGTGTTTTATTACTTGGTTATATATTAGATCCATTAAACCCTGATTACTCAAATAATGATATTATTGATTCTTTAGCAAATTCATCAAAAACTTTGGATGAATTTATTAAAAATACTCAAAAATACTCTGGCAGATTTGTTCTAATATATAGCAATAAAACTGAGTCTGTAATGTTTTCAGATGCGTTTGGCTTGAGACAAATTTATTTTAATCAATTTGAAGGATCTGTTATATTTTCATCAGCTCCAAAATTAATTTTAGAATACAGGAATTGGAAACCGAACTTATCGGAAGCAGCTTCAGCTTTAATTAATTCTGACAATTTCAAAAAACGAGAAAGTGCGTGGTTAGGTGAAGGCTGGTATGATAATAGGATAAAAAAAGTACTTCCAAATCATTACCTTGATCTGAATAAAATGGAAATCTACCGGGCGCCATTTTTTTTACCAAAAATTAGTGACACAGAAATTGTTAGCTACTCTAAGAAAATTTTAACTGGTTCATTTATTGCTTTAAGTAAAAGATTTGATAAAATAATACAAGCCGTTACAGCAGGATGGGATTCAAGATTATTGTTAGCTGCCTCAAAGGTATTAAAAGACAGAATAACTTATTTTGTTTTTATTAACAATTTCTCGCAAATTAAAGAAAAAGATGCTGTAATTGCTAACAAGCTCGCTTCTAAATTAGGGATAGATTTCCATACTATTTTCCCTGGAAAATTAAAAAAAGATTTTTTAGACAAATACAATAAAATTTGCTTTTATCCAAGGATATTACCTAAAACTGCTAATATTCAATGGCATTATTATGATAATATGGGTAAAAATACTATAAATATAAACGGAAATGGCGGGGAGATATTACGTCAGGTTTATTACTATTTTGAAAATAAAAATTCGGTTAACGTTCAAACATTTTTAACAACTCTGGATTATCCAGAGTATTTTAGAGATACTTTAACTTACTGGTATAAATCAGCCTTACCATTTGCTCAAAAATATAATCTCAGTATTCTTGATCTGTTTTATTGGGAACAAAGAATTGGTAACTGGCATGCCTTATACCAATATGAACAAGATATTGCAATTGAAGAATTTACGCCATTTAATAACAAGGATTTTATTTTAGCAATCATGCAAATTGATAGTAAAAAAAGAGAAAAAATGAATTGCTTTATATGTAAAGAACTGATGAAAGAACTTTGGTCAGAGACTCTGGAAGTACCAATTAATCCTATTTTAGGTCTTAGCCTACGAAAGAGAATTGGCAATTTTATCAAAAAAAGTAGCTTCATTTACGGTTTTTGGAGAAAAATAATAAATAACAAATTATCTTTAAATAAATGGAGTCGTCATTTTGAGTAATCAAGAATCGTTTTCTACACTTTGGAAAACCTGGGAGTATAATGCACAAATTTATCCTGATAAAGACGCAATAATACACTGGAATGCTGGTAAAGACCCTATAAAAATCACATTTTCTCAATTATTATTCAAAGCTAACCTGTATTCAATTGCTTTAAAAAGGATTGGTATTAAAAAGAGAGAGGTGTGCGCAATTATAATGCAACATAATGAGGAGCTTTATCCACTTTATTTAGGCATTGTTGGTATAGGTGCATTACCTGCAATTTTAGCATATCCAAATCCCAGACTGCACCCTGATAAATTTAGACAAGGAATCGAGGGTATGTCGCAAAGATCCGGTCTTGATTGGATATTTACAGAACATTCTATTGAACAAAAAATACTACCTCTAATCGATGATAAAAAAACAACAATAAAGGGAATACATTTCCCTCTTTCCTGGGAATTGAACGATGATGCTGGTGAGTTAAATAATATTGAGACTATTCGTAACGATATTTCTTCCAATGATCCTGTTTTATTACAACATTCCTCTGGCACCACCGGGCTTCAAAAACCGGTTGTTTTATCTCATCGGGCAATTTTAGATCATGTAAAAAAATACGGTGGTTCATTAGAACTAAGTAAAGAAGACAAAATTGTAAGCTGGTTACCATTATATCACGATATGGGACTTATTGCCGCATTTCATTTACCACTGGCATTTGGCATAACAACTGTCCAGATAGATCCTTTTGAATGGGTGTTGGCTCCACAACTACTTCTTGATGTAATCTCTGAAGAAAAAGGAACACTGACCTGGCTTCCAAACTTTGCTTATAATGTTTTTGCAGATAAGATACGAGATGAATGGTTACAAAATGTTAATCTTGAAACACTTAGAATGATTATTAATTGCAGTGAACCGGTAAGACATTACAGTCACGAAAAATTTTATCATAGGTATAGTAATTTCGGATTAAAGGATTCTGTCCTTTCAACCTGTTATGCTATGGCAGAAACTACTTTTGCAGTAACTCAAAATGCACCTGGTAAACCAATAAATGAATTTATGGCTGACCGGGAATGGCTTGCTAAAGGGATAGTAAAAAAGGCAGAGAATATAGATAATGGTAGAATTTGTGTTTCTTCCGGATCAGTAATTGACGGTTGTATTATAAAAATTGTAGATAATGAACGTAAAGAAATTCCTAATGGTAATGTTGGTGAGATTGCTATAAAATCGATTTCTATGTTTGATGGTTATAGAAACTACCCGGAAAAAACTGAGGAAGTTTTATCTGACGGTTGGTATTATAGTGGTGATTACGGATTTAATATTGGTAACGATTACTACATTATTGGAAGA
>Ga0138256_10007283_pt1 | contig 11694 bp, 6 predicted proteins | sample KNB2016incub_MG_FD_105486 | JGI IMG/M metagenome (GOLD analysis project Ga0138256, IMG submission 105486) | Active sludge microbial communities from wastewater in Klosterneuburg, Austria - KNB2014incub_MG | ecosystem: Engineered > WWTP > Activated sludge > Unclassified | place: Austria...
CTACGATCACCCTCTACTTGTAGTTTCGTTCAACTCAAATATTGCGGATGGATCACAGCAGCAGCAGGCGACGCTATTGCCGATCGGAGGCCCTTCACCGACGGGTTTGCTCAATGCGTTTCAGGTGATGCACGGTACGGTTTGCGGGGTAAGCGGATCAAACCCTGCAATCTGCGGTGCGGCCCTAACTCAGGCAATTGCTCCATCGGCGATCTATCAGTTTGGACGAATGAGGTTTGATTCGAGCCGGTTTACCGGTTTTGGGCCAATACTTCCGTTTACCCTTCATGTGATCAAAGATTTTGAGTATCCGATGGCTTTTCAGGGCAATTTGTCCATCGAACGGATGATCGGCCGTGATACTTCGATTTCGGCAAGTTACATTAATGTTAATGCGCGCCATCTAGCACATCCACAAGATGTTAATCCCGTCAATCAACAGTCCTTGATCGACAATTTCCGTCGATTTACGGCGAACAATCCCGTCGCGTGCGGCGCGGTTGCTTGCCCATCGACTGGACGTGCTCCCAGAAGCCTTAGCGAAGCAGCCTTCTTCTCACTGCCAACCGCCAGCAATGCTCTCTATACCGTAGTCGTGCCGGGATTTATTGCTGTCAATAATACAACCGGACAAAGGATTGTTAGTCCAATTGCGGCGGATTTCTTCCGTAAATTGGGACCGAATTATTTCTTTGTGCGGGCTTTGACAGGACTGAATAAGGCGACTTTTGACTCACTGCTAACTGGAACACTTCGTGCATCGGGGCCGATCAATCCGTACTCGGATGTTAATGCACAGATGTCGGATGGAAATTCATCGTACAACGCTCTAAACCTGGAACTCAAACGCAGATTCTCAAGCAATATGCAGTTCCTGGCGACCTATACCTGGTCGCATTCGATTGACGATTCTTCTGATCTTCAAACTTTGCTCAAGCCTCAGGATAACCTGAATTTTAGGGCAGAGAAGTCTGATTCGCTATTCGACCAGCGACATCGCTTCGTGTTTAGCGGGATTATCAGTTCCCCTGAATCATGGAGATCCGAGGGCGGATTCAAGCGTTTCATGCATGGGTTTTCGATAGCACCTATTCTGGAGATCAGTTCTGGCCGCCCGTTTAACATCCTCGCAGTCGGGGATAATAATGGTGATTTCCAGAGTACGAACGAACGGCCATCGGTGCGTTCTGACGGCTCACTTTGTGCGACGGGTATTGACGTGAATTGCTTTCAGGGTGTATTTGGCCCGAGTGGAAACCTTGGAAGAAATATGGGTATCACACACAGCTACGTTTCGCTCGATGCTCGGTTGACAAAAAGGATCGGACTCGGTGAGAGGGTCAAACTTGACCTTATCGCCGAAGGGTTCAATCTCTTCAACCGGTTTAACGAGGCTGCGGGCAACCCATTCTATCAGGTTGTCAATAACTTTGGTCAACGCAAGGGCGGCAAATATTATAGCCAGCCGACATCAGCCTTTGATCCGAGACAATTCCAATTTGGCGCAAAGATTAGCTTCTGACTTTAGCCTTAGCGATCAGTTACGCCGGACAGTTTTATGCTGTCCGGCTTTTTTATGGATAATCAGAATATGAATCTGTTTTCAGATCGAATTAAACAAAAGGGCTTAGAGATTGGATTTCAACAGGTTGGGATCGTTCCTGCGCTTCCTCTAACAGACGAGAGTATTCGATTAGGACAGTGGCTCGAACGTGACTTCCATGGAGAAATGGCTTGGCTAGAACGGGAAACTGAAAAACGAAGCGATCCGCAAATTTTGTTTCCCGGAGCAAAGTCGATTATCGTCGCTACCCACAATTATTTCACCGACCACCAGCATGTCGATACCGGCGGCCGCGGGAAAATCTCGCGGTATGCGTGGGGCGATGATTATCACGATATTATTCGTGAAAAACTACGCGAGTTTCTCGCATGGATTAAGTCTCAAAACCCCGAAATTGATGGCAAAATCTGCGTCGATACGGCGCCAATGATGGATAAGGCATGGGCCGTGCGGGCTGGCCTCGGTTGGCTTGGCAAGCACTCAAATCTGATCACAAAGGACGTCGGATCGTGGGTCTTCATCGGTGAGATATTGCTGAATGTAGAACTGGATTACGACACTCAGATAGTATCCGATCATTGCGGAACCTGCACGGCCTGTCTTGAGGCCTGTCCGACGGGAGCAATTGTCGAACCGTATATCGTCGATTCAAGAAAATGTATTTCGTACGCGACTATCGAGTTGAGAGACGAAATGCTGCCCGAACTGGTCGCTGATAACCTCAATGGCTGGTTCTACGGCTGTGATATTTGTCAGGATGTTTGCCCATGGAATCGCTTTGAAAAACCGAGCAACGAAGCTCGCTATGAGCCAAGATTCGGTGAGACATCTATCGCTCTGGACGATGCCCTTTCCCTTACGCCAGAAACATACGCCGAACGATTCCGCCGCACTGCAATAAAGCGTGCGAAACTGCCCGCATTAAAGCGAAACGCTGCGGCTTTAAAATCCAACTCATAAAATGTCGCCATTTGAAGCGGCATATCCCGCGACTCAAGTGCTTGGACCTACGAAGCGAAGAGAAGATTTTTCGTTTGTTGTATCATATTCTCATGTTGCGTGACGCTTATAATCGGACAATCCGCGATCTGCGCATTTCGCTGACCGACCGCTGCAATTTTCGCTGCTTTTACTGTCTGCCGCACGGTGAACCTGCGTGGGCCAAACGCGAAAAATTGTTGACATTTGAGGAAATCGAATACATTTCAAGCATCTTTGTCGCATTAGGCATCCACAAGATACGCCTAACCGGCGGCGAACCTTTGATTCGAAGGGATGTTCCCGTTTTGGTCGAAAAGCTATCGCGGTTAAAACCCAAACTCCGCGACATCGCCCTCACCACAAATGGCTATGATTTTGCCCGTCACGCCCACCCGTTGCAAAAGGCCGGACTCGATCGCGTAACTTTTAGTCTCGATAGCCTGCGCAAGGACCGGTTTACAAAAATAACAGGGGTTGACGCACTCGACCGGGTCCTCGATGCCATTACTCTGGCCGACGATCTCGGCCTATCACCCGTTAAAGTCAATGCGGTCATAGTTCGTGGCCATAACGAGGATGAGATCGTCGATTTTGCCCGTTTTGCGCGTGAGGCGAATGTAAGTTTCAGATTTATTGAGTTTATGCCCCTGGATAGCGGACACGAATGGAATCGGGACATGGTTGTCTCAGGCCGGAAAATTCAGTCGGAAATTAATGAAGTCTATCCACTGCAGTTAAAGGAAACCTCGCGTGGAAGCGAAACCTCATGGAAATACGAATTTGCCGACGGGGCACCCGGTGAGATTGGCATCATTGCCCCCGTAACGGAAATGTTCTGCGGCGCCTGTTCACGCATACGATTGACCGCCGACGGCCAAATCCGCACATGCCTCTTTTCTGCCAACGAACATAACCTCCGCGACGTTATTCGTGGTAAAGCCGGCCGCGGTGAGATTTCAGATTTCATCAAGCAAGCAGTCATGCAAAAAGAACCGCGTCACCATATTAATGACGCGGACTTCGTACAGCCGGAGAGGACAATGAGTTTTATTGGCGGTTAGAATCAGATCATGAAGCCCAAATCCCGCACGGCGAAATTGTCTATTTCCGGAAATAGGCTATTCAACTGTGAATCAGCGGCCCCGAACCATTTGGCGAGGGTTGAGCCATACTGTGCGAGCGAAGTTGTGGGGAGCAGTACGCCTCGGGTGTCAGCAAAGGCGTCCGGGTTGTAGGCCGAATCGCTCTGATTGATAAGCGGAAACGACCCGTAAACTTGCGATCCTCGAACCGCTCCTCCGAGGACGATGTGGTGATTTCCCCAGCCATGGTCGGTACCCGTCCCGCTCGGTTCCAGTGAACGTCCGAAATCGGAAAGCGTGAATGACGTAACCTGCCCATCGACGCCCATTTGCACAGTCGCATCGTAAAACGCCTTGAGCGCTTGGCTGACCTGACGCAGGAGGTCCCATTGTTGATAGTCCTGTCCACTGTGCGTATCGAACCCGCCAAGCCCACAAAAAAAGACCTGACGGCCGGCTCCCGTTTGGCCTCGCAAGTTAATAAATCGAGCTACTTCCTTTAGTTGATTGCCCAATGATGTATTTGGAAATACGGTCGGCAAGTCTCCGCCGGACGTTCCCTGCAAGATTGCGTTCAACTTCCAGGTATCGCTCATCACCTTGTCGGCGGCGGCAATCATGCGATTGTTATTTCCAAGCATCACAATATTTTTTTGAGCAGTGGAACGAGCGTCAACCGCGGCTTGCGGCCATCCGTTACTCATTGCATATTGAGCCAGGCCATTGCCCGGCTGCAAATTTGTCGCCGGCACGGAAAGGCCGGCAGCATACAACGCTGACCCATTGAATGAAATGGACGTCGGAAAGGTCGTCCCGGCGTTGTTCGCCTGCACGAGATCGGCGATCCGTCCGCCCCAACCGCTGCTCGCGGACGCGTTCGGAACGCCTGCCTGCATCTGAACAATTTGGTCAGAGTGAGAAAAAAGCTGTGTCGGAAGCGGAACCGAATTTTGCTGAAATTGCAGTTTTGTGGTCGGTTGATTCAGAATACCGGTGTTCGCCAGAACGGCAGCCTTTCCCTGTTGAAACAGCGTCTGAATTTCAGGCATTCCATAGTTGAACGCATACTGTCCACCGGTTGTTGTCGTGACCGGCAGCAGTCGATTACCCGTCAATGCCAAACCGCCACGCTTTGCGAGATAGGCATTATATTCGGCCGTCGCCATGGGGATAATCGTATTGTGGCCGTCATTGCCCCCAAAAAGAAAGATACATACCAGGGCTTTGTAATCGGAGGCGGCCGCGGCGCTAATCGGTGCAAAATTGCCAAGTGCCGCGACCATTCCGGCTGACATCGAAAACTTCAGAAAATCTCGTCTTGAAAAATCGTTATTTATCATTTCAGTTCACCTTAAGGATTAATGAGCCACCAAATATTCACTGGACATCGCCGTAACATACAGCACGGTGAGAGCTTTCATTTTCGCGTCGGCCCCGACCGACTGGGATGTCTGCAGAGCGGTCAGGAGCTCCTGACGCAACCCGGCGGACATTCGTCCATAGAGCAGCAAATTGTTTACCGCATCGACACAAGCCGCGTGATTATTGCCGAGTGAAAAGATCGCCTGCAAGTCCCAAACGTTGCTCGTTTGGTAATAGCTCATCCAGTTCCAGATAAGATTTCCGCGATTTACCAGTTCACCGGGCCCATGAATTTGAAATTCCGGCCCAAACAGCGGGGTGGTTTGTTTCGGAACGCGGAACATCGGCGAGTAATGGCCAAAAACCGATGGGGCGTTGAGTACGCCCTCGCCCATAGCCTCGTAGGTATATGCGATCTGCGAGGGCTGCAACAAGTCGCCTCCCAAAGCTCGAAGCAACGCAATATGATGCTGGATTGGCGTACGCAACCGGCCAAAATCATTGGACGGACTGTCGCTGCGGGCTTCCGGGTCGAGCAATATTGCCCGAATGACGGATTTCATGTCGCCGCGAATGCCAAATCCATTGTCATCAAATGCGGCCGAAACCCGTGCGATATACGCCGGCGACGGGTTGCTGGTTACCAGCGAACGTATCAATCGCGTCGCCACAAACGGCCCGACATTCGGGTGATTAAAGATTAGGTCGATCGCATCGTCAATGTCTTTTTGGTTCGTCTGATTTGCTGGAAGTGTCGCACCGAGAAATGTCTTTGAAGACATATCGTGATAATTTGCCAGCGGCACCATCGGACCGGGATAGTAGTTTGGATTGAGATTTGCCGGCGGACCGGTCGCAGTGTTGAACGTCCACCCGGTAAATGCGAGGGCAAGTTGTCGTATGTCTGTTTGATTATATGTAGCAATCGGTTTTCCGGCTGAGTCGAGAATCAGTGAGCCGTCCGGATTTAGCCGATATAGCCCTATGCTGAAGAGCTGCAGCAACTCGCGCGGATAGTTTTCATTCGCACCCGCTCCACCGCCCGGCTTGCGGCTATTCGCCATGTCGAGAAAATTGCCCATCGAAGCATCGAGCGTAATTTCCTTCAATAGATTCTTGTAATTGCCAAAAGCATTCCGGCTAAGAATGTTGACATACGGAATCAGCATGTTCGGGTAATAGTTTTTATTCCGAGAGATAACGATAATCTCGCTCAGGCCGTAAATTACTCGTTGTCGAACCTGATCCTGACCCTTTAGTTTATGCCAGAAGAATTGGTCCGTCATTTCATTCTGAGAGGAGGCATTACCGTTTGGAAATACGGATTCGGGCGCATTGAACTGTTCCTCAAGGTATGACGGGATGCCGACTTGTTTGACGGATGCCAACGACTGCGTTGTCGGGCCGAAGGTCGCCTGCTCGAGAAAGCGGGCAGCAGCGACGGTTTGGGGATCCGTTGTCGGCGTCGGAAACGGGGTCGGCGTGGAAGTCGGCGATGGCGTAGCTGTCGGACTCGGAGACGGCGTTGGCGTTGCACTAGGTGACGGCGACGGAGATGGAGATGGAGATGGAGACGGAGTCGGAGTCGGTCCGCCGCCTTGCACCATTACCATTGCCGTGGCTGAACGCTCGCTGTTTACCGCCGCAACGGCTCGAATGGTCACCGGGCCGGCAGGCGCGATATTTGGAGCCCTATACAAGCCCTTTGAATTGATTGTACCGTTGGAACTGCCGCCGTTTACATACCAGTACACGGTCTTGTTAGTCGTGCCAGAGACATTTGCCACAAACTTCTTTTGAGCTCCGGTCATTACAGTCGCACTCGCCGGATTGATCGAAACGACAACTCCCTCGCCGTACTCAAGCAGTCGAGCCGCCGACGTCATGGGCGGCGGTCCGGGGTTTACAACTGTCAGATTTCCACTGCCAGACTGCATAAAATTGCTCGTCACTCGCAATCGAGTCGACGAAACAAAAGCTGTCGTCATCGGAACTCCCTCAAGCTTTGCGGTCGCGCCGGTTGCAAAACCGCTCCCATTGACATCGAAGGTTGTCGGTCCAAGAGGCACTTTCCGGGGCGAAAACCACTGCACCTGAGGAATGGCAGCGGTCACGCTGAGGAAAATTTCTGGCGGTTGTCCAGCTCGTGCAAACGGGAGCACGGGCACAAATGTCAACAGTAAGACCAAAATAGCGGTAATCGACCTTCCCAACAATTTCGAAGCCATCCTTAAAATCTCTCCCTTGATTTCTTTTCGGCGGTAAGACTTGGTGCCGACAGAATAGTGTGTTGTTACATATAGTACAGTGTTTATATTTATTTAACAATACAAAAATGCACAAGGCAACCTGGCCGCAACCCATTCAAGAGAAAAGGGTTAGAAGAATATGGCTTAACAGGACGAAAGACGGAAGATCGTGCAATTCCGGCACTGTCCGCTGAAATGTTCGCCGAAGTATCGGCGGCCTTAATGGAGGAAGTTTTGCTGAAGACGGCTACAACCTTAGGACCTTTTCATTACGCTAGATCGGCTAACCTTGTTTCCGGCCCATCATATCCAACCCAACCGCTGCAACCAGGATCGAGCCTTTGATGATGTCCTGCATAAAGTCACGGACATTGAGCAACGACATTCCGTTGTCGAGGCTGGCCATAATCAGAGCACCGAGACAGGCTCCGAAGATCGTTCCGCGACCGCCCATGAGGCTCGCTCCGCCGATGACGCAGGCGGCGATAGCGTCGAGTTCCTTTAGAACACCAGCGTCCGGTGCGGCACTGCCGACACGCGCCGTAAAGATCAGGGCCGCGACGCCGGTTAGGGCACCGAGCAACGCGTAAACTTTGAGGACGTTCGCCTTGTTGTTTATCCCGGATAGCCTTGCCGCGTCGGCATTCCCGCCTATGGCATATAGATAGCGGCCAAAGGTTGTAGAATTGGTAAGAAATGCGCCGAAAAGCGCGACCGCAACCAAGATCAGAACGGGAATTGGGACGCCTTGGTAAGCGTTCATAACGATGATGAACGCAATGATCCCGGCAATGGGGATGATCGATTTGAGAAGTTCGCCGGTATAATTCGCTTCGCCAAGGCCATAGTCCTTAATCGATCTGGCTTTGCGGTAGGCGACGAACAGCACGAATGCGATGGCGGCAGCGGCCAAAACCCAACCAAACGTCTTCGGCAAATTTTCATTGCCGATGGCTTTGAATGTTTCATTCGAGATTGGTATGGTATTGCCGCCGAGCAGCCATTTTACCGCCCCTCGCCAAGCGAGCAATCCGCCTAGGGTGACAATGAACGCCGGAATATTAAGATAGGCCGTCAATGCCCCGTGAAACACGCCGATTATAACGCCAACAACAACTGCCGAAGTAATGGCGACTGGAAGGCCATAATCCAAAATAGTTATTCCATACGCGGCGATACCGCCAGCAAAGCCAAGCACCGACCCGACGGATAGGTCAATGTTCCCAGAGACGATAAGCATGAGCATGCCAACAGCCAGGATTGCCGTAACCGACATTTGGGTCATCAAATTGGACAAATTCCTAGGCGTCAAAAAGATCGAGTCAGTCGCCCAATGAAAATAAGCCCAAATTAGCCCTAGCACGGCAATCATGATATAGGCCCTGAGCGTTGCGGCGGTAATTCGAGATGGTTTAGTGTCGTCCATGTTTTTGAAAGTCGTTCCGGGGCGGCCGGCAGCTTATTGACAGCCCTTAGATATTTCCGGTCGCGGCCGCCATTACTTTTTCGGGAGTCGCTTCGCTTCGCGTAAATTCACCCGTCATTTTTCCCTCGTGTAAAACTATGACGCGGTCAGAGAGGCCGAGGACCTCAGGCAATTCAGATGACACAAGGACGATCGCCAAGCCCTCTTTTGCAAGTTTATTGATCTCAGCGTAGATCTCCTGCTTAGCACCAACATCAATTCCACGCGTCGGTTCGTCGAGAAAGAGAATTTTGGGATTAGTCAAAAGCCACTTACCGAGTACGACCTTTTGCTGATTGCCGCCTGAGAGTGTTCCGGCAATAGTAAGCGGCGATTTTGCCTTGATGCGCAACGAGTGCATCGGCTTGCGCGCAGCAATTGATTCTCGCGTCCGGTTCGTGACAAACTTTCCGGAAATCGAACGAAGGCCGGCGAGCGTAATGTTATCGAGGATCGTCTGATCGAGAATCAGGCCGAATCGCTTACGGTCTTCGGTTACAAAACCTATGCCGTGCTCGATCGCATCTGCGGGCGAATCGATCCTCGCAGGCTTACCCTCGATCTCAATCTTACGAGAATATTGGCCCGAATAAGCTCCGAATATCGCCATCAAAAGCTCAGTTCGTCCGGCGCCCATCAGGCCAGCTATGCCGAGAACCTCACCCTTGTTTACGTAAAATGAAACATTATCGACAAGCTTTTTGTCCGCTACGTCGGGGGAAAACGCGGTGAGATTTTTAACATACAATGCAGTATTACCGTGGCTATGATCAGGTTTTGGAAAGATATCGCCAACCTCGCGGCCGACCATCGCCGCAATTACGCCGTCTTTTGTTATGTCTTTGGCACCATGGGTGGCCACTGTTCGTCCGTCTCGCAAAACAGTTATCCGGTCGCTCAATTGAAAGACTTCATCCAACTTGTGTGAGATATAGATCATTCCGACGCCGCGTTTGAGAAGTTTCTTTAGAATTCCAAATAGGATTTCGACCTCGGACTCCGACAAGGCAGCCGTCGGCTCGTCCAAAACCAGTATTTTTGCTTCCTGCGACAGGGCCTTTGCGATCTCTACAAGCTGCTGTTGGCCGATGCCCAGGGTTTCCACCTTTACCCGCGGGTCGATAGGAAGACCAAGATCGCTGAGCAATTTTGAGGCCCGGTGATAAAGCTCAGACCAATTGATGACCCCAAGCATCGACGGTTCATTGCCAAGGAAAATATTCTCCCCAACTGTTAGTTCCTTAACGAGTGAAAGCTCCTGAAAGATTATTGCAATACCAGCCGCTTCCGAATCTCGAATGCCTCGAAAATGCCTGATCTCATCATCAACGAGTATTTCGCCCTCAAACGCACCTTCGGGGTAAACACCGGACAGCACTTTCATCAGTGTCGATTTTCCTGCGCCGTTCTCGCCCACGAGTGAATGAAATTCCCCGGCCTCCAGCGCAAAACTCACGCCGTCTAGAGCTCGGACGCCTGGAAATTCCTTGACGATGTTTCTCATCTCAAGCAGGGACATAGGTGTATTGGCCAGTGTGTAAGGTCGTTTAGTTACTCTAATTTACCATAGAATTGCTAATCTTCCGCGCGCAAATCGATCACGCGGCAGTTTGTTGAAATACTTTGAATTGTACGCTCCTTGGTTCTTCTTTTATACTAGGATAATGTCCGAATCTATAGCCATCGAATCCACCCTAAATGAGCACCGCCTATTCCGGCCGCCGGCGGCGTTTTCGGCCAATGCTCGTATCAAAAGTTTTGAAGAGTACGAAAATCTCTATGCCGAGGCCGCTCTCGACCCGCAAAGCTTTTGGGCAAAACAGGCGGAAAGCCTCGATTGGTTTAGGAAATGGGACACGGTTCTCGAATGGAACGAGCCGTTTGCCAAATGGTTTGTCGGCGGCAAGATAAATATCTCGTACAACTGTCTCGACCGGCATTTGACGACGGAATGCAGGGACAAAATCGCGTTCATTTGGGAAGGCGAACCGGGCGAACAGCGACGGCTGACATATTCTGAACTTCACCTAGAGGTTTGCAGGTTTGCTAACGTATTGAAAAAGCTGGGTGTTACGACTGGCGATAGGGTCGCTCTCTACATGCCGCTCGTTCCCGAGCTTGCGATTGCCATGCTTGCCTGCACGCGAATTGGTGCGACGCATACGGTTATTTTTGGCGGATTTTCGGCTGAATCGATCCGTGACCGTGTCCAGGACTGTGGCTGTAAGCTGATCGTCACCGCTGACGGCGGTTATCGACGCGGACGTGAAATTAAGCTGAAACCGGTCGTCGACGAGGCAGCCGAACAATGTCCGACGGTTGAGAACGTCGTCGTTTTCAAACGCTCCGGATCGCACGTTTCGATGAAAAAGGGCCGCGATCATTGGTGGCACGAGATTATCGAGACGGTCGATGCCGATTGCGCGCCGGAACATCTCGACAGCGAACATCCGCTTTACATCCTCTACACGTCGGGCACAACCGGCAAGCCAAAGGGCATCCTGCACACGACCGGCGGTTATCTGACACAGGCCGCGTACACGACAAAAATCGTCTTTGACCTGAAGGACGAAGACATTTATTGGTGTACGGCGGATATTGGCTGGGTAACGGGACACAGCTATGTCGTTTACGGGCCGCTCGCGAATGGTGCGACCGTAATGATGTATGAGGGCGCTCCGAATCATCCCGATTTTGACCGGTTCTGGGATATTATCGAGCGGCACAGCGTATCGATTTTTTACACCGCACCGACCGCAATTCGTGCGTTTATTAAGTGGGGCGAGCAGTATCCGCTGAGGCATGATCTTTCAAGTTTGCGTCTGTTGGGAACGGTTGGCGAACCGATCAATCCCGAGGCGTGGATGTGGTATCACGAAACGATCGGCAAGGGGAAATGCCCGATTGTCGATACGTGGTGGCAAACCGAAACGGGCACAATAATGATCTCGCCGCTGCCCGGCGCAACGCCAACGACGCCCGGAACCGCGA
>Ga0138256_10007284_pt1 | contig 11693 bp, 10 predicted proteins | sample KNB2016incub_MG_FD_105486 | JGI IMG/M metagenome (GOLD analysis project Ga0138256, IMG submission 105486) | Active sludge microbial communities from wastewater in Klosterneuburg, Austria - KNB2014incub_MG | ecosystem: Engineered > WWTP > Activated sludge > Unclassified | place: Austria...
CAAAAATACATTATTCAACCCCATCCCGAATCTTATCCAGCAGGTCGCTGAGAATATTAGCATCTTTTTCTGAAAGGTTACCCAAAACTCTATCTATTTCATCCTGGCGGATATCTAACCGCTCTAATAGCTTTTTACCTTTATCAGTAATAATGACATCTACGAGGCGGCGATCATTTTTGCAGGTAATTTTTTTTACTAATCCTTTTGCAATGAGCCTGTCAACAATACGACTTGTATCACTCATTTTTTCCAGCATTCTTTCTCTTATCTGTAAAGTAGAAAGGGGTTCCGGGAAACTGCCCCTTAAGATGCGTAGTATATTGAACTGTTGTGCTGTAATATCTTCTGCTTCAAAAACACATTTTGTTTTGTCCCTCATCCAACCTACCGTGTAGATAAGGTTGATAGCCGCTTTCTGGTGGGGGTTCCTGAATTTTGCCTGTTTTATATCCTGGTCTATGCCCATATCAGAAAAGTTGTTTGATAAAAATAGAAAGTTTTGGGTTAAGTCCTTATGTTAACCCAAAACTTTTTCAAGTTCGCTTAAACAGAGAGTATTAATTATTATAATAGAATTTTTCCTCAACAATTTTACCTCCGTTCCAGCGCTGAACAGAAAGCTGTGTGTAATTACGTACACCATAATCTTTGTGTGTATAGTCAAACCACCACTCTACTACCGCAAGACCATCGCTGATAAGAGTGTTAACCACCTTCGCACCACGGAATTCCGTAAGGCCATTTACAAAAGCTTCTTCATACTGGCGGTTCACCTCTTTACCCACTCTTACCGGGTAATTGTTATCCTGCATTACTACATCGTCTGCATAAAATTTTTCAAAAGCATCAAGAATTTTTCCTTCAAGGATCATTTGGTTGAGTTGGTCAACCTGTGTTCTTAAATCTGTCATAATAGTATATTTTAAGTAATTAATGTTTGAACAACAAAATTAATGTTGCAACATTGAATTACCAAATTTTATCTGTTAAAGGCAACAGAATTTTATTTAGTATATTTCAATATGAATTTGCACCTGCGTAATAGCGTTGGTATCAGCATTTTTTTTCTGTTGATAATAGTGCAAACCAGTACAGCACAAAAGGCTGAATTGAAAGTGCAATTAGGGCATTCCAAAATTGTTTATTGCGTTGCCTTTAGCCCTGATGGTAAATATGCTGCCAGCGGAAGCGCCGATTTTACCTATAAACTCTGGGAAGTGGAAAGTGGCCGGGAGATAAGAACCGTTAAAGGTCACCAGGGATATGTTACTTCTATTTGTTTCAGTCCTGATGGCAAATATCTTTTAACAGGTGGCGGGTCTTATGAATTTGGCGAATTGAAACTGTGGGATGTGGTAACTGGTAAACTGATCAGGGAATTTAAAGGTCACAGTGAATATGTCTGGTCGGCAATCTTTAATAAAAACGGGAGCCAGATCATCAGTGGAGGCTTTGATTCAACTATCCGTATCTGGGATAGAAATACGGGTAAACAATTAAAAATATTCAGCGGTGCAAAAGAAAATATCCGTAGTGTGCGTCTCGTTCCGGGAACAAATTTTATGGTAAGTGCCGGTGGAGGTATTTCAGACAATGAACTATTGCTCTGGGATATAAATAGTGGCAAAATAGTTGACTCTTTTGATACCCGCAAAGCAAATGATCGGATTGAAGGTATGGATGTCAGTCCTGATGGTAAATGGATGGTGACTGCTATTAATAAAAAAGTACAATGCTGGGATTTGTCTTCACGGAAACTAAAGTTTGAATCCGAAAAACATTCTGAAAATGTTGATGCACTGGTTTTTTCTAAGGATGGAAAATATTTCTTTAGTGGCAGTTTTGATAATACAATTATTAAATGGGAGGTAGCAACAGGCAAGCCAGTTACTACCCTGAAAGGCCATAAAGACCGTGTGTATAGCCTGGATTGCAGCACGGATGGTAAACTACTTATCAGTGGTGGCAGTTTCGACCGGTCACTAAGGTTATGGGATGCAGGCACCGGCAATAGTTTAAAAACTTTTTCCGGTTATAATCTTCCGGTCAGTAAACTGCTTTTATCGAACGATGGTAATAATCTATACGCTGCAGGGTATGATGAAAGTTCGGGTAGTTCCAAACTTGAAAAATGGAACTTAGATAAGTCGGAAAGGGTTACATTTTTCAGCGGTTACTATGGTAAGATTACAGATATGCAATCGGATACTGCGGGTAAATACCTCATAACTGACGGTCCAGGAATATACATGGGTGCATATGATCTTGAAAAAATGAAATCGGATTATTTTAAAGATACTTCTGGTAACGGCATAATTACCTGCTTCAGCCCCGACGGGAAAACGATATTAACCAACAGCCCCTCTAAAGAAACCCTTCCGGGTGTTAATATTATCAACTTCAGCGAGTTTTTAAAGAACAACTCCCGTTACGAAAATAGTTCACTGCAGGTGGCAAAGTTTTCCAGGGATGGGAAATACCTGCTTCTTACGGTAGAAGTTGTTGATTCGGATGATAACGAGGGATATATATATGATGATGTACTGATAAGATGGCCTGATCAAAAAATTATCTTCACCAATTTAAAAGCAGGAAAAGCGGATGTCGAGTTTGTACCCGGTGGACAATACTATATAAAAGGGCTGAAAAAATTCTCTCTCGCTGATGGTCGACCCACAGAAGAATTGGAAGGCAGCTTATGGAATTTGCTAGATCTTGCTGTTAGTAATGATGGAAAATATATTGCCGGTGGTGGCGGAGATTGGGGAAAGACAGAATTGAAAGTTTGGGAAGCAGCAACCGGTAAACTGGTAAAAGAATTCGAGGGTCATTATGCCGAAGTTACCTCCGTAGTATTCAGCGCTGATAGCCGTTTGCTTTTCAGCGGTAGTTCCGATTCTCAAATAAAAATATGGGACCTTGCTGAAAAAAAAGAACTGGCAACGCTGGTGTCTATGGAAGAAATGGGGAATGATTATGTTGTAGTAACCCCTTCGGGATTGTTTGATGGAACTCCCAAAGGAATCAAGACAATTTTACATTATACTGCCGGATTGGAAGTGATTGACCTGGAACAATTGAAAGAAAGATATTATGAGCCAGGACTATTGCGAAAGATTTTAGGCTATAGCAATGAGCCCTTGCGGGATGTACAACAGCTGGGCGAAGTGAAATTATACCCTGCTGTCAATCTTAAGCTGGATAAAACAACGGGAAAATTAAATGTTGACTTATCCAACAGGGGTGGCGGAATTGGCCGTACAGTCATTTATATCAACGGAAAAGAAGTTGTATCAGATGCCCGCGGCGGATCTGCTAATCCGGATGCTCTTACTTATCAGGTAAATTACAATTTGAAGAATCATCCTTACCTGCTTTCGGATACCATGAATGAAGTAACCGTGAAAGTTTACAACAAAGAAGGATACCTGGTAAGTAAAGGATTTAAGGTTGGCTATCGTTCAGATGCTTCTGCAACTCCGGCAGAACGTCCCTCTCTATATATACTAGCAGTAGGCGTTAGTGATTATACCAATACAGGTATAGATTTAAAATATCCATCGAAAGATGCTATAAACATGGAACAAACACTTTCGTTAGGTGCAAAACGATTGTTTGGAACATCAAAAACTACGAGCTGGCTGCTGACTACCGAATCTAACCAATCCTCCTTGCAACCCACCCGGAAAAATATTATCAGCATTTTTGATAGTATTGCCCGCCGTGCAAAATCAACAGATGTACTGGTTGTTTATTTATCGGGACATGGAATTAATTGGGGCGGCGCCAATGGAGATTTCTATTATCTTACTAAAGAAGCATACTCTGCCAGTGTGGAAGCGTACAATGATCCGGCTATTCGCAAAACTGCAACTATTTCTGGCGCAGAATTAGTGGAACTGATCAAAAAAATTCCTGCACTGAAACAGGTGCTGATGATTGATGCATGTGCATCTGGTAAAGCAATTGATAATATGATGGCGAAAAGGGATATTTCATCGGGTACCCTTAAAGCTTTGGATAGAATGAAAGACAGGGCAGGTATGCACATCATTACAGGTTGTGCTGCGGATGCGGTAAGCTATGAGGCCAGCCGGTATGGTCAGGGTGTACTAACTTATAGTATTATAGAATCCATAAGGGGTGCAGCATTACGTAATAACCGGTTTATTGATATTGGTTTGCTATTTCAGTATGCCCGTGACAGGGTTCCATTTTTGGCCGAAGGTATTGGCGGCATTCAAAAGCCGCAGGTTTTTAGCCCTTACGGTGCCCAGAGTTTTGATATTGGAGAAATGACTTCTGAAGATGTGGCAGCGGTAAAATTGTCTCCTGTTAAACCCGTATTCATACGTTCCAATTTCCAGGATGAAGTAGAACCGGAAGATGTTTTAGGATTAAGTATAATAGTGGATGATGCTATGGAAGATGCGGCTTCATCAAAGGGTGATTCTAAGCTGGTATTTTGGGATGTCAGGGAATATCCTGATGCGTATAAACTTAATGGTCGCTACTTGCGGACAGGAAATAAGATCATACTAAAACTCGTCATCAAATCATCCACCACACGGCAGGAACATCAAGTAGAAGCAGGTAATAAAGAGGAACTGGTCAAATTAATTTTAGAAAAAGTGGCCGCTATTCATTAGAATCACAAATTTCAGGCAGATAAAAATCAGGTTCACCGGACCTTACATCATTCCTGTTGCTAACCAGCAACAGCTTTATAAATTATTAACATTGACCACGCAGCTATACAGCCAAAAATCACCTCTTTGTGGTATTGTAATATTTCAGGAAGATGAATTGATTTGTAGTACAAACCTTATAATTCCACCGAACCATGAAACTTTTATCCGAATCTTTCCGCCATTTTATTGAAGGCTTTACTTCTTTCTACACTTCCATTTTTGATGAAATGAAAAAATGGTAGTGTAGCGTCGATAGGGAGAAGAAGAAAAGCGATGGTTTTGACGGCCTCCTTTTTTATTCGCTGTATTCTCCGCCGGGTTTAGCAATTTTTAAGGTTGCTGCCAGTTTGAATATGGCAAACAAGTGATGTGCTTCATGCAACAAAAAGAAGTTCAGCCATTCTAACAATGTCATTTCCCCAAATGCCGGATGGGTACCTTTTTTAACCAGGTCAGTCGGGGGAAAGGAGGTGATTTCTGCCGCCATTTCTTTTCTTAGTGTAATCATATCCTGCATAATTTCTCTTGTGGACTTGCTACAATTTTCAAGAAATTCCGGGTCTCCTTCAGCGGTGTATCGGGGAAAAACAGGATTGTTCTCCCTCAATATATCTTTTACACGGCTCACAAATGTGTGCTGGTAGGTTTGCAGGTGAACGATATTTTCAAATATGGACCATTTACCCGTAATTACTTGCCGCCTTATTTGTTCATCCGATAAGCCATCAATGATATCCATTAATGATTTATGCTGGTACTGCAGGCGGGTAGATATTGAGGATGGTATTTGCATAGCAGTTCAGTTTTTCTTTCCATTTCAGGAGAGGAAAGCGGTGAGTAACTAATCCTTGCTCCAGACTTTTGTTCCTTCCGAGCAATTGGCACATATATCTATATTTTTGCGCCCTTGTAAAATCTGTTTTCGAAATTTAGTGTATTCCCCGTTCTTCCAGATTTCTTTGAACGTTTTTTTCTTTAAATCACCCAACTGGTGTTGTGCATCCTTATCAAAACAGCAGGGGGCCACTAATCCATCCCAGGTTATCACCGGGTCATGCCAGAGACGCCAGCAATGATTGGCTAATTTACCCTTAAACTCATGCCCGTTCGCTGTTTTGCGATAGCGGCTATATTTATCAATGGTGGGGATTAAATTATTGGGATCTGTTTCATAATCATATATCTGCGCCGTTTTAAACCATACATCATCCACACCCACTTCTTTGGCTAATTGCTTTACTTCCTCTATCTGGTGTTCATTAGGTTTTACTACCAGGAACTGGAAAACAATAAATGGTGTTTTACTTTTCAGTTCCTTTTTCCACTTTACAATATTTTTTGCTCCTTCTATTACTTTATCAAGCTGACCGCCCACACGGTACTGCTGATAAACATCCTGTGTAGTTCCGTCAATAGAAATAATCAAACGATCTAATCCGCTTTCTATAGTTCGTCTGGCATTTTCATCAGTCAGGTAATGAGCATTGGTAGAAGTGGCCGTATAAATTCTTTTCTTCGATGCATAGTCCACCATATCCAAAAATCCGGGATTCAGGTAGGGCTCTCCCTGGAAATAAAAAACGAGGTACAGGAGATCTTTTGATAACTGGTCAATGGTTTCACTGAAAAAATCTCTTTGTAACATCCCTGTTGGCCGTGTAAATGCTCGTAATCCACTCGGACATTCAGGGCATCTAAGATTACAGGATGTGGTTGGCTCAAAAGAAATCGAAACAGGATAACCCCATTGAACAGGTCTTTTGGTCCATTTACTGATATAATAACTGCTCAGGACCTTTATCCCATTCCATGCACGGCGGGGTGTAAGCTTGGATAATAAATTGAAACTGTCTCTCCGGTTTAATCTTGCCATCAGCCGGTAAAGTTAAGTTGCTATCTTCAAATGGTCTTAGCATGAATTACACAGGCTTTTCATACAACATTTTTTCATTGGGCGATGCTGCCATCACTGTTGACTTTGGTAATTATATAGATATCGATATTAATAAAGAAGTCATTGCAAGATTTAACCAATTACAACAGACTCCGCTGCCAGGAATGATTGAAGCGGTTCCCGCCTATAGCTCCCTGACTGTTTATTATGATGTAGCAGCTATTCGAAAATTGAATCCAGGCCTAACTGCCTTTGAAACCATGCAACAACTGTTGGAAGAAAGGTTGAAGCAGCCCATCTTGCAAAAGGATGGTGAAGAAAGGATAATAAAAATCCCTGTTTGTTATGACACAGAATTTGCAAGCGATATTCAGCAATTAGCAGCAGTGAAAAATATTTCTGTAGAAGAAGTGATAAGTTTTCACACGGCTAAAAGCTACAACGTATATATGCTTGGCTTCCTCCCCGGCTTTGCTTATATGGGAGAGGTAGATGAGAAAATTGCAACTCCACGTAAATCCCAACCGGTTAATGTAGCAGCCGGAAGTGTTGGTATTGCCGGAAAACAAACCGGTATTTATCCATTAGCATCCCCAGGCGGCTGGCAAATTATAGGAAGAACACCATTGAAACTATTTAACGCAGCGAGTTTAGCTCCAACATTACTAAGGGTTGGGGATTTAGTACAGTTTTACCCAATCAATAAAAGTGAATTTGAAAAAATAAAAATTACGGAGTCGATAGGCTGATGAATCTCTGCACCTCTCCGTCTATGCGGTAAAAATGAGTTTGAAAGTTATCAAGGCGGGCATATTGGATACTATCCAGGATATGGGTCGTTATGGCCATCAGCTGTTAGGTATTAATCCTACAGGGGCTATGGATAAATATGCCATGCAGGTAACGAATATGTTGGTGGGAAATAAACCCGGCGAAGCTCTTATTGAATTACATTTTCCTGCTTCTGTTTTTATGTTCACTCAACCGGCACTCATTGCATTGGGAGGTGCTGATTTTTCTGCGAGTATCAATGGAGAACCGGTGCCGAATCTTCATTGCATTATTGTGAGAAAGAATGATCTGCTGCAATTTCATAAGCCGGTAAGTGGTGCAAGGGCATACCTTACTGTAAAGGGTGGAATTGCTATCAAACCCTGGTTAAATAGTTACAGCACCCATCTGAAAGCAAAAGCCGGAGGGTTTAATGGAAGAAACCTCCATAAGGATGATGAACTATTAATTAATCAGCCATTTTTTTCTTCCGCTTCATTGGATGATTTTAAAGTTTTATCCTGGCAGGCGGATACAAAATATCTTACTGCTGCTCAACCAGGGATTAACGGGAATGATGAAATATTGATGCTACCGGGTAACGAATGGGAACGGCTGACCAATGAGTCGAAAGAAAATTTTACGATGACTTCTTTTGTGATCACACAGCAATCAGACAGAATGGGGTACCGGTTAAATAATATTCCATTACATAGCATGATAAATGATGAAGTGGTTTCTTCGGCTGTAAGTTTTGGCACCATTCAGTTATTACCCGATGGCGGACTGATAGTGCTGATGGCCGATCACCAGACCACCGGAGGCTATCCAAGAGTGGCTCATGTTATTACAGCCCATCATACAAAGCTGGCACAAATGAAAGCAGGAGATAAGATTCATTTTCGTATGACTGACCTAGCAACGGCAGAGCAGTTATTAATAAAGCAGCAGCAACATTTGCTGCAATTGCAAAATGCTTGTACTTTCAGATTAGAACAATATTTTAATGAGCACCATCATTAACTGCGATATGGGAGAAGGTGTCGGCAATGATGAATTGATTATGCCATTCATCCACTCAGCCAATATTGCTTGCGGTTATCATGCAGGTGATGCAGCCACCATGCAGCAGACGGTGGAATTATGTCTGAAGTATAAGGTTGCTATCGGGGCACACCCGTCCTTTTTTGACCGGGAAAATTTTGGCCGGACGGAAATGAAACTGGAGCAGGAAGAAATATATGACCTTATCTCGCAGCAACTTTTTATTCTGAACGAAACCGTTGCGGGGTTTGATACAAAACTGTTGCATGTAAAACCACATGGTGCATTATATAATATGTCAGCAAAAGATAGCCTGCTGGCAAAGACTATTGCAAGAGCCGTGAAAGATTTTGATGCTTCATTAATAGTGGTGGGTCTAAGTGGAAGCTATTCTGTCAGCGAAGCAAAAGCTCTTGGGTTAAAAACTGCCAATGAAGTATTTGCCGACCGCAGTTACCAGGACGATGGTTCGCTAACTCCCCGTTCACAATCCAATGCAATAATTGATGACACCGAGAAAGTTGTTCAGCAGGTAGTACAAATGATTAACGAAGGCACAGTAACAACTATATCCGGAAAAAAAATTCCCATCGTAGCAGAAACGATTTGCATTCATGGTGATGGTAAACAGGCGGTTGATTTCGCAAAAGCAATTCATAATGCAATCAGGCTTTAAAAATTATAAACGACTAAAAGCCCCCTTTAGGGGGTTGGGGGCATGAAACGAAACTCCGCTATACTCGGTGCTGCATTCCTGATGGCTACTTCTGCTATCGGTCCCGGTTTCCTAACACAAACATCATTATTCACGGAGCAGTTGCTGACCAGCTTTGGATTTGTCATTCTTATTTCTATTTTACTGGACATCGGGGCACAACTCAATATCTGGAGAATAATAACCGTCAGCGAACACCGGGCACAGGATATTGCCAATAAATTATTTCCGGGAATGGGTTTTTTTCTTGCAGCATTAATTGCTTTTGGAGGATTAATTTTTAATATCGGAAATATCGCCGGCTGTGGTTTGGGTTTAAACGTTTTAACGGGGATCGATGCAAAAACAGGGGCCGTTATCAGTTGTTTGATCGCACTGGGCATATTCTGGTATAAAGAAGCCGGGAAGCTGATTGACAATTTTGCAAAATGGTTGGGACTTATCATGATCGGCCTGACTGTTTACATCGCTTTTTCATCCCACCCGCCTGTTGGTGAAGCATTATACAGAACCATCTGGCCGGAAACAATTGATGTAATGAAGATTGTTACCCTGGTGGGTGGCACGGTGGGTGGTTATATCTCTTTTGCGGGAGCACATCGTTTATTAGATGCAGGTATAAAAGGCAAACAAAATCTTCCGCAGGTAACCCGTAGCTCGGTTAGTGGAATCCTCATCACTTCTATCATGCGGTTTATGTTGTTCTTTGCGGCGCTGGGCATTGTATCGCAGGGAATAAAATTATCCGCTGCTAATCCTGCCGCCTCTGTTTTCCAGGCTGCTGCGGGAGAGTTAGGCTATAAATTTTTTGGTGTTGTCATCTGGAGTGCAGCAATCACTTCGGTGGTTGGTGCGTCTTTTACGTCTGTTTCTTTCTGGAAAACATTAGTACCGGCGATAAAGAATAATGAAAAGATAGTGATCAGCTGTTTCATTATTTTGTCCACTATCATTTTCGTTGGTGTTGGTAATCCAGTTAAACTTTTAATACTGGCTGGTGCTGTAAACGGTTTAATACTTCCGGTAGCATTGGCGGTGATCCTGCTGGCCGCTACTAAATCTTCATTGATGAAAGATTACCGGCATCCGTTGTTCTTACAAATTATCGGCTGGTTGGTAGTAGCGGTGATGACATGGATGGGTTTTATCGTCATCCAGCAAAGTATTGCAAAACTATAATACAAATTGTATTAGCTGTGTAACCTGTATGTCAACCGTGACCAGAAAAAACAAAAAAGCCCAACCATAGGGTACGGCGGGCTTTTTGTTATCATCCATCCTTGTTATGTGTCCAATCAGCCGTTTAATATTTTTGAGTGTTGCAGGTAATTTCGTGACGGGTGATAAATGAAAATACAGGTACCGTTTTTTATTGTTGTAATAATACTTGCCGATTCTTTTTGCGGAACAGCCGGGCAACCCCAACTGCGGCCCATATACATTCCCGCCTTTGCTCTTGCACCATCTACATAGGCGGCACCATGAATTACAATACTGCGTTCAAGAGCTTTATCATTATAGCCAGGATCCACACCATTAATGCGCAATGAAAGACCATGTTCACCAATATAAGTTTGCGAGGTAATATAGAAACCTAAACTGCTTTGTAATGATTCCGGTTTGTTGGAAAACTGGGTGGCATATTCCCCACCCGAATTTTTTCCATGTGCTACATACGTATGAGTGACGAGTTTATTGTTTGCAATATCTATAATATATAATCTCTTTTGCCTGGATGACTTACTAAAATCACAAATAGTGAGATAATTACTCCGGTTTATTTTTTTCTTGTCTAATAAATATTGATAACCCTTCCATGCATAATCAAATGCTTCTTTTGATAATCCGGCCTGTTGCAGGTTGACGGTAGAATATAATTCCGCAGCCGCATCAGCAGTTGAAAAAGAGGAGTCCGTAATAATGGGATGAGAAATCACAACTGCAGGAATACTGGTCGGTGTTATTCTGGTTGGATGAATGGTAAATGATGTACACAATAATCCGACGGATATTGGAAAAAATAGGTTTCTCACTCAGGGTACGGTTTTTCTCAGGTGCAAATTCTTTTTAGTCAGAGCACCTTCGGATTGGGTTTAAAAACGTAAGGCAGAGCCAAATTATTATCTGATTGTTAATAATGCAAGTAATAAATGTTTGTTTCTTAGTCTTTTGCGAACAATTACTAAGCCATCGATAAAATCATACAAGGGAATCTACGAGTAATGGCAGGTGGATACAGGTTAGCCACAGATGAGCACATATGGATGAATACAGGTCGGTGGTCAAATAAAACCTGTATCAGGATTTTTATACTATATAACTTGGAATGTGTTTTATTAATAAGCGACCCAACCATGAACTATGAACCATGAACTTCACTCAATTCTCCATAATCTTATTGATGTCTCTTTGTTTGGTAATAAACTCACTGGAGTAAATCTTGAGTAGTAACATAAACAATGAAATAAGCAGTGGTCCGAATATTAACCCGATAAAACCAAATAAGCTCAACCCGATGATTACACCAAACACGGTTGTCAGCGGATGTACATTGCCAATTTTTTTTAATAAGGTA
>Ga0138256_10007285_pt1 | contig 11692 bp, 7 predicted proteins | sample KNB2016incub_MG_FD_105486 | JGI IMG/M metagenome (GOLD analysis project Ga0138256, IMG submission 105486) | Active sludge microbial communities from wastewater in Klosterneuburg, Austria - KNB2014incub_MG | ecosystem: Engineered > WWTP > Activated sludge > Unclassified | place: Austria...
AGGAGGTGCAGGATCAGTTCCTGCGCCTTCTCGCTGGTCGTCTCCCCATAGTCCCGCGTTACTTTGAGTGTCACGTCGCTCGGCAGCAGGCGCCCGCGCGCCGCCTCCACCCGCCCTATCATCGTGTGCGTCACCTCGGTCGCGTTGGCCCCCTTGCGCTTGGCCACACTGATCGTGACCGCCGGCTGCACCGATCCGCCCGCGTTGGCATGCGTGACATAATCGGTGACCTCGCCGAAGTCCTCGCGAATCGCTGCGACGTCGCGCAGCTGGACCGGCACCCCGCCACGTGCAGTCACGACCACGCTCCCGACGTCGGCCGCCGTGGAGAGTGCGGCACCCACGTCGACCCGATAGACCTCGTTGGCGGTGGCGAACTCGCCCGCCTGCAGGCGCGCGTTTGCCCCCCGTAGCGCCATCGTCACCTCGCCCGGCGTCACGCCGCGCGCCGCAAGCCGCGCCGGGTCCATCGTCACCAGGACCTGCCGCGGCGCCCCGCCGGTGACCAAGGTCTCCGACACGTCGATGACCGTCCGGATCTCGTCCTCCAGATGCACTGCGACCTGCCGCAGCTCATTGGAGCTGTACCGGGCGGATGACAGCGTGAGCGTCATGACCGGGACGTCGTCGATGGAGTGCGGCTTCACGAGCGGCGGCATCGCGCCGTCGGGGGCCTGATCCATCGCCGACAGCAGCTTGGCCTGCACCTTCGTGATGCTGCGCTCCTGGTCCTCACCGACCTTGAAGCGCACGGTCACCATCGTGTAGCCCTCGCTCGACATCGCGTAGACGTGGTCGACCCCGGGAATCTCCCACATGCGTCGCTCGAGCGGACGCGCGAGCAGGTTCTCGACCTCGCGGGCCCCCGCGCCAGGGAGCGCGGCGATCACGTCGATCATCGGCACCGAGATCTGCGGCTCCTCCTCGCGTGGGGTCGCCATGATCCCCAACAACCCCACCACCAGCGATGCCAGCGTGACCAGCGGCGTCAGCTTGGACTGCAGGAACGCCTTGGCGATCCGTCCGGAAATTCCCATGACCTCACTCCCTCCCGGCGCCGCTCGGCACCCAAACCGTATCGCCTTGGGCGAGGCCGGCCAGCACCTCGGTCACCGTCCCCGACGTCACGCCGACCCGGATCCACCGGGTCGTGGTCGCTCCGCCGCTGGTGACGAGGACTCCCGTCATGGCCCCCTCGTGCCGCAGGGCACTGGTGGGAATCAGGAGCGCGGTGCGCGTCCCCTGCCCGACCGTCAGGCGCGCCGACCCACCCGAGGCGAGCGCACCGCCGCGATTGCTGGCGATGGCGTTGATCGTATAAAGGCTGCCCCCCGCCGACGGCACGACCCCTTCGACCCTGGCCGTCGCGTGCACGCCCTCGACGGTGACCTGGACTTCGCTCCCGCGCGCGAGACCACGACCCACCGTCGGTGGCACCGTGGCCGCGATGCGCAGCGATGAGTTGTCCTGCACCGTGATCAATGGGGCGCCGGGCGATGCGAAGGCGCCGGGATCGACGAATCGCTGCGTGACCACGCCGGCAAACGGGGCGCGCACCACCGCATAGCCTGCGATCGCATCCAGTTCGCCGGCCCCGGCACGCGCCGCGCTCACGCCTGCCTGCGCGCGGGCGTATCCCGCCTCGGCCGCGTCGAGCTGCGCCTTGGGGGCCGCGCTGTCGGCGTAGAGGGCGCGCATGCGGGTGGCCATCAGCTCCGCCTCGCGCTCCATGGCCTCGGCGCTGGTGATGCCGGCCTGCACCTGCAACCGCTTGGCGTCGAGGTCGCGCGCGTCGATGCGAACCATCGGCGCCCCCGCCGCCACGCGGTCACCCTCCTTCACGAGCACCGCGGTCACCGTCCCCATCAGCTTGGTGCTGACCGTGGCCTGCGCCACTGGTTCGGCCACGGCCGTGGCGTCCAGGGTGGCCGAGATGAGCGAGTCGCGGACAACGTACGGCGTGCCGGTCGGCTGGGCTGCCGCCGCTTCCTTCACGGCGCCCTCCGCTCCCGTGCCGCCGCATGCCGCCAGCGCGAGAACCGTCCCGACCAGTGCCCCAACCTGCAATGCGTGCATAACGAGTCTCCGTTGACCGTCTATTGAGTGCGCCACCTGGTGCGTTGCGTGGTGCTTCATGTCGTGCGCCACCTAGCGCTCCGTGTCCGTTGTATCGTCGCGCCCCACGCCGGCCGAATCCGGCCCGGCAGGCACCGCCAGCCCGGCGACCGGCGAGGCATCGAGCGAGCGCAGCGCCCCGGGATCGAGGCCCAGCGCCTTGCGACGTTCCGCCGTCGCCGTGAGCAGGGTGTAACGAGCCCCCGCGTGCGCGAGACGAGACTGCGTTTCGAGGGCGGCCGCATCGAGCAGCTCCACGACCGGCGCCAGTCCCCCGGCGTAGCGGCGGCCAACGATGCGGTGCGCATCAATGCTCTGGCGCACGCTGCGCTCGGCGATACCGAGGCGCGCCAGCGCCACCTTGAGCGTCGTCGCCGTCTGCTGCGCCTCGAGCTGCGCCCGCGCCTCCGCCCCATCCAGCATGGCGTCCGCGGCGGCCCGCCGGCTCGAAGACATCCGCACCTCGGCGACCTCGCTCGCGCCGGCAAACGGCGACCACGACGCCATCACCCCGACCGTCCAGTTGTTGTCGCCGCCAAACGGGCGCAGCGCCGAGTTCCAGTCGTAGCGCGCGAAGCCGTTGAGTCGCGGCAGGTACAGCGACCGGGCGCGCAGCGCGTCGGCACTCGCGGCGTCGGCTCCGGCACGTGCCGCACCAACGTCGGCGCGCGTGTCGCGCGAGGACGCTTCCAGGGCCATCTGGGCGAGCGCCCGCAGCGCGTCGGCCTCCGGGAGTCCCGACGGCAGTGACCAGAGCGTGTCGGCCGGCGCTCCCAGCAACGTCGCCAGACCCAGGCGCGCGTTGGACGCGTCGCCCTCCGCCTCGAGCAGCAGCGTCTCCACCTCGCCGGCCTTGACCGAGGCCAGCAGGGCGTCGGACGGGGTCACGAGGCCGTTCTTCACCATCGACTCGGCCTGCCGCACGTGCTCGCTCGCGGCGCGCACGGCGATGACGAGCGTCGCCACCTTCTCCGTGGCGAGCACGGCGCCGTAGTACGCGCGGATCACCTCGACGCGGGTCCCGGTGGTCGCCCAGTCGGCGTTGGCTTGCGCCGCGTCGCCGGCGAGGGAGGCAGCGCGGCGACCCATCAGGGCGTCGCCGTTGAAGAGCGGCTGCTCCAGGACCATCGCCCCCGTGTAGTTCTGGGCGACGGCCGGGTAGTTGAGGCTTCGTGGGTCGAAATCCTGCTGCGTGATGGTGCGCTGTCGCAGCGTTGTCCCGAAGGCCCCGATGGGATCGGTGGTCCGCATGAACCCGGCATCGAACCGCACGCTGGGCAGGACCCCGCGCAGCGGCGTGAGCGACTGGGCGCGTTGCGCGGCCGCCAGGGCGCCCTGGGCACGATTGCCGTAGGCCGAGCCGTCGGCCCGGTCCAGCGCGTCGCCGAGGCGCAGCGTGGCTTGCGGACCGGTGCCCGCGGAGGCCGTGGTGCTCGTTCGTTGCGCCATGAGCGGCACAGCCCCGAGCGCCACGAGGGCACCGGCCGACATCAGTCGAAGACAGAAGGAGGATCGTGTCATATGCTCTCGGAAGGACTGAGCATATAACTATGTGGTTATATAGAGCCTGTCAAGAGGCGGCCGCGACCGTCCCGCCGTTCACCGCACGCCTGGACCGCCCGTTCGATCGTCCCGGACAAACCGGTCGCGATACGGCATCCGAACCGCGCGCAGCGCGTCGGCGTCGAGCGTGGTGGTGTCGGCGATCACCTGGTTCGCCGCGAGCAGGTACGCGGTCAAGGCGTACACCTGGCTGTCGGTCAGCGAGCCCGGCGTGGCCAGTGGCATGGCGCGCTTGATGTAGTCGAAGAGCGTCGTGGCATACGGCCAATAGTTGCCAATGGTCTTCGTCAGCTGGGGATCGCGGGCGAATCGAAAGCCCTCGGCCGACGAGTCACGCCCCACGAGGGGCGGGTTCGGCGCGATGCCCCCCACCCCGCCAACGCCGTGGCATGACGCGCAGAGCGAGGTGTACAGGGCAGATCCTTCGCCCACGCTCCCCTTTCCTGGAGGAAGCTCGGTGCCCTGCGCTCCAACATCCGTGTTCCAACGGGCGATCACCGACGTGCTGGCCGCCGTGCCAAGCGCGTAGCGCTTTCCCGGGCCAGGGCCGCCGGGGACGGCCGCAGCGTCGTAGCGCTCGAAGGTCGCGAGGGCAGCGGGGACGGCGGGGGCGGCGCTCGCGGCGGGGCTCTGGTCGCCGTCGGCTGCCGGGGAGTTGCAACCGGCGGCCAGCAGGACCAGTGCGGCGCTGGACAGGTGACGGCGCATCAGGTGGTCCCGTGGTAAAAGACCGCACCGTCGGGCTGCACGCGCCACCCGACAATCGCGTTGAAATGATAGTCCGTGCCCGGGCCACGCACGTCGATGAGGGCCGTGCGCGTGGGCTGCACCTGTCCCGTTTCGTCGGTGGCCCGACTGAGCAGCAGTGCCTCCTCTCCCCGCCAGTTCCACATGTACTGGAAGCGCACGTGCGCCTTGGGCTGCGGCGTCCCGCTGAGCTCTGCGTCGTGCCAGCTGGCGCCGCCGTCGGTGCTGACTTCGACGCGCGCTATGCGCCCGCGCCCCGACCACGCCAGCCCGGTTACCGGACGCCAACCGCGCGTCCCGATCACGTCGGGAAAGGACGGCGAGGTGATCACCGACTTGGCATCGATCACAAAGCTGAACTGCCGCGCCGTGTCGCCGAGCAGCGGATCGGTATACACCGACGTTTCCCAGCGCGTCATCCACGGCTGCGTTCCCAGCTCCAGCCGCCGCAGCCACTTCAGGTTGATGTTGCCCTCCCATCCGGGGAGCAGCAGCCGCAATGGATAGCCCTGCGCCGGCCGGAGCGGTTCGCCGTTCTGCGCCCACACGACCATGGCGTCCTCCCACCCCTTCTCGACCGGGACGGAGCGCGTCATGTGACAGGCGTCGGCCCCCTCGGCCAGGAACCAGGACGCCTCGCGCTTCACGCCGACCTCGCGAAAGAGCGTGGCGAGCGGTACGCCGGTCCACTCGGTGTTGCTGGTCATTCCCGCGGCCGCCTGCGCGGTGGTCTCGGGCTTGGGCGACTTGAACGGCGCGCGTCCATTCCCCGAGCACTCAATGAAGTATGTGCGCGAGACCTGCGGCAGCCGCCGAATGTCGTCGACGCTGAACTCCATGGGTCGGTCCACGAGACCGTGGATCACCAGCCGATGCGTGGCGGCGTCGAGCGCCGGCACACCCGCATGATGCCGCTCGAAGTGGAGGTCGGATGGGGTGATCGTTCCCGTCAGCTCCCCGAGCGGCGAACGCGAACTCCCCGAGACCGCTCCGACGGGGACACGCGCCGGGTTGACCGCCGCCGCCCGCATTCCCTGCGCGCTGGTCGGTGCACCGAGCATGGAGCCGGGATCGGCGGGCACCCGACTCGGTGCCGGCGGCGGCGTCGACGCACCGGCCGAGGTTCCACCCTGCCCCACGGCCGCACCCGGCAGCACCGAGACGAGGGCGCCCGCGGCCACGCCGGCGGCCCCCGTCAGCAGCACGCGGCGCGAGACCGATGTTCCGCGCGCATCGGTCAGGCCATCCGGTGCGACCGCATGCTCGCTGGCCGATCGGTCGTTAGGTGCGCCATGAAGGTTGTCCTCTCGGTCGCCGTTGTGCCCCTCGTGATGACCGTCGCCCTGCGGCGCGTTCGACTCTACTCGCACATTGCCTCCTGATCGCCTGACGCGCGCGCCGCCAGAATGACGGCACCGCTCGATTCACCCCGGATCAACACGCGCCATGCCACCCCGCGCACGACGCGCCCTGGTGCAGTCGCGGGCAATCGCGATGCGCCCGCCTTCCTGTGACCCGTCACAGTCCGTTGCGCGGAAGCCAGATGACCACCAGCGTCGCCAGCGCCGCCAGCGTGAGCAGGGAAACTGTCGCCGTCGCGGCCGTGCGCCAGCCCACCCGGCGCAGCAGTTCCATCTCGACCCCGAGTCCCAGGGCCGCCATGGACACGATCGTCAGGGCGTGCGACGCCACCTGGGCGTGGCCTGCCACGCCGTCGGGCACCATGCCGCTCGACCGGGCAACGGTGGCCACGAGGAATCCGAGCACGTACCACGGGACCAACCCGCGCAACGACAGGCGCGCACCGGTGGCCATCTCGCGCCGGCGCCGCATGAGCGAAATGCCGGTCACGAGCGGAATGAGCATGAGGACGCGGACCAGCTTCACCATCGTCCCGACCTGTCCCGCCTGCATGCTGACCGGGTACGCCGCGGCCAGCACCTGCGGCACCGCGTAGACGGTGAGCCCGGTGACGATCCCATACGACAGGTCGCCGAGCGTGAGCCAGGCGCGAATGAACGGGAGCGCGAGGACCAGGGCAAGGCTCAGCAGCGCGGTGTACGCCACGGCCGACGCGACCTCTTCGCGCCGGGCCCCGGTGACCGACGCGACGGCCGCGATGGCCGAGTTGCCGCAGATGGCATTGCCCGACGCCACCAGCAGGGCATGGGACGGCGGGAGGCCGAACACGCGCCCCCACGCGAGCCCCGCGCCTAACGCCAGCGCCGTCGTCAGCGCGATGGCGATGGCCAGCGCCGCCCCGGCCCGCGCCATCCATCGCGCATCGGTCGCCACGCCCAGCAGGACGATGGCGACCTCCAGCATGGGACGCGCGGCGACCCCGATACCCGGCAGCGCCCAGTCGGCCGGATGCCAGACGGTGCGCACCACGACGCCCGCCAGGATCGCCAGCACGACGGCATCGATGCCGGCGCGCGGGTACATGGCCCCGACGCCGAGGGCGGCACCCCACGCCACCAGTCCCAGCGCGGCGGTGACCGCGACGCCGGGAATGGCGGCCAGTGGGGAGAGGGGGTCCCGAACGGCCGAGGGAGGCATCGCCCAAAGCTGCGCGGTTGCGCCTGCCCGGACAATGCCTCCCCCGACTCTCCCCCTCGACGGCGAGCCGTCGTTAGGCAGCCGCCACTAGATACCGCTCACCTGGACGCACCCCTTGGGCTCGGGCGAGCGCTGGTTGCACTCGTCCGACGGCAGGGGGACGATCGGGTAGATGCGGTGGTTGGGCGCGAACTTCGGGAGCTGGGCCAGCCGCCCGTACTTCCGCATGTCCACCCACCGGTATCCGTACTCGCCGAAGAGCGAGTACCGCCGGTTGTACAGCAGCTCGTCCACCAGGTCGCCGGCGAAGTCTGCCGCCAGCGGTGCGAGCCCGCCCGCCACCGTCCGGATCACGTTGAGGTCCGCGATGGCCGCGGCCCGGTTGCCGAGCCCGATGTTCGCCTCGGCCCGCAGCAGGATCAGTTCCTCGTTCCGGATGAGCGAAATCGGTGACACGTTGGTCGCCGCAATGTTCAGCCGTGTGTTCGAGCTGATCCCCTGGCTGGTCAGCGTCGTGGTGCTCGTGGCCACCTTGCTCACTACGCGCAGGTCCGGCGAGCCGTCCCCACGCAGCCGCGCGTCGGCGCGGAACGACGGATGGGCCACCAACTGTCGGGGCGACGGATCGAACATCGGATTGAGCGCATCGCCCGACGACGTCGAGAACACGTGATTGACGCCCGTGGCGAGCATGGCCGGCGTCGCCGGCGTGGTGGTGATGAACGATTCACCGAGCGCGGTCAACGCCGCCTGCCACCCCGACCGCTCGACCTCGAGTCGCGCCTTGAGGGCGCGATTCGCCCGCAGGAACGTCTGCGGCGTGTTGAAGCCGACGAAGCCCGACGTGAGGGTGAACGCGAAGCTCGCCCCCGCGGCGTTCAGGTGCGCGCGCCCCTCGTCCAGCAGCGCCGCTGCCCGGTTGTAGCCTTCCGCCTTGGTGACGAAGGCGCCCAGCTGCTGCGCCGTCGGGTCGACCTGCAACACGATCCCGAAGGTGTCGCGCACACGCAGCTGGTCCATGAAGGCGAGGGCCTGCATGGTCTTCGTGAAGCCCTTCACCCCTTCCTTCTGCTCGGTGGTGTAGTTCGTCACCTTGTCCACCGCGCCGAGGATGGTCTCGGCCTGGAGCACCTGGCGATACGTATTGGTCCAGCCGATGTCGACCCCGAATCCACCGGGCGAGAGCGGCTCGACGAGCCACGACAGGACCACGCGGGCTTCGGCCTGGTCCAGGTTGTACATCTCGCGACCGAAGATCCCGAGCGTCTGGGCATACGTGCCCACCGAGGCCCGCGCCCCCACCAGCAGGCCGATGACCGTCGTGTTGACCGTGCCGGCGTCGGGCGCTTGCAGGAGCCCGTCGACGTTCGGCGAGTTGAGGTTGGGGACGGTGACTTCCTTGCACCCCACGAGCAGTGTGGCCGCGCTGACGAGCGCCGCCACCGACATCCGCCGCCAGGCGGCCGTGTGTACGATGCGCATGGGTCAGAACTCCACGTTGAAGTTGAGCCAGAAGGTGCGGCTGGCGGGATACGGCGCCAACTCGCGGTTGCGCTGGACGGCATCCGGCACGTTGCCGGCGCCGAAGTTCTGCGCTTCCGGATCGCCGCCCCGGTAGTCGGTCCACCAGTACAGGTTGCGTCCCGACAGCTGCAGGCGGGCGCTCTGCGCGCGTCCCCAGGCGCGCTGCACCAGCGACGCCGGCAGGTCATAGCCCAGCGTCACTTCGCGCAGCTTGGTGTAGGTCGTCTGCTGGTAGTAGATCCCCGTCACGACGAGGTACGTGCTGCGGCGGTAGTCGCCCAGCTTCTGGCCGGCCACCGGTCCCGGGTCGTCGAAGTCGCGCGAGTTCTGCCCCAGGTCGTAGTGGCGCCACGTCCCGTTCGCCAGCATCCCCCCCTGCTGGTGATCGAGCAGTGCGTAGGCCGAGAACGGCCCCATGCGGACCTCGTTCGACCATCCGGCGGTCCAGTCCGGGTTGCCGTCGCCCATGAGGACGCCGTTGGGGTAGAGCGTGCGCGGCGACTGCGGCAGCGTGTCGTTGCCGATGAGCTGTGTCGCCGACTTCCCCTTCTCCACGCGCACGGCGCCCACCTGGAAGGTGCCCAGCAGGAAGGCCGGGACCGGGAGGCTCGTGATCTCACTGCGGTTCATCCCCCAGTTCAGGCGCGTGTTCCAGGTGAGGCCGGCGCGCTGCACCGGGTTCACCGACACCGACGCCTCGAGCCCCCACACCTTCATCTCCGCCCCGTTGGAGATCTCCGAGCTGTACCCGCTGGTCGGCGGCAGCGTGCGCGTGATCAGCAGGTCGGAGATGTTGCGCTGGAAGCCGGTGAAGTCCATCGTGCCGCGGTTGCCGAAGATCGTCGCATCGATGCCCGCCTCGAACTCGCGCTGGCGTTCCGGCCGGATGTCGGCCGCGCCCAGCCCCGTGCCAATGCGGAACGCGCCCAGCCCGCCGATGTTCGACGACGCGAGCGCCGTGAAGCGCTGGCCGTACAACGGTTGGTTGCCGGTCTCGCCATAGGCAATGCGCAACTTGAGTTCATCCACCAGGCCCGGCATGAGCCCCGGCAGGCGATACGACGCCGAGGCCTTGGGAAACAGGTAGAACTGCCCGGCATCGCCGTTGTTGGAGCTGCGATCGGCGCGCGCCCCCAACGTGAGGAAGAGTCGATCGTTGTACAACAGCTCGGTCTGCCCGAACAGGCCGAAGTCCTCGGTCAGCACGCGGCTCTCGGCCACGTCGCGCACCGTCCCCGACGTGACCACCTCGAGCCCGCCGAGCAGGTTCTGCGCCGAGGCGCGCGACTCGTTGAACTTCCGGCGTTCGTACTGCGTCCCGAACTGGGTGGTCGCCGTCCATCGCGTGAGCGGGCGCCAGACGTGCACCAGGTTCAGGTTCACGTTCGCCTGCGTGTTGTTGGCCGCCCCGACCGTCGACGTGCCCGGCAAGCCGTCCAGCGGCTCGTACTGCAGCACGGGCGACGAGTAGACCTCGTTCGCCTGGTTCAGCACGTCGGTCCCGCCGAAGCCCACGAAGCGCAGCTCCTGCTTCTTGGTCGCGAGCAGGTCCCAGGTGAGGCGCGCCGTCGAGATGTTGCGCCACACGCCTTCCTCGTTCTTGATCAGGTCGATCGTGTGCAGCGGGTTCGAGTTGTAGAACGGGTTCACCGGCCACGAACCGTCCGCCTTCTGTCGCAGGTCGAGGAAGCTGGGAATCTTGGTCAGCGTGTAGGCGATCGAGTTGCCGGCGTTGTCGTTGCCAAACAGTCCGCGATCGCCAAGCGTGCGCAGCACCTCAGTGCCCACCTGCAGTTCCATGCGCTCGCTGAGACGTTGGTCGACGTTGATCCGCAGTCCCATCTTCTGCGAGTAGGTGTTCTTGACGATCCCTTCCTCGCGGCGGGCATTGCCCGAGATGAAATAGCGCGTGTCCTGCGAGCCACCGCTTACCGACAGCGTCGCCTCGCGGTTGAGCGGCTCGTTGCCGTAGGCGAGGTCTTCGTAGTCGAGCTCGCGGTTGGGGTCATAGAAGCTCGCCGCGAGCGGGCCGAACGCCTTGGTCGCGTCCTCGACCGTCAGGAACTTGCGCTGGCCGTTGCGGTACGCGAGACGCCCTGTCCCGAGCCCCGTGCGCAGGTTGAACTGCGGCCGTCCAGCCGCCCCCCGCTTGGTCGTGATGATGATGACGCCGCCCGACGCCTTCGATCCGTAGATCGCCGCCGCGGCCGATCCCTTGAGCACGTCGATCGACTCGATGTCGTTGGGGTTGATGTCCGAGATGCGGTTGACCGGCGCCTCCTGCGTGATGGCCGAGATCGCGCTGCCGGAGGCGCGCGTCACGAGGTTCGTCCCCTGTCCGATGCCGACGTCGCTGGTGATGACGCCGTCGATGACATACAACGGCTGCGCGCTCCCGAGAATCGACGAGATGCCGCGGATGCGCACGCGGTTTCCGCCCCCGGGCGCCCCGGTGCTGGTGGAGATCTGCGCACCGGCCACCTTGCCCTGCAGCGCCTGATCCACCGACGGCGACGACACCTTCGAGACCTGCTCGGCACTCACGCTCGCCACCGAGTTGGGCAGGTTGCGGCGCGAGATACCCGTCGCCTGCCCGGTGATGACCACCTGGTCGAGCTTGAGCGCGTCCTTCCGCATGACGATCTGCACCGTGGACGCGCCGGCCGCGACCGTCACGCTGACCGGCGGGTAGCCGAGCCGCCGGACGTCGAGCACGACCTCACCCGTGGGCGCGGTGATCGTGAAGGACCCGTCGGCACGCGACAGCGCCCCGACCGTGGTCCCGCGCACTTGCAGCTGCGCCGAGGGAATCGGCGCATTGCTTCCCTCCTCGACCACTGTCCCCGTGACCTGCCGGGTCGCGTTCTGTGCCGCGACCGTGCCGCCGGCGAGCCACCCGCTCGCCATCAGCGCCAACAATACTCGTCGCATGATTCCTCTGTGGAGATAGGGTCTGGTGTTCGACAATCGATTCGACCCGCCGACGGCACGGTCAGTACTTCCACCACGGGGCCGTTGCCCCTGTCGGCATGTGCCGCAACCCGTGCATCGCCATTTCCTTGAGGCGCTGCGACGGCGACACCGGCCCGCTCCAGCAATGCGGCTTCTGGTCGCCGTACAGGAAGTAACCCTCGTAGTGCGGCGCCTCGGTGGTCTTCATCCACGCCTCCATCTCGCGCGTGGC